>JACCDX010462028.1_pt1 | contig 130487 bp, 159 predicted proteins | sample 7449681 | NCBI WGS metagenome assembly JACCDX01 (sample SAMN15323450, study PRJNA562643) | freshwater metagenome | isolation source: river surface water | place: USA:Blue River Watershed | collected 2017-08-18
GTGAATCCGGGGTCAAATAGGGGGGGTGGGGAGGGTTTCATTAACACCCCGTAGACCCCCTGGTATATAGTGGTGGTTATATATGTTTTTCTAGCACGGGTAATTTTTTTGCTATATAGGTGCTCTTTATTAAGATATGCGGTGCATATAAGTATTCTATCTCCCTATATACATGTATATTAGATCGATATCCCTATTATACGCCCTATTTGATAATCTACCTCCCATTTAAGCCTATAATACCTCCTATTCGATTATCTATATAGTTATATACCCATTTTATAGTGAATGCCATATTTATTTTTAAAAAGGATATCCAATGAACAAACAATTGATTAAAATGCAAAAATTGGCTGGATTAATCACCGAATCCCAATACGATGAATTGCTGCAGCAATCAGAGAACCCCATAAAACCACTTAATGAAAGTGCATTAACAATTGCAGCTGGCGTTATACTAGGATTCTTTGGGTTAAAATTGTTAAAAGCTGTCGCACGTATGGCGGTAGGTACTATAGGTGCTAATGTTAAATTAGAACCAGAAAAACTCAAACAAGTACTTGATAAAATAGTAGAAGAAGCAGTAACTGAATCGGGCTCTATGCTAGGTGCGAATCTAATACAAATTGTACTAATAAAAAATCAACTTGCAAAACAAATTGACAATGGGCAAATTACCACGTTATCTGACTTAGAAAAAGCTTTTCGTGGGTTAACTCAATAATTATTGAGGCTTAAATTTCATGCGTATCGTTTCCAGCATTTATGCGGAAACATATTTATTAGTATGATACGATTAAAAAACATATTAACGGAAATCTCTTTAAACAGCATCGCACCATATGCTACACAGTTCACCTGGCGTGACGAAGGCGATGGTATCCATGAAGCTGAAATCACAGCAGAGGGAAATCGCATTATATTTGCATTCGTGTTGATGACTCGTCACCATGGAGCAGAATATTCATTTGCCATGCTATCGCAGGATCGCGGCAGAGAAGGCTTCACGGTATCGCACGCACGTAGTGCTGCAGCCGGGTCTGTAAACTATTTGCGATTAATGCGTACTGCTGGCGAAGCCGTGTTAGACTTCCTTGCAATACATGCTCCGGTATCTGTGGATGTAACGGGTGCTGATACTGCTAGCACTGAGAAGGATGCACAAAAGACTCGCATCTATCGGGCACTATTAAGTGCTAATGCTGCACGAATTGCGACGGCTGGGTACACTGTATTAGATCGAGGAACACACCTGTATCTAGTGCGTAAAAGCACCGCGGATAGCACTGGTGTTTCCGCAACATAACATATATATTATAAAAAGGATTGCATGATACGTTTAAAACACATATTAACAGAACAACAACAAGAACCGTCTCAACTCATGCTGCAACGTCGTGCTATCATGCAAGATGCATTAGCTAAACTAGAAGCCATTGAATCGGTCACTGATGCTGATGCTGCCGAAACAATCAAGTCGGTGGATACCGCAGTTTGTCGTGCATACATTGAGTATTGTGACAATATGCGCACGAACATGAGAACCGAGCCGGATGCACCATTAAGCGATTTATCATGGGGGACTGAAATCGTTAACATGATTGCTCGCATCAAGCAAGATGTAACTTATTAAACACGTTAATATTCAAGTATTCTAGTGCGTACCTGAAAGGGCGCACTTTTTTACTGCTTACTACAACCGCTTTACAACGTGCTACATATTTATTAATATGATACGATTAAAACATCTTATTACTGAACAAACTCCGATCGGATCTGGGTGGAATGCGTGTAAACGTTGGAAGAGCTCAGGTGGTACTTCTTATTGGAATGGGGAAGATGGAAGGCCGGAAATATTTATAGAATATGCTAACAATGAATTCTTGTTTGCATATACCGGTAAAAATGGTTATGTTATAGCAACACCTGAAAATCAAACCGATTCATTGCATCAGTTGTTTAATATAATATTATGCGAAATGAATCCGATACTTATTAAAGGTGGTTTAAAACCGGATATAAAATCAATTACCGCTAATTGCACATATTTTAAAGAAGAACGTGTATATGATTTAAATGTGTCTATACCTCTAATTGAGGTTGATGCTAATTTAAAGTATCAAATAGATCGTAGAGGAGGTTGGGGACATACCGGAGGTAAATCAGATTTACCTAAAGCAGCAACACGCAAAAATTATGAAGGCCCACATACCGTTGTTATAAATGATGGAAATGGAAGAAATATCACAGAATATTTCGTAACTTATACAGTATAGGATATTTATTAATATGATACGATTAAAAACATTATTAGAACAAACTTCTAATTTGAAACCATCGTTTACGATTGTTGATAACAACTTAATTTCTATAGGGTTACCAACGCCGACAGCTGAAGCAATATACACTTATAAGTTGCAAAGTTTAACTCCATCAAAACAATATATTGATATTGAAAAAATAATTAATATTGATCCGAATACTAAATCAATTAGTTTTATACATTTATATCCAAATAAACCATATACGATAAAGCTTGGTACAATGTCGTGGAATTCTATATTAAACAAATATAATACATGTAAAATTGGCGAAGCTATTAATTTGCATGAATTCCAAACTAATAAAGACAATACCGAAATCGATCGTGGTAGTTATGAGTCTAGAGTTTATTATAGATTAGTTAGAGTAAAATAGAAATAATAATATGATACGATTAAAAACAATATTATTGGAATATGAAAATACATATACCAATCCAGACACTCCAATCACATTAGGCCCGACTGATGAATGGCAATATTACTTAGATTCTAGAACTAATAAGTGGTATACTAGAAGAAAAGATACTACTAAATGGATTGATATGGAGGCAAACCTTTCCGTAGACGATATGCGTAAAGCATTAAATAGAATAAATCAATATCTCAGAGAACGAGGTAAAAAGCCTATAGAAAAAATTAAAACTGATGATGATTCTAAATTACCTCATAAACTAAAAAAAGGTGATAAAGTTAAATTTAATCCAGCTACCGCTGCGGTTGGAGAAAATCTAGCAATTTATAAATACAATAATACAGGTTTTTATAAAGTAGGTACATATCGTGTAGAACGAAATCCAAATGTTACATATCTAGGACAGGATACATCCGGTGAGTATGCATTAGTTCAATTTCAAGGACAATCAGGTAAATCTAAAGTTTGGATTAAGAAAAGATTTTTATTATAATAAAGGAATATAATGACAAAATTAAAAACATTGCTTGAAGGATTTGCTTGGGAACGTAAACCAGGAAAGCCGTTACCTACATTAGCTGAGGTACAAGCAGAATATGAAAAGAATGAAGCGGTTAGCCAATCCGATGCAGATAAACGTTGGAATACCGATCGAATTCAAATGGCAATGCGTAAAAATACGATGCCAGCAGATTCAGTGTTAGCATCATCAATGTCAACGCCAGCAAAAGCTCCTAGCAATTTTTATCGTGAAAAAATAACAGCTTTAGAAGCACAACGCAAACAACTTGAGTTTGATATGGAACAAGAAGCTGAGCCGGAGGGTGGGCCGATAGCTGATTATTATGGTGAAGCATTAATGCATATAGATGATCAGATAGCATCTATCAGAAAAAAAATGAGTACTAATGAATCATTAGATACTGTTAGTGAAGAATCTAATCCGGTAAAAGCTAAGATTGCAAAATTAGAAAAAGAATTAGCTAATGTTAAACATCAATATTATAAAGATTCGAATTTAAGTCCAGAAAAATCAGAACAACTCAGAAAAAAAATGGGAGATTTGGGACGAGATTTAAAACGTGCTAAACGTGAAGATAAAACAGGATCAGCTGGATATCAAAAGACTTCTAATGCTGGTACTACAGAACCTAGATGGCAAGATAATGATGGAGATGGTAAATGGTATGAACCAGGTGATGATGTAAAAGCAGAATCAGCTAAGCCAGATTATATCGATGCTGACAGTGATGGCGATGAAACTGAATCTATGAAAAAAGCATTTCAAGATAAAGAAGAAATGAATGAATCTTTTATCAGTCGAATAAAAAAGAATCTTATCGGCGGTGCAACACGTAAATAATAAAATAACTATATGACACAAATTAAAGCCCCTAAAACATTACAAGATGAATCCGTACGTCGATTAACTGATCGTTTACGAGATGAATATGTAGCACATTATTTTTATCGCAATGCAACCAATTGGTGTAAAGGAGTTGGTTATAACAAGGCAGCTGCATTTTTTGCGGCGGAGGCTGCAGCAGAATTAGAACATGCTGAAGGAATACAAACTTATCTAGTAGATTGGAATGTAGTCCCGTTAATGCCAACCGTTAAACCAAACATTACATTTACGGATCTAATTGATATTGTTAACAAAGCATATGCTCTTGAATATGGTTTATTTGAATCATATAACGAAGATTCTAATGCATTGTTTACATCGGATATTACTACATTTGATTTTATGACTACATATCGTACTCGACAAACTGAATCTGTTATTGAGTATTCAGATTTGTTAAATGCAGCAGAATTAGTAGATATTAATAACAAATTTGAAGTGTTATATTACGAACAAACATATTTTTAATGCTACTGTATATTTATAAATAAATCATTTATAATTTACAGGAGCATCATGGAATACACAGCAGAAGATTACGATATCTTATTCGGATTATTAACACTAGAAACAGAAATAGATATCGAAGAATCTGAAGAAGTTGTTTCCTATTAAGATACGCGACTGCTACCTTAGTCGTTTTAGTTAGAGAACCTAGGCAACCCAGATGCCTGGGTTTTTTTATGTTCGAATATTTATAATAAAGGAACAACAAATGGCTGCTGTTAAACGACAAACTTCTGTTAAAACGCATTTAGCAAAACCTAAGGTTAAACGTCCTGGAATACATGCTAAAACCAAACAAAGTAAAAATAAAAATAGTAAAAACTATGTTAAATCTTATATAGCTCAAGGCAAATGATACGATTAAAACAAATATTATTAGAAGCATCGGAGGAAGCTGAATCTAAAAAAACATATGCATTGTTTGTTGGCGATCAAGACACGTTAGCATCTAATAGTTATGCTAGACAATTGCTTAAACGAAAAGATATTTCAGGAAAAGTTGCAGCAAAACCAGATGCTACGCTGACTATGATGTATGAATTAGTTCAGAACATGTTAACAAAAAAATATGATGTTGTTTCTGTTTTTTATGATCCGAATGTTCAGAAAGAAGTTGCGGATGTTGAAGAAACTATTTTAATTTTGGAAAATATATTTCAATACATTAAAAATCATCATGATTGTACATTAGTTGTAATAGTACCGCCATTAAAACATATCGATAAAGACTCTAAACGAGCAATTGCTGATAAAGAAATTAGAAAATGGTTATTAGAGCAAGATGTTGCTGATTATTTAATAGACATTGGAAAATTAGAACGTATCGAATTTAGCAAAGACCGGAATTTAGTTAATATCAATGTTCAAAATATTATTAAAAAACAATGGTTGCGAGTTATATTAGGTGTATCAGCAGAATCAGATGATGAAGTTGACACTGACGACGATGATAACAAATCAACTTCATTATATAATATCGGTGATACTGATATTCATATAAAATATTTACAACAACATTTATTATCATTAGGATATGATGTAGGTACTAAATTGGGTAATGGCGTATTTGATGAACAAACTAAACAAGCTATTATAGAATTTCAACGAGATCATGGTATAGCAGACACTGGTGAATATAATTACGAAACCAGAAAATTAATACAACGAGAATTGGATATGTCAACTCATGATGATGAATGGCGTTTAAAAAATATCCTTAAACCGAAAAAACCAAGAGAAAAAGTTACAGGTCAAATTGCTACTGCTAAAGATATTATAGACTTTTTTACTGATAAAGGATTATCTACAGCCGGTGCTGCTGGTATTGCTGGTAATTTATTTGTTGAGTCTGGATTTAAAACATATAATTTAGGAGACCATGGCACATCAAATGGTTTAGCTCAATGGCATAATGAACGTTGGACCGGTCCAAATGGATTTGAACAATGGTGTGAACAACATGGATTAGATCCATGGTCTGTTGATGGTCAATTGGAATTCTTATGGTGGGAACTAGAGTCTAAATATGCGGTATTAAAAACAATATTGGAAAATGATGATATACAACCAGAGGAAGCCGCACAAAGATTTGCAGAATTATTTGAGCGCCCTCAAACAATATCACCAGCCAGAGCACAAAAAGCTAGAAAATTCTATGATGAATATGATAGCCATCCATGGATACCTGGACTTTAATTGCTGGTAATATTTATTAATAAAAGGTATAATACGATATGAAAATTTTCGATTTTAAAAATCCAAAACATATTCAAATTCTCAAAGAAGAAATTAATCGTGCTAAAAGCATTATAAAAAATGTAATTTCTGAAGCTTCGTCATTTTATAATGAAGATACGATATGGTCTGCAATGACTGATGAAGAACGTAAAGAAGCGCTTCTTTTAGTACCTAATGGTACCGCAGTAGCAGATCAATATAAATCTGAAACAGATTGGAATAAAATTCCAGATAATATCAGTGACCGTATCGAATTGAGTAAATATCAATTAGCTAATAATGATCGAGATATGGGTCGTGTAATGCTTCGTGGCATTGATTCTATAAAACGGGAATTTCAAAATGATACTGAGAAATCAATAGCTATTAACACATTAATTGACAAATTTTGCCGTAATTTAGGTAAACCGTATAGTCAGTTAAACGTAGATCAATCTATAAAGTTAAATCGTATGGTTGCCCAATTAAAAGATAAGTTTGCGCCGGCACCGAAAATGAACGCAGGTGGTAATTCTGGCGAAGACTATGGCAAAGGTTCGAGAAACTGGACAGGTGACTAATGAATTCTCCATTCTTTATATCAGTAACTATAATTAAAACCGATGGTAGTAAACAGTTACGGTTTATTAATACTAATCATATTATACAACTATATGAAGAAAATGATAAGGTATATATAGAATTAACAGAATATACTATATACCAGATAGATATATCAAACATACACAGTTTAATGGATCGTTTTATCCGTTAATATATTTATAATAAATAAAAAGGTTAATGATGACATCACAAGAAATTTATGAAGTAATGGAAGAACTATGGGTTGAATTTAAATCAAATCATGAACGTTTCCGAGATAAAAAAGTTAAAAAAGCTGGAGTTATTGCAAGAAAGTCAATTAACGAATTAAAAAAATTAGCATCAAAATATCGTTCAACACAATTAGCAGAAACAAAAGAATTATAAATGAAAAATTCTAAATATATTTTCGAATCTACGCTTAAAGAAATGATAAAAGAACAAGCATCGGGCAAGGTTACAGATAATGCCGAGTCCGATGCTTCTAATTCTTTATTTACACCAGCTGAAGAAAAATTCTTAGGAAAATTTGATGCATATGGTACACGTCATTTAGGTATCATTTATTCGGTTAGTGATATAGGTATTCGAGAATTTATTGCAAGAAGTGGATCTGACTTAAATGTTACACCAGAAATTCTATTAAATTTACTACGACAAAATATTATTAAACTAGTTCCATATACTGGATTTGGTAAAAATGATGATTATACTATAGAATTACAATTATCATTAAATGATGTTAAAGGATTAGGCGCAGAAGATGAAAAAACTGCAGAAGCTCCTAAAGGTGGAGGAGGTGGAGGAGGTGCAATGCCACCACCACCAGCAGAAGGTCCAGCTCCAGAAGTAGCTTGGGTAGTTAAATATGGTGATATTTTGAAAGAATCTGTACAGATTGCTAAAAAATTGTTATCTGAAAAAAAATCTAACAAAAAACAAGAAAAATATAAGATATACACTGATCAATCTAGAATGCTAGACCGATTACCTAAACAGTATATATCGCAACTTAAAAAAATTATCGAATTATTAGATAAACGAGCGAAAACAAACGGCGAAAAATCTCGTATAATTGCTGATATATTAGATAATTTACAGATTAACTTGGATTTAGATGTTAAACACATAACTAAATCTTATGATTTTTATAAATCACAAAAACGTTTGCAAAAATTTATCGATAAATAGTTTGAATATTCATATTTTTTTCATATTATTTATGTAAATAAATTTAATAGTTATACTAAAACAAAAAACATGAGTTATTATGTAGCAAAAGTTCAGCTCACCGACGAAGTTGACACGCCGAAAGGCCTAAAAATCAAAAAAATTACTGAAACTTATCTAGTTGAAGCATTATCTGTTACAGAAGCAGAAGCTAAAGTAATTAAAGACTTTGCTGGTTATACATTCGATTTCGAAGTAAAGTCAGTTACCGCAAGTAAAATCATTAAAATCTTAGACTAATGGCATATAAAGCTGGTGATACGGTTATCGTAACTGTAGAAAACATTAATCACGTTGGAGTAGTGTTAGATAAATATCTTATTAACAAACAAACAATGTACGATGTTTTATTAGAAAATCGAAGTGCGCTTATTATGTTAAATACTAGCACAGCAAAGCATAATTTCATTAATAAAACGTTAACATCTAAGTTATGTGATACAGGCATGATCGAGACAACGATTCCATATAAAGAATTGTTAGAACAAGATAAATTGCCTATATGCCGAGATTAATTTAAAGTTATGTTTTAGTTCATTATATACGACTAATGTTAAACTAATAAACTTTATTATAAAATAGTTAATCATGTTGTATATGAACTTTTTTAATTAAAAATCATGGATCAAATATTATTACAACAAAAAATTGAACGTTTGTTAACACAATCATCAAAATATGATGAATTGCAGCCTATAGATCCGGATTATATGATTTATAGTCCACGACCAATTGGATATAATACTACTAATGAGCAACAATACTTATTTCAAAATCTAATGGTAGGATTCGTATCCGGTACCGTTTTAGATTTAGGTTGTGGTCGTTGTGATTTATATGGATATCTTTCAGAGCTATATGGTACCGATGTAGATCAGTATCATGGTATAGATCATAATCCTATTTTAACAAAAATTGGAGAAGATAAATGGGGACTATCTAATATATCAGTTGGCGCATTTGAAACATCAAATCTACCTAAAATGGATTGGGTGATAGCATCTGGAGTATTTACTGAACGAAGATGTGAAACCGAAGATGCTGAATTAGTTAAATTATTTGATGATGTAGAATTAATGTATCAAACAGCAAATCAAGTAGTAGCATTTAATTTATTATCACCTATAGGCAACAAAATAGTACCAGGTTTCTTTTATGTGCACCCTGGTTTAATGTTAGATATGCTTATTGAAAAATATCAATATGTTTCAATTCGGCATAACTATTCAAAAGATGTATATACAGTAACAATTTATAAATACAATGAATTATGACAATTAAAAGTATCAATCATCCATGGGCAATCTCCGACAAATTTAAGCAACGATATGGAGATGTATGGACAAATTTAGATTTTGTGTTTGAACATAAAATTTCAGAAGAAAATTTTAAAACAGATCCAATGAATGTAACAATTGGAACATTGAACATTGCAAATCAAACAATACCTATGCGGTATAAAGATTTAATATCGTATGCAAAATCTTTGCAAACATACACAGCAAATATGTATGCAGAACGTGTTAGTAAAGAAGAAGTAATGTCAATATCAATTAAAGGAAGAGAATTTGGATTAAAACGCCACGAAGTTTCTAAATTATCAGAAACTATTTCATATGCACAGGAAACGGCAATTCGTGCTTATGAATTAGGATTATATTTATAATAAAAAAAGGATTCCAATGGAGACATATGTATATTTTTATAAAAATGACACATCATATGAACCCATAGGACGTGTAAAGGCAACTTGTTTGGACGAGGCACGTGATTATGTTGTACGCATAAAAAGATTATCAGAACAACAAATTGATGATTTATTTGTAATAAAACGAGCACAAGACCATGAAAACAATATTCGACACAATAACGATTAATTATTCAGAATATGAATATTTTAAACAATTACCAAAATCTGATCAAATAGAATACTTTTTTCAGACATATGATGCCGCTCTATTTAAAATAACTGGCATGGATTTATCTTCGTTCTTTTCGATGATTAATCCAAAACCAGAAGAATCCAAAGTAAATTCAGTGGATATTCCTGATGATGCAGATCGGGTAGATGTATTAATAGATCAGAATCATATTATGTTAGAATCTAATAGTTTACGCGCAGTAAAATATACAATTGGCCAATTTATTGATAATGGATATATACTTCGAAGAGACTTGCAAACCGAAAAATTTTTTCGAAAAGATAAAGTTACAAAATATATTCGTATATATAAAATAGTTGATCAGACTGCATCTATTTGTTTAAATTAAAATATGGCAAAAACTAAAATTTCAGAAAAATTACAATCTAAGTTTGATAAACCGCAATTCCGAGAAAGGGATGCGGTTTATTTTTCTTGGTTAGGACAAAAAAAATATGGCTATGTATTACGGTTTAAAAAAAGCAATTGGGGTATTTGTTACACCATTCAATCTACTTGTGGGACTCGTTATCCGTGCGGCATCAAGATTGATGGCATACCTACGTCGTATAACGTTGGGCTTATACTTTTTAATGAAACAAAAGATTTGGGTAAAGAACGACTCGACGAAATTGTTGACAGAAACCGAACGACAGGAAAAACTTATAGCATTTCTGAATACTCCGGAGGGTCGGAAATTGAAAGCGGAAGTAGTTATACAACAAACCAACCAGATGTTAGTGTTGTTAGTGGAGAAATATCTAAGCCAACCCAGCGAAAACACAGCAGAAAAAATGATGATAGCGTTAGCAATAATGCAGTGTCAAGAAACGATAGAAAAAAATCAAAACCTGTTAAAAACGCTGAACTGACAAATGCAATCCAGCGTCAAAAAGATTTCCTTAATGGATTCGTTAAACGAGATTAACTAAATCTACTAACCATATAAACAAAATATTGTTTTCTAAACTCATCAAATGTGGTATAATTAGATCCTGCTCTTACTTGCATTTCTTTCCAAAATTTATATCCGGGAAATTTATTCGTTGCATTATAATATGCATCAATTGCATCGTAATTTAGTTTAGTAGAATTAACAAGTTTTAAATATTTATCATATATTGCATCTTGATAAACCTGGTTGTTTTGTAACTTATCTATTACACTGTATGGTCTAGAATTTATAGATATTTTATTTAATGTTTTATTTAATGCAGGCCTGGAATTAAAATATGTTATAAATCGTTGTTGATTAGCTATTAGCATCGTTGGTATTTTATTTATAACATATGATCCATTAAATATTTTTTTAAGTATTGGCATCCGAACTCGTGCTTTTGCTGCCAATTCGGCATTAGTACCCCAACCTGTTGTTTGTAACACTTCATCTATAGTAGCACTAGCCCTAGTATAATAATCATTAATTGCTTGTTTCATGAGCTTTTTCTTATATCCCGCCAACGCAGATGGTATAGTTTCCATAAAATCAAGAAATTCTCTCGCAGTTTGTTTAGCTTCACGTGGCGCTTTAGGATCTGTAAGCACTTCTCTTGTACGATCCGCTTCAGCCTTAACTCGTTTTTCTAATGCTTCTAGATATGATGGTATAGACACAAATTGACCTATACCACCCGGTAATACTTTTGATACTAGTCCTCCAGCTATTATATCTTGGAAAAGATATCTTAACCGCATACCTTCTGTTACTCGTGTTCCGGCGGGCACAACGTTTTTTATTCGTTTTGATACATATCTACGTAAACCAGCCGGTAGTAATACTCCTCCTATTCCTAATGCCCATAGCCACAATGTAGTTCGATTTTCTGAAAATATTTCAACTCCTTTTTGCCACATCGGCTTTTCTGCTTCTCCTTGTGCAACTCTTCTTTGATACGTAGTATCGGCTGTTGGTTGAAATTTAGGGTTATTAAACGATATCTGTTCATTTAAAATTTGATTAGAAATTTCGATTAATTGTGTTTTAGTTAGCTGTTTCATATAATTTATATTTCCTATGTATTATTTATGATTATTTAGTTTTATAGTCTTGCAACCAATCCGGTACCTCCGGAGTAGTATCGATATTTGAAAGGGCTTTCTTAGATTTTGGTATTGTTACATATTTGTCATATATTCCGGTTGCTTTATCATACCCGTAATCATATGCGACGGCAGGAACAACGAAATTTTTAAACCCACCCCATGCTATGTTATATCCACCTTTTGCTACTGGTTTAACCCATTTTAATGTTTTAAGTGCTGCTGGATTGATAGTACCATTTTTAATACCATCTGCAGTAAGTTGTGCTATTTTAGATTTAATCGTTTCTTTACTCATAGCCGCTCGTATAAGTAATTCTCTCTCTGCTTTAGTTAATGTACCGCTTTTAGATATTATTTTTCCGGTTAAACTTTTAGCAATCTTTGCTCCGCCTGGTAACAATGCAAATGCAGTGTATAATCCGCCGGTATATGGATCATTTTCTTTAAAATATAATCCGGCATTGGCTAAAGCAAGTCCACGACTTAAAATAGGACCTACTACTGGAATAAACAAAGAAACGATTTCAGCAACAGTTAATATTTCATGTCGATATTCATATACATAATGTTGTGCGGTTTTATTTATTGTAGCTAATGGGGATCTTGAAAACTTTGATACGTTTTGTGCTTGTTTCCTTTGCCACCATGTTATATAATCATTAGATACAAATTCAGTACCGGTTAACTTGTTACTGGTCATGCTATTTGCAAAATTAAAATATATTTTACCAATTGGATATATTTGAGTATTCGGTAATTTCTGTTTAAGATGTTTTAATATAGAACGCCATGTTTCGAGATCATTACGATCTAAGAAAGTTTTTAAATATGCAGCTAAATCAAGTCCACCTGTTAGTTTTTTTAATTCATCTTGCATCAAGTTATAAACAGTATTATTTGGAATTTGTTTGATGATTTTAATTAGACCGGATTCATTATCATTGTACCATTTGCTAGAATTATAAATATTTTTAGCAATTGTTTTGGCAATCTGTTTGTTAGATTTATTTACAGTATTTGCTGTATTCTGCATTAATTGTGACTGTGACGGATCGGGTTTCCATTGTTCAAATAATAAATGTTTTAACTTGATATTACTCATTCGTATCGTTCCGGTTTATTATAAATATCTTCATGAAATATTTTAACGGATATTTGGATATATGAAATAAATTGCTTATATTTAATGTATAAGAAACCAATTAAAATTAAAGAGTTATGAAAAAGTTAATTTTTATTTCTGCAAGTTTGATGTTAATAATGACATCATGCAATCAAAAATCTAAATCGGATGAGTTTACATTACAAGTTAATAATAATACTAAAAATGTATTAGAATTAGTTCGTAATCATAAAGCTTCTATTGATTCATTAACATCGATCAATAAGTTAGATTCAGTATCAGTATCTTTAATAAACAGAAGAATTTCTAAGAAAATGGCAAAACTTATTGTTGATAATGCAAAATTAAATTCAGATATCGTAGATTCTAATATTGATAGCAAAATATCCCATCAATTAATCGATTGCGTACACGATACTGGATTATTAAGTTCATATTATATTGAATATGATGAATTCGATTTTGTAGCAAATGGAATTAATTCTTGTTTATTTAAAAAATAAAAATCATTATACACAAAAAAAAGGGGGCATAAAGCCCCCTCTTTTTTTTATTAAAAAATTACATTGTAGAAAATTGTTTTTTTAATGCAGTTATCATTGCTTGAGACATTTTAAAATATTTAGTAGTTCCTTTTGCTGCTAATGTTTCTGGCCAATCTGCACTCCATGACACCTGTATAGGTTTTGCGTTTTTTTGTAATTGTACAATTAATGCTCCAGCTTTTTGATCATCTAATATGTCAAATGTTTTATATCCAGCTGGCATCTGGCCAGATGCCCATTTGCTACCAACTAAAACTGTTGCATATGCAACCTTAGGATTTTTTGGATCAACTGTAAATTTAGTTCCTTTTGGTATTACTAAAAAATTACTAGGATCGGGATTATTACTATCAACAGCTTTAGCACCATGGGGATATTGTACAGTATATACACCAGGTTTCAATGCAATCTCACCTTTTCCATATATCGGATATGCTTGCTCCGTTAATTTATTTTTAATTACGTTACGTAAACCATGTTGGTCAATCGTTTCCATAATAGATTTAACGATTAATTCTTTCTTTTGAGATTCAGTTAGATTTTTTACTCCAAATCTCAATAAGTTTTCTGATAATAGGTTTTTCATGTTATGTTCCTTTAAGGTTCCTTTCTAATAAATATCATTATAATAAAAAAACCGTTATATTAGGTTATTTGAAATAAATTTCTTATATTAATAAAAAAATCCTATGATTCGTTACGGTTATTGCTGTATTAATATGCAGCTTTCTTCGCAAGGTATTCGCACCGGTCGCACTATGATCGATCGTAAATATCGTGCCGGCGGTTTACAACTTGCCTCTGACATTTCTTTAGCTAATGCTAAGGACTTACTTCCTATTCTACAATGGAACGAACGGCAAGGTATCCGTTTATTTCGTGTCGGTAGCGAATTGTTTCCTCGTTGGAATCATTATCGTTTAGAAGATTTGCCAGGTATTGACGAGATTACTCAGCATCTACGAGCTGCTGGTGACTTTGCACGTGCTCATGGTCATCGTCTTACTACGCACCCTGGTCCGTTTCATATCTTAGGTAGTCCCGATGATACGGTTGTTGATAATTCTATCGTAGGTCTCGAACGACATTCTGAAATGTTTGACCTTATGGGCTTTGCGCCATCTTTCGATAACTTGATCAATATTCATGTCGGTGCTACTTATAACGATAAGCCCGGTACTATTGCTCGATGGCTTCGTAACTTTGATCGTTTGTCTGATAGCGTTAAAGCTCGACTTGTTATAGAAAATGACGACAAGGCTTCTATGTATTCTGTACGTGATTTATATGAGATGTTGCATTCCGAAATTGCTATTCCGATTACGTTTGACTATTGGCACCATACTTTCAATACCGGTGACTTATCCGAGCGTGAGGCATTCTTCTTAGCACGTGAGACATGGCAACGTCATGGTGTTACTCAGTGTACTCATTACTCAGAATCTCGTCGACGTGAGCAGCAGGTATTTATCGAGCGAATGTTCGAACATCACGGTATCTCCATGGAGAATATTGCACAATGGCCAACTTTTCACAAACAATACAAAGAGTTTACCAAGATCAAAGAGCAAGCTCATGCCGATTATATTTTAGCATTACCGAATACGTATGGTGTAGATGATTTAGATATCGAGGTCGAGGCAAAGGCTAAAGAGCAAACTCTTATACAGATAGGTGTAGAATGTTGTCAAAATAATGCTATAATATTAGGATAATATATTTATATTATATAATATAATTAAATAATAATATATAAATAGGATAAAAGTTATGCCAACTATCAATTACAAAGAAGCTGCGATTAATGAGGTTACTGATGCTTTAGAAATAGTAAAAGCAATGGGACGTGCGGTGCAAGAAAATAAAACGGATAAAGAGTCTGTTATTTCAAATTTAATTGCATGTATCAATAAACTAGAGAAAAGTTTAAACTATATCAGACAAAAATGAGACGTCCTACAAAATCAGTAACGCCTCGCGGATTTAAAAAATTAGCATGTAAATATTGTGGTAGCATTTGCGATCGAGTAGATTCGAAAGCAGATGCTATTACTTGTTTTCGTTGTGTGAATAAAATGATGCGAGGAGAAGTATTAGAACTTCCAGAAGGTCAACCAGTGACAAAGAAAAAATCTAAAAAATAAGTTATGTTAGAAGCAGAAAAAATTAAATCGAATTGGGAAAAGTATCGAGAAATTGTTAATACATTATTTCCTACTCGTAAAGATGCATTGAATCGAATGTATGATGAGTTTGAAGAACGAATGATATTTATGCCGGCATCGGGAGTAGAACATTATCACAATGCATTTGCTGGAGGCTATGTAGATCATATACTTCGTGTTATTGAGTGTGCCGAATCATTATATTTTACTTGGGCTACAATGGGATCTGATATGTCAGGTTATACTAAAGAAGAATTAGTATTTGCTGCAATGCATCACGATTTAGGTAAAATAGGATTTCCAGGCGAAGGTAATGAAGTATACCAAGTAGAGACATCAGATTGGCACCGTAAGAATCAAGGTAAAATGTATCGTCATAATGAGAATATTCCGTTTGCGATGGTTCCAGATTTATCGGTTTGGTTGCTTCAAGAATATGGAGTAAAAATGTCTTGGACAGAATATCAAGCAATTAAAATACATGATGGAATGTATGATGATGCAAATAAACCATATTTCGTTGCGCGCTCAGCACAAGCAAAATTAAAAACAAATTTACCTTTATTATTGCACCATGCAGATCATATGGCATCGCAAATTGAATATGAACGATGGAGAAATCATAAAGCAGGTACTCCGAAACCAGTTGCCGAAAAATCAAAAGCAACAAAAAGCAATGGATTGAAAAACTTAGCAGAAAATAATCCAGCTGTAGAAAAAACATTAACTGATATCTTTAACGCATTTAATCAAGATTAATTATGATAGCATTAATTATTATAGTAATATTACTATTAATAGGTATTACTTATGCAACACATCGAGCATATTATCTTGCCGGAGCTTTAGCAGACGCTCAAGAATATATTGAAGAATTAGAATTAACAAATGAGTATATGTATGGACGAATTGTCGATGCTTATGATAACATGAAACAAATTGATCATAAAGGTGCATTTGAATCAGAAGATGAAGCAGGCACCACATTTAACATGTTGTTAGAAACTATAACCGAATTAAAAGAAACATTCAATGGCGAAGAGACAGAAGAAAAGTAATGTATATTTTACAAAAATAACCGAATTTGCAATAATTGCGTATAATCGAACCGATACATATCCAGTTCGTCGCGAAAAAATATATAGACGATTTATTTATCCGGCTTTCATGAAATTAGCAGAAAATCTAATTAATAAAATGAAACCTACATATATCGATTCTACATTTGAAGATTTGCAGACAGACATTGTTACATTTTTAACGGAACGATTGAATAAGTTTAATCCAGATAATGGCAAAGCATATTCATATTATACCCGTACAACTATAAATTATATTATTGCCGAAAATGATAAAGCATATCGAAAATTAAAATCCGATTCTGAAGAAATTGATGTCGATGAACAAAGAAATATTATGACAGAAATTCATAATAGTGAAATGCAAGAGACATTAAAATATTTTATGGATGCATATGTAAATCATTGTTATGAAAATTTAAATTTTATTTTTAGTAATCCAACTGATATACATGTTGCAGATTCTATACTTCATATTTTTGAATCGCGTGAAGTAATTGAAGATTTTAATAAAAAAGCTCTTTATATTTTTATCAGAGAACGTACTGGTTTAGAAACTATAAACATTACACGTGTAATGAAAGTGCTTAAAGAAATTTATACTAACAAATTTTACGAATACGAATGTTCAAACTTCATAAAATTGCCTTTTTGATATTTATTATTAAAGGATTTTACAAATGGACAAGAACGATGAATTATTTAAAGGAACGAGTTTTGCTGATTTAATGTCCGATGTATATCACAATTCTAAAAAGAAAGATAGACAAATAAATCAGTTAATATCGCAATTGCAACCATTAATACGAAATGCTTCAGATGCGACTATTATAGTTCCACTTATTAAAGAATATTTAGACGTAGCAGTTAAGAATGACGATCATCTCGTTAAATTAACTGCTATTGTACAACGTTATATTTCTACTAAACAAACAATATCCGGTGCAGATGGATTAATTAGTGATGAAGAAAAACAAGAATTACTTCGAATTGCGGAAAAAACAATGTCTGCAGAATTAGAAGAAGAAATTGATAATATTACACAGGAAGATGAAATATTAAAACAAAAAATACAATCTGCTAAATCTAAATTGTCGAAAGATGTAGAATGAATTCATTAAATGAACAAATAGAATGGGATGTAGCAGAAGTATTAGGATATGATAGAACATATAATTATATTTCTCCTGACACCCCGAATACTAATGTTTCTGAATTATTTGCACTTAAAGTGCGATCTTGCAAATCAATATTTGATTCAAGCATATACTTAGCTAAACCAGCAAATATCAATTTAAAACAAATACCATTAATCGGAGAATTTGTTTTAATTTATAAAACATTTAATCAGGAATCACATAAAGATTATATACGGCAGCAGTGGTATTATTTAATGCCGATATCGGTGCAATCTAATATTAATAATAATCCGCTACCTGGCATATCATCTAAATTATCTGCGGATGAATTAGCTAATTTTAAACTAGGTAAAACATATAAACAGACCAGCGTATCTCCATTACAACCATATGAAGGTGATATTTTATTCGAAGGTAGATTTGGAAATAGTATACGGTTTGGTAGTACTGTTATTATTAATTCTAAAAACAATCCTTATAGCATATCACCAACATGGAAAGAAACATCAGAATCTGATAGCGGCAATCCTATTATAATATTATCAAACGGCCGTAAAAATAAAAGATATAAAGAATTTGTGTTAGAAGATATCGAAACCGATGCATCATCTTTATACTTAACTAGTACCCAAAAATTAAGTAATCTGAAACTTCATAATGTATTAAATCAAAGTTCAGATTCTAGTAATGCATTTGTAAAATCACAATTTTTAGGAGTTGCAGATCGCATCATATTAAAATCTAAAACTGATGTAGTTGCATTAGATTCTAATAAATCTATTGAATTAAATTCTCCGTTATTATCTATAGGAACTAAACAAGATAAAGACAAAGAATATGGATTACATAGTACGGCAGTTAAAGAATTATTTGATCAGTTTTTTTATTTATTATCATTAGGTGGGTTGAAAGATAGTAATGGTATGCCAGTTACAATTGACCCGACGTTTACTGATAAATTTTTTAAACTACGAAATTCTCTTGATAATGTTAAAATACGTCAAGATAAAGGAGATGAATAATGGCAACTGTATTTCCATTTAATCAGACATCTAAAATACCTAGTTTAGTTATCGATCGTTTAAAACCAGCAGTTTTAAAACAAGTTGATCAATTTAATAAAGTTTCTGATAAACTACAACAACAATTAGCATCATTAAAAAAACCAAAATGTAATGATGCTAACATTCAACAATTAAAAAAATCATTAGCACAATTTAAACAAATAATAGATAATTTAAATAGACTTAATCAACAGTTACAACCGTTAGCTACTAGATTACAACAAGTTGTGAATGTTGCGAGACCGGTAGCTACTGTTTTATTAGCAGTACCTGCAGTAATTGGTGTTCCAGAAGGTCCAAAAAATCAAACCATACAGTCAATTGCAGATTTAATTGCTGGAATAGTTGCAGTTCTATCTGTTTTAAACACAATATTAAAAATCTTTAATAATTTATTAAAATTAGCAAATAATCTAATAAATAAAATAGAAAATAAATTAAAATCGGTTTGTCCTTCGGAAAATAATGATTCGAATTTAAACTCAACATCAGCAAATAATACTAACAATAAAGAATTATCTGAACAGGATAAATTAGTTAATTCACAATATTATAGTGAGTTTTATCAAACGATTAATACTTCTAATTCTGATATTCAACAACGTGTAGATGAAATTAATGTATTGATAGATAATCAATTAGATGTTATAACTAATTTATTAGAAGCTCCATCTAAAGTATTATATGGTAGTGGAATTCCATCGGCTGATCAAGGTAAAGTATCAGATTATTATATAGATACCGATACGCAAACGGTATATGGCCCTAAGCCTTCACAAAATTCATGGACATAATATTTATATAAAAGACTCATATGGATACAAAAACATTAGTAAAAGCACTTAAAACTGCCGTACGTGAAGTTATTAAAGAGGAATTGACAGAAATTCTTCGCGAAGGGTTACAATCTACGATTAATGAAATGTCTCGGCCAAAAAAATCAGTAAAAACTGAAACTGTACGAGTAGCGCCTAGAATGGTAAATGAATCTAATAGAAAACCTAAAGTACAATTCAATGAAAATAAATGGGCTTCGGTTTTAAATGAAACAGAAGGTTTAATTGAATCAAACGGCAATTCAGTATCTGATTATGCACAATTAATGACTGAAGGTATGGATGAATTACGATTTACATCTAAAGATGCTCAGGGATTTGGAATAATGCGTCAACAAATGCAATCAACTGCAGCGCCTAAGGTAATGGAGGATCCGGAAACCGGAAAAGTATATGAAGTAGCTCCGGAGGTAGCACAGGCAATGACTCGAGATTATTCTGCTTTAATGAAAGCAATGAATAAAAAGAAAGGTATGTAAAATATGTCATATATATTTGTTAATCCAGATAATATAGTTGCAACTGAATTAACTCCATCAGGTTTAGGTGTAGCTTTATACAACTCATTCCGCGCTCCAATCCGCGGAAATATAGTACAGGCAAAACAGAATTTAAAAGTATTGTTAATGACTAGAAAAGGTGAACGTTGGTTTAATCCAGATTTTGGTACGAATCTAATGCAGTTATTATTTCATCCAGCTGTCGAACAATTAAAACAAGAAATTACTGAAGAAATTGATGCTGCTGTTAGTAAATATATGTCATATATATCTTTAGAATCTATAAAAATTATAACAGCTGAAGAAAATCCTGAATTGCCGTATAATGTACAAGTTACATTGCAATATTATTTTAATTCATATGAAGATACATTAAACATAGCAATACCGGAATCAAATATAATTCGGACATTTTAAATGGAACAGAAAAAAGAAATATCATATTTAGGAAAAGATTATGGTGCATTCAAAAAGAATCTAATTGAATTTACTAAACAATATTTTCCAAATACATATACTGATTTCGGGCCTGAGTCGCCTGGGACAATTTTTATTGATCTAGCTGCATATGTTGGTGATGTATTATCATATTATGCAGATAGTAATCTTAAAGAATCATTATTATATCAAGCAGCTGAACGTGGCAATATAATAGATTTGGCGAATACTTTAGGTTATAAAGCTAAAAATATCCATTCGGCATATGTAGATTTAGATGTGTTTCAACTAGTCCCAGCAATTGTATCGGGTTCGAATATTACACCTAATTATTCATATGCTTTGTCTATAAAGCCTGGCATGCGAGTTCGTAGCACTTCTAATAATTCTGTTTTTAGAACATTAGATTCTGTCGAATTTGGATTTTCTTCTTCATTTAATCCAACTACTGTTACAGTATATGAAGTCGACCCAGCTACAAATCAACCAATATACTTTCTTTTAAAGAAAACAGTTAAGGCTGTATCTGGTAACATAAAAACAACTTCATTCACATTTACAGATCCGATACCATATGATCAAGTTGTTCTAGATGATACTAACATTGTTGATATTATTTCAGTAACAGAATCGGACGGCGATGCTTGGTATGAAGTACCATATTTAGCACAGGACACAATTTTTGAAACTATACCTAATTTATTAGAAAATGATCCGGATTTATATCAATACCGATCCGAGTCTCCTAGTTTATTAAAACTAAGAAAATCTACTAAACGATTTATAACTAGTGTGAGATCTGATGGGAAAATGATTTTACAGTTTGGTGCTGGAATTTCTGATAACAATGATGAAGAAATTATTCCTAACCCTGATAATGTAGGAAATGGATTATCAGGATTTCGTAAATCAATTGATATCGATATAGATCCTTCGAATTTTTTATATACTAGAACATATGGCCAAGCACCAGCAAATACTACACTAACTGTAACATATGCGGTAGCTAATGGATTAGCTGATAATGTTAATGCTAATGTATTAACTGATATATCATTTATTGAATATAATGATAATGTTAATTCTACATTAAATGTGTCTTTAGTAAATTTTATAAAAAATTCAGTTGTAACTAATAATCCAGCTCAAGCCCTTGGTGGTTCAAATTCAGAATCTGTTACAGAAATAAAAAATAACGCACTATCAAACTTTGCAACACAAAATCGTTTAGTAACACGTGAAGATTATATTGTTAGGGCATATTCAATGCCTTCTAAATTTGGAAGTGTGGCAAAAGCATATATCGTACCAGATGATCAATTATCTCAACAATCATATATTGAAACGCGAGTTGCAAATCCGTTAGCTTTAAACATGTATGTGTTAGGATATAATTCGAATAAACAACTAGTTGAATTAAATCTAGCGATTAAAGAAAACTTGAAAACTTATTTAAATTATTATAGAATTTTAACAGATGCAATTAATATCAAAGATGCATTTATTATTAATATAGGTGTAGATTTTGAAATTTCAGTGTTACCTACATATAATAGTAATGAAGTTTTATTAAAATGTATAAATGCTGTTAAAGATTATTTTAATATAGATCGTTGGCAAATTAATCAAGCAATAATTAAATCAGATGTAACAACTTTAATTGCTAATATAAAAGGTGTTCAAAATATTATAGGCGTATCATTTAAAAATTTATATGATACTGACGAAGGATATTCTGGTAATCAGTATGATTTACAATCTGCTACTAGAAATGGTATAATATATCCATCATTAGATCCTAGTATTTTTGAAGTTAAGTATCCTAATCAAAATATAAAAGGTCGAGTAGTATCGCAATAATTCTGTTTTCTAATATTTATAGAAAAAGGATTATGTAAATGGGAGTACTATCTAATAACTATGCACAAATTGTTCCCGGAGCTTTAATTTCTGCAAGTTATGTTTCCGATATATATGAAGTATTAATGGGGTCAGAACCAGAAGCATTAAAAGTTACTGGTTCATTGACTGTGACTGGTTCTATTGTTGCAACTGCCGGCATAACGGCATCTTTGCAAGGAACTGCTAGTTTTGCGGTTACCGCATCTAGAGCAGTAAGTGCATTAACAGCATCATATGCTTTAAGTGCTTCTTATTTAAATTATATTAATACATCATCTCAAGCAGATACTGCTACTACCGCTTCATATGCAATAATTGCAAATCAAGCAAATAGTTCTACTACAGCTACTACCGCTTCATATGCTTTAACTGCATCTTATGTTGTTAATTCTATTTCGTCATCATTAGCTGATACTAGTAGTTATGCACCGACATATATTAATACTGCATCAATTGCAGGTAGCACATTAACATTTACTAAAGGTAATGGAGATCAATTTAATATTTCTATACCTGGTGGTTCTGTTAATTATGGAAATGTTTATTTTGTAGATAAAGATAACGGAAATGATGCTACGGGCGTAATAAATGATTTTACAAAACCTTTTGCTACTGTTGTTGCTGCATATAATGCAGCTTATTTTACTTCTCCAACTTCCACGAACCGAGCTCTTATATATGTAAGAAAAGGTACGTATACTGATGAAAATCTTAATATATTTAATTATATTGATATATATTCTGAATATGGAGTTGTATATACCGGTAATTCTAGATTTAGGGATTTTGGAACGTCAGCTGATACAAAAATTTTAGGATATGCTAAATTCAATGTTACATCTAGTTCATTTCAAATAGTAACTATAACTGGTGCTGCAACTGTTGTATCGTTTGAATGTGATGAGATTATAGCATTAGGCGGAATGTTTGAAGTTCAAAATGGTGCTAGTTTATATTTTAAAGCTCGTAAAGTTGATGCCGATGCTAGTGGATTTTATAACTCAGGATATTGTAGAGGTAGTGGTACTATAATAGTAGAAATTTCTGAAGAGTATAAATCATTTGCTCAACATTTTAAATTTGTGCAATTTTCTGGTAAGATGCATGCTACTTGTCCTAGATTCTATTTAAAATCAGGCGGAGGTATTCCATCAGGGTTTAAACAAAGTATCATGGCTGATGCAAATGCTGGTGGGGAAGCAATTATAAATGGAAATTTTTATACCGATCCTACTGCTGTTACAACTGCATATGGAACTAATTCAGCAATCATTACTAGATGGAATGATTCTTGGATGACTCTTATCATTAATGGTAATATATATTCAGAAAATCAATTAGCAGTACACGCACAAGGTTCTAGTGCAGCTTCTAGAACTATTATTAATGGTGATGTTAAAAGTAACTTTCAAATTGCATATATCGCACAAAGTAGTCGTGTAGTATTTAGAAACGGTACTTTATTAAATTGGAACACTGAAGCTACATATTCAATTGCAGGCCAATATCCAATAATAAATGTGAATCAAAATGCAGTAACATACATAGATAACTGTCATTTACATAATTTAGGTACTGGTAGTATAGGTAACTCTGGGTTTTCTGGTATTTGGAAAACTAGTACAACATCACAATTAAATGTTTATAATTCTGTTTATTCAGGGGCTGATTTATCTGGTTCATTTATATTAAATACTGCTGCTGGGACTCCTACGAATAATGTTAGAATTCATAATACTCGCGCTAGTAAAGGATTAGATACAAACATAACAGATCTGTTATCACCGACAGGTTTTATTTTAGATACGAATGTAACATCAATAAACTTTATATAATATGACATTTTCAATAAGTATGGGACAAGCTATCCCTGGGACAGATATAATTGAAACGGTATCAGTTGGTACGATAGATTTTCGACGAGGATTTCTTAGGTTAGAAACCGCATCTCCGGAGTATAAGACAATATATTCTGATTTTTTACAAATAATCGGAGGCCATGCTACGGTTAACATTATAAATTCTATACATGATTTTACTGATGTTTTAATTGTAGCAGAATTACCTATAGAATTAGATATTATAGAAATTGATTACGATGCATTGAGTGCGGATAATAAAGAAAAAATTGATAAATTTGCTGAATTATTAAATTCAATTGCAGATTAAATATATTAAAGGATATAAATGTTTAGAATATTTTACGCAGAAAAAGACGCTACATTATACGAATCAGCAGAAACTGCTAATACTGGTATCGATGAAATTCTAGAAGTAGGAAAGCGTTTAGGTACCGATGGAGAAACATGGCAAAAGTCTCGGGCATTAGTTAAGTTTGATATGTCTGAAATTTCAGATACTATCACGAAATATTCTACTACATTGAATTCATGCAAATTTGTATTACAATTATATACAACTCACGCAAAAAATCTCCCATCTAATTTTTCTATAGATGCAAAATTAACAGCACAGGATTGGAAAAATGGAACAGGATTTTATTCAGATAGTCCTATCGTAACTGATGGAGTATCTTGGGCAAAACCATTGACATCATGGTCTCTAGATGCACAATCTGGATCTATGTGGATTTCTAGTAGTCAAAACATACAAGTAAATTCTTCATCTATATATGTATCAGGTTCTGGTACTGGAGGTAGTTGGTATTATCAATCTGGATCTGGTGGATTTAATATTAATAACTTTAATCAATCATTCTTTAATCAGTCTGGTTTAAGTAGCACTGAAGCATTCGGAACTAGACCTACTGATATTAATATCGATGTAACAGATGCAGTAAAATTATGGATTTCTGGTAGTGCAGGTCATAGTATTGTAAATAATGGATTTTTGTTGAAGTTCTCAGAATCAGATGAGGCGGATAATACGATTACCGGATATGTAAGATATTTTAGTCGCGAAACTCACACAATATATGTTCCTAAATTAGTAATGTATTGGGATGATAGTACATTTACTACTGGATCATTAGAAGCCGCAAATCTAGAATCGTTTAAAACGTATATAAATATAAAAGCAAGTTATAAAGATACTGAAATTACAAAGATTCGATTATATGCTAGAGATAAGTATCCTAGAAAGTCACCTACAAATTTATTTCCATATGAATCGGTTAAATTTTTACCAACTTCATCTTTTTATTCAATTTTAGATGGAGTTACAAATGAAGTCATAATTCCATATGATGATATTTATACTAAAGTAAGTTGTGATAGCACTAGTAACTTTATATATCTAGATATGAACGGATTAATTCCGGAACGACATTATAGATTAGAATTTAAAGTTAAAGAGGGATTCACAGAACAATATCTAAATGAAGACATATTCTTTAAAGTTGTAAGATGATGAATGAATTAACAGCAGAATACCTAGCAAACGGAATAACATATAAATCTAACAATGAAAGTGTTATAACTCGAGATACTGCTGGAAATATACAAGTTAATAATACAGTTTCTGATATATTGATCATAGAACCAGTAACTCCAAAAATAACAATGCAATCGGCATTGCGTGTGATTGATACTCAGTTTAATTATTATACTTTTCCAGTATCTACAACGATTAATACTAGTATCGAAGAATTTACAATTGATGATACATTAGATTTAACATCCGCGACAAATAGTGATATTATTTATGCAATGTATCAACCAAAATCAGGTACGTTACCGTTACCAGGCGGTGCAGAAGAATCTGGTATTGATATGTCTGTAGTTTTAGAAGGATTACCTCAACAGTTTACAAATCAATATTTTATTTCAGATGATATTAAACAATCCGGAAAAGATTTAAGAATTCGAGCTAAATTAACACATACATTTTCAAGCGTAGATGGTACTATTTATTGGTGGTTAAGCTTAAATGGATTCCGTGGGTCATCAAAAAAATGGAAAGGCGCATTTACTGGATTGCCACAGGGTTCGGGCCCTGGGTTTGTTAAAAAAGGTAACGATATAATTACATTTATTGATATTACAATATTAAATTCAGAATTACTAGCCGGAGATAAAATAAGTATCGCAGTGTCTACCGGCCAAAATGGCCATTCTTTAAAAGGCGACGCATCATATTGGTCGATAACTGATGCAAGTAAAAATGTTGATATATGGAATAATGAAATAGCGTAAATATGTTAACTCAATACACAAATATAACTAATACTCAACAAAAATCTATTTCTGCAAATAGATTAACCGATCTACAAATACGACAGTTAACATATGATATTGATATAGATCCGGAAATTAATAATCAAAATACTAATTCTAGATTAGAATTACATTTTTATTCTGGAGATTCTTGGATTACAGGTAATCATAAAATAAACACAGTAAATCAGATTCCTGAATATCGAGATAAAACTACTAATCAATTAATTAGATTTAATGGATCTCCAATTGCAATTGATTTAAAACAACAATTAGAAAGTTTAAATTTAAAATCAGGCAGATTTACATTTTTAATAAACTTTTTTCAAAATTTAATTGGAAGTTATGAACAACAACATTTAATAATTGATGAAATATCTCCCGATCGTACTGAGTTAAGACTTCGTGCTATCGATCCATTAAATACAGATTTTTTAAATGAAATTACGAAATATATAAATTCGGTTAATCAAACATCTGGAGAATATTTAAAAACTTACTTATTAAATTTTAGCAGAAACCAAACTGTACAATATGTTAACAGTGTTGTTATTGGCGAGTTTTTATATGTAAAATTATTGAATCCTTTAGAAGAACAATTTGAAATTGGATTTAAATGTTGGGTAGTTCAAGAATTAAAAAATTCTTATATAGATTCTATTAATATAGATTTACTTCAATATTCAATAAAAACATATAATAAATTATCTAATCCAAACTGGCAGGCATATTCTTCTGACACGTTAAATTCAGTTACTACCGATTTTAAAACATGGTCTGAAATATTAGGATCATCTGTACAGACGTCTCAACAAATTATAGATTCATATTTTTCTGGTAGTTTGTCTGGGATGAAACTTAATATAGATTATTCGGATTTCAATAATTTTATATTCTATAGTTCAGCAACTGAACGATTAGCTAATTTTAAATATAAATTGCAACTTATAGAATATTATACTCAACAAAGTAGTTCGTTATCATTAGTTTCTGGAAGTGTTGCTACGTTAAATTCTATAGATTATGCTGATTTAAGTACAAAATTAATAAGTGGGTTTGATGATTTTGAAAAGTTTTTATATTTCGAATCTTCTTCAAAATTAACAACATATGAAATCCCACATCCGGATCCAGTAGTAGAATCAATTACGGGTAGTTATATAACACCTGTTCCAAAGTCTACATCAGTTTCACCGTATACTTTAGTCCCTGTAAGTAGTTCTACATTTAATACTTGGTATAATAATATTGTAGATTATGCACAACGGTATGATATCAAAAATTTTAATGCATTATTTAATTCTATACCAGAATTTATTGCAATTGATGAAAATGCGAGTCAAGTTGTAACATTTATAAACATGTTAGGACATCATTTTGATATATTATATACGTATATCAATCATATGTCTAAAATACATAAACGAGATGAAAATCCGAAATTAGGTATGCCGAATGAATTATTATATTCAGTAGCAAAACAGTTCGGATGGAATTTACAACAAGGAAATCAATATCAAGATTTATGGCAATATACATTAGGTACTAATGAATATGGTGTACCGTTAACCGGATCTAATTCTATATCAGGTACGGGTATGTCTGGAAAAGATATGACGTATACTGTATGGAGACGTATTGTTAATAATTTACCGTTATTATTAAAATCAAAAGGTACAAAACGCGGTATACAAGCATTATTATCATGTTATGGGATTCCGAATTCTATAATAAGTATCAATGAATATGGTGGTCCTAGGATTGATCGGGTTCCTATATATGAAAAATTAAATTTTGATTATGCATTAGATTTAATTGCGAATACGTCAGGCGTTGTTACTACGAATTATTCACAATCTATCAATACAATAGAGGTTCGTTTCCGCACTGATAATGTAGTTAAAAATCCAGCTATGCCAAGCACCATGAATTTATTTTCAGTAGGAAATAACCATGTTACATTAGATTTTACGAGCGGTACATTAGGTACTATACAAATTAACGGTACTAGTTCGGCAAATATTGAAATGTTTGACGGTGGGTGGTTAACAGCAATGTTACGTACATCTGGTTCTAATTTACAAGTAGTAGCAAAACGATCTAAATATGGTAAAATTGTAGCAGCAGTTTCGGCATCGGCTACAGGTATATCATTTCCATATTCCGGATCAATTGTATTAGGAGGTACTAGTACTGGGGCGTCTAGACTACAAGGTCAACTTCAAGAACTTAGATTATGGTCAAGTTCATTAGAAGATTCTGCATTTAATAATCACGTAAAAGCTCCAGCCGCATATGATGGTAATGTCGATGCGTATGATGAATTAATATTTCGTTTACCATTAACTCAAAAAATTAATCATACATTAACCGGTAGTTTAAATGGCGTTGAACCAAATTCTAGCAATATATCATCTTCATTTACTAGTTGGTCAACTGCTACCCCATATGATTCAATTGAAGAAACATATTATTATGATTCTATTTCAATTGGTACTACTACATATGATGATAATAAAGTACGAATTGAAGAAAATGAATTAATTGGCACATTAGATATCAAAACTAGAGCTGAACGTAGTCAATATGATAAAGCTCCGTTAGATAGTAAACGTTTAGGAGTATATTTTTCTCCTCAAACAATGATTGATGAAGATATTATAGCTCAGCTAGGTTTTACGATATTAGATGATTATATCGGAGATCCTGGGGATACTGAAGAAAAATCATATCCTAGATTAATTCAACGTGCTCAAGAATATTGGAAAAAATATACAGATAAAAATGACATTAATGCATATATAAAAATATTTACTTTATTTGATTTATCATTTTTTAAACAATTAGAACAAATATTACCGGCTCGTGCTGATAAATTAACTGGTTTGTTAATACAGCCTAATTTATTAGAGCGAAGTAAAGATACTATTCTTCCAAAATTATCTAGAAAAGATGAATCTTTAGATTTAATTTTAACCGACGTGCCGCCAACGGCTTCAGGTACATACTTATTGTATACAGGTAGTACCGATGCTATTATTAGTATTGAAAGTGATTATAATGGCGATACATGGCAAGCATATATAACAGCATCGGAATCTGGAAAATATGATGGAGTTCAATATAGCCATGACTATATTTTTAGATCAGGTAGCACATGGATAACTGGATCTACACCATATTGGTTAAGTGAACCTTTTGGTCCTAGTATAACAGGTAGTGTAGATACAACGAATTTTCAGCCGGCAGGACTGCAAAATCAAAGATTTGCTGGGTGTCAAATGACATCACCAGATTTTAATATTAATTCTCCGGATACTATTGATGGTAAGCCAGTTGTTGAATGGAGTATTGTTAATTCTAATCAATTAGTATATACTAGTTATACACAAGCAAACGGTAATTTTCAAACTAGTTAATAATTAACCGAAATTTATACAATGTAATATTTATTATAAAATATAAGGCAATATATATATGGGATATTTAGATAATAGTAGCGTTACGATTGATGCTATTTTAACATTAAAAGGTCGAGAACTTTTAGCAAAAGGAAGTAATGAATTTAAAATTACTCAGTTTGCATTAGGAGATGACGAAATTGATTATACACTATGGAATACTAATCATCCATTAGGTACTGCATATTATGGCACTATTATTGAAAATATGCCTATAACTGAAGCGATACCAGATGAAACTCAAGCTCTTCGTTATAAATTAATAACATTACCTAAACAATCAACTAATATACCTGTTATAACAGTTGGTAGTACTACTATTACATTAAGTGGTCCTGGTGCGTCTGCTCCAATTCGACCAATTACTAGTAACTTTGCGAATGGAAATGCTAATTTAGGATATACATTGATATTATCAGATTCATCTGTTGCTAATGTTACGGTTACACGTGCATTACAAACATCTGTGTTACCTACCGTTCCTAGATTTATCGGCGATAATGAAGACGCACAAAGTGTTGCAGTTTCTGGATTTGAATTTAGTGTATTAGCAAAACCGCAAGCATTATCAGATAAAAAAGCAACTATTACTATTATAGGTAATGAAACTGGTGGTAGTGTCACTATTAATTTAACTGTTAAACAAACACAAGTTGCAACAGCGACTAATATAAATTCGGCAACATCATAATTATGGATACTATGAACAATTTAATTGAATATTTAAGATCTAAACCAAAACAAGGTGGTACATTAAATACATCTAATAATGCGATTAACGGATTGCCAACAGGTAACGCAGTTGTTTCAGCAACTGATCCAGCAGTTTTGCAATTAGCACAACAATTAGCTAATGAAATAATAGCTCAGCAACAACAATCTCAGTTATTAAGTCGAAACGGCCGAGTATATACAAGGTTTGATGATGTGAATGATGTTATTACTAATCAAACAGAAGTTGTTACTGCAGGTTTGTGGAGTGATAATGTAGCTTCGTTAATAACTCATTTTACATCTTCTGCACAAACGAATACACAGCGTCGTTACTATACAGATGTATATCATAAAGCACCTAGTGCAACAGGTAGTGCAGTACAATATTCATTAGCATATGGTCATGCGTTAGGTAGCGGTTCAGATTCACAAGGTACATTGCAAGATTCACCATCTAAAGCAATTTATTCTCAGTATCGTCAAATACTTTTACCTCCAGGTGATACAAGATTTACTACAGCTGGATCAGGTAGTACGGATCATATATATGTAGTTAATTTTAAACGTAACAGAATGCGTGAGCGTTTGGATCCAGGAAATTTTGAATTACCATTAATGCAACTTGCATCTGGACGAGCTTTAAATGCAACGGGAAGTGTTTTAATTAGTAGTTCAAATAAAATCATTACACTTATTGATGATTCTACAATTTCATCTGCTACATTAGGTGAATCTGGTAAAGTATATAATATAGTATCTGGTTCATTAACTTCAGGTGTACATAATTCAGCAGCACCGGTATATTATGGATTAGCATATCCGGATCATGGTATTTTAGTACTAGATGCTAAAATGTTAGATCAACAATTAACTTTCCAAACTAATACTGGTTCAAGTTCTGAAGGCAACAATCATTTTGCATTATTCCATTCAATATCCGGATCTGCATTATTAAATAATACTGCAGGTGATCCATATGGATTCCAAGCACGTAATTCTGAAAAAATAACAAGTACACATTATTTTGTTCGTGTTAAAAATGCAGAATATAACTTTTCGAATAACCCATCTTATGTAACTGGATCTGTTGGTCAAATTGCAGAAACATCATTTATTGGAGATCCTAAAACATATATTACAACAGTTGGTTTATATAATGATCGTCAAGAATTATTAGCAGTTGCAAAACTAAGTAAACCGCTATTAAAATCATTCCAACGAGAAGCTCTTATACGAGTTAAATTAGATTTCTAAACGTATTTAACATACTGATTTTGGCCCTGTTATATTTATATTAAAATAGCAGGGCTTTTTACTATTATGCCAGAATTGAAATTACAAAATATACAAGATACATATATCGGCGTCTATCCTACTGTGTTTAAACGTATTAATAATTCTGATGTAAATGTTAATACATTTCAAACATATAAATCATGGACGTTTTCATCAGGTAGTATAACTAGTAGTGCAGTGCCACTTCGAGCAATATATACAGATAAAACATATTTGCCGGCATTAGGTTCCGAATTAACATATAATGATTCTGCAAATATAGATGGAAGTTTGCAGTCAGTTACATATTTTTCTATATATCATTTATTTTATAAATATAAAACACAACCATATAATACATTTGGTCCGACTGATTTACAAAAATCTAAAAAATTCTTATATGAGTCTGCTTCTATATTTATTATACCTACTACAAAAATAGGCGAAGGTATAAAACCAGCATCATTTGTTTTAAATGCAGATAATGATATTGGTATATATGGTATTGGCACATATGGTTCATCATTTTATGGTAATAATATTACATTAAATTTAAAATCGGATAGATATGGAAATGTATATAATTCCGATTTTAATACTGCTTCTATTGTTAGTGACGTAAAATGGTATGAAGGATTTAATGAATATTTTGATTTAAGCAGAATCGAATATACAAATTCAAATATTATAACATCACCAGGAATTTCTACAACAACAGGAATATCACAATCAGTAGGATATTGTGGTAAATTTTCTGGTAATGCATATTTAACAGATATGTTAGATGGGTTGTATGATAAAAATCACAATTATACAATATCATTTTTTATTTCTGCTAGCAATACAGGTACTGATAAACTTATTGCAACAAAAGCATCTATATCTGATGTAAAATGGCCATTTAAAATACAATTAAGTGGTAGTAATCAAATATTATTTAGTGTAGCTGGGGGTACTGGTAATGTAGCACAAATATCATCATCAGCTGTTGTTAATAATTGGACTCATATAGCATGTCAAAAATCTAGTAGTTTCTTAAATATGTATATCGATGGTGTATTACATGCATCTCAATCATTTAATATTTTTTCAACAAACTTTGGAATTTCTGGCTCTGTTAGAATCGATAATACATCTAATTTATATATCGGAGGATATAGTACATCTGGTTCTTGTTTAACGGGATCATTAGATGAAATTAGAATTTATAATAAAGCGTTAACTGGTACTGAAATAAATTATATATCAGATCGTAGCGAGGGTGGTACAATGTTACAAACAAATCATGTTGGAAATGTTTTTTCTAAACAAGGAATTGTTGTGATTTCTAGTCCAGATTATCGATATAATAATTTAATTGATTTAGATTATACTTCTAGTTATAAAAGCACTAAAACAATACATGAATTAAGTGTAATTGCTAGATTAGATGCTGGCGATTTTAATATGTCAATGAATCATTCATTAACATTAGATGATGATGTTTCATATCATTCATTTGTTAGTAGTAGTGTATTTGATCCTTATATAACTACAATAGGATTATATGATGATGCTGGTCAATTGCTAGCAATTGGTAAATTAGCACAACCAATACGTAAACGAAGTGATGTTGATATGAATTTTTTAATACGTATAGATTTAGATAAGGCAATAAAATGATACGATTAAAACAATTATTACAAGAATTATCAGATTTAGATTTAAAACGTTGTTTACAAAAAATAAAAGACAACGATTTTGTTTATGTTGCTGCAGGTGATAATGGTCGCGTATATGAAATTAACGGTGAAGATAAAGTTTTTAAAATTACTAAAGAGCAAGATGAATATCGTGTTGCAAATCGAATAGTTAATAAATATTCAGACTTTACTACATTTATACCGATATACTATGTTAATGGTTCGGATATGTATATAATGGCAAATGCATCACCTATATCTGCTCAAATTCGATTAAAAATAGATAATTTTATGCGAGAATTTGCAGAATATGCAAGATCAGAAGGCGGAGAAGTTTCTATATTTGATTTTATAGATGTTGCTGATAATATCGATCCACAATTAGATAATTTTTTAAATGCATTACATAATGATGTAAAAAAAATAGATATACCAGAATTTGATTTAGATTTAGATTTTAGATCAGACAATGTAATGATGTGGAACGGAAATTTAGTATTAGTTGATTGGTAAATGAATATTTATATAAAATGAAAAATAATATTTTAAATAAAATAATTTCGAAATTGTTGTTTGAGCAATCAGATGTATGGAGAGATGCGGATCCGAAAACACCAGGTAGTACAACGTATGTGGGTGAGGACAACGTAGGAGTGTTATTTCGTCTCAATACTGTTATTCCATTAGTACGAAGATCGGATGTTGATGTTACATCTAAAAGATATGCAACATTTGCACAAACACATGGAGCTGCTACTGGATTTTGGAGTTCGTTTATTGTTCAAACGAAATTAGCAAGAAAACATAGTAAAACCGATGTAGTTGATAAGCAAGGTTTAGATAATATAACTGACACAGATGCGGCTGCGATGACTATTAATACTGCGTTTGATAATCCTAAAAATAAAGATAGGGCTTATTTTTCACCTACCGGACAACTCACTACATTAGGCAGAGAATTAGTATTCGCGGTTGGTCCTAATGTATCAAAAAGAAAATTATTTAAAAAACATTATGTTTGGATTTTAGATATAGGACAAATATTACAAATATCAAGTGAACTTTCTAATGAATTTGATGATTTACGTACATATGCACAAGAATTTCAATCGGGTACAGCAGGTGCAGATGCATATTCCAGAAAATCTAGAAATATAGCTGTATATTATTATACTGATTTAATGACATGGTTTAATGCATTAAAAAAACGTATACAAGAAAAACAATTAAAATTAAACCCAATTGGTTCTAAATTAGTAATACCAGAATTGCAATATTTACAGACAGATCCAGATGCTGCTGCAAATACAGAAGCAATACCAGAACAACAAATTGAAATTACAGATGCGAATGCTAATCAATATAATAATACAGATTTTCGTGGCACTGCATTACTTCGTCAAAATGTATACGGTCAATTAGAATTTGTTCCACAAACAGGCAAATGTACAGTTAGGGATTTAGAAACAAATCAAGGTGGTATATTTCGAGGTGAATTTAAAGATGGTGTGCCTTATAAGGGTACAACTACATATGATGATGGTACTAAAGCAAACGGGACAATTAAATCTAAAAAAATATTTCGAGATGAATTAGGTCGTTTGTCGTGGCAAATCACGTGGCCGCCTAGTGCTAGAGATTATAAAGATTACAAACTAGAAAATGGCGATATGTGGTCTGGTACGTTTGATGAAAATAACGAAATTTCAAATGGCATATTAACTACTAAAACTAATGCCGATGGATATGTATATACAATAGAAATAATTGATGGAAAACCTACTAAGGGTGAAATAAAACAAACAGATGATACAAAAAAGCCAAAGCTTCGATTTACTGGTAAAATTAGTGAGACTGATAATGGAAACTATAAGCCAGAAGAAGGCGATGTATATGACGAAACTGATCCGAAAAATATATTTAAAGTCGGATATTATACTGGCGGTGAGTTAAAAAAAATTGATAAAACAAATGCTTTACAATATCCATATGATTATGAATTACTAAATAAAACGGTTAAAGTTATTACAATTCCAGAATCTCCGAATTATGTTTATATGGAAGATCCTGAAGATCAACAATGGGTATATGCATTAAAAACATCGTTTGAAGCAGAAGAACAAGGCACTCAAAAAACAAAAGGGGCAACAGTAGAATGGAACCCGGTTACAAATACTGCTACGATAGAAAAATTAAATAATACGAAACAAAAATAAAAGTTATGGCAAAAAATCATTGGCATGGCTCTGCGAATTCTAAACGAGCTAATGCATTAAAATACGGTTATAAATCAGGGTTAGAACATACTGTAGCAGATTTTATAAAAACTACAGAATATCCTTTGAAATATGAAACAGATACATTAAATTATATAGTACCAGAACGCAAAGCAAAATACACACCAGATTTTGTGTTTACTAAACTAGATGGTACTACTATGTATGTAGAAACTAAAGGACGATGGACCAGTGCCGATCGTTTAAAAATGAAACATGTATTAGCATCAAATCCTGGAATAGACATTCGAATGGTATTTCAAAATCCTACACAAAAAATATCAAAAGCATCTAATACTACATATGAAGCTTATGCAAATAAGTTAGGTATTAAACATGTTGCAAAAAAATCAATTCCTACTGAGTGGCTCAATGAATGTTTAAAAACCGGTGAAGAATTGACGCAAGTTAAAAAGTTTTTTTAAAAAAGGTTTGATTTGTGAAAAATATTTAATACATTCATAATGTAATTAAAGTTATTTAATTTAATGATTGATTCAGTATTGAATTAATCGTTAGACCAGAAATGAAATGTATGTGTCTAACTAATATTATAATATATTATATTAATATATATTTAATTGGATTCGTACTGAATTTTTCATATAATATAGTATGAAGAATGTAAAGTTATTACAATTACTAGAATCTGTTTTAGGTAAAGGTAAACCTACATCTGGTAATAACATTGCATTCTTTTCTCCTTTTGTATCACATTATAAACCTAAACTAGAAATTGATATCGCAACAAATTCCGCCGGCGAGAATGCATGGCACTGTTGGATATCTGATAAAAAAGGTCGTAGCATTGCTACATTGTTCAAACAATTAAATTTACCTAAAGAAAGATTTGAACAATTAAATAGAATCATTGAACATAGTAAATATCGAGTACCGTCGACAGAAACTAAACAATCAGTTACATTACAATTACCACAAGATTATAAACCATTGTGGATACAAAAAAAGTCACCGGATTACCGTAACGCAATTCATTATCTAAAACAACGAGGTATAACGGTATTCGATATTTTAAAATACAGAATAGGGTATTGTGAATCCGGAGAATACGCTGGTAAAATAATAATTCCTAGTTATGATGCCGCAGGTCAATTGAATTATTTTGTTTCTAGAGCATTTTATAAGTCAGACACTCAACGACATAAAAATCCTAAAGTATCTAAAGATATCATTGGATTCGAACTGTTTATCAATTGGGCTGAACCTATTATATTATGTGAAGGCTCATTCGATGCAATTGCTGTTAAGCGCAACGCAATTCCGTTGTTCGGTAAAATAATACAACCGGCATTGCAACGCAAAATAATAGAAGAACGTGTTAGAAATATATATTTGTGTTTAGATCCCGATGCATTAAAAAATTCCATACAAATTGCAGAACGATTCATGGCCGAAGGTTTAAATGTATATTTCGTACAACTACCTAACGATACCGATGCATCTGCATTAGGATTTCATAAAATTAACGAATTAATACAAGATACAGATGTATTAAACTTTGAACGTTTAATGCAGTTGAAAATGGACATGTTATGGATATAAAACAAATTGACACACATATCGATAAGATTGATACGATATTTCACATCAGTGATATTCACATCAGAACTTTAAAAAGACATCGAGAATATCGAGAAGTGTTTCAAACAATGCAAGATACTATTGCTCGTATGAGTACTGGAAATAGTATTGCGGTAATTACTGGTGATATTGTGCACAGCAAATTAGATATGTCTCCGGAGCTTGTGCAAATGCTTGTAGATTTCTTTAATGGGTTTGATATTCCTACCGTAGTAATACTAGGTAACCATGACATGAATCTAAACAATATGCATCGAGTAGATGCAGTATCTCCGGTATTAGATGTTATAAAAAATCCTAATATAATCTTTATTCGAGAAAATGGATTGTTTGAAATCGGCGGCGTTGTGTTTAATCATATGGCTGTTGACGTTGCGCCTACTGAATATATTAAAGCTGATTCATTCGATGCAGAATATAAAATTGCATTGCATCATGGCGCAGTTAACACTGCAAAAACAGATATCGGCTACCAGATATCAAATGAGCATGTAACTACGGAAATGTTTAAAGGGCACAACATTACATTGCTTGGTGATATTCATAAGCCGGCTCAATTCTTAAATGAAGAATGCACTATTGCATATCCCGGTTCATTGATTCAACAAAATCATGGAGAAGCTTTAGATCACGGAATGTTGGTATGGGATATTGCAACCAGTACTGCAGAATTTGTGCAAATTCACAATGATTATGGATATGTTACATTAGAAGTAAATGGTACATCTATTATCAATGCACCGGGTCGAATTCCAAATAAACCACGTGTTCGTATTAAGTTTAATGACACGTCTGCTGCGGATATGAAAAAACTTATTGCTACTATTCGCAAGAAGTATGATGTGCAAGACATTACAATTCAACGCAATGCTTTATCTGCAGACACAACCGCAACCTCTTCATTTAGCATTGGTAATGTTCGAGATATTGAATATCAAAACACATTGATTACTGATTATATTTCAGTTAATTATCCACAAGCAACTGCAGAAGAAACAGATGCAATTCGATACATCAATCGTAGCATAAACTCAAAATTGCCGGCAATTGAATCAGTTCGTCATCAAACATGGCATCCGGTTTCATTTGAATTTAGCAACATGTTTTCATATGGTGAAAATAACTCTATAGATTTTTCTAATTTACAAGACGTATGTGGTTTATTTGCTGCGAATACATCTGGCAAATCATCTTTACTAGATGCTATAACATATACTATATTTGATAAGTGTAGTAAAACGGGTAAAGCACAAGAAGTATTAAACAATAAAAAATCTTCATTCCAAGCAAAATTTGTGTTTGAAATGAACGGCACTACATACACAATACTTCGTGAAGGTATTAAAGATAAAAAAGGACATGTTAAAGTAAATGTAGAATTCTTTACGGATACTGAAAATTTAAACGGTGAAGAGCGAAGTGAAACAAACAAAAATATTCGTCGTTATTTAGGAACATATGATGACTTTATTTTAACTGCATTTTCTCTTCAAGCAGATAACAATAACTTCATAGAAAAATCTCAGCGAGAACGTAAAGACTTACTTTCACAGTTTTTAGATATTACGGTATTTGAGCAATTATATCAATTAGCGGCAGATGAAATTAAAGAGACTGCAGGTAAACTTAAAGAATACAAGAAAACGGATTTTGATGTTATTATAACAGAAGCTGACAACACAATTACTCAGAATCAACAATTTATTTTAGATTTAGAAACAGAAGAACATGATTTGCAAGAACAACGCAATGCATTACAAAACGAAATTTTGCAACTTATAGAATCTAAATTACCTACTACATACGACGGCCCGGATATTAAAACTTTACAAAAACAAGAATCTGAATTAACAAACTCAGTAGAAACACTACTTAATGATATTGATTCATCAACTGCTGGTGTACAATTAATAAAAACAACTATTAAACAAACAAAAGCAAATATACGAAACAATTATAACGAAACAGAATTACAACATCACGTATCAACATTACAAACATTAGAAACAGAACTCAAAGAATTGCGTGATAAAATAAAAACACAACAAGGAATAATCGATGCAAAACAAGAAAAGATTGACCATTTGGGAACACATCAATATGATCCGGAATGCAAATACTGTACATCTAACATTTTCGTTCAGAACGCAATCGAAGCACAAAATACAATTGAACAAGATAGAAATGTATTAACAGAATTAAAACAGCAATATGATACAAATGCACAATCATATTCTGCATTAAAAATATATGAGACTGAATATAATGAATTAATAAAATTAAAATCATTAATAGAAACTACTAGCAATTCTTTAAATGTTAAACAATTACAATTAGAATTATTAGAAAGTGATTTGCAAACACGCGAATCTGAGTTAGAAATGTGTTTAGAACGACAAGAATCATTTCGTACAAACGAATCAGCAATTATCCATAACGCTGATATAGATTCTAAAATTGTTGCTCTTAAATCTAAGATATCGGAATTAAACGGTGTTATAAAAAATATAACTGATGTTATTAAAAAGAAACACGGAATGATTGAAGTTGCTAAAACAACTAAATCAGAAGCAATACAACAACTAGATAAGTATAAAAAATTAGAAACAGAATATAAAGCATATGAATATTATTTATCCGCAATCAAGCGTGATGGAGTACCATATGATTTAATTTCAAAAGCTATTCCTAAAATTGAGACTGAAATTAACAATGTGCTTAATCAAGTAGTAGATTTTAACATGGTGCTTCAAAGCGATGGTAAAAATATCAATGGATATATTATTTATGATGAAGACAATTTCTGGCCATTAGAATTAACATCAGGTATGGAACGTTTTATATCATCTCTTGCAATTCGAATAGCACTTATCAATGTGTCTGCATTGCCTCGTCCTAATTTTATAGCAATCGATGAAGGATGGGGAAGTTTAGATGCTGAACATATTTCCGCGGTAGTTAATTTGTTTGATTATTTCCGTACCAAGTTTGATTTTTCTATTATTATATCTCACGTTGATACTATGCGAGATATGGTTGACAATTTAATTGAAGTAAATAAAATAAACGGATTCAGCCAGATTCAATACAACTGATATTTATATAAAAAGAATATCAGTGAATGAAACGTAAAGAAACAATTTATAAAGGACTGCAATTTATTGATGTTTATTATATAGATAATACATTAACATCACCAGACTTTTTTCAGATTACTGAATTTCCAATTCAATTAACTGCCGGTAAAAACTTAATTAAGTTTAAAGGTAATCAGAATAATTTAGCAGTAAATAGTTATTTAAATGTTGAAATATTAGATTTTAACGGCGATCCTATATATCATGAAATTGTTAATTACATCGATGAAGATCGAGCTCGTGTCATTGCGATATATATTTATCCTGAAACATCTCCTGGTGATTGTACAATTACATTATTAAGCGAAGCTGTCAATGTTCCTACCGAATGGAAAGGTCGTGGTAATGTCAAATGGTCACGAACTGTTTCTGTTAATCCGATAGTATCAAACGTATCAGAAATTATTTTTGAAACGTTGCCAACCGTAAATATTACAGAACAGATCGGTCCACATTTAGATCGTACTTATAATATTAGTCAGTTTCCAACGTATAATGCTGGATATGTTCGGTATTTTTCATATAATGGTCAACCAGCAATAGAATTATCTGGAGCAGGAGCTGCTTTTACAGATGAAATGAAAAATGGTACTATTACAGTTACCTCACCGACAAATCCATTACCGGTAGCTACATATACACCAACATCATCGGTATATACATCTACTATTAAAAAAATATTAACTCCCACTACTGCGTTATTAGATTCAGAATATTCGGTTTACAGCAATCAAAGTATATTTCCACATACGTATAATTCATTTGAATCATCTTCATATTCAATATCATACGAACAACAACCTAGTTATACCGCAACACAAAACTCAGAATCATATGCATTAGTGCAAATTTCTGATTTACAGCCAGCTACTGGAGATGTATCTAGAATCAAAGTGTTTGCAAATAATAACGGCACAGTTGGTACATGGGAATCTATTGCGGATATTGAATTGCAAGAAACAGAAATATTTGTTGCATCAACTGCTTCTTTATATCCAGAACAATCTATCGGAGTATTAACAACTCAATCTGATATTGATACATATTGGTCCGGTGTTACATATTTAGGCACAGTTATATCATCTGATCCTGTATTAACATTTACTAATTCATCACTAATGAACTCAGTTCGAGTGTCAGGATCTGTAAATATATCCGGTGAAAATGATGTTATGATATTGCGAACTAATTCTGCATATAAAGGACGATTTTATAAAGACTCTGCATACAAAGTGCAATTCAATGCAGTTGGAGTAAAATCCACAAACAGCAACAATCAAAATCCTAAAATACAAGTATATTTATCCGGAAGTGCGTTTAACTATAACACACAAAATCCAATTAATTCTGCATTACCTATTACATTAGGTAAATTGGTAGGTGAAAAAGAAATAACTAGTATATCACAACGGTTAGATGATGTGATATTTAGTTTTGAAGCTGACAATGATGGCGACGCCGTTTTACAATTTGTAATACAATCCGGCGAATGGTATTTTTCAGATATACATGTTACTACAGATAATGATGCTGGATATACTCCTACATACACCCGAATAAAAGCTCTTACACCGACTGCACATAAAATTGGAAATCAATTAACATTTAAGATAGAATATTACAATGTTGCTGGTGTAAAAAGCAAACAACAAAACATTGTTGCTAACTTAGATTGGCAAGGTGGTAATAGATATATCGATGGTAACTATTCTATGTTAACCGGATCTTTATATGTAGCCGACTCGTTAGAATCTGGAGTTGCTATTAGTGGGTATCCAAATTCCGGATTCATTAGATCCTTAGGGTATGATGGTTTTAATGCCGGCAATCCTGGATTCTTGTTGTGGTCCGGATCTGCATTACCCGCATCTACAACTACATATCAAGGCGTCGGTTTAGAATTATATGCAGATACTAATAATTACTTTAGATATCGAACTAACCCATCTGAGTTAATTGTTAAAACACAAAAATTCTTTTTAGGTTCAACATCTCCTGCAAACTTTATTAGTGGTAGTAATGGTAATTTAGAAATATCATCTAGTGCATTTCATTTAAGTCCTAATGGTAGCGTAACTGCATCTGCATTTATTGCCGTGAGTGGTTCGATTAAATTATTCGATAGTAATAATCGTTTTGTAGATGCAAATAACGTTGGGCGTGTAGTGTATTTTGATCAAACCGAAAAAACATTTGATGTATCTACTATAACAAGTGTCGCAACAGCTCAAACAGCATCATCGTTTCAAACATTTATATTACCAGGTGAAACAGAAATGCAAATGGCATTTACATGGCGCCATATTAATTCGGATGTAAATCCTAATTCTATACAATATCGTGTTTATATACAATCTGCAAGTTTAACTACAAACGACGGAAGTGCATATGGTACATTCAGTACACCTAGATTAATGTTATCTGGAATAACTGATCAAATATGTAATACAAATGCAGCATCTACTAGTTCTGGATTTTATTCTGATGGGATAGCAACAGTTACAGATATATTAGCAGATCATCAAGGAAAATATGTACAAGTATATATGATAGTATATAGTATTAGTACATCACCAGTTGGTGAGTTTAAAATGAAGAATTTTGTATTTAGAACTAGCAGAATACTAGGAAATGCCGTTAATGATACTCAATATGAAGCGATACCAGAATCTATGTCTAATTCATAGTAAATAATATTTATTAAAAAGAAAAATAAATAAATGGATAAAATAACAGTACTCTTTCCCGGCGGATTTAAACCGTTAACCGGTGCACATATGGAATTAGCAAATCGTTATGCCGAATTACCTGAGGTAGACCGAGTTATCATGTTGATTGGCCCAAATGCACGAGACGGGGTAACGCGTGAAAAAAGCATAGAAATTTTTAATTTGTTGAATCGAAGTGAAAAAATACAAATACAACCAACTGCATATCCATCTCCTATAATGGCTGCATATGAATATTTATTTGCATTGCCACAAGATGCTACTGGCAAATATGCATTAGCGGCATCACAAAAAGGTGATGATTATGTTCGTACTAAAGATTTTATTCCGAATGTAGATAAATATAAAACGGTTGGTGATAAAAAGGGCAGAATGATTGCACCTGGAATTGATGCAACAGAATTAAGTGTAGACATAGATCCGTTATTATCAGATACCGGTGAACCTATATCTGCTACTACACTGAGAAATGCTATTGCTAATAACGACTATGAAGCATTTAAAACTGGCTACCCACATACCGATGATGCCGTTATAAAAAATATATGGCAAATTGTAACTGGATTGCAAGAATCTGCATTTTCTGTAGATTGGTGGAAACAGGTATATGAAGGTGCTATGGGTACTAAAAACAAACAAACCCACGATGCAAAAATTAAAAAGCTTAGAAAATTTTTAAATTCACATGAAGGTAAGAGTTTTCAATATGATTTTGATCAATTTACAAAAACAGTGTTTGGTGCAAAAATACAAGAATCTGTTTCTAAAACGGTAATTACCGAAGGTGGGGCAGCAGGACATATGGCACATCCATATGATTCTCATGATTTAACATTTGGTGATATGAAAGAAATAGTATCCCGAGCATTAGGTGGTTATTTAGATATTGAAGCAGCTGTAACTGAAAAAACAGATGGTCAGAACATACAAGTAACATGGAAGAATGGACAAATAGGTTTTGCTCGTAACAAAGGCACTGTTATCAATCCTATGACTACTGCAGAGCTTCAAGCAAAATTTGATAATCGTGGACCTATATCCGAAGCATTTGGTAATGCCGGAGAAGATTTACAAGAAGCATTTAGCAGAATACCGCAAGACAAACTAACCGAGATATTTAAAAACGGCCGTGTATTTGCTAACATGGAAATTATTTATCCAGCAACTAAAAATGTTATTGCATACGAAACTGCAGTATTACAATTCCATAACTTAGTAGAATATGATGAAGCTGGTAATATTGTAGAAACTGATGCTGCTGGCGGAGGCTTAGTTCAACGCATTATACAAGAAGCTAATGCCCATATGCAAAAAACATTTAAAATCATACCACCACAACAGATAAAAATTGGTAGAGTTGCTGATTATGAAGATCAACAAACAGCTTTTATATCTGAAATCGATCAACTTCGAGATAAATATAAATTACAAGATACCGATCGTGTTACTGAATATCATAAAGCGTGGTGGTCAGATGTTATACGATCCAAAGCTCAAGAATTAGGTTATGATATACCAGATGACGTTTTAACAGCACTTGTTTACCGTTGGGGATTTTTTGATAAATCTACAAATATTGCAAATTTGAAAAAACAGATTACGTCAACAGAATTTGTAACATGGATGACTGAATTTGATAAAAAAGAATTTAAACAATATTATAAACAAAACATGGAACCATTTGAAACTATCTTTTTAAGATTAGGGGCAGTGGTATTACGTAATGCTGAAAACTTTTTAGCAGTTAATCCAAGTTCGTCGGTTCAAGAAATCCGAACGGAAATGGCACAGCTTATTCGCGAATTAGAATATCACCCAGATGCTAATGTTGTCGATAAATTAAAAACCGAATTAGCACGTATACAACGGCTTGGAGGTTTTGAAGCAATTGTACCATCGGAAGGTGTAGTATTCATATACAGAGGTAATACATATAAATTAACCGGCGCATTTGCACCTGTTAATCAAATTTTAGGCGTATTAAAATATTCAAGATGATATTTATAATAAATTAGGATTTTAAAAAATGGCTGAAAAACATAAAAGCAAGTACAAAGCACCAAAAGATTTAGAAAAATCTCAAAAACTAAACACACGTAAAGATCTAAAAGATTATACAGAAGATGATAAAAAAGGAGCATTAAATCCAAAATCTACTGGCGAAAAACAACTTAATGTTCTACGTAAAACAGATAAAGAATTTGTTGACACCGGTGACGTATATGTTAAATATAATGCAGACGATCGCCTTTATAAAGATTTAGAAGACGGAGAATATGATCCTAAGCATGCTGCTAAAGTATTAAAAAAACGTCAAGATACTGATGAAAAGGATAATGCAAAAAACATTAAAGACAAGATTGAAAATTTAACTCGTGAACAGACTGAAAAATTAGTTAGAGAATATATTCGTAGAAAAATTGTAAAAATTCTATCAGAACAACCAGAAAAAGATGCACCTGAAGACGAAGCTGCACCAACAGATAATCCGGCACCCGAAGCACCCGAGACACCAGCGGCAGATCCAGCTGCACCTGAAGCAGAAGCACCAGCACCGGCACCAGAAGCGCCAGCTGCGGAAACTCCTGCTACTCCAGCACCTCCTGCAGAAGCACCAGCAGCTCCAGCAGCACCACAACAAGATGCTGAAACCCAAGATATGGTGTCTGTACAGAAATTTATAGATCATTTACAGAATACAGGAGGAAATGTTTCTAAAGTAAAAATATTATCAAATGTATTTCATAAATTAACAAAAAAAGCTGTGCCAGAAGATGCATATAATTTCTATTTACTAATTAAAAAATTAGCTACAAAACAATTATCTGCAATCGATCTTACAAAAACAAAAGATTCAAATAATTAAATAAAGTTTTAATATGTCTAAAAAGTTACAAAACATTAAAGCTATTCAACAAATGTTGGATGGTACCCATAAATTCCAAACTAAAAAAACAGTTGGATTTAGTGATGCACAGTCTACAGCAAAACGAAATGAGCGACATGAAATTGGTGATGTTTGGGAAGAAGTAGACCCGAAATCTGGTATTACATATATAATCGAACAACGACAAGGATTTCGTATTAAAAAAACTAAAAATACTGATATACTTCAACAAGTTCGTGAAGAGTTAAGATCGTTTCCTAATTGCCGAAAAGAAACATGCACATGTGCTGGTACTCATTGGTTAGATAAAAAAATGCAAAAAATTCACGGAATGTGTTTTGATTGTACGATTGAAATGGAACATGAATTAAAAAAATCCGGAGAGTATAAAGAATACGAACAAAATAAAATTCGGGAAAATGCATTAGCATGGTTAGCATCTGCAGAAAGAGATGTTGAGTTATTACGACAAACTTACACTCAAGCTGCGGAATTTGTATCAAATGGCGATGGTAGTACTGAGACATGGACAGCAAAAATGACTCCTGAAGAATTTGATCGAACCATACAAGAACAATTTAATAAATTTAAAGAAGAATTTTTAAAAAATCTAGATAAGGAAAATAACGATGAACAAAACTCTTAAAACTATTTACGTATTTATTGCAGGTATAGTAACTACTATTATTGCAATTATATTATGTAAAGATAAAAATGTAAAATCGAATGTAGCAAAAACAGATGTTAAAATTGATAATAACAATCAGCAAATTAAAGATGTCGATACTAAGATTGATGATGTAGTTAAACAAAAAGAACAAGTTATCGAAGATATTAAAACGCAAGAACAAGCAGTTGAAGAGTTAAAAGAAGCTAAAGATACTATAGAAGTTAAATCAGCAGAAACAGTTGAAGACGCTAAAGAAAATATTCTTAAAAAGACTAATCGAGGTCGAAAAAAGAAAAAATAACATGAAACGTTTATTAGTTATATTATTTATGATTCCGGTATTTGCAAATGCGCAGATGCCGGATACTTGTTTTACGCAAGAACAAATTCATGAAATCTCTGAAACATTAGATTCATTATGGTTAGCTGATTCAGTTAACAATGAATTAATAGTAGCTCAACAAAAATTAATTGATTCTAAAACACAGTTAAATCGTTTAGATTCATTGCATATACAGTTTCAAAACAGAAAAATTGATTTATTGCAAGACAATATTAATTTATATGTAGAACGCGAAAAATACTTAAAACCAAAATGGTATGACAATAAAGTTATATATTTTACGGGTGGTATTTTAACAGCAGTATTAACAAGTAAATTAATCGTAGAAGTAGTAAAATAATATGTCGCAGCCAAATATAAAACAGATCATTCAACAACAGTACATGCAATGTGCTAAAGATCCTGTATTTTTTATGCGGAATTATTGTTATATACAACATCCTAAACGAGGTAAGATTAAATTTAATTTATTTCCATTTCAGGAAACATCATTAACTGAATTACGAGATAACAGATACAATGTTATATTGAAATCTCGACAGTTAGGTATATCAACTCTATCTGCAGGATTTGCATTATGGAGCATGTTATTCAAAGAAGACTTCAACGTGTTAGTTATTGCAACTACGCAAGAAGTAGCAAAAAACTTAGTAACTAAAGTGCGTGTCATGCATGATAATTTACCGAGTTGGTTAAAAGGAGCTGTTGAAGCAGATAATAAATTATCATTAAAATTTAAAAATGGTTCGCAGATTAAAGCAGTATCATCAGCAACAACCGGTGCTCGTTCAGAAGCATTATCATTGTTAATTGTAGATGAGGCTGCCTTTATTCGAAACATTGAAGAGATATGGATTGCATCACAAGCAACATTATCAACAGGTGGGGGTGCAATTGTATTATCAACTCCGAATGGTGTAGGTAACTGGTTTCATCAAACATGGGCAGATGCCGAAGCTGATATAAATGGATTCCATACAATTAAACTGCATTGGACAGTTCACCCAGAACGAGATCAATCCTGGCGCGATGATCAAACTAAACTATTAGGTGAACGAGGTGCCGCACAAGAATGTGATTGTGACTTTGTTAGTTCCGGGCATACTGTAGTCGATGGCCCATTGTTATTAGAATATGAAACAAAGTGCGAAGAACCTATAGAAAAACGTGGATTTGATCATGGTTATTGGATTTGGGAATATCCGGACTATGCTCGAGATTATATAGTAGTAGCTGACGTCGCTCGAGGTGACGGAGGTGACTTTTCTGCATTTCATGTATTTGATGTTCAAGACGTACGACAAGTTGCTGAGTATAAAGGAAAAATTCCTCCTAATGATTTTGGTAATATGTTAGTCACTGTAGCATCAGAATGGAACAATGCATTGCTAGCAATTGAAAATGCAAACATCGGATGGGCAGCAATACAACCAGCATTAGATAGAGGTTACCAGAATCTTCATTATACATATCGTGACGATGGATATACAGACGCAGATGTGCAACTTAAAAAGGGTTATGATATGAAAGATAAGAGCCAAATGGTTCCGGGAGTATCAACTACATCACGTACTAGACCATTAATGATTTCTGCATTAGAAATGTATATGCGAGAAAAAACACCTATAATACGTAGTAAACGACTCATACAAGAACTATTAGTATTCGTATGGTTAAATGGCAAAGCACAGGCACAACAAGGATATAACGATGACCTAGTAATGGCATTTGCTATTTCATTGTGGTTACGCGATACTGCATTAAAATTACGTCAACAAGGTATAGATTTAAGTAAGCGTGCACTATCACAATTTCAAAAAACAAATCCAGTTATATATACCGGAAAACCTAATAATCAAGATAGCGGATGGGGATGGAACCCAGGTGATGGTGATCAAAGTTTAACATGGTTATTGTAAAATCATGTATGGTTCTGTAACTAGTTATATTTATATTAAAAAGAAAATATGGCGTCAATAAGAAAACGTTTACAGAATCTATTTAGCAGCAACGTAATTGTCAGAGCGTACGGTAAAGATCGTTTACGAGTAGTAGATACAAACCGTTTACAAAGTTTAGGTAATTTATCCCAAAGTAAAGTTGCTGATCGTTATACAAGACTTCATGGTGCAAATAAACATCGTGTAGGTGGAATGGGTGGATATGATTCAAATTATTATATGCACCAGAATCGTATGCAATTATATGCTGATTATGAAATGATGGATAAAGATCCTATTATTAACTCGGCATTAGATATATATTCTGATGAATCTACATTAGCAGATCAATTCGGCGAAATTCTAACAATTAAATGTAATGACACCCGAGTACAGAAAATCTTATATAATTTATTTTATGATATATTAAACATAGAATTTAATTTATGGTCATGGATACGAAACATGACAAAATATGGTGATTTCTTTTTAAAATTAGATATTGCAGACGAAATTGGAATATTAAATGCACGTCCATTTTCTAGTTATGAAATGGAGCGATGGGAAGAATTTAATGAAGTTACTGGCGAGTATAAAATTGAATTTAAAAATGTCGCTTCTGAAAATGACAAATATGATGTATTTGAAGTAGCACATTTCCGTATGTTATCCGATTCTAACTTTTTACCATATGGTAGATCTATGTTAGAAGGAGCTCGTAAAGAATTTCAAAAATTAATGATGCTTGAAGATGCTATGCTTATACATCGTATAATGAGAGCACCAGAAAAACGTATTTTTAAAATAGATATTGGTAATATTCCACCAAATGAAGTTGATAGTTTCATGGAACAAATTATCAATAAAATGAAAAAAATTCCACATATCGATCCACAAACAGGAAATTATAATCTTAAATTTAACATTAACAACATGTTAGAAGATTACTATTTACCAGTACGTGGAGGCCAATCATCTACTACAATTGATACATTGCCTGGTATGACTTTTACTGGTATGGATGATATTGAGTATGTACGTAATAAAATGATGGCTGCTCTTAAAATACCTAAACCATTTTTAGGTTATGATGAAGGTGTTGAAGGTAAATCTACATTAGCATCAATGGATATTCGATTTGCCAGAACCATTGAGCGTATACAAAAAATTGTTATATCAGAGTTAACTAAAATTGCAATTGTGCATTTATACACACAAGGATTTGAAGGTGAAGAACTAGTATCATTTGAATTAGAATTAACTGCTCCTTCGATTGTATATGATCAACAAAAAGTTGCTTTAATGAATGAAAAAATACAATTAGCAACAGCAATGCGAGATAGTAAATTAGTATCAGATAAGTATATATATGAATATATTTTCAATATGTCTGAAGATCAATGGTTGCAAGAACGTTCAAATGTAATTGAAGATCTCAAACTAAGATTCCGACAAAATCAACTTGAACAAGAAGGAAATGATCCTGCTGTAACAGGAGTGTCATATGGTACACCACATGACTTAGCAACAGTGCATATGTCAAGTAAAGATGTAGAAGAAAAAGATAAAGGAGGACGTCCACCTGAGGGCATTAAATTTGGTCAACATAAAAATGCATTAGGATGGGATCCGTTAGGAACTAAACAAATTAAACAAGCATTAGATCCAGAAAATCAAAAAACAACATTTTTACCAGATACTAGAACAAAATCTAGACAAACAGTAGCTACTGAAAATCACGACATATTAAAATATTTAAAATCTAAAAAGAAAGTTCCAACTATAATAAATGAAAGTCTTAAAACTAATGAAATAGACTTAGATTCAGGTACTATGTTGGACGAAAACAATATTTTATAATTATAAACATATTTATTTTAAATAATAGACACTGGCAAACATTATGAAAAAACTTAAACATTCTAAATATAAAAACACGGGTATTTTATTTGAAATGTTGGTTAGAAAATTAACTTCTGAAACGTTGTCTTCAGATAAATCAATAACTATCGATATTATCAAAAAATATTTTGGTAAGAATACTGAATTATCTAAAGAATTACAATTATATAACGCTCTTTTAAAAGAACAATTTCGAAGCGAAGCACAAGGATTAGATTATATACGATCTGTGAAATCTGCATATTCTAAACTAAATCAAAGTGTATTGAATCGACAAAAATATAATTTAGTAAAAGAAATTTCCGAAAAATTTATATTTACCGATATGTCAAAAATGCATATTGCTAATTATAAAGAACTAGCATCTATTTATATGATTTTCGAATACAGTGAATCTGATAATCCAAAACGTTTATTAGAATGCAAAAATGTTATAATAGACAACGGAATGTTAACTGAAAAGAAAACGCAAGATAAAGATCCTGTTTTAGAAACATTTACGTCACAGCCAAAAGATCTTAGATTATTAACATATAAATTATTAGTAGATAAATTCAATCAAAAGTATTCTGGATTGTCCGAGTCGCAAAAACGTTTATTAAATAAGTATATTACTCATGTTAATGATACTACTATGTTACGAGAATATATACAGAAAATAATACCAGTAATTAAAAAACAATTATCTGAACAAGTAAATCGCATCGATGATGCGGTAACAAAAATAAAAGTTCAAAAATTATCGGAAATGTTATGTTCTGTGGAAAATATGAAAACAATTAAAGAATCTCATGTATTGTCATTACTTCGTTATTTCGATTTAATTCAAGAACTTAAGGATTTACATTCATGAAATCGTTTTTAAAACAAATAGAAAATAAGTTTCTTGAGTTACAAGAAACCGTAGATAAAGGCCAAGATGATATTATTCGTGATGCTAGTGACGATGATGCCGATAATACATCTGATAGTGAAATGGATTCAGAAGAACTAGATGAAATAAGTACTACAGGTGCGGTTGCTGGGTATAATACACCTGGGGCATTTACTACGGATAAAAAATTCAAAAAGAAAAAATTTACATGGGCTGGCGGTCAAGTTAACGAATCAAAAGCTCCAGTTTCTAAAAAACATGTTCCTGGGCATTATCAAACAGTCGAATTTGATGAAGAAATACAAAATGATAAATTTCCTTTTGCACTAGATGAAAATGATTGGTGGAATAAAGATATGGAATATCCATCAAAAGATATTAGTAATAGTCCGGGAACTATACATAAAAAAGATCATGATCAAAAAATAAAACGTAAATTAGGTGAAATGATCGATTCGAAGTATGAACGAATAATTGAAGGATATCGTAATTTTGCAAATGGCGATCCAAAAAAATCTCCAGAAAGAAAAGTTAAAGAAACTATTCAAGAAATTGCAAAGAAACTTCAAGAAATTGAAACGTTAGTTAATTATAATAGTAAATTAAAAAACGAATCTGGTATTACTTCAACAGCATACGGACCAAGTACAACAAAAGCATTAACAAAAATATCAGAACGATTAATAAAAATATCAGAACGAGTAAGATCATTAGGAGAATAATAATATGTCAAAACAAGTCTTAGTAGAATATATGCCATTTAAACCAATTGGTTCATTAACAGAATCAAATGGTGCTGCATATGGATTACCTGGTGGTTTTGTTGTTCAAGGAGTTTTGCAAAGAGCAGGAGCTAAAAATCAAAACGGCCGAGTATATCCTAAACATATATTAGAACGAGAGTGCAAAAGATATCAAACGGAATATATTAGTCAACACAGAGCATTAGGTGAGTTAGATCATCCAGAATCATCTGTTGTTAACTTGAACAATGTATCTCATAATGTGTTAAAAATTTGGTGGGAAGGTGACGATTTAAAAGGAGCGGTGCAAATTTTAGATACACCATCTGGTAATATTTTACGTTCTTTATTTAAAGCTGGAATTACATTAGGTATTTCATCTCGCGGATTAGGTAGCGTTAAAGAATTACGAAATGAAGGTGTAGTTGAAGTACAAGAAGACTTTGAATTGATTTGTTGGGACTTTGTTTCAAATCCATCGACACATGGTGCATTTATGAGACCAACTCATATGAATGAGTCAATAAGTAAAAATAATAGTAAACCAAATAAATATTTAAAAGTAAATAACATCATTACGTCTATATTGTGTGACGATGGAAAATGTAGGATATAAATTATGATATTTAAACAAAACAATTTAAATCGAATTATGTCGATATTAAATGAATCCGAAGAAAAAGCTAATGTATTTAAAGATCAACCTGCTCCATTGACGACAGAAGATAAAAGATACTTTGCGGAATCTATAGGTAAATATTCACAACTAAGTGAAGTAATGTATGGTAAAAAACAACTTCAAGAAGCTGTGAATCATATTGCTAAATTAGTAGAAACTGCAACACGTATGATATCAGAATCAGATGATGACATGGTTGAAAAAGTAGCAGCTGGAAGACATATAAAAACATTATCAGAAGCAGTGAAAGAACTTCAAAAGTCAGCTAATGAAGTTATGATACATGAGCGCCGCATGGCTGCAGCATATGAAGATATTGCTACTGGTTTACAAAAATATTATGATGTCGGATAATTTGGATTAATCATATTTATTTATTATAATAAGGTATATAATGAACAATTTAAAAAAATTATATAGAGATTTTTTCGGACTTCGAGAAGCACAATCAATGTTTCATGTTTCTGATGAAGATGTAGATAATATAAATCAAATGGTTGATGCGGCTAAAGAATTAAAAACTACATTAGGTGAAGAACAAGAATTAGATGAAGCTGAACTTCTTAATCATATGGAAGATTATAAAGGAGGCGTTGAATATGTAATTGCTGATCCAGCACAAGCACAATCAACATCAGATGATATTCGTCAATGGGCAGAAAAAAAAGGATTTAAAGTAATTAAACAAACTATATCACCATCAGGTAAAGTTGGATATTTTTATTTTAGATTAGGAGAAAATCCATATAAAGAATCAAAAAAAATTCAAGGATATATTTCACAATTACCAGTTGTTAAACATTTTCGTTTTAATGTTAAAACCGAAAAACCTACTACAAATCAACCTCAATAATAATTTAAATTAGTTATATATGAACAAAAAACAAAAACAACATCAGACAGTTATACCAGGTCATGGATTAGCTGTTAAAGTTTTAGGAACACAAAAAGAAGATGTGGCTTATGCCCTTAAAGAATGGAAACGAAAAGTTAAGTCTTCTGGAATTTTAGATTCTTTAAAAGAAAATAAAGAATATATAAAGCCAGGAGTTAAACGAAGAAAAGAACTACAACATGCATCATATATGCAATATGTAAGAGATTTGCATAACAAATAAAATCTTATACGTTAACATTTGTGACATAGCAAATAGTCCTAAATTAAGCCTCAACAAAAAAGTTGGGGCTTTTTTACTGGTTTTTCAAACAATGCTATATTTATATTAGAATACGCTATCAATTTCTATTTTATATAGCGTTTATATAATTTTTATTCCTATTAAGATTCTAAATAATCTTATTTCCAAAAAAAAAAAATTTAAGGAGAACAAACGTATGGCAAAATCTGATTTGCTAAAAGAAGCAATCGCTGATGCTAAAGCTGTTAAAGAAACTGCATTAGCAAACGCAAAAATTGCATTACAAGAAGCATTTGCGCCAAAGATTCAACGCGTGTTGTCTGCTAAACTTCGAGAAGAATTAGAAGACGAAGCAAATGCAGAAGACGAATTAGCTACGGGTGCTGAAGATGTAGAAGCTGGTGCTGAAGAGTTAGAAGCAGGCGCTGATGAATTGGAAGCAGGTGCTGGAGAAGATGTTGGTGACTTATCAATTGATGTTAACAACGATGGAGAGTTTGATGAATTTGACATTATGTCACGTGAGCCGATGGCTGGCGGTGCTGATGATGTTGATGCCACTGAAGAAAATCCAGAAGATGAGTATAACGAAGGTTATGAGCATGATGAATTAGAATTAGAATCTATCATCCGAGAGTTAGAAGGCGATTTAGAAGACACAGAATCACCAGAAGAAATTGATCCAGCTACTATGATGGATGAAGGTGATTATATGGAAGACGAAGATGAAATGCTAGGAGAAGATATTGATTCAATTATCGAATCTATCCTTGCAGAAGAAGACGAAGAAGAAATGCCAGAGATGTCAGATGAAACAGAAGTTCATGAAATGAAACATGAATTGAAACAAAAAGATTCTGAACTTCAAGAAGCTTATCGAACAGTTAAACAACTTAAAAGCGTTATCAACGAAGTTAACTTGTTAAATGCAAAATTACTTTATACAAACAAATTGTTCCGCAATTTCGAATTAAACGAATCACAAAAAATGAAAGTGATTGAAAACTTCGATAGAGCAGGAAACACCAGAGAAGTTAAATTAGTATTTACAACATTAGCAGAAAGCTTTGCTAAACCATCTAAAAAGCGTGTAGTTAAAGAATCATATGCATCTAAACCAGTTGCAACTACTGCTCCAAAATCAGCTCCTATCTTAAATGAAGGATTTGAATTAGCAAATAGATGGAAAAAATTAGCTGGATTGCTATAATTAAAATTTAAAAAACAAAGGAAATAAAAACATGAGTATTTCAAATTTATTGCAAACAAATGATTTTGTGCAAAGAAACCAAGCAAAAGCTTTGCAATCAAAATGGGAAAAAACAGGACTATTAGAAGGTCTTAAAGGCGAAACAGAGAGAGCAGGAATGTCTCAATTGCTTGAAAATCAAGCTCGTCAGTTAGTAAAAGAAGCATCACAAACAGGTGTAGCAGCAGGATCAGAAGAATGGGCTGGTGTAGCACTTCCATTAGTAAGAAGAATTTTTGCTGAATTTGCAGCTAAAGAATTCGTATCAGTTCAACCAATGAACTTGCCATCAGGTCTTATTTTCTACCTAGACTTTAAATATGGTACAGCTCAACCAGGATTTGATAACGATAACAATAACAGAACAGGGGATCCATTTGGTGCACCTAATGCAAATGACTCATTATTTGGTGTTACAACTACAGCAAATGATCCATCAGGAGGTCTTTATGGAGCAGGTCGTTTCGGATATACATTAAACGAAACATCATCTGTAGCTGCTACAATTACAACTGCATCTATCACTGACGCAGCTAAAGTTAATTATGACGGCGCATTCTCTGCATCATTATCTTCTTATAGAGTAGTTTCTATAGCTACATCTTCATTAGCATCAACTGCTGATTTGTTAGCAGTACGTTCTTTCGTATTAGTTTCTGGTTCAACTGATTTAGCAGTATACAATGCATTTACTAAAGTTAATGGCGCTAATATTGATTTCGTTATTGATGCAACTGCTGTTACTACGGGATCATTCTCTGCTAAAGTTAAGTATAGCCAAGTACCAGTTGATTATAACCGTGGTGATTTTGAAGATAAAGATCCATTTAAAGGTTCAGGTGCTGGTTCTGGTATTAACTCTGGTACAGACATTGATATCCCAGAAATTAACCTTGAAATGCAATCTGAGCCAATTGTTGCTAAGACTCGTAAGTTGAAAGCAGTTTGGACTCCTGAGTTTGCTCAAGACCTTAACGCTTACCATTCAATTGACGCTGAAGCTGAATTGACTTCAATGTTGTCTGAGTATGTATCAATGGAAATTGATCTTGAAATCTTAGATATGTTGATTTCTGCAGCTCCAACAACTGAGTATTGGTCAGCAATGAATAACAATGTATGGAACGGATCTGGTTTCACTCAAGCAGCTGCTGGTTCAGTAGGTTCTGCGGGTGATGGATTCTATAACACTCAAGGTGGATGGTTCCAAACATTGGGTACTAAACTTCAAAAAGTATCTAACAAAATCCACCAAAAAACTTTAAGAGGTGGTGCTAACTTCCTTGTAACATCTCCTGCAGTTGCAACTATTCTTGAGTCTATCCCAGGATTTGCTGCTGATACAGATGGTAACAAAATGGAATTTGCGGCTGGTGTACAAAAAATTGGTGCAATCAATAACCGTTACACAGTTTACAAAAATCCATATATGCAAGAAAACGTAATCCTAATGGGCTTCCGTGGATCTCAGTTCCTAGAAACAGGTGCTGTATTTAGTCCATATATTCCATTGATTATGACTCCGCTTGTATACGATCCGATTAACTTCACTCCACGTAAAGGTGTTATGACACGTTACGCGAAGAAAGTAGTTCGTCCAGAATTCTACGGAAAAGTATATGTTCATGGATTAAACGTAATTTAATCTTAAAGATTAATTAGGTAAAAGAAAAGGGTAGTCGAAAGGCTACCCTTTCTTACTGTTTTAATATTTATATAAAAGATGTGATTATTATATGGCAGTACAAAGACATAAATATTCGATGCAAGCTGTTATTCGGTACGATGGCCGGCTTGTAGATGTATTAGACCGAATTCGAGCAATTCGTTTAGTATTAATGGTTCATATTGAGCAAGATCTAGGACCAGATAAAGAATTAATTACGATTAAAGTAATGACACCATATCCAGCAAGACAAACATATGAAGCAATACGCAGAATGTGTTTAGGTAAAATTGAAACGATGCGAGATATGAATTTAAAAGAAACAACGCTTACTAAATTATTTTAAATAGTTATATATTATGGCAGCAGCATTATCAAACAAAGAAAAGACGCCTCCAAAAAATGACATTAAGTTTTCGATAACATTGTCAGAGGAACAAAAACAAGCAAAAGCAAAAATACTAGAAACTCCTTTTAATTTTATTATTGGTAAAGCTGGATCGGGTAAAACATTGTTAGCAGTTCAGATTGCATTAGATATGTTCTTTAAACGTCGAATAAACAAAATTATCATAACACGACCTACTGTGTCAAATGAAGATAATGGATTTTTGCCTGGAACATTAGCAGAAAAAATGGATCCGTGGTTAGTTCCGATTCGTAGCAATATGCGTAAAGTTTATAACAAACCTGAATTGCTAGACAAAATGGAAAAAGAAGAAAACATAGAATTAGTTTCTTTAGCACACTTTCGTGGACGTACATTTGACAATGCGGTTTGTATAGTAGATGAATTTCAGAACCTAACTAAACAACAGTTACAAATGGTATTGTCTCGTTTAGGTAAAGATAGTATTATGATATTAACAGGTGATAGATATCAAGTAGATTTGAAATTTAATAATGATTCCGCAGTTCATGAAGTACCTAAAATTAAACCTTCTAGATTTGTAAACGAAATCGTGTTAACAGATAACCATCGACATGAAGCATTAGAAGAAATTTTAAACTTGTTAAATGAAAAATATTAATATTTATATATAAAAGGAGAAATACATGGATTATAGCGAAGATAGACCAATTTGGCCCGGAAGTTCATCATTTACTGCCGGTTCTACACCATTTGGATTCTTTGATACAGATCCATTATTTCAAACACAAGCAGATAGTTTTGCAAAATTTGCTGCCCAACATGTTGGCTATCCTATTATGGATGTAGAACTTATAGATATTAATTTTTATACAGCATTTGAAGCAGCAACCGTTGAATATTCAAATCAGGTTAATCAGGTTAATATTGTTAACAACTTAGTGAATACATTAGGTGTACAAACAGGTTCTGCATTTTTAAATGGAGGTAGCTTTACCGGAGCTAATATAGGTACATCATTAAATTATATTACTAAATTATCTAGAGCATATGGTACCGAAGCCGATAGTGGTGGTACTGTAAAATGGCGCAAAGCAGTTATTGATATTATTCCCGGACAACAAACATATAGTATTAGACAAGCAGTTTCAGCTTCATTAGCATTAGATTCAGCTTCATTATCTGCAACTAGTTCAATTGAAATAAAAAGAGTATTACATAATACTCCGCCGGCAATTGTAAGATATTTTGACCCATTTGTTGGTACGGGGTTAGGATCACAACAATTATTAGATTCATTTAATTTTGGAGGATTTTCTCCTTCAATTAGTTTCATGATGATGCCGATACATGCAGACTTATTGAGATTGCAGGCAATTGAATTTAATGACCAAATAAGAAAATCACATTTTTCTTTTGAATTGCATGGCGATGATATTAAGTTTTATCCAGTACCTACATCAGGAACAGGTTCTTCGGCATCTTCTATATATTATACAAAAGTTTGGATTGAATATTTATTTGAAGAAGAAAAAAGTAAAGACGCTATTTTATTTGGTAATACAGCACTTTTAAATGGCGTTGTAAGTGACGCATCAAATATACCATATACTTATCACGCATACAGTACAATTAATGATATGGGTCGTTCTTGGATATTTAAATATGGAGTTGCACTTGTAAAAGAAATGTTAGGGTATGTTCGTGGTAAATATTCATCAGTTCCAATACCAAATGCAGAAGTAACACTCAATGGATCTGATTTAGTATCTCAAGGACAAACAGAAAAAGAAGCATTGATAACACAACTTCGAGAATTTTTAGATAAATTAACTAAAGAACAAATGCTAACAAGACAAAATGCAGAAGCAACTCAAATGAATGAAATGTTAGCAAAAGTTCCGCTTAAAATTTATGTTGGATAAGGAGAGAATATGGCACTATTTGGCGGAATGCGAGATGCAAAGTTTTTAGCATCCATTAACAGAGAATTATTAAATGCAATCATAGATACTGAAATTGAATTCTTCAAATTAATTATAGAAAAATCAGCTTCTAATATATATGGAGAGTCATCCAGTAAAAGTTACTATGATTCTATATTAATTCCATGCTTAATTACAAAAGACGAAAAATCTTCGGTTATGGATGATTATGGTCATTCATATACAAGAACAGCTCAATTTGGGATATCACGTGATGTTCTAGAACGTGCAGATTTTTATCCAGAAGCAGGTGATATAATATTCTGGGATAATGAATACTATGAAGTTGATAATGTGGATGCAAATCAGTATTTTACCGGTAAGAATCCAGAAACATGGCCTAATGGTGAAAATCATGGTTATAGCGTTTCTGTTTTAGTTAATACACATTCAACTAGACAAACCCCACAAGGAATTAAAAATTTACGTTTCGGCGGAGATAATAAATCTCCAGGATATAAAGGATATTAATGGCTAAATTTAATCGCGAAAATATCGATCGTAAAACGAATAAACCAAATATACCTGCACCATTCGGAACTGGTACTGATCCGATATTAAATCGAGCTGAACAAACTCGACGTGATGATGATGTAATACGAACTCCTAAGCGTACTCCATATGATATCGATTATGCTATTAAATGGTATATAGAAAATGAAATACAACCCAGAATTCGAGAAAATGATCGGATATTAGATGTACCGGTTATTTTTGCAAATGGTGAAAAATGGGACAATGTACGTAGATTAGGATTTTTACGGGATGAAAAAGGAAAGTTACAATCTCCATTAATCGTTTTAAAACGAAATAGTATAGTAGAACGTGATAATAATAGGGGGCTAGATGTTAATAGATCAGTATATGGAAATCATATAATATATCGAGGGCCATTTAATCCTAGAAATGTGCATGAAAAAGATCCATTTCCTATACCACCATATAATCAAGCATCGTCAGAAACTATATATGTATTAGATATTCCAAAATATGTAACAATTGAATATGAAATATTAATATGGACTGATTTTACAGATCAAATGAATGATTTAGTAGATCAAATTTTACCATATAATCGTTATTCATGGGGACATGATAATAATAGATATCCAGTTTCATTAAGTACTTTTACATTTGAAACTGTTAATACTGTTGGCGAAGATCGTTTAGTTAGATGTAATAACACATTAACGGTGATGGGAACATTATTATCTGAATCCGAAACGAAAGTATCTACCTTGAAAAAAATGTATTCTGTTAAAAAAGTTTCATTTGATCAAGTTATAGATGTAGGAGTAAATTTATTTGATACTACAACTGTACCGGTACAATTATTACAAGTTCAAAGTAGAATATTAAGTGGTACTAGTGTATTGGCAGTTGGAGGCGGATCTAGCGCTACGATTAACGCAACTACCATGTTGTATTTAACCGAATTAACTGAAAAACAAGCTACCCGAGTAAATTCGACTACCGTAACAGTTACGGGTACGCCTAAAATTAATCCGGTAACATTAACTACAGCAAACGTTAATGAATTTGATATTTTTATAAACGGTCAGTACATAGATAAAGTGTGTTATTCATGGACTCCAGCTGATACTAGTTCAACGCAAACTATAATTTTTGATACTAACACATTAAATTACACTATCGATACAGGAGATATTATAATCGTTAAAGGAAGATGGGCCTAATGAGACAGTTTAAACCCGGACAATTACAACCTGGCTTATTATATGATATTACCTCATCATATGCATTAACCGCATCATACGCACTTAATCAACAAGAATCATACCGAATTATATCCGGTAGTATATCGGCTGCGGTTAATCCAACTGATAATGTATTCTTAATTAAAAACGGCAACATAAATATACTATCAGTTACTCAGAGCGGAGTATTAGTATTAGCAACACAGTCTGCAGAATTATCCGGTGCAGCACCAGTAGGAGGTATTTATTTTACTTCTTCTTCATTTTTCGTAGGATTAGAATAGTTGTGTATATTTATAATTAAAATAAAGGAAATTTAAATGGCAACATGGAAAAAGGTCATTGTCTCAGGTAGTAATGCTAATTTAACAGCTCTACAAGTAGACAATTTAACATCAGGCCAAGTAGTAATAGGAGGCGGATCTGGTAGTAATTTATCAACTACCGCAATTAATGGTTCGGGAACTATAGTAGCAACAACGGGAGCAACTGGATTATCAGCTTCCGGTAGTTTTTCTGGTTCATTTCAAGGGAATGGATCTGGCTTAACTGGTATTACTGCAGGAAGTTTAACTAATGCTCTTACAATTGGAGAAGGATTAGGAGGCGCTGCATCATACAATGGATCTGCCGCAGTAACTATATCAGTATCTGGTGCAGCCGATTTAACCAATAATATTATTCCGAAATGGAATAACACCGATAATAAATTTGCAGTATCTAGTTTAACGGATAATGGAACTATAGTTTCTGGAGCATCATCGATACAATTAACTGGTGCAAGTTCATCACTTACCGGTTCATTTACCGGTTCATTCAAAGGCGATGGTAGTGGATTAACGGGTATTGCTACTACATTAAATATTAATGCAGGTACAGGTGGTCCTAGCACAGTATCTTTAGCATCACAAACATTAACAATAGCTGGTACTGCTAATGAAGTTGAAACATCAGTATCTGGCCAGACTATTACAGTTGGTTTACCTAACGATGTAACTATCGGTAACAATTTAACTGTTACGGGTGACTTAACAGTTAATGGTACTACGACATATATTAATACTCAAGATTTATATGTAGAAGATAAATTTATCTTGTTAGCATCTGGATCTGCAGGTACAACTGATGGCGGTATCATTATTGATAGAGGATCGGCGGCAGCGGGAAATATTGCTTTCGGATTCGATTCTGGCACAGGTCGTTGGGGATTCCAAGACGGATTAGTAGATACAACAAATGCATTAGACCCAACATCAGCATCTGGCGTAAGTGGTTCATTCATGTCGTATGTATTTACAGAAGCATCACATGGAGTAACAAAACCGATTACCGGTGAGTTTGCAAAAGAAGGCGCAATTTATACTGCAAATGATGGTACTATTTGGATGTATGCATAAAATTTTATATATTTAAGATATAAAGAGTTACAATGGGCATTATAGATAAGAAACCAAATTCCTCTCCTGTTAACTCCGGGGAGGAATTTCATTTAAATAAATTAGAAATTGAGTATCTGTTAGATTTGATTAAAAATTCTTCATTTCCTGGAACTCATCTAGAAACATTATACACAATAGTATACAAGTTACAACAACAATACCTATCTCAAAAATAATAAGTTATGTTAACACTGCAAGATTTAGGAGTGCTTCGTCAAGCATTAGACACAATTACATTGACAGGTAAAGATGCAAAATATATTGCAGATCTACAAACTCGTTTAGAACAAGAAATTCTAAAACTATCAAACTCACAACAAGAAAAATCACCGGCAAAAAAATAATGTTATTTTCCTAGTTTTATATTTATTATAAAATATATTGTTGGCCGCAAGGAAGTAGGCGCACACACGGCATAAGTGTATGTATCTAACCGCAATATTAAAAGGAAAATAATATGCCGAATTGGAAAAAGGTCTTAACATCCGGATCTGCCGGAGAACTATCATCTCTATTTGCACCTAGTATTACAGGTTCACTTTTAGGTACAGCTTCATTTGCTACGTCAGCATCTCGAGCTATATCATCATCTAGATCTGATTCAGCATTATCAGCATCATTTGCTACAACAGCAAGTTATATATTAAACGCTATTAGTTCTAGTTTTGCTAGCACAGCGTCATCAGTTAATACACTAAATCAAAATGTATTAATTACCGGTAGTTTAACAGTTGGAGCTACCGCAGTTGGAGCTAACGAAAATACATTGATATTAGGCCCAGCACCAGCTGGTGGTGCAGGCGAAGGTGGTCAATTATTATTACAAGCAGTAGGCGGAACATACACTTCTGCTTCAATGTTAGATAACTGGCAAAACCAAACAAGATTACTACGTGGTACAAATGCTGGTAGTGATGCTGTAATAGCTCAATGGAATATGCATACTAAACAAATGCAATTACCAGCATATAATAGTACTACTGCATTTAATGGTACATCGCTCGTAGGTATTTTAGGTTTTGATGCAAACGGAAATATTTTAACAACAAATACTAGTAGTGGTGGCGGAGGTGGTGGCGTTACTATTAACAATAACACTGACAATTATCTTATAACTGCGACCGGAACAGCTAATACATTAAATGGAGAATCAAACTTACAATTTAATGGATCTTCATTATCAGTAACAGGTGAGATTACATCAAGTGGCGCAATTAGATCTCTAGCAAATGGAGCAATGTATTTTCGCGGTGGCGATGATGCCGAGTTTTGGGATATAAACGTTGCTAACACAGTTGGTATATATGGACAACAAAATGCAACGGTTGCTTCGGTTAAATTAGGAAGTGGTGGAGGAATAATTTCTGGCTGGAGTAGTAGTATCGGTATTGGAACAGTATTACCAAATTCGGGCACACTACATGTTAATGGAAATGTTTTTGCTACATCATTCACCGGAAGTTTATTAGGTACAGCATCATACGCATTATCTGCTTTAAGTTCATCATATGCAATTACAGCATCATATGCTCAAAATGCTATGAGTAGTTCATACTCAGATACAGCATCATTCTCATTAGCTACTACGGAAAATCGAATATTAGTATTAAATCAATCTGGTTATACTATTAATAAAGGTATAGTAGTACATATAACAGCATCTGGAACTTCTAGTGATATTCCTAGAATCGTTTCAGCATCATACGAAAGCGATGGATTATCTGCAAATACATTAGGTATCGCTCGTGAAACTATTACAAACGGATCTCAAGGTTATGTAACTACGGAAGGTGTATTAACCGGCCTAGACACAAGTGCATATTATTCAGGTCAATTAATTTATCTAGGAGCACAAGGTTCTATTACAGGATCAGCTCCACGAGCTCCACTGCATGCAGTTCGTTTAGGTCAAGTAATTCGAGAACAATCGGTAAATGGATCAATATATATTCGTATCGATAATGGTTATGAATTAGAAGAATTGCACAATGTTGTTGATACCACAACATCAGCATCATATGGTGATTTACTAGTAAAATCCGGAAGTGTTTGGACTAATAGTCGACAATTAACCGGATCATATGGTTTAACAGGATCATTACAAGCAACATCATTTACCGGGTCATTGCTCGGAACTGCGTCATATGCAACACAAGCAGGTAACTCAGCAACAATTGATATTAGTTCATTCGGATCACCGGTAGAGAGTTATTTGTTAATGTCTAACGTAATAGCCACTACCGGCGTAGCAGTAGGCGGCGATTCTGATTTAAGGTATAATTCTAGTACAAATGTATTAACAGTACCTACCATTTCATCAACTAGTATAACCGGTTCACTATTCGGAACATCTTCATGGTCTAGAAATTCAATCAGTGCATCATTTGCTAGCACAGCATCTTCGGTTAATCCATTAAATCAAAATGTTGTTATAACTGGATCATTAACTGTTAGTGGAAGTACGCCAAACATACTAGTGCCATCCGGTAGCGGATTTGCATACTCCTTTATAAACAACACCGGATCTGGTTTGAGATTAGGTTCAGATGGTGGAATGTTCTTCGGTATAAATAACAGTACAATACTGGCATTATATGCCGGATCATGGAGATTTCCGGCAGCTAATGTCACACTAAATGATAGCATAACCGGAAACCCAGTATTAGCATTTTCTGCAGATAATGCTACTGCAAATTCTCCTACTAACTATTTACGAATAAGAAATAGCACAACTGGCAGTACCCCTACGTTGCAAAGTGATAGCTCAGTATTGAGTAATGTTTCTTTAAACATTGCAGCAAAAGGAACGGGTAGTATAAACCTAATCACCGGTAGCGTTGCTATAGGTAAAGCATCTCCAAGTGCTAAATTAGATGTATCTGGTTCTACATTAATCACAGGTTCGCTCGATGTATCTGCTGGTATTACGGGTTCATTACTTGGAACCGCATCATTTGCTACATCAGCATCAAGAGCTGTTACATCATCATTTGCAATAACAGCATCACACGCAACAAGTATATCCCCATTAAATCAAAATGTTATTGTCACCGGATCATTAACCATAACAAATGATTTAACAGTATTAGGATCCGCATCAATACAGTATGTAACATCATCACAATTAAACATATTTGACAATATTATATCAGTTAATACATCAACACCATCTATTAGATTTGGGGGATTAGCTGTTATAGATTCTGGGTCATCGCCGCAACAATCTGGATCGTTACTATTTGATTCACAAAACAATCAGTGGATATTTGTGCATCAATCCGCCGGCGGAGCAGCAGTAACAAGTTCCATGTTAATAATGGGGCCACAAACATTTAATAACTTAGGCAATGAAACGTCATTAACTACTAACCGATTACCAAAAGCATCTGGAGCTGATTTAGGAGAACATTTAGCAGATTCTAACATTACCGATACCGGTACATTGGTTTCTATTAATAGCAATTCCCATGTTACCGGATCATTAACAGTAACAGCTGGTATTACAGGATCTTTATTTGGTACAGGTTCGTGGGCAAGAAATGCTGTTACTGCATCAACAGTACTGGTAAGTGGCGTTGGAGCAACCGCCGGTAATTTTTACCCAACATTCATCACTACAAATAATGCTTCTCCGCAATCTGCTGAATTATTAACAGACAGTAGTCTGGCATATGATCCTTTCAATAATATACTATATACTACCGCATCACTTGCTAACACAGCTTCATATGTTAACCCATTAAACCAAGATGTCATTATAACCGGGTCTGTAGTATTAGGAAATGTACAAGATCCGATGTTGTTAACAACCACGATAACAACAACAGTAAGTACAGGGTTCACTGCTTTATATAATTTACCGACTGCTTCATATGATACAGCATTTTTTGAATATTCGGCTCGTTCTGGATCAAATGCCCGCGCAGGTTCAATAATGGCTATACGTAGTGGATCTGCTGTTATCTATACTGAAACTACTACAACAGATTTCGGATCAACTGATGCATGCTCAATAGATGTTGTACCAACAGTTGGTAATATGACATTAAGAACCAATACATCTACGTTAGGTTGGACAATTAAAACAATAGTAAGAAGTATGTAGAGTTATATTTATATTAAAATAATAAACCATAACTTGGATAGGGAAAAGCGATGGCAAATGAATTTGTAATAAAGAATGGCTTTGAGTCAAAAGATGACTCTGCTGTAACGGGGTCGCTAATTGTTTCATATACCGGCGCCGGCGTAATACAATCAGCAACTACATCATCACAAGTTTATAGTAAAAAATACGGCGGAAGCGCTGTTAGAAGTATCGGCGTATCTGGGGTTGTAAGTACTGTCGAAGTATCCGAGCTCGGATCCGAACCAGTTTTAGTCGGCGGAAGATTTGTGACTTCGAATGATGGCGAAGGAGCTGCTGGATTATACTCCTTATGGCTACAAGATGGTACAGAGGCAGCTGGTAAAGTATTAGTATCACAAACCGCAGATGGATTAGCCAATTGGAGTACACGTTTATCCGGATCATATGACTTAACCGGATCATTAGCCATATCCGGATCTGTAAAAAGTCAATCAGGCAATCATGCTACAAGCGATGCATTGCTTCAAGCAACATTACTATATTTATCTAATAACTTTTAATAACAAAATAACATGGCAACAAGTTTAACATTTACAGGAGCACTATTAGCTTCATCATCATTTTTATTAAGTGCGTCACAATTGACTCCTATAGTTATCGCACAAGGAGGCGCAAATGGTTCTCGTATTTATAGCATCGGCGTTCAAACCAATTCAACCAATGCTGCTAACCATGTACTTGGACTTTCTAGTTCAGCTGGTATTGCCCGATTAGGAACATTAGCAGTAACTGCTAACTCTGGATATACTGCTGGTACTGCAAACTTTGATTATTTTGGTAATGCATTATATGCGAGTGTGTTTCAAAAACAAAAAGATGCTAACGGGGTACCGTATTTCAACTTAGCTCCAAACACATTCTTAACAATGCAAACCACAGCTTCTGTATTTTTATCAGCTGGTTCGACTTCTAGTATTTTTGTTAACGGCGAATTCTATTAATCATGGCACAATCTGGTTTTAATCGAGGATATAATCAAGGTCATCTGCAAGGTGCAAAAACCGGATTGGGTATGGCGCGCCATATGTCAGGATATAAAAGCGGGACTGTTTCCGGAACTGTTTATAACAAAGAAAAAATACAAGATCCGATATTATTAGCAGCTTCAAATACACGAGCTCCATTCTCATATTGGAATGCTGACAATGTAACATTATCTGGAACAAATGTCACTGCAGTCACTAATTTAATACCTATATATAATCCATTATTCAGATCAGCGAATGTAACATTATCTGCTCTTAGTAGTGATCCAGCATATGTAGCAAATGGCGTAAATAACAACCGAGCATATATTGCATTTGATGCTAACGATGGATTTGGTATATATCCATTAACGACACCAGATTTTAGAAATACCGGTGAATTAACATTGATGTTTGTTACCAGAGCAAACACTGCCGGATGTATATTTTGTTTTAATGACGAATCTATCTTTAAAGGCTCTGGTACCTGTGGTGACTGTATTATAGAATCATCTGCAAATGGTATATTCACTATAACAGTAAATGGAAATACAAATTCATCTGGTCAACAAGAAATATGGACTAGTAGTGACGCAAAATCCCGAGATGGTGATTGGGTGTTATTGACAGTAAAATTTAGATTATCATTACGATATGGTAGATATTCGGCGGTTGAAATACATTTAAATGGCACTAAAAACCAGACATTATCGTCTGGTGAGATAACAGCATTTGCATCATCAAATTTTACGATAACAACAAATATTATATATGGTAACCGATCTTCATTTTCTGGTACTAGTGGGTGTGATATTGCAGCGGGATTGATTTGTGAACAGTGGTTAAATGAATCGGAACAATTGCGAATAGAAAATTATTTTAGAGATTATTATGGAATCAAATTTTAATCCAGAGACCCAGTATTTAGTTTTTAAAACTATTTATACAGACCGCATGGAAATAATATCAGTATATCAAGGACAAACATATCCCGCATATGTTATAGACCCAGCTACATGCACTCAGGAAGAAATGCAACATTATTGGGCCGATGGTCTTACTCATATATTCGATGTCGTAGATAAACCGGTTTGATTTCTCAAATAATTTTATTACTATATAATATACATTTAATATTAAGAAAGTTATGACACAAAAATTAGACAAAGAACATGTAGAAGCAATTCGAGAGTTGCAAGATGAATTTGCGAAGAATTCAAATTCGTTAGGAAACGTTTCAATCGAAGAACATTTATTAAATTCTCAATTGGAATTAATACAAACAAAAAAACAAGATTTATTAATTGAATTCTCAAAACTTCAACAACGAGAATTAGATTTAGTTGAAATTCTTAAAGAACGTTATGGCGATGGGCAGATTGATATAAATTCTGGTACATTTACTCCGAATGAGATCGGTCAGTAATTCATTCTATATATTTATTATAAACTAATCAAAGGAGTAATTTAATGGCAGAAAGAATAGTATCACCTGGCGTATTTACGAATGAAGTAGATCAATCGTTTTTAGCCGGCGGTGTTGCTCAAATCGGAGCTGCGGTTATTGGTAGTACCGTAAAAGGGCCTGCACTGATCCCTACCCCAATTAGATCGTGGGGAGAATTTGTGCAAACATTTGGTTCATATACCGATGACTCATATGTTCCATATGTAGTACAAGATTATTTAAGAAACGGGAATGTAATTACAGTTACAAGATTGTTATATGAAAACGGATATACATTATCCAATGGATTATTAGCAATTGTTGCTACATCGGCATCTGTTAGTGTGGTAACACATGTATTGCACCCGACACAGGCAGTGACCACAACAGGCGCAACAAATTTATTTGAAGATTCTGTTATTTTAAATGATTCATCTGGTTCATTTGCAATAAAATTATCAGGATCATACGGCCAAGCTACTGGTACTGATGCAGAAGCAATTGGATTTAATGGATCATTCTTAGCAGCAGAAGGAACTGCTATATCAGCATCAATTAATTCAACATCAAACAAGTATGTAACAAAAGTATTTAGTGCGTCACCAAAATCAACTGATTATCCGGCGTATGTATTATATGAAAATAAAACAGCATATTCTAGTAGCTTTGCTAATCAAGGGCACATCACAATGTCATTGGTTAAACTTAGTGATTATTCCGTTTTATCAGATTATTCTACAGCAGTAACACCATGGATTACATCACAAAAAATTGGTAGCACAGTTAAAAACTTGTTTAGATTCCATACATTATCACATGGTACATCAGTTAACTATGAAGTTAAAGTTGCAATAACTGATATACAAACTGCAGATGAAGTATCTGATCCAAATGGATATGGTAGATTCACCGTTGAAGTTAGACGAGTAAATACCACAAATATTTTAAATAGTCCATATTCATCAGCTGATACAGACAGAGCACCAGATTTAGTAGAATCATTCCGCAATGTTAATTTAGATCCAGCATCGCCTAGATTTATTGCTAATGTGATTGGAGATCGTTATCAAACAGTAACAGATTCAAATGATATTCGAGTAACAGGTGATTATCCAAATAAATCTAAATTCATAAGAGTAGAATTAACGGATAATGCAAAAACCGGTACAAATGAAAAAACATTGATTCCATTTGGTTTTAGAGCATTATATTCGCCACTACCAGATGCATCAGGAGCAAATTTATTAAAAGCTTCATTTGTTACTAGTCAAGTTGATACATCATATAGTGATAAAATTTGTTTTGGATTTAATTTTGGTAATTTAAATAACCTGAATTATTTATCGCCATTACCACATAATGGAACTATTATAACAGCAATCACTGCTAGCAATACAGATTTCTACTTAGGTGATATGACTCAAAATGCAGAAGCAGCATTTCCAGCAACTGCTCCATATTCCGGAAGTTTAGAATCTGCATTAACCGGAGGCACATTTACAACTAACGTTAAAGTTGGTACTAGAAAATTCATCGTACCATTCCAAGGTGGGTTTGATGGAGCTCGTCCTAATTTACCTAAATATTCTGGAAAATATATTGCTGGAAACAATGTGTTTGGATTTAATTGTGAATCGACATCAGCAACTGGTACCACTGCATATAACAAAGCATTTACATTGTTAAGCAATACAGATTATTATGATTTTAACATGTTGTTAACTCCTGGTATATTGCAGTCAAAACATAATGCAGTAACAACATTAGCAATTAACTTATGCGAAACTAGACAAGATGCATTTTATGTATTAGATAGTGACGGATTAGAAGCTAGTTTATCTGATGTTACTTCGGAAGTATTATCAATTGATAGTAGCTATACTGCAACTTATTGGCCTTGGGTTCGTATTATCAATCCATCGAAAAACGTACCAGTATGGGTTCCACCGGGAGTAGTAATACCAGGCGTTTTATCATTTAACGATCGTGTTGCAGCACCATGGTATGCACCAGCTGGTTTAACACGAGGTGGTTTGACTACGGTACGAGATACATATTCTAATCTATCACAGACTATGCGCGATACACTATATGAAGCTCGTGTTAACCCTATTGCAAACTTCCCTAATGAAGGAGTAGTAGTATGGGGGCAAAAGACATTGCAAGCTCGTCCAAGTGCATTAGATCGAGTAAATGTGCGTAGATTGTTGCTAGAAGTTAAGAAGTTTATCGCATCTAGTACTAGATATTTAGTATTCGAACAAAATACTCAGCAAACCAGAGAGCGTTTCTTAGCAATAGCAAATCCATATATGGAATTCGTACGAGCTAAACAAGGTTTATATGCATTCCGTGTTGTAATGGATGAAACAAATAATACTCCTGATTTAATTGATCAGAATATTTTATACGGACAAATATTCTTGCAACCAACCCGAACGGCTGAGTTTATTATATTAGACTTTAATATTCAACCAACCGGAGCTGCGTTCCCTGAATAGTATTATTAATTATTTATTAAAATTGGCGAAACTTAGGTTTCGCCTTTTTTACATTGCTACATATTTATTATAAAAGTTTAAGGATATAAAAAAATGGCTAAATTAGAAGACTTGATACCTGTCGGCAAACCTAAGCTAACGGATATTGAATTACAGAACGAAGCATTTTCGTGGGAACCAAAGAAAGCCCATCAGTTTCTATTTTCGGTAATTGGTACTGACGGCATCGGCGTGCCATCATATTTAGTAAAAACATCTGCAAAACCTAGTTTAACAAATGGCGAAATCGCATTAGATCATATCAATGTAAAACGTTATGTTAAAGGAAAAACACAATGGAACACCATTGCTATAACATTGTATGATGCTATTAATCCATCTGGTGCAGAGAGCGTAATGAATTGGTTAAAACAACATCATGAAGCAGCAACAGGACGCGATGGATATTCTACTCACTACAAGAAAAAAGTGAAAATACAGCAATTAGAACCAACCGGACGTATTATTGAAGATTGGGATCTGTATGGTACATTTATAACTGAGACTAATTTCGGATCATTAGATTGGGGATCTGAAGAAACAGTTAACATTGAAATGACTTTAAGATATGATTGGGCAGAATTAACACCTAAATATTAATCATATATCATATTTAAAAATTAAATGGGAGTTAGATACTCCCATTTTTTGTGTACATACATATTTATTTATATAATAAAAAAAGTTATAAAAGGAACAAAACGTATGTCACATGTTACATCTAAATTATCTAATCAACAAATTATCGAAGCAGCAAAACAGCGGTATGAATCTGAAAAACGCAGTAAACTACCTAGCGAAATTATACAATTACCGAGTGCTGGTAAAGTATATCCAAAAGATCATCCATTGCATACCGGCGAAGTTGAAATACGATATATGACTGCATATGATGAAGATATATTAACAAATGTTTCATATATTGAAACTGGGGTCGTTTTTGATAAATTATTACAATCTATTATATTAACACCGGTATCAGTAAATGATATAGTTACCTCAGATAAAGATGCATTAATTGTGCATGCACGTCGATTAGCATATGGACCAGAATATCCTGTTGTTGTAACAGACCCTAACACTAAAAAAGATATATCGACAGTTATAAATTTAAAATTATTAAAAAATAAACCTTTTGAGTTACAACCTGATGAAAATGGCGAATTTTCATATTCAGTAAACGATAATATTTCGTTAAAGTTTAAATACAGCACATCTAGTTTAACCGATCCTAAGATTACAGAATTTTTAAAAAATATTATTACTGAAATAAACGGTAAACGAGATTCTGAAAGTATAGATACATTTATACGATATGAGTTTTTGGCTGCAGATGCAAAAACATTCAGAAAATTTGTTGTAGATAATGCTCCTGGTTTAGATTTTTTATACAAGTTTGAAGGTGAAGATGGGAGCACCTTCACCAGTACCTTTCCAATTGGACCAGACTTTTTTTGGTTTTAAACCATCTGATCGAGTAACGTTACACGAAAATATTTTTAGACTATTATGGTACGGCGAAGGTCGATGGGACTGGGATACTATCTATAATTTTCCTATTTTCCTTAGAAAATTCTACGTAGATAAGATTAATGAAATTTTAGAAGCTAAATCTAAAACTTAATTAATATATCTAACTATAGAAATATCTGATAATAATATTTATTATAAATAATCTTAGATAGGATACATATGTCTTTAGCGACTGACATAATTGCAGGATTAAATTTAGCTTCTAATGCAAGAGATTTTTCAAAGTCTGTTACAACAATCACCGATGATTCCGTTAGACTAACAACTGGTTTAAGCAAGGTAATAGCAATTAATGAACAGTGGGCTAAATCATATGAAACGGTTATAGACCAATCTTTACAATTAGAATTACGGAACGCTGGATTAAACAAATCATTTGGTATAAGCAGTAGGGCTGCTGCGAAATTATCACAAACATATACACAAGTTGCTAAACAATTTAATATTAGTTCTGAACAAATAATGAAGTATGGAGCAAATCTTAAAAAAATAGCTCCGTTATTAAATCAAAATAGTGCCGCAAATAGCAATTATGTAAAATCTCTTCTTTCAGTTCAAAAAGTTTTAACAACAAATCTCGGATTGTCGGAACAGGTTGCTGAAGAATATACATATTATGCTACACAAAAAGGACAAGATGCAAGTCAAACATTATTGGCTACTAAAAAATTAGTAGATACAATCGATCCATCTGGTGATTTAGGTTTATTTAAACAAGCAGCAGAATCTCTTGCAAAAGCAGGTGCAGATGTTCAATTACAATTTGGACAGATACCTGGTCGTTTAGAGTTAGCAGCACTTAAAGCAAATTCTTTAGGTTTAGAACTATCACAATTAAAAAATACCGGTAAACAACTATTAAACATAGAATCTAGTGTAGGTGACGAATTAGAATATCAATTATTAACAGGTCGTCGTCTTGTAACTAATCAAGAAGGAAGTTTAACGAACGCATATCGAATGGCTATGGTGCAAGGCGATATGAACAAACAAGCTGATATTTTAAATAAAATTCTAACTACTGAAGGGGACACATTAACAGATAACATGTTCGCGCGCGAACAAATGGCAAAACTTTTAGGAATGGAAGAAGGTGCGCTTTCCAGAGCTATACAAAAAAGAAAATTGCTAGAAAAATTAAAAAGCGAAGGAGGCGTTGATTTATTTGAACAGTCCGGAGAAGCATTAATAAATCAAGCTCGAGCTGCATTTCAGCGAGGTGCCATGACTGAGCAAGATTTTCAAAAATTAATGGATCTAGAAGACACCCGAACCACCGATCAATTAATTAAAGAACAATTAAAAGTTGCACAAGAACAATTGTATTATGACATATTGTCTAGTAGGCAACTTAGTTTAATTGAACAAACTGCTGGTATGACTCTAGCAAATGCAAAACAACTCGCGTTTGTCGGCAAAAAGCAGGCCGATATAATGGATGCAAGACTAATAGAACTAGGAAGTTTAATATTTACAGAACAGAAAGCCACTACACTATCTCAATCAACATTAACAAATGTTGCCGGAACTGCCCAGTATAAAGCCTTAGGGTCTGAAACAAATTTAGGTGCAGATGATGCTTTAGTCGTTAATGATGGTTTAATACGATTCAATCCAAAAGATAAATTCATGTCAGTTAATGACGGGGCATTTATTGCTGGCACTAATGTGGATGGTAATAAAAAATTAGCAGCATCTATTAACGGCGCTAATGCTGCAATGACCACTGCACAAGTAAATCAATTGATACAAGCATTTCATCAATCATCACAACTGATAACAAATGCAATAAATTCACAAACAACCGCATTAAAGCCAAACAATTTGTTTGGAGCTGGATTAAATGCATCTACATGGGGTTAATCAACAATGAAACTTTTTCAAACATATGCAACTGATACTAATTTTACCAATCTAATACCGTTAGGGGGCGATGCTAATAAAACAGCAATTGCACAGTTAACCACTCGAATATTAGGATCATCATTAGGTTCACAAACCGGATTTCCACACATAATATCATTAGATACTAACAGAACCAGCACCGGTGCATATATATCCAGATATATAACATCACATGATTATAATGCATCGCTCGATCAAAATATTCCAATAGATATAAGTTCAGATTCTCGAAGCAATTATGATTATGCATATTTAACTGCTAGAAGATTTGATGGAGCATCTGCTGCACTTCGCGGATCAGTTGTTGCCGGTATGTATGCAGCTGCATCCGCAACACCAGGCGGTGCATATAAACTATTTAATCTTAACGGAAATAAATATTTTGGTGCCGGTTGGGGAAATCATGGTAATCCCGCATCTATATTAAATGACTTTACCATGAGAAGTCATGTTGCAACTCGATGGGCCCGGGGCACCGGTACTGCAATTGAAGGTACTACTACTACAGTATACAAAGGAGGTTCATGGAAACCTACTATAAATCCTTTAGAATTAGTTACAGCATTTGATGGTGACCGAGTATCTGTTATAGACTTTTCTAAAACTAGGAAATTAAAATCTGCATATACATGGAATCCTATTACCGAAGGTTTAAGTTTTGAAAATGAAATTGCAGATGCAGTCGGCGCTGCTATTTCACAAACACAGGATTTTATAAAATTTTATTTAACTGGGCCTACGTTACATGCAGGGAACACAACCAATACAGATGATATAATGGTATTCCGTGCGATTATCAATTCACTGTCAGATTCATTTCAACCCAATTGGACTCCACAGCCAATGATTGGTCGTGCCGATCCAAATTATCAATACACCGGATTTGCTCGAGATTTAAATTTAGATTTTACAGTGTATGCAACATCACGTGATGAAGTAAAACCAATTTGGAGAAAATTAAACGCATTAGCGGGATATACAGCTCCTATATATGATGACACTACCATTGGACTTAAAGGTGCATGGATGCGATTAACATTGGGCGATTTATTCATTCAACAACCCGTAATACTAACATCATTAACATATACATTTGATAATGAATCCCCATGGGAAATTAATATAGAACAAGATCCTACAATGATGCAGGTACCTATAAAAATTGGAGTGCAATGCAACTTCAATGTTATTTCTGATTACTTGCCACAAAAAGGAGGAAGATTCTATACACTAGCAAAAAAATTCAAATCAGATTCCGGAGATCCTATAAAAGGAAATGATAACTGGTTAAGTGATTTTGAAACTAATGCTGATATTGAAATCACGAAACGAGAAAAAAAGAAGAAAGAAGATACATTAGGGGATAAACCTAAAGATCCGCGAGCTACAAGACAACAGAATAGTGAAGGTAAACTTGAAAATATCGACGCATATGAAGATAACAGTGATCCATTTAACCCTGTAATTGTCCCTAAAAGTTTTCCTTAAATTGTTTAAAACCGAAAGAAAATAAATGAGCCGATATAATAACACAGGTATAACGTTTGATAAAAATGAAAAACGTCGTCGTGCATCCACAATATTATCTAATATTTCTACATCTGTAACTGATATTTACATACAAATTACATCTGCAGATCGTTTAGATAAAATTGCAAATAAATTTTATAATGATGCAACTCTGTGGTGGATAATTGCTGCAGCAAATCCTAGTTTAAGGAAAGGCAGTATCGTAGTGTCATCAAATACAATTTTAAGAATACCAAATCCTAGTTTAGTTCCAATAATAATTCAAAATCCAGAAGTTATAAGATAGTTATATGAATATTTTTTATGATAATGTAGATATACGATTGCGTGAAGAGTTAAATGCTCGGGGACTATCCGGCGTACGTAGAAATACCGGTGATATTGATTTTATGGTTTCTAAAATTGCAAATGTTTTAGTTAAAGCATATGAATCTGGAAAATCAACATCTAACGTAGTCGGTGAATTAGGCGGAGATAATGTATTAACAGGTCGTTACTTAACTACCGGGCCTTCCGGATCATTGAATCCAAATTTAACATATACTAGCCAGCCAAGCATATTAATTGATCCTAAAACTAATAGAGCAAGCAATCAACCAGGGGAAGTATTACCTGATAAATCTACATTAAAAGGACCGTTTTTAACATCAGTCGAAGTAGCAATTGGAGATCATAGTATGGGTTTACTAAATCGAGCTACGGTCATGTTTACTATTCCAAACCCATTGCGCGATTTAGACAGTATAGAACAACAATTTTTTAGACCCGGTCGGTATGCATCAATTGATATTGAATATCCAACCAGTGCTATAGTTACTTCTGGTTCATTATTATCAACAGGATCATTGCCGTCTGAAGAAAAATTAAAAAAGTTGTATCCTAATTTAAACGATCCAGATGAATTAACAAAATTCTCTAATAGTGTACGTAGGATGAACGCATTTCGGTTTGAAGGATTAATTACTACATTTGAGTTTTCATACAATGAAAGTGGTCAAATCGATGCAACAATATCATTAACTGGTACTAGCAATGTATATGGAGACGTTTCTATGTATTTACCAGGAGCTGAAGAAGAAAAGCCGCCGACTGCAACAACTACATCAGATATAACAATTGATCCGACATCGACACTCTTAATAAAACCAACACCGGATCCTAAATTATCATATTCTGGATCCGGACAGTCAATATTTTATGATTTACTATATCAAAAAGTAAATGGTATAATAAACAAAGCTTCGGGTACAGATACGCCAAATTTCCAAGGATGTGTATCATACAGAAAAGATATTAGTGATGTAAAACAAACACAAGACGATCGATTTATTGTGTTTGGTCCTAGATATGATGCCACTACCGCATACAACGCATCAGTTACCGAAGCGTATAATAAAAATATTAACGATGCAAAGTTTTTAGCATCTATTAATCCATTCCTACCCGGAGCAAACTTAATTCAAGCTACATCAAATTTAGCAGTAAAATCATTAGAAAAACAAAAAGAAGAGGAATTAAAAAAACCAGCGCCATCATCATTTTCTAGATATATCACGTTAGGATCATTGATACAATTTATTAATGATTATCCAATACAAAACATTACCGGGTCTGCTGAGAAAGCACAAATTATATGTGATTATGAAACATGTTTTAGCAACATGTATCCATATATGGTGTCATCTATTCCAGATGCTATTTTATTTTTACCAAAACAAACTAACACAACAGAAGATGTAAATAGTCCTAATAAATATGGTAATTTAGTTTATTATAAAGATCTGCGAGATAATATGTCTAAACAAAGTTTAAAAGACGGATATGCTGAATGGCCAGGTATATTATCTACGGAAAATGATATAATGTTTCCATCTAGAATACTTATTAATATGGCTGTAATACGAGACATAATATTAGGTACTACATATGATGCAACTGAAAAGCGGTTTATTGGGGGTATACAAGACAGCAAACAAAGTAGTTTTACGTTAAAATCATTTTTGTCTAACATTAGCACATATATATATCGAGCATCAGGTGGATCTATTAATATGCAATTAGTATCACACCCGAACAATATTAACATGTTGCTGTTTGCTGACACTAAATTTATACGATCTGTGAAAAAAACATCAGACGGTATAGTTAAAGATGCGGCAGTTACCGCATATAGTGTTCCTATGTTAGCAAATCATGACAAAGGCACTATTGTTAAAAGTTTTAAATTAACCGCACAATTACCGGAGAGTGCAAAAAATCTATCATATGTATTAAATCAAGAACCAAGTAAAATAAGTGAACTTGATATCGCACCATATATGAATTTTATGTATAATACTAAAAATGCAGCTGACTATAACCGATTATTAAATGAATATGCAGCTCGTCATACAAAAGCAATTAACGATGTGATTGCTGCTAGAAATAAATATGGAACTGCACCTAAGATACCAGAATATGTTGAAAATTTACGTAAGAATTTAAGTACATATATTTCATATCCAACTAGCGATATACGAGACGCACAACAATTAACAGCACCGATATTTCCATTTACTGCAGAATTTACATTAGATGGTATTAACGGATTTAAATATGGAGACGTTTTAACCTTCGAAGCATTGCCAGAAAAATATACAAAAAACACGGTATTTAGTGTAATCGGTGTTACACATACTGTTGGATCTGATGGAAAGTGGGAAACTGCTATACGAACTATAATGAGACCAAAAATACAGTAATTATATGAGAATAAAAACATACTATAGTGCAGAAGAAGTTACAAATAACTTATACACATTTGGTACGGAATTTATGACCGAAGATAAACAAGAATATATCGGATTGTATCATGCATATATAACCGGAGAAGTATATACTCAACCGGAATGGAATCCAAAACATTCTAAAAAATTAATTCTTTATAAATCACAAAATTCAGAACTAGATACATATAAACGAATAAAATCAATAAACGTAAACTATATTAATCCATATGAAATAACACCTGAACTAACAACACAAGATATATCAGTTGGAATTAAAAAAAGATTTTTCTTTAAAAATATCACAACAGGTCAAATTATTGAAGTAGATAAATCACAACACGATCTGTATGACAATCAAATAATTGATCCCTTAGTTTATATAAAAATGTCAATTGATTGGAAAATAGCAGGTAGTTTAACTGATATTAATGTTAATGGAGTTTTAACTAGAGGCGTTATAACATATAATTCTGCTATACTAAAAAAAGCAGAACATGTTATGTCTGGCATAACAACACATTTATCTAATTTAACAGAATATTATATTGGTAATACAGATGTTAAACAGCCAGTTGATATTAATTCAAAATAATTTGTTTATTTGAATTATTTTTCATATATTTAATGTATGATAGTAGATACTAGAGAGGATTTAGATGCTCTCTTCGGTTATATACAAAACAGAAAAACATTGTTAGTCCCGATATTAGCAGACGCACAACTTCATGCGGTCCGCAATCGCATTACATGTATCTATGTTTATACCGAAGATGATGTAGAGCGTATAGTACCTATCAACCATACTGAACAAATAACCGGCTTTTCTGATGATCTACAACGGTTTCTAGATCTCCGCAATATCTTTGTGTATGACAAGAAGCAGTGGCTTCAATTAGGAGGAAATGGGGATGTATGGGGCATCAAGACTTTGTGGTGGTACACCTACGGAGAAGCATATGATGAAACTCATTATTACACAACCGCTCATACATTTTATTGGAGACGGCATAACACGTTGCGAAATGTGAATGCGATGGTTCCGATCATGCAACATTTGGCAATGTGCCAGAAAATACGACACTATGCTTGGCCAATGTGTATGAATGCAGAATTATCAGAATCATATCAGCATTTCGATTCAGTGTATCCAGAAGTATTCGGCCAAATAGAAGCCGCCGGCTTATGCGTTACAGAAGACTTTCGTATGCCAGAGCTAGTTACAGATGGTTTTGTGTATAGCAATTACAATTATCACACCACAACAGGTAGACCTAGCAACGCATACCGAGGTTTCAATTATGCAGCAATGAACAAAGAAGACGGTACCAGGTCAGCTTTCTGTAGTAGATTTGAGGATGGTGCTTTGGTAGAAATGGACTTTGATGCATACCACGTACGGCTCATTGCTAGATTGATAGGTTACGCATTGCCCGATGGTTCTGTGCATGAATATTTTGGTAGATTCTATTTTGATACTACGGAATTGACTACAGAGCAATATGAACAAAGCAAACAGATAACTTTTAGGTTACTATATGGAGGTATTGATTCAGAATTTTTAACTATACCATTTTTTCAACAAGTAAATGCATTAGTATATAAATTGTGGGCACAATGGAAATCGAAAGGATACATAGAAACACCCGTATTGAAACGAATTATATCCCGAGACTCAGTGCAAAACATGACCGCAAACAAGTTGTTTAACTATTTTTTACAGGCAACGGAAACTGAAGTATCGGTACAAAAGTTAAGACAAGTTCAAGCTGCATTGCATAATCGAGAAACAAAAATGATATTATATACATATGACTCCATTTTGTTTGATGTGCCTGTTAGTGAAGCTAAAGAGTTATTACCACAAATTAAACAAATATTAGAACAAGGCAATTTTCCGGTAAAAGTGAAGGTTGGCAATATTTATGATAAAATAAAAACTATTTCTTTATGAACATTGACTTAATTTTAACAGAATGGTGTTTTCGGTTGCCCAAAGGTTATCCTACATGTGCTAAAGATTACAGAGTATTATATGATGTCTTAATAGAGACTGCAAAAATAACATCTAAGCAAGCTCAACAAATTGTAGAACGAGCACAAAGATTAACCGAACAACCTGAAGATTCTACATTACAAACGTCACAACGAGAAGATAATAGTTCGATTATTGAACAAATAAATTCAATTGGGTTATCTAATGAAGTAAATATACAAATTTTATCTGTATACAGAACGCTGTCTGAAGATGCTAAAAGAGCATTTAATAAAAATTTCAGAGTACATTCAATCGAATCATTTATACAAGAAGGTTGGAAAGCATTTGCAGATTTCTTTTTAGTAAATGTCGGTGGCGCACGAGGTGGAATGGGTAATGGTGAAGTTTCAATATTATTAGGAGTTAAAGATTCAAAACCAGGCGGCACTGAATATCATGATATTGTTATGCCAAACGGGCAATGGGAAGTTAAAGAATTAGATTCGGGTAAGTTTGATCCTGCAAAAGAAGGAGCAGCTACTAAATTCAAATTAACAGATCGAATTCGAGAATTTTATAAAGATATTGTATTACCATTTAAAACGATTGGAGATCCATATACACATTTAAAACATATGGTTAATCCAAATTCAGCTGAATCTTTAAAAAAATTAATAATGATTTTTGAAACAAGATTTATTGAAAGTATTGAAGATAGTAAGTTGTCTGGCGGTATGGAATGGAAAAAATCTGCATTTCATAACTGGTATGAAGGATTTAAAGAATTACATGAAATATTTTATAGAACCGAATTAGATAGCGATGTTAAAGATACACGTTTAACTGTTGCTGCTGGAGGCGAAACACAGTCATATTGGATATCGGATGCTGATGCTGAAAAAATTAAATTAGCAGCGGGTGAAGAAAATCCTGCGGGTGTTCGAATCGGAGAACCAATTGATAATATTAATACTAATGCAGTTATATGGTTTAAACGAGTAGAACGAAATTTATTTATTAAACAGCCAGATGATTTTATTTCCGAATTAACTGCCATTAAAGAAAACTTTTTTAAAGAAATTTTAGGATTAATTTATTATAATAAAAGAAATCCACAACCTCATATAGCTGATCCGAGTGCATTTGTAATTGAATCGGTATCACAAGGGCGATATAGATTCGTATTACGATCAGTACCTTCATCTCAAAACTACCCATATCTGGAACAACAAGGATAATCATTGAAAACACAATTACTTTGCACATTTGCACACAGATCAGACTTAAACATAATAACAGAATACATACAAACTAGTTACACAATACCAGAACGCAGAATATTTGTATTTTCAAATTCAACAGCACCTGATAATTTGTATTGCACATACAATGCAGATGCAGGAACCCAGCGCGGACAGAATACTATAAGCATCCATCGAAAAAAAGAAACTAATACTTTGTATACGGTTAATGCACTTAATGAAGTTATCCGGGAAGTTAATAACGGCGTATTAGATAAAACATATCAATTGGATTGGCAACGTTATCAGAATTCTTTTATACTTACAGATGATGCTGGATATCGTGTTATTAATTTAGTATTCTTCCGGAAAATTGCTTGGAGTTAATATATTACGGGAACATGATGAAAAAAAATATTTTAGCAGAAAATATGCGTAGATTCCGAACTAAGAATCTTACTGAACGAGAGACAAACGAGCCGAAAACATTTTACATAATGACTCGTACACCTTCTACATATAATCCCGAAACGCCACATATTAGTACATTTTATAAGACTTCTATAGAAGATGTTATAGATACGTTAAATATACTATATCGAGTAAATTTTCATAAAGAAGACCGGTATAACATATCTGATATGTCGACCAGAGATGCAAATGGTGATTATATTATCGATGATTTTGCATTGGTTACTGATAATAAAAATCGTTTTGAATTAGCTAAAACCGCAGATCATAAAAACATATTCAAGCCAGCTCCGGCTAAAAACAAAGTTTCAAACGTTAATAAAGATAATGATGTAAACAATAACGGTTATCCTGATAATTCAGAAACAGGTAATACATTTCGTCGCGTATACGGCTATGAACTAGATGCAGATGATGAAGCAGAATCATGGGAAATATTTGATACATGCGGTAATCCATTTGAAACAATGAGAGATCGTTGGGAACCAAAAGGATGGCCAAAAACACCAAATGGTAAAAGTTATTACACTGCTGATGACGCTGGAGATAAATATTATAATTTTCATTTTGATGCAAATCCACAAGTTGTTTTATATAACGGTCAACTATATGCTGGCGTGTCTGTATCTGAGGCTTATGCTCATGAATTTAAAGGAACCGGCCTTATTGCAAAATGGATAGAAAATGCCGTTCCGGATATAGTAAAACATTATCAAGCATGCTCATTTGTCAAAAAAAATTATCCGGGAATGGTTATCAAACCATGTTTACAAGTAGATGGAGATGAATCTGGCGGTGCTTGGGAAAAGTTATGTAGAAAAAATGGATGGATATTATTTGATTTTTAATAAAATTTTAGGTGATATATTTATTATAAAATACTATAGAAAAGGTTTAATACTATGAAAAAAAATATTTTAGCAGAAAATATGAGAAGATTTGGCACTAAGAATTTATCTGAAACAAATTTACAAGATTTGGAAAACAAACTAGGATTTGATTCAGGTGCCAATCGAGATCCTAAGACAGGTAATTTATCAAACAACGGACCAAATCAGAATCAAACTAAATATACAAATAAAGGTTTAGCACAAAAAGCATATGATAAACTATATGATTTAACTGACGATTTTCATGGAGATTACCCATTAAATTATTTAGATGATAATTTACCATCTGAATTAGAAGAAATTTCGGATAGATTCTTCGATGATAATGATTTATTAACACCAGAAGAAGACAAAAAATTGGCTACATTTTTCATGCAAATTGTACAAGAATTAAAAAATGAACTGCGGTTTGGGTAAATCTAACAAATTAAAAAAACTTAACTAATTACTTTGAATTAACGATTTAATTACTTATATTGTAATTAATAATTTATATTTTTTAACCAATTAACAAAGGCAAAATTATGGCTTTAAATTTAGATGCTATCAAAGCAAAACTTAACCAATTAAACAAGAGTGACGAAAAGAAAAACAACTTGTGGAAACCAGAATCTGGTAAGACACGTATTCGCATCGTTCCTTATGTACACAGAAAAGACAATCCGTTCCTAGAATTGTATTTTCACTATGACATCGGCAAGAAGTCAATGTTATCTCCAATCACATTTGGTAACGCAGATCCAATCGTAGAATTTGCAGACAAACTAAAAAAGACAGGCGACAAAGATGAGTGGCTAATGGGTCGTAAGATCGAACCTAAGATGCGTACTTATGTTCCTGTAATTATCCGCGGTAAAGAATCAGAAGGAGTAAAATTCTGGGGATTTGGTAAACAAATTTACACAGAGCTTCTTTCTATTATTTCTGATCCTGATTATGGAGATATTACGGACCTAATGAATGGTCGTGATATCGATGTAGAGTTTACACCAGCAGAAGGCGGCGCATTTCCTAAAACAGCTATCCGCGTTAAACCAAACACTCAACCTGCAACAGAAGACAAAGCAATTGCTGAGAAAATCATGAATCAGCCTGAGATTACTGATATCTTCCCTGAGCCTACTTATGATGAATTAGAAAAAGCATTAGCAGAATGGATGAATCCTGAAAATGCAGATTCTGACGTATCTGATGAAGAAGAAGAAACATCAGCACCAACTGCACCAGCAAAGACTTCTAAACCAGTAGCTGGTAAAGTTGATGACGTTGCATCAGCATTTAATGATCTTTTTAATTAAGGAGTTATAAATGGCAAAGAGTAAAAGCAAACTAGAACTGGAAGATGCGTTAGCAAACACCTTAGCAGAAAGTATTAATAAACAGTTTAAAGGACAAGCATTAAAAACAGCATTCTTTCTGGATGGTGATGATGATGCACCTAGCAATGTTAAGGATTGGATTTCATCAGGTTGCGATTCACTCGATTTAGCAATTTCAAATCGACCGAACGGAGGATTCCCAGTAGGTCGAATTACTGAAATAACCGGATTAGAAGCATCGGGTAAATCTTTATTAGCATCACACGCATTAGCAGAAACACAGAAAAAGGGTGGGTTAGCAGTATATATAGATACAGAATCTGCAACTAGCACCGAGTTTCTTCAAGCAATTGGTGTTGATTTAAAAACTATGTTATATGTTCCATTAGAAACAATTGAAGAAATATTTGAAACAATTGAAACTATAGTTGAACAAGTTCGTAAATCAAATAAAGACCGTTTAGTTACAATTGTAGTAGATTCAGTAATGGGCGCATCGACAAAAATCGAAATGGCCGCTGAATATGACAAAGATGGTTACGCAACAAGCAAATCAATTATTCTTTCAAAGGCAATGAGAAAAGTTACAAACTGGATTGCCCGAGAAAATATTTGTCTAATCTTTACCAATCAACTTCGAACAAAATTAGGGGTATCATTTGGAGATGCTTGGACTACATCAGGTGGTAAAGCAATTCCGTTTCATGCTTCGGTTAGATTGCGTTTGAAAAATACGGGTATGATTAAAGCAAAGATTAATGGCGTTGAGCAAGTTGTCGGAAGTAAAACTGAAGTTCAAGTTGTTAAGAATCGAATGGGTCCTCCACATCGCAAAGTAAATTATGATATCTACTATGATAGTGGTATTGATAATTACGGTGGTTGGTTAGAAATCATGAAGAAATTTGATTTAGTTAAACAGGCTGGAGCACATTATACATTGGAAGATGTAGATCACGAAACAGGCGAAGTGTTTGGAGAAATTAAATTCCAATCAAAAAACTTTGTAGAAAAGGTTATTGAAAATAAAGAAGTTAAAGATCGTTTATATCATCGGATCTGTGATGCATATATTTTCAAATACCAAGCAGGCATCGATGGTGGCATCGATGATGTTATTATAGATGAATCAGTTATAGACGAAGAAGGCTAATGAACAAGTATCAAGAGCTCTTTAAAAAGTTACAAGAAGAAAAGGTAAACACCCCATCGGATGTCAATGATCATATCATGGTATTCGATGGGTTGAATACCTTCATCCGTGCCTTTGGAGCAACACCCTCAACAAATGAAGATGGAGATCATATCGGTGGCATCACCGGATTTTTATTTTCTATAGGTAAAGCAATACGCGATTTTAAACCTAGCAGATGTATAATTGTGTTTGATGGTAGAGGTGGTTCTGCCCGACGCAAAAAAATATATAGTGACTATAAAGGCAATCGAGCTAATAAAACCAGATTAAGACGCCATGATCATCAAAATTTTGCTACAATTGAAGATGAGCAAGAAGCAATGCGTTATCAGTTTAGTCGATTAGTTTCATACTTAGATAATTTACCGGTTACATTTATTGCAATCGATGGAATTGAAGCGGATGACACTATTGCATATATAGCTCAAATGTATGAAGAACAAGCAAAGAAGATTACCATAGTATCCACGGATCGCGATTTTTATCAATTAATTAGTCCGAGTTTACAAGTATGGTCTCCTATCAAAAAGAAAATGTATGACACTGATGCGTTGCTAGAAGAGTTTGGAGTACATCCAAATAACTATGTAGTGTACAGAACATTTACTGGTGATAACTCTGACAACATTCCAGGTGTCGATGGATTCGGCCCAAAGACTATTTTAAAGACATTTCCAGAACTAGCAGATGAACGAGAATTTACATTAGAAGATCTGCAGAAAAAATGCACAGACAAGATTCTTTTAAAAGAAGGTAAAAACTTTCAAAAGGTTTTAGATAGTTATGATATCATAGAAAAAAACTATGAATTAATGAACATCAAACTTTTAAATATTCCAGCACAGAATGCTAGCACCATTAGAGGTATAATGCAACAACCTATACCTACTTTAAACAAAATAGAATTTCAAAGACTATTCATGGAAGATAAGATGTGGACCACAATGAAAAATCTTCCGGATTGGATGAATAGCACTTGGTTATCTTTGAATGCGTTTGCAATGCAAACAAATAAAAAATAAACTTTGGATTTTATACGTAACTATTATATAATATAATTCATGACAGATAAATTAAGTGAATACGGTTGGGGCTTTCAAGTAAAAGTCTTAGCAGCAATGTTTACGGATAGAATATTTTTACAGCAAATTGCAGATATTATTAGACCAGAATACTTTGAATCAGATGCAAATAACTGGTTGTTAGAAGTAGTATTAGATCATTTTCATCAATACAAAACACCTCCTTCGAAAGATGTGTTAAAAGTTAAATTAACTGAATTAAGTGATGATGGTCCCGAAGCTATATTAAAGACTGCAATATTAGAACAGCTCAAAGATGTGTTTCGTTTTATGGAAGCTGATGATTTGACATTTGTTAAAGATGAGATTCTTAACTTTTGCAAAAATCAGGAAATTAAACGAGCGATTATGGATTCAGTTAACCTGTTAAAAATGGGTAACTATGACCAAATAAAAAGCAAAATTGATACGGCTATGAAAGCTGGAGCTGATACTAATATCGGATTGGATTATAAAATTAATATTTCTGCCCGGTATGCTGAGGCATCTAGACAAACTATTACTACAGGATGGGATGTTATCGATGATTTAATGGATGGAGGATTAGCACCAGGTGAATTAGGAGTTGTAATGGCACCTGCAGGTATTGGTAAGTCCTGGTTGCTTATTAATATAGGTGCTAATGCAATTAAAGCTGGTCACACAGTTATACATTACACATTGGAGCTCAATGAGAATTATGTAGGGCAACGCTATGATTCTGTGTTAACTGGTATCAATGCTCAAAGTCTTAAGAATCATCAGGAGACTGTAGAAGAAAAAATGCAAACTCTGCAAGGCGATTTGATTGTTAAATATTATCCAACTAAGTCAGTAGGGGTAATGGGACTTAAAGCTCACCTAGAAAAAACCATCATGTTAGGCAAACGTCCTGACCTAGTTATTGTGGATTATGGTGACTTGTTGAAAATCAATGCAAAAAAGGACAAACACGAAGCCTTAGAAGAACTTTACGAGGAGTTACGTGGAATGGCAGGTGAATATTCCATTCCTGTTTGGACCGCGTCACAAGCAGGTCGAAGTGCGTTAGAAGAGGATGTTATTGAAGCAGATAAAATTGCATCTTCATATGGTAAAGTGATGGTTGCTGATTTCTTGATGTCACTTTCACGCAAAGTAGAAGATAAGATGTCAGGCACAGGTAGAGGACACGTAATTAAAAATAGATTCGGCCCAGATGGCATAACACTGCCTAGTAAAATAAATACAAACAACGGACAGTTTCAATTCTTCGAACCACAAACATCGCAAGGAAAACAGACCACTCAGGTAATGAAATCCGGCGAAAATATTATGAAGAAAAATTTAGCTCAACGTTTTAAAGATTTAGGCGGTAGTTTTGGGTAGGGCATGATATTTATTTATACAAATGAGGTCCGGATGCATTTACGCCGGTCCTTTTTTTGTCTAAAAAAAATAGTTTAAAAATACAAAAGGATTTATGACAATGGAGATTTCAAACAAAATTTTGAGTGAAATTACGGTGTATATGAAATACGCCAAGTACATTCCAGAACTGCAAAGACGCGAAACTTGGGATGAATTAGTTACAAGAAACAAAGAAATGCACATAAAAAAGTATCCGGCTTTGACTGCAGAGATCGAAGAAGCTTACAAATTTGTGTATGATAAAAAAGTATTGCCATCGATGCGTAGTTTGCAATTTGGTGGAAAGCCGATTGAAATCTCTCCTAACAGAATTTATAACTGTGCGTATTTGCCAATTGATGATTATCGTGCATTTGGCGAAGCAATGTTTTTATTGCTAGGTGGTACTGGTGTTGGGTATTCTGTACAAACACATCATGTAGAAAAATTACCAGAAATCCGAAAACCAAATCCGAAACGCACACGTAGATTTTTAATTGCAGATTCAATCGAAGGTTGGGCAGATGCTGTTAAAGCTCTAGTTAAATCATATTTTGAAGGTGGCTCTACTTTTGTATTTGATTTTTCGGATATTCGTGCAAAAGGTGCTAGATTGGTTACGTCGGGAGGTAAAGCTCCAGGGCCTCAGCCACTTAAAGAATGTTTAATTAAATTAGCAGGAATTTTAGATGCAAAAGAAGATGGCGACAAACTTACACCGATTGAAGTGCACGATATGGTATGTCACATTGCAGATGCAGTATTGGCAGGTGGTATACGCCGAGCAGCTCTTATTAGTTTGTTCAGTGCTGATGATGAAGAAATGATTGCATGTAAATCAGGCAATTGGTGGGAAACAAATCCACAAAGAGGTCGTGCAAACAACTCAGCAACATTAATGCGTCATAAGTTGACAAAAGAATTCTTCATGGATCTTTGGAAGCGTGTAGAATTATCGGGAGCAGGAGAACCAGGAATTTATCTAACTAATGATAAAGATTGGGGAACTAATCCATGTTGCGAAATTGCACTACGACCTTTCCAATTCTGTAACCTTTGTGAAGTGAATGCATCTGATGTTGAATCACAGGAAGATTTAGAAGCACGTGTTAAAGCAGCAGCATTCATTGGTACACTTCAAGCAGGATACACAGATTTTCATTATCTTCGTCCGGTGTGGAAACGTACAACTGAGAAAGATGCACTTATCGGTGTTTCTATGACAGGTATTGGATCCGGAACTGTGTTAGGATATGACATGAAAGCCGCGGCTAAAGCTGTTAAAGAAGAAAATGAGCGAGTAGCTGGATTAATTGGAATTAATAAATCAGCTCGTACCACAACAGTTAAACCTGCAGGTACAACTTCATTGGCATTAGGAACATCATCTGGTATTCATGCATGGCACAATGATTACTATATCCGTAGAATTCGCGTAGGAAAGAATGAAGCAATTTATAGCTATTTAGCAATTAATCACCCAGAATTAATTGAAGATGAATATTTCCGTCCGCATGACACTGCAGTAATTTCTATTCCACAAAAAGCTCCAGAAGGCGCTATCATGAGAACAGAATCTCCATTCCAATTATTGGATAGAATTAAGAAAGTGCATTTGGAATGGGTTAAACCAGGACATCGTACGGGTAACAATACTCATAACGTATCTGCAACAGTTTCACTTAAAGCAGACGAATGGGAATTAGCTGGCGAATGGATGTGGGAAAATAAAGATCATTATAACGGATTATCAGTATTACCTTATGATGGTGGAACATATACTCAGGCGCCATTCGAAGATTGTAGCCAAGAAACATATGAAACAATGATGAAATCTTTACACAACATTGATTTATCACAAGTTATAGAACTAGATGACAACACAGATTTATCAGGAGAGTTAGCTTGTGCAGGCGGAGCGTGTGAAATCAAATAAAATACAGTGGGGCAACAATGTCCCACTCAATATTCAAATATTTTTAGCTTGGTATAATTTAAGGAAACAAAACGGATGATACAACCAGCATCGAAAGATTGGGTACAACAACTGTATGTGAGGGAGTTTGGCAACAAGCTCCTTCCTACAGATTTTTATTATGATGATAACGGGCGAATGGTATTTACAGAATCATATCATGCCAGAAGAGGTTCGTGTTGCGGAAATCGTTGCAAACATTGTGTGTATGTTCCTAAATATGAAAAAGGATCAAAAACTTTGAAAATACAATAAAATATACTATATTATTAATAAGAATTAAGTTATGACAGATACACAAAGAAAAAATTTAGAATTAGTTAAGTCTGGTTTTGCTAATGGTATATCGACTCAATTAGCAACTAAACAAGCAATGTTCGGACCAGATGCACGTTTAACTGAAGAAGAAAAACAAGAAATAATTGAAGCAGCAGCATTTCATTATGGTGAATTTCTTCGAGCATTGGGTGTTGCATGGGAATTGGATCCTAATTCAGACAATACTCCTAAACGTGTTGCAAAGGCATATGTAAATGATTTATGGAGAGGCCGATATGAGCCAATGTCAGATATCACCTCATTTCCTAGTGACGGTTATGATGGCATAGTATTCGAAGGAGGTATTCCATTAACGTCAATGTGTTCACATCATCATCAAACTATTGAAGGATTAGTTCATATTGCATATATTCCTGCAGAAAATGGCAATGTAGTTGGTTTGAGTAAATTGAATCGAGTAGTAGAACACTTTGGTAGAAGAGGTGCAATACAAGAACAATTAACAGTTGCAATTCAACATGCAGTAGATGAGCTTATTACAGATAACAAAGGAGTTGCTGTGATGATTGAAGCAACACATAACTGCGTATCATGTAGAGGTGTTAAGCATCGAGGTGCTTCAATGAAGACAGCAAAGCTATCCGGAGCATTCTTAGAAGATGGTAATGCAAGATCAGAATTTTATCAATTTGTAAAAGGTTATAATAACTAATGGCAACTTATAGAAAAAAACCAGTAGAGATTGAAGCAGTACAATTGACGGAGGAAACAATTGATGAAGTAATGGAATTTTGTGGTGATAAAATTAAATCACACCCATTAACGGGAGTTGTCATTGAAACTCTTGAAGGTAATATGACAGCAAGTAAAGGTGACTACATAATCAAAGGAGTTAAAGGAGAATTTTATCCCTGCAAACCAGATATTTTTGAATTAACTTATGACAAGGTAGATTAATATGGCACGTTACATTTCAACAAAATTATTTGAAAATTATTCAGTAGCACTTCGTCAGTGGCGAGCTTCACATTCGCATTGCGAATTGTTACATGGATATGCTTTAAAATTTAAAGTGTGGTTTGCATCTAACGAACCGGATATTGACAAACAATTAGATGATATGAATTGGATTGTTGATTATGGAGGTTTTAAGACACCACCTAAAGGTAATGGTTTAAAAGATTGGATGAATCATATGTGGGATCATACTTTGTTAATTGAGAAAGATGATCCATATTTAGATTTATTTGAAACTATGGCAATGGAAGGTATTTGTTCATTGCGAATCATGGATAAAATGGGTGCAGAATCTTGTGCTAAATTGGTTTATGATAAATTCAATGAGGTATTATCTAAAACCGATGCTGGTAGATGTAAATGCATCAAAGTAGAATGTTTTGAAAACGATAATAATTCTAGTATATATGAGGAATGATGAATACATATCATTATATGATTACAAAGGCACAACATCTAGAGAATCTGGATTAGGTTTAAAAGTATATAACGCTGCTAAAGAGAAACAAGTACAAGTTGTTTATAAAGATATTCCAGAAGACAGACAACGTCCTGAATATAATCGAGTAGCAACATATCCTAAATGGTTCTTAGATGAATACTTCGAAGTTACTCCATCGGATACATTGTTAGAAAGACTCAACGCATTAGAAAATAAATTACAAGTTTTAACAGATTTAGTAACAAAATTTTATAATAAGAACGATCATGCTACCAATAGTAATGAGTTATTTACCGCAGACGATGATGATCTCCCATTCTAAAGAAAATAATATGAGCATAGGACGAATAACAGATTACACGAAAACATTACCTATAGTAGAACTATATCGATGTGTACAAAGTGAAGGAAGTCGATTTGGTCGACCTACAATTGCAGTTAGAACAACTGGTTGCACCCACAGATGCTATTTTGGCGAAGGTGGTTGGTGTGATAGTTGGTATACTAGTATTCACCCGGAGAAAGGACAATTCACATTCAATGATATCATTAAGATATACGATGAAAATCCACATATCAAAGAAATGATGTTAACAGGTGGCTCTCCAACTATGCATCCAGCATTAGTAAATGAATTGACCCATTTTGCCAATGAAAGAGACATTATTATCACTATTGAAACTGAAGGTTCGCATTTTATTCGCACTGATTACCCTATTGGTCTTATCAGTCTTAGCCCTAAGTTTAGCAATAGCGTACCCGTTTTGGGCACTGCTACGCCACAAAGCGCGATCACGGATCAGAAGATGGTATCCCAACACAACAAGTTCAGATTGAATTATGTTGATATGAAAGCAATGATTGAGTATCATGCAGATTATCATTATAAGCCGGTTTGGGATGGTACTGTTGACAATTTAAAAGAAATTGAAGATTTCCGTGTTACAATGAATATTCCAAAAGATAAAACATACATAATGCCGGCAGGCGATACTAGAGAAGAATTAATTCGTATGTATCCAATTGTGTTCGAAATGTGTGCGGAAATGGGATATAACATGACAGGAAGAGACCATATTGTGGCCTGGGACACAAAGAGGGGCGTGTAAACTGCATTAGATTATAAGAAAAGAATATAATGTTACATATTTATAATAAAGGAATGTTATGACATATGTACGAACAGAAAAAATAGGATTACGATATAAATTTATTCATGGTAGAACATGTGATATATGCAATAAATATTTTGAGTCAGTTAAAGGAAATAAGAAATCAATAACTACTAAAAATAATTGGTGTAGTTTAGAATGTAGAAAAACGTATTTTAAACAAACAACGAGTAAGATTATTAATTGTAAACATTGTAATGATATACTAACAATATCAAATCATAGTATACAACAATATTGTAATCATAAATGTTATTCAGCATATGTTAAATTACATCCAAATGAATTTGATTTACATATAAAAGTAAACAAAATGCATCAATTCACTAACACTGCAGAATCAATTGCAAAAGGGATACAAACAAAAAAAGAAAAAGGTTTGATTCAACAGTGGGTAGATGAACAAAACATTGAATGGAAAAAGTATTGGAAGGTTTGCAATTATCATACAAGAAAAATGCGTAAATTGTTAGTAGAAACATGGGATGGTTATGATTACATTGATGGCAAATATATAAAAGATAATTTAACATTACATTTCAGTGATAAAAATTATCCTAGTTTAGATCATATCAAACCACGTAGTAAATGTTTTGAAGAAGGAATGACAGTTAGAGAATGTTGCGATCCATCAAATTTAGCTTGGACAAAACGAATAAATAATAGTAGAAAATACAATAAATAAAGAAAAAATGAAACCATTAGAAGAACAAAATCTTAAGATTAGAATTCAAATTTTAGATGAACAAGATAATATTCTTATATCATCAGTAACAAGTCAAATGATGGTACATGATTTAAACGTATATCATGGCGTTAGTGGTGTAGATGACGCATACCATATGTTATTAGATGAATTAGCAAAAAAACAATCTGAAGAAAACAAATAATATGTATACAGTCACAACAACGTTTGGAAATTACCAAATTAATTATATTATAACACGATGAAACAACTAATCTATTTTGGCGCAGAATGGTGCGGACCATGTCGAGTTATTAAACCACAAATTCAAAGTTTACAAAATGAAATGACAATCGTATTTATTGATGTAGATGTTAGTCCGCATGCGGCACAACGATACAATGTTAGAAATGTACCGTGTGTTGTGTTAGTAGAAGATACTATGGAAAAAGGTAAACTAGTAGGAAATAGAATTACGCCTCAGGCAGTAAGAGATTTATATAATAAATAAAAAAAGGAACAAGTTATGTCAAAACAAACAGCATTCCCATGGAAGCCAATGGGAGATCAAGTATTGCTTAAATTAGCAGAGAAACAAGAAAAAACACAAAGTGGTATCATCGTAATGACTGGTATGGATGATTTTGTTAGTGCAGAAGTAGTAGTTACCGGAGACGGATTATTTACGCAGACAGGAAACAGAATTCCAATTACTGTTAAAACAGGCGACAATGTGTTTATTCATAACGCAAACATAGGTGAACAGAAGAAAATTAAATTGGATGGCACCGAATACGTATTAGTCCGTGAAGCCGATATTGCTCTTTATAACATACATTGATATAGTAACTATGTTAGCGCTAGGGTGGATTAGTACTGTGCTAGTACTTGCTGGATATATTGCAAATGCACGAGGTTATTATCTAGCAGCAATGATAACATGGATCATTGGCGATATTGGATGGATATCATATGACATTTACATTGATAATTACAGTCATATGGTTTTAAGCTTAGTTATAATAACGATTAATATACTTGGAATAATACGGTTATGCAAAAAATTATCACGAAAGAAGAGATTGAAAAACGCGTCAAAGAATTAGCAGAAGCAATTTCAGTAGACCATGTGCAAAGCAATAATAGTTTGCCACCAGTAATGATATGCATCTTAAACGGTGCATTTTACTTTTTCTCAGATTTAACTAAAATGATGTCTATAGATTGTGAAATTGATTTCATTCGATTAAAATCATATGAAGGACAAGATAATTCCGGAGGGATTCAACATATTAAAGGATTAGAGTTGGATCTTAAGGGTAAAAGAGTCTATATTATAGATGATATCTGTGATACTGGCGCAACTATACTAGAAGCATTGTTCATGGTTAATTCTCGTTTAGCAGAAGAAGTTAAAGTAGTAACATTGTTACGCAGAAAGGATGGTGTTCTTATTACAGACTTTAATGGATTTGAAATTGACGATGAGTGGGTTATTGGCTATGGATTAGATGATAACGGATTAAAAAGAAATTTACAAGACATTTATAAAATTAATTAGGAGTACATGTATCAATCAATAGGATATGACAGAAAAAACAGCACGATGCACGTGTGGGATGATGAACTAGGATACCAAAAGTTTACATTTAAGCCATATGCATATTTACCGGCAGAACACGGTAAACATGTTTCATTGGATGGTACTAGATTAGAACGAGTAGAAGGAAATCACAAAGATAATCCAAAGTCCTATGAATCAGACTTAAATGAAGAAGTTCGCACATTGATTGATTTGTATTATGATTCTGATTTAGTTTCTAAAGGTCATCGAGACTTTTTCTTTGATATTGAGACAGCAAAGGATGAGAACGGATATAGTACTATACAAGATACTCGCACTGCTATAACATCTATTGCATATTATGATAAAACAGGTAATGACCGCAGAGTACTCATATTAGATGAACAGAATCGCATAAAAGAACGCGAAATACAAGGCGATGGTTATACATTAGAAATATTCCGAGATGAAAGAGACCTATTAACTAGATTCATTAATAAGTTTGCTGAGATACAGCCTACTGTAATTACTGGTTGGAACACTGATGGATATGATATTCCGTATTTGTTAGGCCGCACTAAGAAAGTGTTAGGAGCTCAAGCAATTCGAAAGTTTAGTCCGGCAGGTATTGTGGATTATAATCCTAAAAAAGAAAAATGGAAAATATTCGGAGTATCTAGTTTAGATTACTTAAAACTATACAAAAACTTCACATACACAGAACTTCCTAACTATCGATTAGACACTGTTGCTAAAAAAGAATTAGGCAAAGGTAAAGTTGAATATGATGGAGATTTAGATACTTTGTTCACACAAGATATTCACAAGTTTGCTTTTTATAACATGACCGATACCGATTTGGTTTATGAATTGGATGAAAAGCTTCAATTGATTAATCTTGCCCGCACCATATGTCATAAAGGACACGTTCCATATGAAGATGTGTATTATGCATCTAAGTATTTGGATGGCGCTGCAATTGTGGATTTGAAACGCAATGGATTAGTTGCCCCCAACAAGCAGTTCCGATTTATTGAAGAAGAAACTGCGGCCGATGCATTAGCAGGAGCTTATGTGATGCCTCCGGTACCTGGATTGTATAAATGGATATATGACTTGGACTTAACATCACTATATCCAAGCATCATCATGACACTTAATATATCTCCAGAAACTAAAGTAGGTGTAATTGAGGGTTGGGATGAAATGTATTTGTTAAAATCAGAACCGGTAAAAATACGATTTGGAAGAAATGTTATAACTGATGTTAAACAATGGTTAACCGATAATAAATATACAGTTGCAAGTAATGGTACAGTTTATCGCACAGACATTAAAGGATTCTTACCTACTATTTTGGAAAAATGGTTTGATGAACGTGTAGAATTTAAAGATAAACGTGATGAATATGCAGTAGGTACTGAAGAATATAAATTTTATGATGCAATGCAGTTAACACAAAAGGTATTGCTCAATTCATTTTATGGAGTATTAGGTCTTAAGACATTCCGTTTTCACGATTTAGATAACGCAGGTGCTATCACAGCAACTGGCCAAAGTATCATTAAGTTTTCTGCAAAGGTTATTAATAGTCACTATCAACAAGAAATTGGTCAAACCCATTTTATTAATGCAACGGGTGCACAAGCAGAGTTTGCATTTTATACAGATACAGACTCAACATTCGTTTCTAGTTTACCTCTCATAGAAAAACGTTATCCTGGCTTCGATGAAACGGATGAACAATTCATGATTGACAAAACCAATGAAATTGCAGATGAAGTGCAAAGCAAAGTTAATACCATGTATAATCAGTATGCACGAGTATTTCTAAATGCACATACTCATCGTTTCAAGATTAAACAGGAATATGTTGCTAAATCTGGCTTATGGATTGCAAAGAAGCGTTATGCACAATGGGTGATATTCAAAGAAGGCAAACCTACGGATAAAATGGATATCAAAGGATTAGATGTTGTTAGATCTAGTTTTCCAGATGCATTTAAAACGGTCATGAAAGAAACTTTGTGGTATCTGCTTAAAGGTAAAAGCAAACAAGAAACATCCACAATGATTTTGGATTTCAAGAAAAAGATACAAAATAACACTACTCCGGTTTTAGAAGTAATGAAGAATTCTGGTGTGAAAGAAATAAGTAAATATATCAAACGCAGAAAACCATTTTCTGGATATATGACAGGTACGCCAGCTCACGTTAAATCTGCAATTAATTTTAATGATGTGTTAACACAATTAACTACAGACATCGTTACGATTAAAGATGGAGAAAAAGTGAAATGGGCATATCTGCAGAATAATCCATATGGATTTGACACAATGGCACTGCGAGGATATCAGGATCCACCAGAAGTTGTAGAATTTGTAGAAAAGTACATAGATCGTAACAAGCAGTTTGAACGAGAGTTAAAAGGCAAATTAGATGATTTTTATGCAGCAATGAATTGGGGCGGATTGCCAGAAAATAATAATGCAGCAAAGTTTTTTTCATTTGGAAAATAGAAATAAATTTACTATATTAAATAAAAAAGTTATATGTACGGCAAACAGCAATGGCGAGGTAGAGAAGTAGAAGGACGGTATTCAGACATCATGACTCTGTTCGTAAGAGAATTATATCCATCTGGTTTAGATGTAGACGAGCTTCGAGAATATCCTCATTATTATTTTACAATTGAATATGTATCTAAAATGATACAAACTAAAAGTCTAGATCAAATTAATATAATTCGAGATATTTTAGACACAACTAATAGTGCAGTCACATTAGAAGCCAATAAAGACACTTTAAAGAACATTCCTCCGGATCTGTTTAACAGATGCCACATTATATATCGAGTACAAGATGATGCAGTACAACTGCTAAAAGATACCGATACATTTAGTGTAGATGCTGGTTGGTATCGAGTTCATCAAATTACTAAGTGTAACATGATGGAAATTAATCCAGATAACTATAAATTTGATGAAGAACTATGAAATATAGCGTAGTAGTAACATTTAGTATCGAAGGATTTCATTGTTGGCCTGATGCTAAGGACGTATTTCCAGAAGTAGCATTTTTATCTGATAGACATCGTCATATGTTCGGATTCCGTTGTTATGCTCATGTAACACATACAGATCGAGATGAAGAATTTATTTTATTGAATCGAAAAATACAAAAAGGATTACGTATAGGTTTTACTAGTTCCGAAACAAATGTATTAGAATTTGGTTCAATGTCGTGTGAAATGATTGGCGAATGGCTATTAGAATCATTTCCTAGTTTATATAAAGTTGAAGTTTGGGAAGACTTCGAAAATGGAGCAATCATAGAAAGATGAGAAACTTATTTTATTTTGGTTTAGAACCACTTAAAGCTCGATATACATATCAGTTATCGAAAGAATGGATGCCAGCAACCTTTGCACCTTATGAAAAACTAGGAGCAATTAAATTTGTAGATATAGAAGGAGAATTTGATCCAGATCAACAAATCAAAGTTGGCGCAGTATTGGATGCAGTAGGCAGAGGTAAATTTGCTATGTCGCAATGTAGCAATTTCCTGGATATGCTTAATGCAGATCAAGTTAAGAATGGTGATATTATATTCTTACAAGATTATTGGCATCCTGGAATTGAATCTATATTGTATGCATTAGATTTATATGGTATTTCGGTTAAGATATATGCAATGCTACATGCACAAAGTGTAGATGAATATGACTTTACTTGGCCAATGCGTACATGGATGCGAGGATTTGAATTAGGTTTAGATAAAAGAATGTCAGGAATCTTTGTAGGATCTACTATTCACAAAGATCAACTCAGAGCAGCAGGATTTGAAGCACCTATACATGTAGTTTCATTGCCATTGCATAAAGAATTAACTTTAGCTAAGTATCCAGAATATAATTCTAGTTATCCGCGCGACAACAAGATTGTGTATTCAAGTCGATTTGATAAAGAGAAGAATCCGTTCTTCATGATGAAAGTAGCTGAATTGTTTCTGAATGATAATCCAGATTATGTTTGGCACGTAACTACATCAGGTAAATCATTTAAATCTATGTTGCCTGGGGTTGTAGAAGCAATGGAAGAATTATCTAAACGCCAACCTCGTTTTAAACTGCTTAGCAATCTGACTAAAAAAGAATATTATCATGAACTAGCAACGGCTCGCATTCAATTTAATAGTTCGCTTCAAGATTATGTATCATGGACCGTATTAGAGTCTACATGTTTTGGTTGTGATGTAGTATTTCCAAACTTCCGATCATTTCCAGAGTTTATTCCAGCAAACCGAATGTATACTCCGTTCTCAGTAACTGATGCGGTTTCGGTATTAGATCGAGTATGCAATAATGATTATAATCGTTACTATGACTTTGCTGATATAGCAGATTTAGGTAGACGAACTGAGGCATTCATTATGATTTCAGATTATGAACATGAATTAAACGTTTGGCATGAAGAAGCATATTGTAAACATTTAATTAACGACTTTATTACACAAAAAACAAAGGAATTACATGGATAAAAAATTTATATACTATCCGTCACTGTCAGCAGGATCGATGGTATCTGCATTCAAAAAGGATGCAAAGTTTGAGGATGGTACCACAATGAGATTCTTCTCAAAGGACTATCCCGAAGAATGGCGTCATCCTTATTTTCTGATCACAGCAGGTCACCATTACAAGAAAATGGACTTTCGTCAACAAATAGGTCTTGATGATGATGTGTTAGTGTTTGGTGACTCCGGAGGATTCCAGATTGCAACCGGTGCATTGAAATGGGATAGCACAATTCGAGAAAAGATTTTTCATTGGTTAGAAGCTAACTCAGATGTAGCAGCTAACTTGGATATTCCGCCTCGAGTTACTTTTGAGAATCGTTTTCAAGATTCAATGGATATTTCATTTGATAACTTTAAATGGTTTGAAAAGCATCAGTCAGGTAAAACTAAGTTTTTAAATGTTATTCAAGGAACATATAACGAAGAATACAATACTTGGTATCATAAGTTCAAAGATTTTGACTTTAACGGATGGTGTATCGGAGGTCCTAAGCGTCTTGTAGATTTTATGTATGTTATTGCACTTATGCTACAAGAACGTGAATTTGAAAAGGCTCATGTACAATATGTGCACTTACTAGGTATATCAAAGATATCTGATTTCTTTATTCTGTCTACATTGCAAAAATTACTTAATGATTTGACAAAAGGACGAGTGCAATTATCAACGGATTCTTCTTCACCAGGTCAGTATCCAGTATATGGTACATATTTGCATTCTGGTAATTACAAGACACAGACATTCACTGAATTGTATTTTCCTAAGAATGCAGAGTATCGCAGAAAGACTCATATTAAGCAAGGTAAAGATTCTGTAGATATTGATAAAACTAAACATGTTCCTTGTGGTATGGATTGTCCGGCTTGTAAAGACTTTACATATGAATATCTAGGAGGCGAAACAGCAGATGGATTAGATCGGTATTCACAGGAGGGTATGCCACGTATGGTTGTGCATAATACCCACCTATATGTTAATATTGCAAAAGATATTGACAAAATGGTTGATTCTCACGTAGAGTTATTAGAAACGGCTATACCGACAGAATTATTCAATGTAGTGTTATCATTGCACGAAATGTTTGCAGATCCAGACAATGCAATGCACGTATACGCAAAATATAAAAAGACATATAAAAAATTCGGAGGAGATTCAATTTCAACTACCGATGCAAATAAATTCGCAGAATTCTTTAAATTTTAAAAGGTAAAAAATGGAAAAAAGCAAGTTACAATCGTTTATTAATCGTTATTACTTAGCAGGTAATTGCGAAGCTGTTACTCTAAAAGAAAATGCAACCGGGGTCGGATGTGATTTAATCGATCAAGATCAAACTATTGTTGGTAAATTGCAATGGAAAACTAGTCCGTTCATGAAAGGATCTTTAGGAATCAATCATACAGGTGCATTAACTAAAATGTTAGGTGCAGTAGGCGAGAACATCGATATTCAAGTGCAAGATGCAGCTGGTAAAAATTATGCAATGAAAATTAGTGAAGGTTCCACTAAATTAACTTTCATGTTAGCAGATACAACGGTAATTCCAGCAGTACCGACAATCAATGCAGAGCCAGACTACATGGTAACAATCAATGTAGATGATGATTTCACTACAAAGTTTATCAAAGCAAAAAATGCATTACCTGATGCAAAGAATTTTGCAGTGCAAGTTAAAGGAGGTAAGATTATCTTTGTGATTAATTACACTACTATTAATGCAGACAATATTTCTTTCGAAATTGGCAATACTACTGTAGCTGATATGGATCCGATTTGTTTCTCAGCAGACAAACTTAAAGAAGTATTAATTGCTAACAAAGGAGATCAAGGAACATTGCATGTATCTCCAGACGGATTAGCTCGTATAGATTTTGTTGGACCTGATTTCGAATCATCTTATTGGTTGGTGCAATTACAGAACTAAAATATGCAAGTAAAATTTAAAAAATTACATAATAATGCAGTTATCCCTAGCTATGCAACAGCTGGGGACGCTGGTTTAGATATGGTAGCGGTAGATTTATTGGATTATACCGAACAAGTAGTATACATGACTGGCATCGCAGTAGAAATACCAGAAGGACATGTTGGATTGTTGTTTCCAAGATCATCCATTAGAAAATATCAATTATCACTTTCCAATTCGGTAGGAGTAATTGATAGTGGATATCGTGGAGAAGTACAATTCACATTCAACAAAACTGCAGGCCCAGCTTCATACAAATATAAAATTGGAGAAAGAATTGGACAATTGATGATAATTCCTTATCCTATAATAGAAGCAGTAGAAGTAAATGAATTGTCTGATTCAGAAAGAGGAGAAGGCGGCTTCGGATCAACAGGTAAATAAATTAATATGTTTGGAACACAAGAAAATACACTTTGGGTAGAAGCATTTCGCCCTGACACATTAGATGGTTATATTGGAAATGAGCACATTATTGAAAAAGTTAGGATTTTTATTTCTAATGGCGATGTTCCCCATTTGCTATTTTATGGCACAGCTGGGACTGGTAAGACAACGTTGGCAAAGATTATTGCGGGATCGGTTGATGCGGATATTATGTATATTAATGCCTCAGATGAAAACTCGGTCGATGCTGTGCGAGACAAGATCAAAAGGTATGCGTCAACTGTAGGATTTAAACGTTGGAAAATCATTATTTTAGATGAAGCTGATTATCTAACTCCAAATGCCCAAGCAGCACTTCGTAACTTAATGGAAACATATAGTAAAACTACTAGATTCATTTTAACATGTAACTATGTAGAAAAGATAATCGATCCAATACAGTCTCGTTGTCAAACATTTGCAATCGCACCTCCTAGCAAAACAGATGTAGCTAAAAGATTAGTGGCAGTGTTAGAAGAAAAAGGAGTTGCGTATGATATTAAGGATGTAGCATCTATTATTAATGCATCATATCCGGATATTAGACGAGCTATTAATGCAGCACAAGCATCAGTAGTTAACGGCAAATTGCAATTAGACAAAGCAAGTGCAATTCAGGCTAATTATATGACTGAAATACTTGAAGTATTGCGTGATCCAAAGAACAAGCAATCTGCTTTCACAAAGATCCGACAAATTATTGCAGATAGCAAAGTTAAAGACTTTACTCCGCTATATACATTCTTATATGACAACTTAGATGATTATGCTACAGGTCATGTAGGAGCCGCAATATTGATTATAGCAGAGTCACAATACAAAGATGCCAGCGTGGTTGATAAAGAAATCAATGTAATGGCAATGTTTATAAATTTATTAGGAGAACTATGAGTAAACTAAACATCAATATCGGTCCAAATGATATGCAACCGATAACATGCACAGAGTGTGACGGAATGTATTTTCGTCAAGTAATGGCAATTAACAAAGTATCAAAATTCTTGACAGGAGGCGACAAAGATACTATGGTACCAGTACCAGTATTCCGTTGTGATGATTGCGGAGCAATTCCAGAAGAATTTCAACCGATTAAAATGAAGAAATAATGTCTAGCCCATACCACAAAGAAAATGTTACCATTGTTTTCAAAACATCAAACCGAAGCAATGCAAAAACTAAAATGAAAACGTTTCGTAATAAAACAATTGATGATATACTTGATAAGAAACTGCCAGGAGTGCCAGACACTGCTGTTATTTTAGAAATTGGTATGGGCAGTCGGTTCGAATTACAATTGAAAACAAAATACAAATTATGAGCGAGAAAAAAGGAGCAACAATATTCGATTTCATTGATGGAGTCACACATAAGAAAAAAGAATGGAAGAAATGGTCCGAACCCGATCAAAAACTATTTAGTCCATACATTGTGAATCGTTGGTTGAGTATGCGTCAAGAACTATGCGGACTTGTTAATGATTTGCAGACATATACTATAGGATTGTTGCGTCCTCAAGAAACATATCGTTTATATCATAATTTATTGCCAGCATCTAAAGGGTTTGCAAAATACATAAAAGGCAAAAAAGAAGACAAATATTCTGACAAACTAATCACTCAGATATCAGAACATTATTTGGTTAGCAAAACAGAGGCAACGGATTATGTAGAAATAATGACACAGGTTGAATGTAGTGCTATATTACAATTATATGGATATACTGAAGCAGAAATAAAAACTATGATTAAAGGAGTTAAAAAATGAGCGGACATACTCAGAAACATTATCAAGGTAAAGCTGGAAGCTTATACAAATTTGCAGATGAGTGGGGACTTAATGCCTATGAATTTGATATTATTAAACGCATTGTAAGATGTCGCCATAAAGGTAAGTTTGCTGAAGATTTACAAAAAACTAAAGATACTATAGACATTTATTTAGACGAACAGCAACGTTATTATTTGGATATTACAAAATAATTTCATATATTTAATGTATGAAACAAGGAAACTATATAGCACCTATCTATCAGTTATCTTTACGAGATGCAACTACAGTTCCTCGCAAGATATCATATTCACAATGGTCAATGTATGAAAAATGTCCGAAACAATGGAAACTGGCATACATTGATAACTTAGCTCCATTCACATTTAGCATAGAAACATGTTTCGGTACTGCATTTCACGAAACTCTGCAATATTTCTTAACGGTTATGTATACAGATTCAGTTAAACGAGCAGATGATCTGGATTTGCGAGATATACTAACTAACAAGCTACGAGATGAATATAAACGTTGTGTTGAAGAAAATGGAGGTACTCATTTTTCTAATCCGTTGCAATTAGCAGAATATCTAGAAGATGGTGCCGCTATATTAGATTGGTTGAAGAAACGTCGCAAACAATACTTTTCCACAAAGAATTGGGAATTGGTAGGTATAGAAGTAGAATTATGCACTCAGGCATCTGCAAACAATCCGTCAGTATTTTGGTATGGATTCATTGATGTTGTGTTGAAACATGTTCCTACTAACAAGATAGTTATATTAGACATAAAGACAAGCAGATCTGGATGGAACAAGCATCAAAAGGCTGATTCTATAAAAGCTGCACAGCTGGTTGCTTATAAGAATTACTTTTCAGAACAATTTGGTACTCCAAAAGAAAATATCGATGTGGAGTTCTTCATTGTGAAAAGAAAGATGATTGAAGAATCCATGTTTCCACAAAAAAGAATCCAGCAGTTCAAACCTGCAGCTGGTACCGTTACTCAGCGCAAAGTGCAAAGATCCATAGATGCCTTTGTGGATGCTTGTTTTGATTTAGAAGGCAATAAGAATGCCGATCGTGAATATGTAGCAGTTGCCGGTAAAGGTGCGGCAAACTGCAAGTATTGTCCATTTAAAATGGATTATGAAAAATGTCCTAAAGAAACTAGGATTCGTCAATAATAATATTTATTATAGCAATATGATTCAGTATAAACATAAACATATTTACGTGTATACTTACGAAATGTCCAAAAAGAAACCTTATGTTGGTTGGGAGAAGTGTGAATATTCTTTATGCACAGATCACGATGGTCCTAATAGCAAAGAAAATCGACAATTACTAGAATCAATGCTTCGCATAGTTTGTGGACATTTGCCAAAAGGTCTTAAATTCTCACATGAAAAATAAAATGACAAAAGTAGCAGTTATAGGTAATACAGGTTGGCAGAATAAACGCAAAGTGCAAGAGACTTTGCAAATGCTTAAACGCAAATTTCCAGATGGCTTAACGGTTATAGGCGCCGGTGGTAATGAAGGCGCTAATTTCTTTGTTAGGAAGTTTGCATTAGAATTTGATATGAAGTATCAGGAATTTAATCCATCATTTTCTGGTTATAATTTATATTCAGCAATGCCAGAGTCGTATTATGGCAAAAAGTATCATTTTAGCCAATTACATCATCGCATGAAGCTAATTGCACAACATTGTGATTACATGATGATTATGACCAATGAAGCTTCATTAGATCCGGTGCTCCAAACGGCATGGAACAACACAAAAAAATTAAACAAACCGGTTGTTATACTGGGTTGATATATTTATAATAAAGTTATATTAAAAAAGAAAGTTACGGAATGGAGTTACCAAAGTTACAAAAGATTGATCCGAACAAACCAGCAAAAAAGAAGATTTTATTGTTAGCAGATGATTTTCGTTTGCCATCTGGTATCGGAACGATTAGCAAAGAAATTATCTTTCAAACAGTTAAGCATTATGATTGGGTGCAACTAGGTGGAGCACTACAACATCCGGATGCTGGCAAAGCATTCGATTTATCTGCAGAAGTAGCACAAGAAACAGGAGTTGCAGATGCATCAGTCAAATTAATTCCATGGAACGGATATGGCGATCGTAACATCTTGTTTGCTCTTTTGAATCAAGAACAACCAGATGCAATATTTCACTTTACAGATCCTCGTTATTGGACTTGGCTATATGCTATCGAACATGAAATCAAAACAACATTTGGTATTCCATTAGTTTATTATTCTATTTGGGATGATTTACCATATCCTATGTGGAACGCACCTTTTTATGGCAGTTGTGATTTGATTATGGGAATCAGCAAACAGTCTGATAATATCCACAGAGAAGTGCTTAAACAGAACGGATTTGGTGTTATTAATTACGATGAAGGTAAAACAGTGCCAACTGACATCAAAGCTAATGAAATAGTTACCGGATTTGTTCCACACGGACTTAATCACAACATATTTAAACCAATTGACACTAATACTCCTGAATACACACAAATGTATGAAAACATTAAGAAGAAGAATGATGTTGACTTTGTGGTGATGTGGAACAACAGAAATATCCGCAGAAAACAGCCAGGAGACTTAATTATTGCATTCAAGCATTTTATAGATCAATTACCGGCAGAAAAACAATCACGCGTAGCATTGTTAATGCATACTCAAGCAGTTGATGAAAATGGAACTGATTTAAGAGCAGTAGCAAAAGCATTAGCTCCTAAATGCAAAATACTTTTCTCCGAACAAAAACTAAATGCCCCGGATCTTAATGCAATGTATAATGTTGCAGATGTAGTAGTTAATATTGGTAGCAACGAAGGTTGGGGACTAAGCAGCACCGAAGCAATGTTAGCAGGTCGACCTATTATTAACAATGTAACCGGAGGTCTTCAGGATCAATGTGGATTTGAAGACGAAAATGGCGAATGGATTAGATTTAATGGTGAATTTGCAACCAATCATACCGGGAAATATAAGAAGCATGGATCTTGGGTAAAACCAGTATTTCCGACTAACAGATCCCTACAAGGATCGCCAGCAACTCCATATATTTTTGATGATCGAGTACAATTTGAACATGTAGCCGATGCAATTCGTTATTGGTATGATATGTCTAAATTAGAAAGAGATACAAGAGGTTTAGCAGGTAGACAGTGGGCCATGGAGAACGGATTGACATCTGAACAAATGGGTAACAAGATGATTGAAATGATTGATTACTTGTTTACAGCAAACAAAGAAAGAAGACCTATGTATACACTACATAAAGTTGAAAATAAAGAATATGAACGAACAGGGATAGTAGCATAATGAGAAAAGTAGTTATAGCGTCGCCAGTTGCGACACAATCAGGTTATGGACATCATGCACGTGAAATCATCACAAACATGATCGAACAACGAGGGACAGAATGGGATATTAAATTGGTATCATTGCCATGGGGACATACCCCAATGACATATCCTATCTCAACAGATTTACAATTGAGAATTATTCCGTTGCCATTACAAGAACAACCAGACGTTTGGGTACAGATATCAGTTCCAAATGAATTACAAGCAGTTGGTAAATATAATATTGGTGTAACAGCAGGTACCGAAGGGGATGTTTGCCCGGCAGAATGGATTGACAAAATTAATGCAATGCAGTTGCTAATAGTACCGAGTGAGTTCACTAAAAAGACATTTGAAGATACTGCAAAGAAACACGGAAAAACTATTACTACTAAATTAGAAGTAGTACCAGAATATTTCAATGAAACTGTATACAGTACAAAAGCAGAATCAGCAACATCTGCAGATACGGTAATGTCAGTGCTAAATGATATTCCAGAATCCTTTGTATACTTATCGGTAGGACATTGGCTATCTGGACAATTGGGTGAAGATCGCAAAAATGTCGGTGGAGTAATACATAGTTTTTTTAATACGTTTAAAAACAAAAAGAATGCACCAGCTTTGTTATTAAAATGTAGTGGTGCTACATATAGCGTAATGGATCGCATGGAAATTGAAAACAAGATCGAACAAATTCGAGATATGTTTGGAAAAGACAAACTACCTAATGTGTATTTGTTGCATGGAGAATTATCAGACGATGAGATGAATGCATTGTATAATCATAGCAAAGTTAAAGCAATGTTTTCACTTACAAAAGCAGAAGGATTTGGTCGTCCATTGTTAGAGTTTTCGACAACTGGTAAACCAATCATAGCTCCACATTACTCCGGACAAGCAGATTTCTTGAAAAAAGATTTCATATGTGCGATACCCGGAGCATTAACACCGATACATCCATCTGCACAAAATGAGTTTTTAATCGGAGACGCAAAATGGTTTACTCCAGATTATGGATTTGCTAGTAAAATGCTAGAAGATGTTGTTAAGAACTATAAAAAATGGGTAGAACTAGCAAAACGCCAACGTTACTTTGTTAATAGCACATTTACCAAAACAGCAGTATCTGCAGTTTACGAACGTGTACTAGGTATTGCTGATGAAGGTATTTCTAAGATACCAAAAGCTGTAGAACTTAAGTTACCGCAGCTAAAAAAGATAGAATTACCTAAGTTGCAAAAGGTTGGGGAATAAAAAATAATTTCATATAATATAGTATGAAGATAAGTTACGGAATAACGGTTTGTAATGAATTTATTGAAATTCAACGTTTGATTGCTTTTTTGCTTCGGCACAAACGTCCGCAAGATAATATCGTAGTCCTTTACGATGAAGCAAATGGTGATCCTGAAATCGAAACGTTTTTACGTACCCACTCAGTTAATAGTGAATTTGCCTGGCATAAAGCAAAGTTTGAAGGACACTTTGCTGATTGGAAGAATAAACTAAGTAGTCTCTGTAATGGGGACTACATCTTCCAATTAGATGCGGATGAAATGCCACATGAAAATCTTATAGCATCCTTACCAGATATATTAGATCATAATTCTGCTGTAGAATTATATGCAGTACCGAGAGTTAACACAGTAACCGGATTGACACAAGAACACGTTGCAAAATGGCGGTGGAATGTGAATGAATCAGGTTGGGTGAATTGGCCAGATTACCAAACTCGAATTTATAAAAATAAAACGGATATATATTGGCATAATCGTGTTCATGAACGAATCATAGGACATACACAGTTTGGTTATATTCCAATGGAAGAAGAATTTGCTTTATACCATCCTAAAACTATAGAACGTCAAGAAAAACAAAATAATTATTATGAGCAACTATAAAAAAATTTTTATTGCCGGTGCTAACGGAATGTTAGGAACAACGTTACAACAATTAACTGATACATCTAATTTTTTATTAACAGATAAAGATATAAATGATACGATTGAATTTTGCGATATACGAGATTTAGAACATACTAGTAATTTAATAAAACAATATCAGCCTGATATTATATTAAACTTTGCCGCATTAGTAGATTTAGAATATTGTGAACAAGAAAAAGATGATTGTTATTTAACTAATACAATTGCAGCTATACATTTATTTAATTTAGCTAAAGATTTAAATATACCATATGTATTTATAAGTACAGCTGGTATATTTGGTAATGATAAAGAATTTTATACAGAAATGGATCAGCCTCTGCCTTTGAGTGCATATGGTAAAAGTAAGTATTATACCGAACAGTTACTATTAAATCAAAATTATCCTAATTATTATATATTTAGAGCAGGATGGATGATGGGTGGTGGTCCTAATAAAGATAAAAAGTTTGTTAATAAGTTAATGAAACAAATTAATTCTGGTGTAACTGAATTACACGTCGTTGACGACAAATTAGGAGTTCCAACATATACTTTAGATTTTGCTAATTCAATTTTAAAACATATTGAAGAAGATTTGCCATATGGTTTATATAATATGGTAAGTCAAGGAGAAGCTAGTAGATATGAGACGGCTGTTGCTATTAATGAATATTTAAAGTTAGGATTAACTATACATAAAGTAGATAGTAGTTATTTTAAAACAGAATATTTTGCACCTAGACCATATTCCGAAAAATTAATTAATAAATCTTTAACTGATTTAGGAAGAAATTATATGAGAAACTGGAAGGTGTGTTTACACGAATATTTAGATAAATTTTATAAAAAATAATATGAATAAAATACCTGTAGCCCGACTTTGGCATAAAAAAGGAAAATTAGAATATTTTTGTTTTAAACAATTACTAGAATATTTTCCTGATATAGAATTTGATTTTCATATCGTATTACATTCTCCGGATTATAGAGATGAGTGGTCAGATAAAATCGAATCACTGCCTATTAATATAACTTGGTATTCTACTTCCGATATGTTAACATATGCGAAAGAATGTGATTATATTAATGATGAGTTAATAGAAAAAATTCCAAATTTTGTACATTTTTATCATATATTAATTTTTCATTATCTTCGTCGAGTTAAACAATTTGATTATGCGTTATCATATGAATATGATATAATTTTTAATGATACTGACTTAACAGAATTAAAAAATTGTATTATAAATAAGATACCATTTGGAATATGTGAACCAGCTAATTCAAATTGCGATAAAGCATTATATCAAAACTTATCTAACTTATTTCAATTAGATATATTATCAAATAGCCAATACTCAAAATATGGTATTAATGCCGGGTTTCAAGGAATGAATTTAAGAATATTTGATAATTTTCTTAATCCTAGTTTGTTTAAAGATTTATTAAATTGTTTTAACTTCGAAGGAATTTATAATGAAGATGGAACTGAAAAATCTGGATGGGAGCGTACAATAATTGATACCCAAGAACAGTCATTTCATTCATTAATGAATCATATATGTAGTCCAAACTTTTGTTTATTACCAATTGATACATATTATTTTTATCCATCTTATTTAAGTATGGAAAAACTTTTACAATCTAAAGTTATACATTATTTTGGACATATTAAACCGCAACAAATGATTGATACTATTGAATTAAAATTAAAACAATATGAAGAACAACAATAAACAAATAGATTTATTTAAAGTACATATGGCTCCAACAGCTGCTGATGAAGTAGCAAAAGTACTTAATAGTGGATATATCGGCCAAGGAGCTAAAGTTGATGAATTTGAACACCGACTTAAAGATTATTTTAATCATGATTTCGTACAAACTTTAAATTCAGGTACTTCGGCATTACATTTAGCTTTACATTTATTAAAAAAACCAAATAATAAATGGCCAGGAATTCAACAAGGAGATGAAGTATTAGCAACTGCATTAACATGTACTGCATCTAACTTCCCTATACTAGCTAATGGATTAAAAATAAAATGGGTTGATATTGATCCTACGACACTTAATATGGATTTAGATGATTTATCTAGAAAAATTACCAATAAAACAAAAGCTATTATTTTAGTTCATTGGGGTGGTTATCCGAATGATTTAAATAAGATTAAAAAAATTCAACAACGAGCAGAAGAATTATATGGATTCAAACCAGCTGTTATTGAAGACGGAGCCCATGCATTTGGATCTAAATACATGGATAAATATATTGGTACGCATGGTAATTTAACTATGTATAGTTTACAAGCTATAAAACATATTACATCAATTGATGGTGGATTACTTTTAACACCACACCAAGAATTACACCGACGTGGAAAATTGATGCGTTGGTATGGTATTGATCGAGAATCTAATAGAAAAGATTTTCGATGCGAGGCTGATATTGAAGAATGGGGGTTCAAATTCCATATGAACGACGTTTGTGCAACAGTAGGAATTGAAAATTTAAAACATGCAGATGATTTAATAAAAAAACATCAAGCAAATGCCGCATATTACGATAAAAATTTAAAAAATGTAAACGGCGTTACATTATTAGAAAGACACCCAGGTCACGAATCTGCATTTTGGATCTATTCTATGCTAGTTGATAATCGAGACGGATTTTATAAATGGATGAAAGAATGTAATATTATTGTTTCGCAAGTGCACGAACGAAATGACAAACATACATGTGTTAGTGAATTTAAATCAAATCTTCCTACGTTAGATAAAACTATAAGCAAAATAGTTTCTATACCAGTTGGTTGGTGGGTAAGTGAAGAAGAACGGTCATATATTGTTGATTGTATTAAACGAGGATGGTAATGATTTCTGATTTAACAATACATCCTATTACATTAGATGATCTAGAATTTTTAAATTCTATACGAAATAAATACGCAACTAAATACTTACATGATAGTAGATTATTTAGTATAAACGAAACTATTGATTGGTTTAAAAAAACATCTCCGGATTACTGGATTATCTTTTTTAAGGATATTAAAATAGGATATTTTAGATTATCTAATTATTCGATAGAAAATCAAAATTTATATATTGGAGCTGATATTGCCCCTGAATATACAGGTCTAGGATATGCTAAATCTGCATATAAATTATTTATACCATTCTTATTTAAGAAATATAATCTAAATAAAATTAGTTTAGAAGTATTATCTACAAATATAGTAGCTAAAAATTTATATAATAAACTAGGTTTTATCGAAGAAGGTATAAAACGACAAGATGTTTATAAAAATGGTAACTTTGTAGATTCAATAATAATGTCTATACTCAAAACAGAATTAGAAAACCATGGCTATATTTTGGAGAATTAATAGTAATCAACTAACACCTATATTTGAAACTTCGAATCTAGGATTTCCGGTATCAAATCCATCATTTATACCAGATGAATATTTAGATAACCAGGAATTTATAATATTTAGAACATGCCATTCTATAGGTGACTGGGGTATAATCTCAGCAATGCCTAGATTGCTTAAACAAAAGTACCCTAATTGTAAGATATATGTTCCATCAGCGCAATTAATATCTAAAATGTATAGTAACTTTAATAACTGGGATCATTGGAGTAATCCATATGCAAATTGTGAATTAGTATTTAAAAATAATCCATATGTAGATTCATTTATCGATGATATTAATGATGAAGTATTTCACGATCATTACAGGATATATAACTTAAATAACATTGAGATACCACTAATCATTCAAATGCTAAAGTTCTGGCAATTTACTGATGATGAATTATCTGATTATTTACCTGAATTATATTTTTCAGAAGATGAAATTGCAATTGGAGATTCAATTATAGAAAAATATACCAATGGTGAATATGGAACATTATTGTTAACTAATACAGTTAAAGAGTATTATTCAGATGATACAAATAATCGATTATTAAACGCAATTCAACCATACAAAGATTTAGCGTTTTTTTATTATGGCTCTAAGGATATAAATGATACTATTTTTAAAAATATCAATTGTATTAACTTTAAAGATTTAAATATTCATATTAGAATTCAACTTTATATTAAAACTAAAGCTAAAGTTAATATAGGATATCAAAGTGGAGTTAATGATTCTATATGTAGATATTCTAAAGTTATATGCACGCCATCAACTGATACATTAGGATCCGATTATTTAAGTGCGATAACATATTTACGATAATAATTTGGAAATATAGTTAAATTTTATTATTATATTCATATGGCAAACGGAATTTATAAAATTACAGAAGATTTTGAAAAAGCCCTATCTGATTATACTGGAGCTCCATATGTAGTCACAGTTGATAATCAGAGTAATGCTTTATTTCTATCGTTGATGTACGAAAAAGTTAATGGGCTTGAGATAACTATTCCTGCTCGAACGTATCCATCAGTTCCATGTGAAATCATTCATGCCGGGGCAAAAGTCAATTTTAAAGAAGTCAAAGGAAAAACTATTAAAGGAGCCTATCAACTTCACCCGACTAATGTATGGGATTCGGCTCTGCGGTTTACATCAAATATGTATATTCCTAACACTCATATGTGTATCTCGTTTACTGGTCCATATAAACATTTTAAACTATCTAAGGGCGGAGCAATCTTAACCGATAATCATGAAGCATATCTATGGTTTAAACGAGCAAGATATAGCGGTAGACGTGAATGTTCTTATCATGATGATCATTTTGATATGTTAGGGTGGAACTTTTACATGATGCCTGAATTAGCTGCTCGCGGTTTACTATTAATGAATCAATTTTATAATATGGATGGTACGCCTAAACATAATGACGATTTAGAATTACCATATCCAGATTTATCTAAATTTTTAATTTATACAAAATGAAAAATATTGTAATTATTGGTGGAGGTAATCAAGCACATTATACCATCGATATCATAGAAAAACAAGGACATTATAATATTATAGGAATTATAGATTCAGTTCATGATATTGGATCTACTCGATTTGGATATAAAATATTAGGAAGACAAGAAAATATTTTAGAGATAGTTAATACGTATCAAATTTATGGAGGGTTGATTGCTATAGGTGATAATTGGATACGGCATGATATTTCTAATCAAATATTATCATTGGTTCCTAGCTTTAAATTTGTTAACGCAATACATCCTTCTGTAATAATAGGAAACAATGTAAAACTCGGAGTTGGAATTGTAGCTATGGCCGGTGTTATTTTTAATCCTAAATCTACTATAGGAAATTTTACTTTTTTTGCAACAGGAGCACAGGTTGAACATGATTGCGTAATATGTGATTATTCTAGTATCTCCGCAGGTACAATAACAGGAGGGTATGTTACATTAGGAAAATTTTCTGCATTAACGCTTGGGGTTACTGTATTAGATAGATTAGAAATTGGAGAAAATACAGTTGTAGGTGCCGGTAGTGTTGTTGTAAAATCATTGCCGCCGAATGTTTTAGTGTATGGTAATCCTGCTAAAATAATTAGAACTAGAAATATACGAGAAAGATTTTTAAAATGACAGATTTACAAATCAATGAATTACACTCAAACGGTTATGTAATTCTAAAAAATAGAATATCATCTGACTGGCTCGATAAACTATCGATAGCTATTGACAAATCATTTATAGATCATAAAAAAATTCAACTTAAACATCAAAGTGATATTAAAACAGATGGAGTAGCACTACATGTTTTATTAAATGATTCTATTTTTATTAATTTTTTAAAACATTTACAAGCTATAGGCTTTATTAATGAACTACAAGATAATTTTTTTAATAGTAAATGTATTTTAAATTCTTTTAGTGCATTAGACAATATACCAAATACACCAAATTTTTCAGCGTTAATACATAGAGATCTTAGATTTTATTCTGGAGATTTTCCGATTATGATTAATTGTTTAGTTATGATTGATGACTTTACTATAGAAAACGGGGCAACGTATTTACTACCAAAATCTCATTTAAAAAAAGAAAAACCATCAGACACTGAGTTTTTTAACAATGCAATACAAGCAACAGGCAATCGAGGAGATATTTTAATTTTTAATGCAAATGTATGGCATTCATCGGCGCCTAATAATACGCAAAATCATAGAAGAGCGATTCCGATTACTATTAGTAAATCTTTTATGAAACAATTGTTAGATTATCCTAGGGCAATTGGATATGAAAAAATGGATATGTATGATTACGAATTTCAACAATTACTAGGATATCATTCTAGAGTGCCGGCATCGCTAGATGAATGGTATCAACCAGAACATAACCGATTTTATAAAAAAGATCAAGATTAACTAAGTTTTTATATGTCTAGAATAATAATAGCAGCACCTTCTTATAATCCAGCTATTGGTGGATCAGTAGTACTACATAAGTTATGTCATATTTTAAATAGTATAGGTTACGATGCATATATGTATCCTACATTAAAATTAAATGGACAATTAGAGCATTTTTTATTAAATGAAAATTTTAACACAAAAGTAGCTAATGAAATTGATACGATAAATGACATAACAATATTTCCTGAAATTGAATCTGGAAATCCATTTGGATGTAACAATGTTATACGATATATTTTAAATACATATCATTTACCCGATTCAGCTGGTTGCGTAATGGATACATGGAATCAAAATGATTATTGGTTATACTATCATGAACTTTTTTATGATAAAATTAAAGAAAAAAACATATTAAATATCATAGATTCAAAATTAGAAATATATAAAGATTATAATATGCCTCGAACTATAGATGCATGTTTCACCTATAGAAAAAAAAGTAACGAGCGAGATATCTTAAAAAAAATACATCCCGACAACTCAATTGAAATCGGATATAACATGCAAGATTCTGAATTAATTAAAATATTTAATTCTTGTAAACGTTTTTATAGTTATGATACTGAAACTTATTTAAGTATATTAGCAGTGTTATGTGGCTGTGAAAGTATAGTAGTTCCGTATAATGATATAACTAAAGAAAACATATTAGAATTACAGCCGGCATTTAAATACGGTGTAGCATATGGTTTAGATGATTTAGAATATGCAAGTTCAACTAAACATTTACTACGATCACATTTACAACAAATGGAAAATAAACAATATACTGATACTAAAATAGCATTTGAAAAAATATTTAATTACTTTAATTTATGAAAATAATCTATAGAATATCAGATTCTGGATATAACAAGGTAAAACCAGAGTATATTAACAATGAAGCATGTTTAAAGAACTTCTGCAACATATTCTTTGATCACATATATGATATACATGTTATTGCAGATAATTGTAGTGAATCTACGATAAATATGATTAAACGTTATGTCGATCCTATTAATATTGAACAGGTATCTGTAGGTCACGGAGCTGGTACTTTTAATTTAGCATTAGATAAAGCCTTAAAATGGCCAGATGATGAAATTGTTTATTTTGTAGAAAATGATTATCTACATAAATCATATGCGCCTAGAATACTACGGGAAGGATTTGATTTAGGCGCTTCATTTGTATCACTATATGATCATCCGGATAAGTATTTAGATCCTAGTAAAGGAGGCAATCCTTATTGCGAAGGAGGTGCTGAGGATACGCGTGTATATTTAACTAAGTCTACGCATTGGAAACTAACAAATAGTACAACTATGACTTTTGCTAGTAAAGTATCTACATTAAAACGAACAGAGTCGGTATTAAGAAAATATACAACAAAATCATATCCCGAAGATTTTAAAATGTTTTTAGAATTACGAGAACAAAATGAATTGTTAATAACACCGATCCCAGGATATTCAACACATGGCGAAACAACATGGTTATCTCCGTTAACTGATTGGAGTGAATATAAACAATATAACTCGTAATTAAGAAAATTATATCATGAAATATTTAATATCTAGTAATATAAATTATTATAATAGTACATATCCAGTAATAGTACAGTCATTAATAGATTCTGGGATCGATGTATCTGATATTATAATGGTTGTTGGCGGATGTTCTACAATAGAATCTATTAATAATCCATTAAATATACAATTGCATGCAGTTGAATATAATTCATTTGATTTAACTGCATTAATATATATTAGTGATCAAATATCAGATTTAGATACACATTATTTTTTATTGCATGACACGTGTTTAGTTGGGAATCGATTTAAACAGTTAGTTAACCAATATAATGATTCTGATAATATTAAAACGCTTCAGTCAGGCATTTCTATGAATATTGGATTATATTCAATTGATAGTATTAAAGAAAATATTAAATTGTTACAAACAATGAAATTTTATCCTAAAACATCTATAGAATTTCAAGAAGTTAAAACTTTTTTTGTATCAAATGAAGATATTATTTTTAAACAATATCCGAATCAATGTTATCATAATGCATATACAAATGAAACGCCTGACCGTAAAACTATAATAGAAATGCGTAAAACATTTAACAGATCAATTTATTTAGAATACTTTGATAAATTAGAACAGTCTACGATTAAACGAGATATTGGGCATATTTCTAATTTAGATTTATATAAAATGCAAGCAAATTCAGCTTGGGGAGACTCATGGAAAATCGGAATATGAAATATGATTATTTGATAGTAGGTTCGGGATTTTTTGGTTCGATTTGCGCATACGAACTAACAAATGCTGGGTATAACTGTCTAGTACTAGAAAAGCGAAATCATATCGGGGGCAATTGTTTTACTGAGCAACGAGACGATATTAATATACACACATACGGTCCGCATATATTTCATACATCGAATTCAGAAGTATGGGAATGGATAAATCAATTTGTTGAATTTAATAATTTTCAATTAAGACCTGTCGCGAATTATAACAATGAAATATACTCATTACCGTTTAATATGTGGACATTTGCAAAATTATTCAACGTTTATTTACCTGATGATGTAAAAAACATAATTCAGAAAGAAAGTAATGAAATAACACATCAGCCATTAAATCTAGAAGAACAGGCAATTAAATTAGTTGGACGAACTGTATATGAAAAACTGATTAAAGGATATACGAAAAAACAGTGGAGAAAAGATCCTACATTACTTCCTCCCGATATAATAAAAAGATTGCCGGTCCGGTTATCATATGATAACAATTACTTTAATGACAAATATCAAGGTATTCCTATAGGAGGATACACTCAAATATTTGATAAATTACTAGAAAATATTGATGTTAAATTAAATATAGATTATCTTCAAGAAAAATCTAAATGGGATTCGTTAGCATGCCGGACTATATATACCGGCCCAATTGACAAATTTTATGATTATCGTTTTGGAGAACTAGAATATAAAACTACGCGGTTTAAACATTTAAAAATAGAAAAACCTAGTTATCAAGGAACTGCTATGATGAACTTCACGCATGAAATGATACCATATACAAGAATAATCGAACATAAATATTTTGATTATATAGATTGTAATCATACGTGGATAACATATGAATATCCAACAAACTATATATCAAATATTAGTGAACCATACTATCCAGTTAATGATGAAATAAATAACAATATATATAAACAATATAAAATATTAGCAGATGCTGAATCACGTTATATTTTTGGAGGACGACTTGCAGAATATAAATATTATGATATGCATCAGGTAATTGAATCCGCATTAACAACAGTAAAACATATTTTAAAACAATGATATCAGTAATTATACCCACATATAAAAGTCCAACCATGCTAGATCTATGTTTAAGATCTGCAATTGAAGGACAACAAAATAAAAATCAAATAATTGTAGTTGTTGACGGCTTCTATGACTTAAATAAAGAGGTATTAGAACGATGGAAAGATTCAATTGATATATTGACATTAGAATCTAATCTAGGTCTTTGTAGGGGAACTAATCTAGGAGTATACAATGCAAAACATGATAAGATACTAATAGTTAATGATGATAATGTATTTCCTAGATTTTGGGATACTACTTTAGAAGATGTGTGGCAACCAAATTCTGTAATAACTCCGAATCAAATAGAACCGATGCCTAGTATGTTTAAACAGTTTATTATAGAAGATCTAGGACGAGATGCAGAAACATTTGATCTAGAACGTTTTTGGTTGTTCGATTACCATTATGCGTCAGGCGATAAACAAGAAGAATCTGGATCTACTTTACCAATTTTTATGTCAAAGACAGATTATTTACGAATAGGAGGTTGGGATGAAATGTATGAAAATGGTATGGTAGCAGATTGGGATTTCTTTTTAAAATGCCAGTTAAGCAATTTAAAAATGATACGTACGTGGAATTGTCACTTTTATCACTTTGCATCAGTTTCTACTAATGGAGAAAAAAGACAACAGGCAGAAGCAAACGGACATCAATACGCTCGTTATAAATGGGGTAGTTATATAAAACATAATCCAGAAACTAACCTGAAATATATTTAGTTACATATTTATAATAAAGTTACTTATTTTAAAACCTAGTTACATCAAAAAGGAGTAATATGGCGAATAAAAAGAACTTTATGAAAAGTATGTTTATCGATTGCAGGAGCGGTGAAGTTTCTATGAAACGTGTAATTGGATTTATTGGATTTTTTGCTTTATTATTAATAATGTTTATTAATGCATTATATTCAAAATCTATATCACCATCCCACGAATTAATTGCAGCAGTTGAATACATAGTGATTGCTGCACTATTTGGTACTTCGGTAGATAAATTTGCTAAACACAAAGATACTAATACAAATAAAGAACCAGAAGTATAATTAAAACGAGATACCGAATATGAGTTTGGATTTAACCAAAATTAAACAAGTTCCACTTAATGAGTCTCAGTACATTAAAGAAGTGGCTGAAAAAAAACAAATCGTATTGCATCATACAGCTGGTAATTCAGCAGGCGATCGAACTATTCAGAATTGGAACGGCGATGACAGAGGACGTATTGCTACCTGCGTTACAATATCAGGTCCTGGTAAGAATTCTGTAGATGGAGAAATATGTCAAGCATTCTCTTCAAAACATTGGGCATATCACTTAGGTGTTAAACAAGAAGTATTCCGAGCACATAAATTGCCACACTATCCTGTCGACAAACATTCTATTGGTATTGAAATATGCAATTGGGGACAATTAGAAAAAAGAGGTGATAAGTTTTTTAGTTATGTAGATCGTGAAGTTCCTAAAGAAGCAGTTACTGAATTAGCAACTCCGTATAAAGGACACAAATACTTTCACCGATACTCAGATGCACAGATCGAATCAGTTCGAGATTTGCTATTGTATTGGCGAGATACATATAAAATAGATTTAACATTTAATTATGATCAAATGTTTACCGTAAATGCAAAAGCATTGCGTGGTGAGAATGGGTTATATTCACATAACAGTTACAGACGAGACAAAGTAGATATTTATCCTTGTCCAAGAATGATCACAATGCTAAAAACATTGTAGGAGACAACAAGATGAAAACGACTTTAATGGCAATAGTACTTTCCGTAACAACCGCAACTTCTTTTATTTGCACGTATTTCTTTAATCTTACTCTGCACTACGGTGATCAGTATTTAGCATTATGTGCTGTAGTGTTGCTGGATGGATTCTTCGGAGTTATTGCTGGAACTAAACGTGAAGGCTTTCAAACCCGTAAAGCTATTAAAGTACTCAGAACACTCGTAACATGGATAATGTTCTTAACAGTAACACTTGTAGTAGAAAAAGGATTTCCTGCAACAGGTTGGTTGAGCGAAACTATACTATTTCCATTCATAGTGTTTCAATTAATGAGTGCATTAAAAAATGCTGCTAATGCCGGATTCATCAAGGCAGACTTACTAAAACAAATTCTAGAAAAATTCGATAAACATAAAGACTAATCTGGTTTGAATCCTAATGTAATTTTTATATACTATAGATAATGAGTTATAAACAAATTGCATTAGGATTCATCTTGTTTATCGTCGGACAGATACTTGTCTGGATACAATTAAATAGTCCCTTATTGTGGCAATGGGCTAGAGATTGGCGTTGGTTGCTTATTCTGTTAGGTATTCCTATTACCTGGATATTCATGCAGGCTACTGAGAATACCGTTAATGGTTTTGGAGGAACATTCTGGCCAGGACGATTCATATCTTTCACAGCGGGTATATTTGTGTTTAGCATATTAACACATATGTTTAAAGCAGAGCCCATCACCGCAAAAACCATCATATCATTGGTATTGGCATTTTCATTGATTATAGTACAGCTCTTTTGGAAATAATCATATTTATTATAAAAATGACTACTGAATAATGATCAACGAATACGAAACACAAAAAACACTGAATCCAATTCTTTGGAATGGAGATACACTTAAACCTAAACTTCGAGATGGGTTTATGCGTATTGCTAATGCATTTTATGAATTCTTAGAAATAGATACGCCGATATTAGATGTTATCATCATCGGTAGTAGTGCTAATTATAACTGGACTGAGCATAGTGATATCGATTTACATGTTGTTATAAACTATTCAGAAGTTGGTGACAATATGCTATTAGTTCAAAACTATATGAATGCAAAGAAAAGTGTATGGAATACTAATTATCCTTTAACATTAAAAGGAATGAACATTGAATTGTATGCACAAGATTCAAATGAAAATTTAAATTCGACTATTGGTATATATTCATTAACACATAACAAATGGATCAATAAACCTAGTTCCGAAACTATTTCTATAGATGATAGTGCAATCGAACAAAAAGCACAGCCGTATAAATATGAAATTGATTCGTTGAACTCAAATGATCCTAAGTTAGAATTTAAAATACGCAATCTGCTTAATCGTTTACGACATCTGCGACAAACAGGCCTGAATGCATCTGGAGAATATTCTATAGAAAATATGGCATTTAAATATCTTCGTAATAAAGGATATTTAGAACGTTTAAAACAGTTTCAGAAAAAGATAACAATGAAGCAATTAGCTGTTGAAAGTGTTATTACATTGGATAAAACCAAACAAAAAGTGCGTGATTTTGTAGCAGCAATGCGAAACGAACGCGATGAAACCAAACTGGCTTTCACAATGCTCGTGCAACATATGCAAGGACGTAAATTGAATGATACCGAATGGCGTTGGGTTCGTGAGCAAATGAAAGATGTGATTAAGATGCTAGGAATGACCACAATGGCTGTTGCACCTGGTGGTACATTGGTAGCATTATTAATGAAAGCACTTAAAGTAGATAAGCACATACTCCCATCTTCTTTTAAAAAGAAACATGAATCACAAGTAACTGAGAATCTAATAGCACATGTAACCAGAAAGCGAACTTTAACTCCCGCTGATTGGGATGATATTGTTGTGAAAACGGGAGGTGTAGAAGATGCAATGGGACAATGGTCTCATCCTGGTCGCTGCACCATGATACCAACAACGGATGGCGCAATTACTATGCAGGATGTGCCACACAAAGTTTTGGGTATTGATGATACAGGTCATTGTGAAATGATGCACCCGGAACAACGATATCAGTTTCCTGGTAAGCGAGTGTTTGAAATACCACACACAGCTCAATGGCAAACCATGATAATGCAAATACAAAACGCAATTAAAAACGGATCAAGATATGCAAAGTAGAGGATTAGGCGATGACATCAAAAAGATTACATCGGCAGTAAAATTAGATCAATTAGCAAAACGCATTGCTCAGCTTCTAGATGAAGATTGTGGGTGTGATGATCGTCAAGAGTGGCTGAATGAAAAAACAAAGAATTGGCCAATGTACAAGAAGAAGGATAAAAAATAATGGCACTGATAAATAAAACGGGTATAACTAATGGCGGTACCATACAAGCAGAACATGTTACTAGAGCCATTGATGCATTAAGTGGAGGATCTACCGATTCGGTTATAGCAACCGGGTCTTTCACCGGATCATTTAAAGGAGATGGCTCACAGTTAACTGGCGTTACTGGTGAATGGGATGGTACACTGAATGGAAATGCTTCTATAACCGGATCACTTATCGCAACATCTGGGGTCACGGCATCATTGCAAGGTACAGCTTCTTGGGCACAAAATGCAATAACAGCAAACACCGCAAGTTATGTTTTAAACGCAGTATCAGCATCATATGCTAATAATTCAACTACCGCTGATACGGCAGCAACATCATCATATGTTTTAAATGCAGTTAGTTCTAGTTTTGCAACATCCGCTTCCATAGCAACCTCAGCAGCAACTGCGACTACTGCAGCAACCGCATCATTTTTAAATACACTCAATCAACCTACCGTAACTGTTAATGGAACTACATCATTCAACAATGTAGTTAACATGGGAGGATTGGCTCATAGCACAGAATCGGTTGTATATACTACTGATGCTACTCAAACAAACATATGGTCATATCGAAGAGGATCGAGCGATGCAAAATGGTATATAACTTTTGATGTTACTGTGCATGCATCAAATGGAGAGATCGGTAGCCCGGCGAATCTAGATGGTGTAGCCGGTGGTACGATAAATGGCGCCGCTTTATATGATGGTACTGTTACGCAGGTATCTAGTAGCTTTAGTAATTTTGCATCCCCTGTACAATTTGGTATAACGGCTACTGCAAACACTGCTAGTATTTTTGTTAAAGGTTTAGCAGGAACAAATATTACATGGTATGCAACAGTTAATTCTGCTGTGAAAACATTTGCAAACAACGCATAATTACAATATATTAATATTTATAATAAATTAAAAAGGAAACATTATGAAATTATCAAGAGAACAAGTTTTAGGAATTGTTAGACACGTGTTAACATTTGCAGGTGGTTTAGCAGTAGCAAAAGGAATGGTGGATGCAGCAACGCTAGAAACTATTATCGGTAGTGCAGCAACATTGATTGGCGCAATTTGGTCAGTAGTTGCAAAAAATAAGGCTGCATAATGAAAAAACGAATCAACGAATGTGGGTGTGGTTGTGGAGGAGCAACTGGTGGATGTCAAGACACTGAGAGCGTTAACTACATGTTTTTTCAGAATCTGAAAACCATACATCATGCAGTTGGTGAGTTATTAAATATGGATCCGGCTCATGTTGACAAATTGCTTAGCGACGGTCATGCATGGGCTGTGGATCACATAACAACTTCTGCAGACGATGTAGAAGAGGTATATCATTTCATTACCAGCAACATGGGACATGAAGATAATACAGATATGCCAGATGCATACAATTCACAACAACCGCAGTTTGTTCCGGTTGGATTTAAAAATCACATGAAACAAATAATGGGTGAACGCATCGAAAAAACAGAAGCTGGATATTTTGCTACTACTGAAACGGGTCGCAGATTATCTAAGCATCCAAAATCAAAACGAGCTGCACTTAAACAATTAGCAGCAGTTGAAATATCTAAACACAAAAAATAATGGCATACTTAAATGCAAATATTCCTACAATAACATGTTATATAAGAAATGAATTTTTATTCAATCAAGAACGCGGTCATGGAGAATATACCCTTGCTGATGTACATAGCGTAGCATCTATACAAAAAAGAACCCCGTTGTTCGAGGCTTTTCTAGAAAATGGAGTTAATTGGACTAGAAGACCTATACATGCATTTTGTTGGAACAAAGATGCAGAAAAACTACCATTAACAGAACATGTTTATTGGGATTGTTTTTCGTCATATATCGATGTACAGATACGAGAAAGATTATCTGGTCTTCGGGCTGATTTAATTTCGATTACTGGAGTAAAACGACAAGGCGTTTATATGTTTACATTGGATTGGTCACATGAAAATAGAAATGTATTGGATACTAATTTTTCAGAAACTCCAGAACACAAATGCGGTCATGTATTTAAAATGGATAATGGAAACTATTTCATATATCCTAATAACCGAATCATATGGATGGATAATGCTTGGACATTTAAACGTATAGATAAAAATCCGGGATATCGAATAGATATGACAGTATATAGTGTCGAAGGTAAAGCTGGTTATGAAACGGATTATTCATACATGACAGAATTTAAACCAGATAAACCGAACAAGTAAATATTTATTAATATGAAACTAATAAATTTACTATTCGAATCAAAAGAAACCAAAAAAGAAACTTTTGAATCATTTGCAGATACGCGAGAGGCCGGCGCTGAGAAGATTGCTACAACCGCACATAAGAAAGGCGGATTAGCACTTTTAACATGGCATCATTTCAAAGTTAAACTTCCTTATTATAAAAAGGCAGCTGCTGGTAAATTTGATTTAGAAGCGGCAAAACGAGAGTTTGACGCAACATATAAAAAGATATCTACTTCAATGACTCAGATTGAATTTCAGCGCGAGGTTGGTAGATTAGAAGTATTGGGTGAACTAATTATTCGAGAATCTAAAAAATGATAAAGTTAACAAACTTATTGGTAGAGACTTGGAATTATCCGGTAATTGAAAACACTAAAGATCCTAGAGTGTTAGCTGACTTACTGCGAAAATCTAAAGGTTATGTTAATGACGAAGAAGCTTTAGCAGAAGCAGTGTTCATGGCAATTGCCAAATTTGGTATTTATGATTGGGTACGTAAAGCATTTGGTAAGGATCCTTATGCATTTGTTAAAAGCTTTATGGATACATCTAAAATATATCACAAACAATCGATTGATAAGTCAATGGCTAAACTAAAACAAGCAAAAACTAATTCAGAAAAAAAACCCACAGAAACAAAACCAAAACCAACTGCATCATCATATGACGCCGGAGTTCGTGGAGATATCTTATGGAATGTAATTGCAGCTCAAGGTAAAGGAAAAAACTTTACTGATATTATACCGTTAGATGGTGGTACTGTAGGTATTGCACATTTCGCGGTTGGCGGATTAGCTGGATTATATAATGCAATGGATACTCAGTATTATTTCGGTAAATCTAAACAAGAAATGGTAGATAAGTATTCAACTGCATGCCGATCAAATAATTGTTATGGAATGGAATTTTGGCAAACTGGTATGCGAAAATTTGTTGATGATTTAAACTATGCAAAAAATGTGCAATTGAAAGCATGGGATCAATCAAAAGGAATTCCGGTTAGCAATTTAATTGCATCACATGGTTGGAATACAAACAGAGAATTAGCAATTGCATTAGGCATAACAAATAGTATGGGTCAAGGTGGATTTACTAATTTAGCTAAAAACAATGGATGGGATGCTGAAGCAACATTAAATGCATATGTTGGAACTAATGCACATAGACAACGAAGAAAAGACTTAATTGATAAGTTTTATCCAAAAGGTTAACAAATGATAAAATTAAAACAACTAATATCAGAAGCATCATTATCTACTGATAACACATTCCGACAACTAGTTAAAGGATGGGAAGGACCAGGTCCGATAGTTAATGGTATGCACGTTGCTTACGATGATGCTAAACCAAACGTTGCAACTAATTCTAAATCACCAATTCAAGGCACATTGACAATTGGATATGGTACTACGAAAACTGTATACCCGGAGTTAAAACCTGGAATGAAAATTAGTGCTAAAAAAGCTGAAGAATTGTTGACAAAAGGAATTGTTGAACATGAAGCAAAAGCTCGTAGATTAGTTAAAAAGTTCGATTCATATCCAGCATATGTTCGCCAAGCTATATTGAATGCAGTATACCGAGGCGATTTAGGTCCTAAGACAGCAGAAGCAATTAATTCAGGACAATGGTCTAAAGTTTCAGGTATGTATTTAAATCATCCTAACTATAAAAATCCAGGTAAGTTTCCAGGTGTAGTAAAACGTATGAAATCTAATGCTGAAGCATTTGATAAATATGCATTGGAACTAACAGCTGGAGGTTCTAAACAATCTACTAACAAAACTACTAAAACAACAACAACTTCTACTAGTACCGATTCAATAGTTGGTAAAACAATTTATCCTAAACCTGGACCGGGGTATGTTAATATACGTGAAACGCCAGTTGTTGACAACGGAATATTTGATGATAACCAATCAGGTGTAGTACGATATCCAAATGCAATTGGAGTAGTTAGAAAAGTAACAAAAGGTCAAGATAGTAAAACATGGTACTTTGTAAAACTAGCTACCGGTGGATTTGGGTATGTTAGATCTAACGTAGTAAAGACAACTAACAGTAAATATCATGTAGTTAAACCAGGCGAAACATTAATACAAATTGCTAAAGATAACGGATTGCGATTAGATGATCTACAAGGTGTAAATCAAAACTCTCTTAATGATATTTATCCAGGTCAAAAGATTCGATTGAAATAAATTTGGTTAATAATAAAAAAATTCATATTATATGTTATGGATGAGAATTTTTTAAATAGATTATTGATACAATCCATTAACTTAATGGGTACCGAAGAATGGTCGTGGCCCCCGGAGTGGGATGCTAATCGAAAATTAAATTTTTTAAAACAATGCATGATGTATGCAGAAAAAAATGAGTTTTATGAGCAATGCGCAATCATCAGAGATGTCGAAAAAACAGTCAACAAGTAAACGAGGTAAATGGGAAGTAATTCTATACAATGACAATCATAACACGTTTGATCATGTTATCGATTGTTTAATGGAAGTGTGTGGGCATAATTACTTGCAATCAGTACAATGTGCTACAGTTGTACATAATGTAGGACAATGTTCTATATTTATTGATACATATGACGAATGTTTAGCAGTTAGTGAAGATCTTAAAGATTCTGGTTTAGATATTGGATTAATGAAATATAAAGGGCATGTTTAAATTTATTAGAAAACTAAGAATAGGCATACTGCATGCAGCATATCACAGAAATATTCGTAAAGCTGAAACGGCAAGAACTAAACAAGATATTGTTGCATTTAAGAAATATATTTACCGAGCAGAAGATGCTTGGCGCAAATTAGTTATAATACAAGAAAAACACAAAACAAGTTATAATGGGTAAAAAATCAGCATACTCAGGCGAATCCGCTAAAGACAGATCCATCAACATAATGGATAAGTTTATCACAAGAAATGATAACAGAAAGAAATCACAACCCAGACTACCGGCTCGTCGCAAAGATGAAAACGTTCCGTTAAATCTATGGCCGCTCCAGGATCAATTGGAATACTGGGAAAACAGAACCGATGCGGATAGATTCGTAGAAGAATATCATTCTTATTCTACATGGTATGACGCGGTAAAAACTCAGTCTGGAGTATATCCTAGAACATTTGTTGACTTCACAA
>JACCDX010967113.1_pt1 | contig 128975 bp, 90 predicted proteins | sample 7449681 | NCBI WGS metagenome assembly JACCDX01 (sample SAMN15323450, study PRJNA562643) | freshwater metagenome | isolation source: river surface water | place: USA:Blue River Watershed | collected 2017-08-18
CATCATCATCATCATCATCATCATCATCATCATCATCATCATCATCATCATCATCATCATCATCATCATCATCATCATCATCATCATCATCATTGTCAACTAAGGGAGCGTTCTGTGCAGCTAATCTACGAGCTTCATCCATTGCACTTTGTGCATACTTCTCTGGCGCAGGTTCTGCCACGAAAGTCTTCAACTCTGGAAGGAGTTCAGCAAGAGTAAGAGGCTTTTGAGGAGGAGCTGGTGTGTTGGTAACCGCCTTTGCAGCGAGACGTGCAGAGCGACGAGGTGCAGAAGACATTTTACACAGTGATATGCTTTATAACAAGAAGTAGGGGGGACTATACATAATCTAAACACCCGTGCTTTCAATTTTTCCTTACCATTAAAAAGAATATTTATCTTTTTCTCCATCACTCCATCACTCCATCACGTCATCACATCATCGCGCCATCACTCCATCGCTCCATCACATCATCATACCAACTCCCACACAGTAATTGCGTCATTGTCATCTCCAATGAATGTTTTCGAAGTATGTGACGTAATATGAACACCTACATCCGCTAATTCAGCAATCCATTTAATACAACCATATGCCTCTGATACTACTATGACTGCACTTGATGGTCCCAGCACAAGTTCATCTTCATCAATAAGTTCTTCAATAATATATTCGAAATATTCTTTCTTATTTGGTGAAACCCATTTAGTATAAGCTGCACTGTATAGTCCACACCACATCTCAAAGTCTTCATCAACACCATCTTTATAGAACTTTTTCAATGATGTCCATTCAGTATCTTGATTCCAATTATCAATGACAATCAGATGATGACCAGTCTCTGTTCTTGTAAGCTTGCGAACCATTCTATCCGTTTATAGTTAAATCTATTTCCCTCAGACAATTAGTTCAATTTTTCTGAGAATCACAATAAAAAGTCATGGTTCAATCTCATGATCTCTTTCCTTTTTATTTTTGTTTGTGGTGATTGCTTTAGAAGCCCATAGCTTTCTTCATACACGATGAGTTGCAGTAGCGTCCAGTAGATCGTTTCCCACATCCCATGCATCTTTCTCCAGCGAACTCTTCCTGCATGTCCTTATCATCTTCAAAGAGACATACATACATGTATAGTAGTAAACAGATTGTATTGATTAGACCTTCGCACATTGAACGTGGTGTATAGCGGTTGTTGGTGTCATTGACTATTTCCAGTAGTAGGAACTCTGTGTAGTGATCTTTCACAGATGGATAGCATATGCGCTTCTCTTCCCACTCTTGATTCAGCATCATATGGAGATGGTCATACACTACCTTCCACATACTCTTGGGCAAGGGCTTGAAGTCATTCTCCAAACAGTAGATCTCCAATGGTTCCAGCACATCACCTTCAAAGACTTCGTAGGTAGCCATATGCAGTAACTACTATGGGAGGGGACTATATTAGTCGGCTGCAGCTACCTTTCAATTTTTCGAGTACCATATGCCAATGGAACTTACCACAAGAAAAAGACGGTTGTCTTCTCTTTTCTTTGTGGTTTTATGATGTATAAGGTGCGGCAATGGAGGTGATGCTCAGAGGACTATATCAGGATGTGTGGCCTCATGGACGTTGTTGTGGAAGATGAGGCGAAAGAGACCATGAGGAGTTCGAACGAGAACGAAGCTCCAGTCAAGGGCTGGGCAGAATGCGGTAGCATAGGGGAGTGCAGGATTCTCTAGTAGCTCATTACGAGCATATCCCCAATGGTGCTCAGGGATACTTCTGAGGAGAGGACGAGGAGGACCTGGAGGGAGCATTCGTCTACGCTGAGGCTGCTATGAGGGTGGGGGGGAGGTATATAGGGCTGTCAATATGCACTTCAATTTTTTTTCTAACTTGATATGTATGTGACAAAGCCCATTATTCAATCCAGAAAAAAAATTGAAGTGGCGGTTGCTATAGCATACTATGAGGATAATATGATCAATATGGAGGCAAACATGAGGGTTTTCGAGAACCGCGATGTCTTTCGCAATAAGAACTACGTAGAAGCTTATGGCTTCTCACGAGACCTCACACTAGCCGAGATGCTCATCATAGCTCGTCAGCATGGTGCTACAGGCTTAGTGAAGAATGGAGCTGGTAAGTGGTACCTTCGTAACCAACCTCGTGAGGAGCTCCTTGCACGTCTCACTAGCCCCACCATTAGAGACTATGAGAAGCGCACCTTCTACCTCTTGCAGTAGCGCCATTACGTATAACATAACCACCATAAACAAAAAAATTGAAAGCAGGATCCCCTTGTTTTTAATGATCACCCCACTCCATCAACTCGTGGCAACCAGCGTATACAATGGCTCCTGCATCAAAGACTGGTCCTATGTCTCTCCTTCCTGAGGATACATGGAACACACTGGTTACTGCTGGCGCTATCATCAATGACGCTATGCCGCATGAGATTGCTCACAAGATGAAGCCAATGTACCTGGCTATCAAGTCAATCGCCGAGTTCAAGCGCAGCATCACACCCCAATGCGAACATCTCTGGCAGTACCGCACTTCTATGCGACTCCACTGCAATGAAGTAGCCCACACACTCCTGAAGCACCTTGCTGACGACCACTGGTTCCACAAAGTCATGTACCACTACAAACAGTTCAATTGGACAAACATTCTACAGTCCATTCATCTGGTCATTGAAGAGTACGAAGTGGTTCCCAATCTGATAGACTACATACATGCAATCAACTTGCCTTTTGATGAAGTCACTGTGATCACTGCATTGGACCCTGACGCCATGACAAAGTACTACAAGTAGTCGCTAATCACAGCACACACTATATAATGCAAACATAACACAAAACAAAACACAAACAAAAAAGAGAAGTCCAGGTCAACAAAATTGATCTGGACTTTTTCAACGTAGTCGCTCAGAGACTATTAAGATGGATACCTTTATCGATGACTGTGTGATTTCCATTCTCTTTCCTGAAGAGTCCGATGAATTAAATGATATGGAAGTCCCAGAAAAGATTGATACAGTAGTTGATATTGATGTTGAATCGATCCTTCATCAAGTACATGATATTGTATGTGCTGTAGAAGACGAAGGAGTATATATAACATATGATGGATATGCTAATTTATCACATGAAGGTAAGACAGCTGCAGAAGAAATTAAAAAAGTGTTGTTTGAAGATGTGCCGCAGTTGAAAGAGTGTGAACAGGATTGTATGATTGCTATTGAATGTTGGTTATTGAACTATTTGCAGGAGCACTAAGCAGTAGAGGGCGTGTGATCAATGATGATTTGGCATAGAGGACATTCACTGAAGGATGACGAAAGAATGTCGTTGATTGTTTGATTTGTTTTATTACACCACTCTAGAGTGTACTTTCCATGATCTATACCAAGTAGTGCAAGTCCATCACGTATAGAGATGTTATCGCTAAACAACTGTAAGTCATTACTACTATTCCAGTAGGCACCACAGTCATTGAATGTATCATACCCAAACTCAATGTATGATGTCTGACTATTGGGGTCAATGACGGTGAACTGAATACACTGTTTAATATATCTGAAAGGATCTGCATATAGTATACGATCTTCACTGAAGTTGGTCATTGTATATGCTATTCACTATGAGAAAGGGTATATACAAATACAGTCACCCCATGATTTCAATTTTTTTGCAGGTCACATGATAAAATTGAATGCTCTTGTCGTGCAGAAAGTAGTGTATCGTACTCTATTAGTACAGCGTTTCACAAAATGGCGCCATTGAAACCGCTTGGTTTGAAATCCTATTTCTCACATCAACGCAAAGGAATCCGTTGGATGGTTTCACGCGAAGAAACTGCACTGCATATTGGAGATTATGAGATTTATGGAGGAATCTTGGCAGATGAAATGGGTCTTGGTAAGACATTCGAAGTCCTCGGTCTAATTGCAAACAATGTTGTGGATACAACTCTCATCTTGACGCCTCTCGCTGTGGTTGATACATGGATCAAGACAGCCACTGCAGCCGGCATCTTCAATATCTATGTCGCAAAAAGTAGTGCAGGGTCGTATCACTGGTCACGTGCATTCAAGGCCTCCAAGGATGCACCCGCAATCTACATTGCAAATATGGAGAAGATGATCCGTAATCCATCACTCGCCTTTACACAGGATGACATTCCTATGGATCGTCTAGTAGTGGATGAAGCACATAAAATGCGCAACTGTATGAGTTCTACATTTGATTCGGTGTGTGCTATTGTTGCTCCTCTGCGTTGGGCAGTCACTGCAACTCCTGTAGTGAACTCCATGAAGGATGTAGCATCGCTGGTCCATTTCATTGCGGGTGCAGATGCGCAGTTAGAGAAGAGTCTCAAATGGGATGATTCATGGGATACGATGCTGCCTGAATTGGTCCTGCGTCGTACTGTTGCAGAGCTGCGTGATAATCTTGATTTCCTGCCTACGGCTCCTATAACAGAGACAGTGTCACTTGATTTCAGTACCAAGGAAGAAGAGACATTCTACAATGCTATTCAAGGAAACATCAAGGAAAAGTTGATGAAGAGATATATGTACGATACCTTGAAGCCGAGTGACAAACTCCTGCTACTGCTTCGTCTTCGACAGATCTCGGTGCATCCACAAGTATATATTGAGTCGCGTCGCAAGGAAGCCTGGTACAAGCGTGATGATTGGGAGGGTAGTTGTACGAAGTTCAGTGCAATTAGAAAGATTCTTCGTCGTGAAGCAGCTGCAGGTGAGAACAATGATTATCTGATCTTCTGTTCGTTCAAAGATGAGATTGAATTGCTACGGGACTATCTATTGGAGCGTGATTTGGCAAGCAATGTAGAAATCTATTATGGAGAGATGACATCTGCGCAGCGTGAGAAGGCATTGGCGCGGGCAGAGAAAAAGGCACGAAACAAGGATGTGGATGATAAGCCTACTGTAGTACTTTGTCAGATTAATAGCGGTGGAGTTGGTCTGAATCTACAGTATTTGAATCGTGTAATCTTCCTGAGTCCGTGGTGGACAGCAGCAACAATGGAGCAGGCATGTGGTCGTGTGCTACGTATTGGACAGGAGCGCCAGGTGAAGATCACATATCTTCAGCTAACTGCGGAGTTTGAAGGAGATGATTCGTATGTTAGTATAGATGATATGATCTATGGTGCAGTGGAAAGGAAGAAACAGATTGCGGATGAGTTCTTTGGGATCGTTGCAGGTGAGGTGGAATAAATATGACCTATTACAAAAAAAATTGAAATAATTTTTAATGGGATATGTTTATTACCCCCTCCTTTGATATTCAAAAGCAGCATAAAATGATGAAGCATTACAAATATCTCTTTGATGTTCGTCTGATTGTGGATGACTCTATGGACGATGATAAGTCTATGGATGACTCGATGAATGACTCGATGAATGACTCGATGGATAACCCAGTTGATGTGTCTCAAATAATTGAATGGTATGAGTCACATTATAATGACTTCATCGATATGTTCGGCGTGCATAACCCTGTAGTATATCACAACAAAGTGAACTACGTCATTGAATTTGATTTCGATGAAGAAGCTGAAGATGATGCCGATGTAGATACTGTAGCTTCGATGTTAGTTGATATAGATGATGATGGCAATGATCCAATCACATGCAATAAAAAGACTTATCTTGTTCAGGGGGTAATTGTAAATTAGAGAAGTAAATCATAAAGAGAACACTACAGAACAGACACAATAGAAGAAACACCATAGAACACAATAGAACAAACAGAACATATTTTTTAATGGCACCAATAAATTTGAGTATAATCACCTGCCTTAATGTCATACACGGATATATAGCAGATACAATGGATTTCCCTACACTATATGGAGAGGCTTCGACAGGTAAGGAAAAGGTATGGAAGATTAAGGTGGAAGATCGTGATGAAATTGGAGTGATTATTACGCGCCATGGATATGTAGATGGGAAGCAGCAGGAGAATGAGAAGTTCGTGGAAACAGGAAAAAATATTGGGAAGCGCAATGAAACCACAGCAGTAGAACAGGCGATTTCTGATGCCCGTGCAGCATGGCAGAAGAAGAAAGATGCAGGATATGTTGAGCGCGACACAGGTGGAACAGCAGCAGGAGCAGGCGCAGGCAGTAAGGCGAAGGTATCAGTTGCATCAGTTCCAGGTCCTATGCTTGCACATGACTACAATAAACGCGGTAACTCAATTAAATTTCCATGCTATGTGCAGCGCAAGTATGATGGTACACGATGTGTAGCAATTCCTACGAAAGGTCTTTATTCACGCAACAAGAAGAAGTATCCCCACCTGGAGCACATCTTGGAGGACATCAAACATCTTCCTGATAGTCTTGTACTTGATGGAGAGCTCTATTCGACGGAGCTCACATTTCAGGAGATTGTAGGGCTAGTCAAACGAGAGACACAGAAGCCAGGTGATGCCGAGAAACAGAAGAAGATCCGTCTGCACGTATATGACATCATTTCAGACAAACCATATGAAGATCGTTATGCACGTCTGAAGGCTCTCTTCTCCACGGGTTCATTCAAGTATTTAGAGTTCGCACCAACGGAGATCTGTGAATCCGAGAAGAAGATGAAGGAAATGCATGCGGCCTACGTTGCAGAGGGATATGAAGGAATCATGTTGCGCAATAAAAAAGGTGGATACAAGGTGGGACAGCGTTCGGCAGAACTCCAGAAGTACAAGGAGTTCGAAGATGCAGAGTTCACTATTGTGGATTTCAAGGAGGGTGATGGTCTGGAGAAAGGATGTGTTATTTGGATCTGTCGTACAGAAGATGGACAGGAGTTTGCATGTAGGCCTCGTGGAACACGCGAGGAACGTATGGAACTCTTCGAGAATGCGGATGATTATATTGGAAAGGGTCTGAGTGTTAGATATCAAGAGCTCACAGACGATGGTGTTCCGCGATTCCCTGTAGGAATTGGTATTCGTGATTACGAGTAGACTATACGATGAAAAATTATGTTGTTCACAATATTTAATTGTATTACATTTTTATTGTTTCGAAGGATAGTCTGCGGTATCCCAACCATAATCAGGATGATACTGTTCTTCGTAGCACCTACCGCATTTGCGTGATCTTTCGCATATGGGAGTTCCAAGAGTATGGCATCGATAACACACTACTAGTTGCGACCGAATTCTACACCACCATTGCTGTATTGTATTTGCTGCTCGTATATTATTCGTATAGTAATATGCCTCTATGCGATCACGAAGTTCTGGATATAGTTCATGTAGTTGTTGAAGGCGACGATGAAAGAAGTGTTCTTCTGCGGCAGTCCATGTAAGCACATACTGATCTGCTACATCAAGGAAGACACAGCGGTCTTTGTGTGTAGATTCACCACATTTTATGGTACTGTATAGATTATCATACAGAGGCTGTACAACGGTTTCTTCGTACTCTATTTTTTCATCATGAGGCAATGCATTATATGCTGTTAGGGAAAGAAGCTGTTGCATTGTATACGCTATTATTGAAGGGAAGGAAGGGAAGGAGGGGACATATTATATGTATTGTTCCATGATTTCAATTTTTTATCTATAATCAACTAGATTATTACTTAATAAATATATTAAAGATATATTTATAATAAAGCGTATAATGAACGATATTATAAGAAATATTATTAATTATTTTTCTACAGATAATGTAACTAATAGATTAAGCAAAGAATCAAAAGAGCATTTAATATGGTGCGATTCGTGTTATCTCTATATATATGAAAAAGGAATATATTATGGATATCCTCCATGTTGTATAGAGGCATTTATTCAAAGTATGTGTGGAGGAGCAGTTTCTGAAAGACAGTATGTAGTATCAAAAGACAGATTTATACCCTGTAGATATCATACTATACAAATTGAAAATGGACGTATTAATATAGAAGATTTAATTAGTCCAGAGAGAAAAGCAACAACAAAATTTGCAAATAGTACGAAAAATGGAATATAGTAATACAATGAATGATATATTACCTATATAATTCATTGCATCGTTTACAATTGATGAGGTGCCTATACATATTAAAGTCAGAATCATCAAACGATACAACTAATATGCATTTCTTTTTCTAATTGTGCATTAAGTGCTGGTTCTAATTCCCATCTAGCAATATCACGAATTATAGTAATATATTTCCATAATTCGTGATTATGTTTTGTATCAGTTTTAGTTAATTCATACATATCAGCCGCTTTATACAAACCTTTTTTGAATATATTATATAAATTAGTCATATTCTTATATGTATGTTCATCATTAAGATATGTATCCATTTTATTTATAGTATCAGCTACAATATAGTGCTCATATGATTCTGGGGCATAATTCTTAATTAATCTTTTTAGTGTTTTTGTTAGCCTATGATTAGTAGGAAGATATCCATAATCATCTTTCAAATCATTTATAACACGTTCTTTACGTCTTGCGACAATATTGAGATATATCTCACGTTTAATATTACCATACCAATTATAATTTTCTTTATTGTAGTGAATCCATAAAGAATTCGATAGAAATGGAGGCATTATGATATGCTTCTCTTAGAATAGAAGATTAGGGAGTGTAATTTACCTATTAATTATCTAGTGATATCAATTTTTTTTATAATAGAGGATTTAATTAGTCCACAAAGATAAGCAACAACAAAATATGTGGATAGTACGAAAAATTGAATATATATTATTACAGTGAAATAATATATACACCTATATAATTCATTGCAGCGTTCAAAATGAAGGAGTTACCAATGTTATTAAGTCCATATGATCGCTCCATTTTTAAGCGTCATGATTGTGGAATCTATGTAAGCGAGAAGTATGATGGATGGCGTATGTATTATACTGATGGGAAGTTCTATACGCGTCGTGGAAATGAAATAAAGTTGCCGAAGAAGTTCTATAGAGCACTTGCAGAGTTTGAAGACTACGAGTTTGATGGTGAACTATGGCTTGGATACGATACGACAAGTAGTGATATTAGTGCAGAGGCAGACTTCGCAACGGCGCAGTATATGATATTTGACATACCCAATATTGCTGCACCATATAAGCGTCGTCTACGTGCATTACAGCGTCTGGGTATTGAATCAGATTGTATACATGTTGTAGAACAGACTCTGTGTGAAACACGTCGAGAAATGGAAGAGATATATGATGCAGTGATTGAACGTGGTGGAGAGGGTGTTGTATTACGTCCTGCAACACAGGATTATTATCATGGAGTTCGTGATACAGATTTCATGAAGAAGAAGCCAGCAGATCGATTGGAAGCCATTGTAGTGGGATATCATAATACTGTGAAGGGAGCCGAGAAACAGAAGGGATATGTATCATCTCTTATTGTACGCACAGTGATAGACAATCTAGAATTTCGCCTATCATATAAGGATGTAGATGCACCAGCAGTGGGTTCGGTAGTTACTGTACAGTATTCGCAAAAAACATCTACTGGTTTACCGAAGTTTCCTGTGTTGATAGGAGTCCGTGACAAGTTGGATATGCCTGAGGAAGCTGTGGCTGCTGTAAAAAAGTATAAGAAGCGACAGCAGGTTGCTACTGCTGAGAAATATAAAACGGAAGTGAGTGAATGGGAGCTGTCGCATAAGTTGTGTGATGGAATTACAACAGAAAAGAAATGCTGTAAGTATGGGCCACTTGAACTGAATCCAGGACATCATATATATTTTGACACGCAGAAAGGACGTATATATAAGTTAGTATGTGATCGTGCAGGGAAATCGGTGTATTGTACATGTGATGCATGGAAATATCAGATACTCCCACCTGTGTTTCGTACATGTAAGCATTGTATAGCAGTGTATGATTATCAGCCGCGTGTTCCGTATGAGGTACGTACTGCTTCACGATTAAAGCATGCGGCAAATAAAAATAGTGGAATGTAGATTATTTAATAAATTAGATGCATTTATTATGCAACGTATTCTGGATGTGATACAATTTTTTTAATTAGATGTCTAAAATATTTTACAATAAGTGATAGTTCAGGGATTGCATGTGCATCCATTTCATCTAGTTTCTGAATGACAGTCTCACGAAATTTTTTATATGTAATTACTATTTGTGGGTGTTGCAAAATGTATTCGAATATCTTAATAACGTATTTTGCTTGCTCCTTCTTCGATGCTCCTTGTGCTTTTGCAAGATATAGTTTATCTAAATAATAATGTAATGTTAGTATATCTGTTGTACATGGTGTGTTATAGTCAGTACTAAGTGTAATTGTTTTATTAAGAATTTCAGATACATTTAGAGATATAGTTGTTTCTTTCAGCGATTTGGCTATATTTGTAATATCTGTACTATTAGCAATAGATGTTGTTTCACTTGTAGATTTTGTGCTATTAGCTGCAGATGTTGTTTCACTCTTTTGCAATACTGCAGCAAGACTTCTAAGACTAGTTGCTGCAGTCGAGTTTGATTCTGCAAGTTTTGCAAGTTGTTCCGATTCTGAAGATGAAAGTATGGGGTTTTTAGATTCATCAAGATTTTTAGCAGCATATTTTTCATGTATCTCTGCTAACTTTATGAAGTCTTCTGATGATGGACGTTTAGGAGTTGCAGCAGCAGGAGTTGCAGGAGTTATTACAGTTGCAGGAGTTATTGCAGTTGCAGCAGTTGCAGGAGTTACAGCAGTTGCAGCAGTTGCAGGAGTTATTGCAGTTGCAGCAGTTGCAGGAGTTACAGCAGTTGCAGCAGTTGCAGGAGTTGCAGGAGTTGCAGGAGTCTTGTCATCATTGTCATCGTCATCGTCATCGTCATCGTCATCGTCATCGTCATCGTCATCGTCATCGTCATCGTAATCTAAATCACTATCATAGCACTGATCTTCAATCATATTCTCAAAGTATTCTTCAATGATTTCTGCACAGCCAGCACCAATTGGAGTAGGCTTTTCTATATGATGATTATATGCATGGTCTTGAAGGTCGTATCCAGATGTAACTTCAAAATCTAGACTACGAATATAGTTGGCAGCACGAAGGAGTGCAGCTTTTCTATATTGATTATGTGTCTCTGCATCTGCAAGTGATTCAAAGTGTTCTACAAGTGCGTAATTTTCTTTATGTTTGAGAGTTGCAGCAGTAGGAGTTGCGACAGCAGCAGTAGGAGTAGGAGTTGCGACAGCAGCAGTAGGAGTTGCTCTTGCTTCTAAATAGTTTGCAACAATTCGTGCACATCCATCACCAATAGGACATGGGCGAATATTTGATATATAAGCATCTTCTTTCAGGTCTTCTGCATCAGTTATATTGAATGTAACACGGCGAATGAATTCTGCAGCGCGTGTTAGAGCAGCAGCACGATATTCATTGCCACCATCAACTTGTGCAAGTTCATCGGCAGCCAGTGTATCGAAGTGTACTGCGAGAGGTTCGTTCTGAATAATGGTGGCCATGTTTTCAGCTTCAATGATTTCAGAAAGAGGGATAACAGTTATTGTTGGCATCAGGGAGGGATAGTATTAAAAATTACAGCGACCCACGCTTCAATTTTTTACGTGTCATTAGAGTATTTTTCTTTTATATTAATGCCAATATTCGCGTGTCCAGTTGGTTACTGCAGCGTGTCTTTGACGAACCGTATCTGCTGCGTCATTATTTGCCATGGACCAATGATCACACCATGCATCGGCGTATGTAATATATATTTTATTATATTTTTCTTCATTTGTTTCACCAGACCAAAGATAGTAGTGTCTACATGAATCAAGGACAGTGGTACGTTCATCGCGCATAGGAAGGAATTGTGTGCAGAATATACATGAGTCATTATTTTTTAATCCAAACCAATGCCATACATTGTATGTGATCTTGCATTTATCGCATGTCTTGTTAAACTGCATTTTATGACGCAATATTAAAGGGAGAGTGTAGCAACAATACTATTTTGCTAATATTTCAATTTTTTCTTGTATATTAAAAATAAATATATCTATAATATTTATAATTTACGAAGCATGATTCATATTTATCTTTCTTCTAATACTATATAATATATCTTCGTCGTTCATATTATTGTAGATTTCCTTATTATTTTTAGTTGAATTATATGATTTACTATTATTTGGTTGACATAACATTAATGTATATGAAGGACTGCACCAGATAAATAATGTAGGTTTATTATCTATTACTGTCCATATTTGAGTTTTAATGCTGTCAATGTATGGTACACGCCCTTCATAACCATATATATACCCCATATCATATTCTTCATAAAATTCGATATGATATATAGGGAATGATAGTATTGGAAGTAGCGCATGTAGACCACGATTCCATGTAAATTCATTAAGCATATTCAAGGATTTACCATCAGTAGTTCCTACAATATCACATGTAAGTTTATATATTTTGCGCAAACGTTCTTCTTCCATTTTAATTCTTTTTTCAACAGATTCATATTCATCTATTTCAAATGTATTGTAATTTTCATATACTCCATTAATCTGGTTCTTCAGACGACGAACATGTGCACGGTCGTATTTCATTGTATATATTATATGATGCAGTTATATCTTTCTATATTATATTAATAATATCAATTTTCTTTATTATATAGAGAGTGTAGTATAAATTTGATATATAGAGAGTGTAGTATAAATTTGATATTTTATAATAAATTAATGGCACATTAATACAATGGTGTCTATAGAAGAACTCAAAAAAGCAAAATATGTGCGTTATAATAACAAAATATATTCTATTAATCTAAAATATAGTAATAGATTATATTTTAATGACTATCATTTATCAAAATTAGATGAAGAGGCAATAGATTTCTACATAGATTTTGATGAAAAAAAATATAAAAATTTCTCATGTACAAATGAAAGGTATGATACAGATATGTATGATACTATTTTATCTGCGGTCAAAATTGTAGATAATCCAGATGAAGAATATATGGCATGTTTAGAAGATATATATAGAGCATCTATAGTTACACATATTAGTTATGCAGAAAAGAGGGGTAGAGAAAAAATACATCAAACTCTTTTAAGAGAACATATATACAATCTTATTAAAAACCAAACAATTCCATTCATATACAAAGCCGTTGCACAATCATATAATAATATTATGTTTGATTTTAAATGTAATGAAGATATTCTCACATTTTATGGTAAATATCCCATTCTATATAAATATCCAAATTGTGATGGAATTCGTTGTGATACATATATAGATTATTTAAAATATATATTTGTCGCGGAATTTCCATTAAATGAGGCTGGTGTTTCAATTAATGATCATATTGGTACTATTATAGTAGATATTCTGAAAGATATATGGCCACGATTTGTCATTACATATAAAAGTGCAAGTGACAGCATTATGAAAATACATATTCATATTCCAATAAGAACAGATAATATATTAATGTAGAATCTCTCGAAATAACCATTTATATGGAAGGCAATAGTGTCTATAATAACCTTCTTTTATCTATTAATGCGACTCTATAATAGTATTGTCAATTGTAATGCCTGCATCAGGATAGCAATGTGCGAGTCGTGAGCCAGGAAGGATGACAGCAACATGTCCTTGGTCTTCTGGTGATTTATAATTTCTTATAAGAAGTGTAAATGGTGGTAATGCATCAACCGTTTCAATGGAAAATGGTAATAAACACATACAATGCAGGTAATCGAACCAGACAACCTCCTCGAACGAGGAGGTTATAACGGTGCTGCATTCGCAGCACTCGACAGCAGTTCCACCAGCATAATACAACCCTAATGCAGCACCAGGAATGCAGGATCCAACACGATGACACAGTAAATTTATGAAACCAGCACAGTTACAACCAGCATTTTTAACATTTTGTGTAGATAGTATAGTATCTTTATTTATCCAGAAGGGTGCAGGTGTTTCTGCAGTAGATTCACCTTCCTTCCACCAGACATATGGAGTTCCTACAAGTTCATTGATATACTCTATTAATGAGGCAGATGACATTTTGTATGTATGGAAGTGTATTAAAAATATCATGCAGTCAATTTTCATAATATTTTTATTATATATTTATATCACAATATCGTGTTTCCCAGTTAATAGATTTGCCAATAGCAGCTTCTACTTTTTTGAATATGTTTGAACCGAAGAATCCCCTATGAGCAGATAATGGACTTGGATGAATACCTGTAATAATCCGTTTAGAATCACTAATGAATCGTGCTTTAGTCTTTGCATTATTACCGAGTAATAAGAATATACATTGTGTATTATGTTTTGCAATGTATTGTATGACATCATCTGTGAAACCCTGCCAAATATCAGAATGACTGTTTGGTTGTGCCTGTTTTACTGTGAGAGATGTATTGAGTAGAAAGATTCCCTGTGTAGTCCATGTTGTTAGATTACCTGTAGAGAATTTATAGGAGCGTTCTGCAAATTCACTTCGAAGTTCTTTGAATATATTTTGTAGTGATGGTGGGGGAGCTACATTATTTGCAACAGAGAATGCAAAACCATGTGCTTGATTTGGACCGTGATATGGATCCTGTCCGAGAAATACAAGTTTGATGGAGTTAACAGGCATTTCAAAAGCTGCAAATACTTGACTTACAGGAGGATAGACAGGTACTGGTTCATCATATATACTGTCTAGAGGAAAATCATATTGATCGAAAAGCTGTTTCCAGGAGCTGTGTATTTTATCCATCTTTGCTGTCTCCTGCTGTCTCCTGCTGTGGTATCCTTGTCAAATTTATGACATATGATGGTGTGTATATTCCGCTGTAATAATTTGTTCCTTCCTGTCTAGAAAAATGCCATGTGGATGCAAGAAAAATGCTCCTGCTGTGGAAATTCCAAGTGATATGGAATGGGGTCCAGCAATGTGGAGATTGCTGCATGGTCTTGCGGAGCGTTCTGGAAGCACAGTAACAAGAAATGCACAATCCGATGAACGTAATGGATGGCGTCTCCTGGCAGCTTCATTATATTTTGTGATTCCTTGTAGAGAATGTAAGGCACATTTTATGCAATATACGAAAGTACATCCATTTCCAAATGTAATGACAATACCGTATGGTGACCTACGTAATGCTGTTAGAACCTGGTTCTGGGCTCTGCATGAAGATGTAAATGCAGATAAACGTGATGAGACTGAAGCCGTTGAGGTTGTACATAGTGAACCGCTCTTTGAGGAGTCCCTCTTTTTAGAGGAAACGCAGGATGATGTAGTACCAGAACCAGTTGCCCCTGAAGATGGTCCAGTTACAATGGACTGTCTACCAGAACTGTATGGTAATATTAATCTTCGTGAGACATATCATATAGTTCGTACGTTGATAATGAAATTCTTTACAACACCTCTTGTTCAGATTTCGAAGTGGTATGAGTTTGAGCGTAGTCTATTCAGATTAATGTCTGTATATGGAGCTTAATAAAAATTATGGTTGTTGAATTATATATTATTTTAATGCAGGACAACTTCCATATTATTTGCTTCGGCAAATTCATATAGAAGTTCTTTATTTTTCCCTTTCTTTTGGCTAATAGGAATACTACGAGATAGAAGGAATGTACGAATGCATTCTTCTTTATTAGGGAGTTCAATTACTTCTTTCTGAACTTTCCGTTTTATAGAAACAGCAATACGTTTCATCGCAGCAGTTGCATCGCATTGTTGTACAGCCTTGGCAGCAATAGTGCGTTCACAGTTCTTAGTGAAATGACCATATGATGCACAGGTAGAGCAATATGCAGAGCGACGCAGGGGACATGACTCCTCTGTATGAGTTAGCATGAATCCAACGAGGATATTGCGACAGATATTGCACGCAGTTGATGCCATTTTATAGATACTATAATATTCAAAGTATACTATCTATAATTTCAATTTTTCTTTGGAGAAGATGGGAGTGGTTCAAGGAATGGAGGACGAATGTCTTGTACTATGATTGTTGGTTTAGAATCCATATTATATATACTGTGTACTATCGATTTAACAGGTATATAAATTTCAATTTTATACAACTTGTAGAGGCCAGTTTTTATGAACCTTCATACAATCCGTGCATTCTAGTCGAATCTCCTGTTCATTTTCCACGACATGTAGTTGCGCTTTCTTACAATAGGAGCATTTATCACCTTCTTTTACATGTGATGTATCTGGGGGTGGTGGTTCGATTAGATGCGTTTCTTCAGGAGATGTCTTCTTAAATTTACTATATACTACAATAGCAGCTAGTGCAAGTACAATTACACCTGCGATGTAGGGCCAGAATTGATATAATAAATCTAAAATTCCCATTATATTATATGGTTTATATTCATTTTAAGTTGATATATGTCTTTTTCTATTATATAAAAGTGATTATTCTGGCTATCTTAATATTATAGAAGAAATAGTATATATTATCTGTATAGGAAATGGGAAATACTTCATCATCTTATGCTGATGCATTCAAATCGAAAATAGATTATAGTACATGTTTTAGAATAGATAGAGTATTTGATGCTGGATGTGATTTTCTAAATAATGAAAATATATCAGTAGGTATCCTTCATAATATTGATGAAAATAATAAGAATCCCTACAAATACCAAGGTATTCGCCTAGGGAATAATAGGAAAATAGAATGTCTAACGAATTTTATTAAAAACGATAACTCATATACATATGAATTCGAGAATAATATTAAACTAAATATATTCAAAAAAGATGGACATGTATATTATAATATAAATACACGTGATATAAATATTACAAAACCAGTTAATAATATATTATGTAAGATGTATAAACCTATACAGTCATGTAGTGATGAAATAGATATGATATACGATATATATAATAAAAATAATTAATTAGAAATGAGAAAAACTAGAAAAGTTCTGCGTCGCAGTGGTGGTAGTAGAAGTACTAATAAGTCTCCATCCATTAAAATACAAATACATAAAATATTATTAACTGATCCAATAGTTACTGCTGCAAAATTAATAAATCCCGAAGTTAATTTAAAAGGTTTCAAGAAACTCCCAGAACATCAAGGGTTTCCTTTAACACGTGTAAATAGTATTGCCCGTGCTAAAATGAATGAATTACCTAGTATTTCAGTTATTCAATACAAAACTACATCATATTATAGTATTGTAGATGGTCGTCATCGTTTTGCTAAAGCATTGGCCGAAGGAAAAGAAACTATACGTGCAAAAATAATTACATAATTACAATATATTATTATAAAGACTTATTCTTGTATATTAATTAATATACAAGAAATTATAACATTTAAAATGATTATGATAAAAATTCTGAAGTAGATAATTTGCTGAATCATTATTGAATAATTATTATAGAAAGATAAACCATTATAATAAAATTATATTGCACTGTTAGACATTAAATACTAAATATATTAGTTGTATATTTAGTAATTATTAAGTATATTAGTTGTATATTTAGTAATTATTAAGTATATATTATACATGCTGATGCTGTTTTGAAAGTCACTTCACCTGGTTTAGAACCAAGTTTAATATTGTTAATAGGAGTTCCAATATATTTTATAGGGCTTTTTGACGCAGTAATAGCACGTGTATATTTTTTACAAAGGGCACACGCATAATCTATTTCTTCTTTTAGGGGGGTCACATCAATACATATGATTACATGTGTAGATGGTATATTATTTGCATGAATCCAGTAATAGTCTTTATTGGCTGCTTGAATGATTCGCCAATTATCTTCGGCTGACTTGCCTACAATATACTGTGTCCTGTTATGTTCAAACTGCATTCTTTCTGCTGTGTTGCTGCTGTCCTGCTGCCTCCGCTGTCTTTCTCTATCAATTTTTGCAATATATTATATATAATACAGTATAATATGTATTATATATTAAATGAAATTTATACTAAACGATGAGAACATTCCTATAATTATGGAAATAAGAATATTATATGATAATAAATTTCAAGTTAAATCTAAAGAAGCGAAAGGACTATTTGAGGTATTCGAACTATTAGATGAATGTAATATTAAAGATTACAATGACATGATGCGTGTTGTACGATGTTTTGATATCTATGTCAACATAACAAATCATGAAGTATATCTTAATGATGCGAGTACTTTTATATATCATTGTGAAAATGCTGCTTATCTTATACAAGTTTTAATTGAGAAACTAATTAAAAGACTCGAAAAAATAGAATCTGAACACGATGAATATCAAGAGATAAAAGATAAGCTTAGTGATTATAAGGATCGATATGATTTTCTAGCTCTACTTGGGAAGTTTTAAGATAAAATTTGAGGGTTTACTGTCTTCTCTACAAGAACCATGATGAGATATACAAAATGTTGGAAACATTGAAGCAAACATACTGTCGTTTAGGGGTATCTTCTATTTCAGGTATTGGAGTAATTGCAATACAAGACATTGCAGCTGGAACTAATCCATTTGTATATCCTGGTAGCGCAGCATTAGAATATAAAGTGATATATATTACAGAAGATGAGTTGGAAGAACTACCTGAAACTGTTCAGAAGTTAGTGAAAGATTTCATAATAAAGAATGAAGATGATATGTATGCAATCCCTGAAAATGGAATGAATGCACTGGATATAACATTTTATATGAATCATTCAAAAACACCAAATGTAGAGATTGTGTTTGATTCGGCATGTAAGTATACTACATATAAGGTGATGCGGCGAATTAAAAAAGGTGAAGAACTCACTATTGATTATAGAGTATATTATAAATATGTAAAGAGATAAAAATTGATATATTGCTGTATTTATAAAGTATATTATAGAGTGTAGAATATTATAAAATGAACACCGATCTAACAGCAGTAGATTATGCGCGTGAATTCATATATACTGCAGATGATCTAGAAAAGCAAACAAAAGCGCAGATTATGCAACATTTTAAAAGAATATGTTATGAACGTGTATATCTTAATAGACTCAAGAAAGATGAATTGATTCAAGAATTATTGAAAGAAATTAAATATATGATATATAATGAAAATAGAGCAATAAAGATGCGTGAAGAAAAGGAGGCAGTAGAAAGTGTACATCGTATTACACGAGTTGTCGAGCTGCGTCAACAAACCGTTGATCTAGATCCAGAAGTAATGGAGTATCCCTATTCATATATTCGTAATGGCGATTATGATGTAACTCCAGATGATATTCCAGGAGAACCACAAGAAGATGTAGGAAACTTCCCAAACAATATTGAACACTATTATTGGATTCATGGTGGCGCAAATGATGAAGAACCCTGGAAGACTCTATGCCGTCTGACAAATGGAGTGTATGTCTTCTACAAAGGTGAATGTGATTATACAGGATTCGATTGTCAGGGATCAATGGAACTCTATGCATCAAAAACTCCAGCAACGCTCATTAATATGGCAATGACAATACGTGATTATGAAGATTATTTCAGAGATACTTCAGCCTAATATATATTTAAAATAAACTATTAATAAATGACATATTATAATATATTTTATTATTGCGGTATTTTTATGTTTATAATAGGTATTCTATTAATATTATATGGATATTCTATAAAATACAGAAAATATTGTGTTATATGTGGAAGTACTCCACCATGTTTTTCTTTTACTAATTGCAAACCAAATAGAATTGAAGGATATATTCTAAAATTATTATAAATATATTATCTAAGAATAATAATCTTTGTCAATATTTTTTAACAATTTGTATAGTTCTGGTCTACTTGTTTTCAAATCTTTTGTAGTATATGTACCCATTTTACTTTCTGGACCATCTAATAGTTGCCATTCAGACCATTTAATTGTTTGTAATGGTTCAGATAATTCTAGTACATTTCTATCACCTTGACCCACATTTTTTGACCAACTTGGTAACCTATGTATTGGTAATTTTACAGCTACAATTTTGTGAATTATAACTTTGTTTTCATGAAAATAGAATGCAAAGTATTCACCTACTTTCGCTTTATTAAATCGACTATCATCCCAACACCATATTAAATCATCTTCCTTCACTCTTATTACTTGTTCACGATAATCAATTCTGCTTTTATTGTTTGTATCCTTACTTATTGGAGTAATCGTTAGATGCTTACAGCAAGCCATTATTTCTCATAATATATGCTCTAATACATGATATTGTATATGAATTCAATTTTTCTTATATGAATTAAATTTGATATGTATATACATTGATGATTGCAGCACAAACATAATGGAAGCACAATCGGTTAAGGAGGTATATGAAGAGATTGCAGATCATTTTAGTGAGACGCGTTATTCACAATGGAATTGTGTGCGCAACTTTCTTGATACATGCTGCGTAGGTGATTTAATAGGAGATATAGGATGTGGTAATGGAAAGAATATGTTATACAGAAATGATCTCCAATATATTGGATGTGATATTAGTGAAAGGCTAGTTAATATTGCTAGAAATAAAACAGGTAATGAGATTATATGTTCTTCTGGAACAAATCTACCATTTCAGAATGGACTGTTTGATGCGTGTATGTCAGTAGCAGTAATACATCATTTATCAACAGCAAATGAAAGAAAAAGATTCTTGGAGGAAATGGTTCGATGTACGAAGCCTGGAGGCAGGATCATGTTTACCGTATGGATGTTGGATCAACCATTAAAAACTAAATGGATTGCTCGTGGTAATGGAGATTATTCAATACCATGGCACAATAAATCAGGCGCTATTTTGCAGCGTTTCTATCATTTATTTACCGAAGAAGAAATATATAATATATTGCCATCCAATTGTATTGTTGAAAAAATAGTGACTGAATGTTATAATTATGTGGTGATTTTGAGGAAGAATTTATATTAATAATATATTGATAACAATTAATCTGATTGATGGAATTACAATAAAGTATCCAAAACAGTATCGAGAGTTAAATAGAAGTATTTAGAATTGTTTGAATATCTGGTATAATCATACTCCATTTTTTCTGGATATTATATTAAATGCTTCCCTATTCCGATAAAGTATATAATATACCTATATTATACAGTATTATACATGTATTAATTGGTGTAATAACTATTTGGTATCCATATATAGGTATTGCTTTCTTGCTATATCAGTTTATACAATATATGCTAGATATAAGAGTCTTCGTTTTCAGTGGAGAAATAAAAAAGGGAAATAATATATATCATACAATATATAAATTATGTGAGATGTTCATTGGAATGATTATTGGTTATATTGCTCATTTATATTTTTCAGTAGTAATATATGCATTTCCAGCAATGCAATAAAGTCTTTTACATGTGGGACTATTTGTCATTCTATCATTTGCATTGCACCATTCGCATTTGTTTGATGTCGATTCTTCTGTAGAATTGGTTGGTTCAGGTTGGAGTTGGGAAGTAGTATATACTAGAGTGTCATAGATTTGTTCGGCAGTGACAGTTTCCATTTTGAGTGCTATGTAATATTTGTATGACAGTCTCAATCAATTTTTTATATTCATAATAATTATTCGCTCCAGTCAATATAAATTCCATGATTGAATTCTTTATTTGTAAGAATATCTTTTTGTGATTTATATTCGATAGATACATCGATAAATTGTTCTTTTAATCGTGAAATGGCATCCATAACTATTTTATACTTATTATCATTATTATTATCCAATTGTAGCATAATTGGATAATGATATTTTGTTTTATTTGTAGTGCTTGCTATTGAAATTATATTGTTACGAATACGTGATACAAGCTGATTTATTGCTTCTTCTTGATGTTTTCTATCAGTTTCCTCCTTTAGAGATTGTAGATTAAGTCGTGTATAAATCGTATTGGGCTCCATTTTATGGTATGTTGTGAATACATACTATATAATCTAGATATATTCAATTTTTCTTCTCGATAAACCGCCGCGCTCCACGTTCCATTATTTCCATTTCCTTTGCAGATAATTGTTGGAGGTATTCGTTATAGTGCGACCGTTGTTCTGAAGAACATTTTATTATTGCATCTATTTTAGCACGAATTATACGTATATCCATATCTTCAAATGGGGTTAGTAGTATTTCTGGTTCCATATGTGAAGTATAATATATGTAATGAATGAACTCTTGTTGATCAAATTTGTGTGCGATATACGAAATGATAATACAGTTAGATAATAAGAAAATGTCGCAACAGCCATCGTCAGCAGTAGTATCTGCTCCGAAAGATATGAGTGGAAAGACGAAAGAATTTTTGCAGGGTGCTGCAAAAGGCATTAAAAGTGCATTTGATCTCCAGTCAGGTAATACAAAATCAGGAGCAGGTCAGCTCATATTTGCATTAAAAATCCTTCTCATTGCAGTAATTGCTGGCCTTATTATATGGGGTGTTATAGCGCTTATAGAGTATGGTTTTGAACGTTATTCGAAGAAGTCCACAAAGCCGAATAATATGATAATATTGAATGATCGTATTGAACAGATTCGGTCAGCATATGAACAACGAAAGGATCGTGTAGGAGGATATAACGATATTCTAACAGCGACTCCACAAGATCAACGCGCCTTCGTAAATTATCATGTAATGACTACGAATATAACTGGATATATGGGTCCAGCACTTGATGGAGTTTTCCAGGAGAAGGAGGCAGTGCGGCGTGCATTCGATGTAGGTGTTCGTAATTTCGTAATACCAATTGATTATTTGGAAGAGGCACGCGATATTCCTCGTATAGTTGTACGTGATAGCGGCGGTTTCCTTCGTTCCAATAATACTGGTTCAATTAAAGAGGTAATAAAAGGTATTGCAGAAGTACGTGGTCGTAATAATGATCCAATAATAATTACACTCTATTTCCATCGACTTCCAGGTGAAACTGCCGCTTCAACCGCGTCACTGAATTATATGTCACGTGTTGCGGCTGCATTGGAACCAGTTGCACCATACCATCTTGGAATGACAAGTCAGGGTGATTATAGACGTCAAGGATTAGCTGATCGTCTGTTTATGAATGATATTGATGGTTATGAAGGCAATGTAATTATCATGACAAATGTTGATACAATGGGATTCCGTACAGAAGGACTATCATATAAACCGAAAGATGATCTCGACCTATGGACCAATCTCCGGATTTTTGGACACACGGAGACACCCACAACAACTGTAGGTATATATGGTATCATAGATAAGATATATTACTATACAAGTATTCCCAGTGAAAGTCGTGCAACAGTGAGTGATGAAACTCGGCAAAAGTTCACGGTGGCAATGGGTTATTCGCCAATTGAGTTACCTTCCGTTGCTGATACACAGGCTACAATGAAAACGGGTGTTCAATGTATGGCATACGATGTATTCACTGATATTGGTGAGAATGGAGAGTCGATAACGAAGGCACTTGGATTTGTGAAGAGTGGTTTTACATTGAAGGAGGAGCCACTCAGATTCAAACGTGCTGCTCCTATTGTTGCAGACACTCCACCTCCACAGATGAATGCGAATGGAGGACAGATACCTACACCGAATATATTCGCTTAGATCTAATATGTGTACTATAATGATAAATGAATAGAATGATTAATTAATAATGGAAGATACACCACCACTAAAGGTGCATGCAGGATTCTTAGATGAATTGAAAAAAATAGAGGATGCAGCCGCAAAGGCACAGAATGTATTGGATCGTGAGGCAGCTGCTGATCAGGATATACAATTTGCGATAAATATTGTGGAGCGTTTCTTGCGTCGTCGTGGGCGTATATGTTATGGAGGACAGGCGATTAATGCGCATCTTCCGCGTGTCATGAAATTCTATGATCCAGAGACAAGTGTACCTGATTATGATTTCTTAACACCCAATGCTGACGCAGATATTAAAGAGATTGTTGCCGATTTCCGTGCAGAAGGCTATAGAAATATATCAGTTCGTATGGGTATGCACGAAGGAACAACGAAAATATATGTGGAATATATACCTGTAGCGGATGTAACGGAGATTCATGAGGGATTATATAAAATTCTGTCGAAGAAGTCTGTGAAGATAGATGGAATACATTATATAGACGTGAATACGCTGCGTATGATGATGTATTTAGAGTTGAGTCGTCCGCGTGGGGAGGTGGGGCGTTGGTCGAAAGTATATGAGCGTTTATCGCTGTTAAATGCAGCGCGACCGATTCATACAGGGCATTGTGCGACGGACTTGGGTCTAGGTACACCAGAGGGACGATATGCAATAGATGGTGATGATTTTAATAAGATGGTGTATTTTTTAATGGAAAATAAGCGTATATTAGTTGGAGCTGCAGCGGTTGATTATTATAGGAAATTGGAGGGTAAGAAGAGGGCGCATGTAGCGCATTGGTTATTTTCTAGAAAGAAGCCCGTGATATTTTATTCACCAAATATACGTGCAGATTTAGATGAATTGAATGGTCGGCTTAATGGCGCGAAGAAGATGCATATAGAGGTTATTGAATCAGTGGGTGAGTTTATACCGAAGGTAGGTTTACTGTATGTAGGTGGTACTGCTGCTGCGGGTCCTCGTCGTCTGGTTGCTGCTGCTGTGCAACAGACTGCATGTCATGCATATATAACTGCTGCTGTGAATTTCCATGGAGATGAGAAGATACTGCGTATTGGATCAATGGATACACTGGCAACATTATATTTATCGCTAATGTTGTCACCTGTATTGGAGAAGAAGTTGAGGGCTCCATTATTATGTATGGCACAGGCTGTTGTAGAGATGGGTATGCGTATTAGAAGACATGGTTCTAAAACATCGAGAGTTCCATTTATTTCGCTACGTTGTGAGGGGCATCAGCCACGGCTACAGAGTTTGCTGCGTGAGAAAGTGGAGCGTATTAGGCGTGCAAAGGAGGAAGGTACTTCATCGCGGCGATCTAATAGTAGAAAGTCTTTCAAGAAAACGAAGAAGCGTCATGCAAGTTAATCATTTTCACCGCCAGCTTTTGCATCTGGTGCATATTCATTAATTACATCTTCTGTTTTACCTTTCTCCGCTTTGATCTTAATTTCATTCATTTTATTGAAAGCTACATCAATAATGAGCATTTTCTTGATGTTTTCTGGTGTTTGTAGGGCGGCAGATATACTTTCCAGTTTTTTTAACATGGCATCTTTTTCTATTGGTGATAGTTGTTTGAAAGTCGGTGTATTGGTACTATTTGAATCATCTGGTACATTGCAGCATATAGTACGAAATGCTTCACTAATGAATGTTTCCTTTCTTTTATTTAATTGATCATTCATTTTCTGCATTTCATTTATAACTAAATCATATATTACATCTAACAAGTTTTGGTATTCTTTTATATCTTTGACAAATGGTTGTATTTCATCAATAGTAGGTTGTGGATTTTTAGCAATAAATTCATTAAATGTGGCGTAGTCAAAAATTGGCAGTTTATTATTATCGCGTGCTTTCGTGGCGATTGTTATTTTTTCGCTGTTTTCTTCGGAACTTTGCTCTGATTGTTTTTTTATTTCTCGTTCCGCTTCATCAACTGATATTTGTTTAGCGCCTTTTAAGAACGCGGATGAACTTGTATCAACTGCTGTAGGTGATATTGTTTGAACCGAGGGTTGACGTTGAGTTTTCTCAAGCGCATCAGCCACTTTCATGGATTGTTCAGATAGTTTGTTAATGGTTTTAATGAATTCAGTAAGTTCACGAGGCATTTCTTCGGCAAATCCTTCAATCCGTTTATATAATTTGATAACAGTTACAATACATAATATAATAAACACAGTGATTAGTATAATATCAATATAATTCATTTTATAATGACTTTCTATAAAATGAATTATAAATATAATATATGGTATTTTCCGGAATAAGAACAATGGAAATAGATAGTAAAGTAATATATCATGCCATTTAATTCAGGTGATTATGTCAAGGCAAAAACTATTTTATCGCAATATGGTCGTTGTCCACAGGAAAGTGTAAATATGGCAGAGTATGTTCGATTTGTAGATATAGAGGGTGTAGCTGCATATGAATGGTCACAATGGCCTGCGAAAACGTCTGTAAATATATCTGGAAATAGGTTACTGAATGTGAGTGGAATACATTTCAGTGATGGTACATATATAGGTCATGGATCTAGTTTTGATATATCATCTGCGGAAACAATTAAAATAACTGCGCCATTATTACAAACCAGTGCAATTTCTGTTACAACAGTGAATGGAGGGACACCATATACTAGTGCGAATCTCCCTCCAGATGTAGGCGGTGGTGCAGTATGGAGTCAGTATGTCGCTACAAGAGATGTATCTTTTGGAGGGTTTTCTATTGTAGAGGTTCAGGATATTTCAGCAACCAGTATAAATACACAAAGTCTTCAAGCTACTTCTAGTATTGTAAGAGATATCTCTACAATCAATATCAATGTACAAACTCTTCAAGCTACTTCTACTATTGCAAGAGATATCTCAGCCATCAATATCAATGTACAAACTCTTCAAGCTACTTCTACTATTGCAAGAGATATTTCAGCAACAAATATGAATATTCAGACTCTTCAAGCTACCTCAACTATTGTAAGGTATATCTCAACAATTAATATGAATGTAGAAACACTTCATGCTACTTCTACTATTGCAAGGGATATTTCAGCAACAAATATGAATATACAGACTCTTCAAGCTACCTCGACTATTGCAAGAGATATTTCAGCAACCAATATCGATGTACAGACTCTTCATGCTACCTCAACTATTGCAAGGGATATCTCAACAATTAATATAAATGTAGAAACACTTCATGCTACTTCTACTATTGCAATAGATATTTCAGCAACAAATATGAATATAGAAACACTTCATGCTACCTCAACTATTGCAAGGGATATCTCAACAATTAATATAAATGTAGAAACACTTCAAGCTACTTCTACTATTGCAAGGGATATCTCAACAATTAATATGAATGTAGAAACACTTCATGTTACTTCTACTATTGCAAGGGATATCTCAACAATTAATATGAATGTAGAAACACTTCATGTTACTTCTACTATTGCAAGAGATATTTCAGCAACCAATATCAATGTACAGACACTTCATGCTACCTCTACTATTGCGAGAGATATTTCAGCAATTAATATGAATGTAGAAACACTTCATGCTACCTCTACTATTGCAAGGGATATCTCAACAATTAATATGAATGTAGAAACACTTCATGCTACTTCTACTATTGCAAGGGATATCTCAACAATTAATATGAATGTAGAAACACTTCATGCTACCTCTACTATTGCAAGGGATATTTCAGCAACAAATATCAATATACAGACTCTTCAAGCTACCTCAACTATTGCAAGGGATATCTCCACAATCAATATAAATGTAGAAACACTTCATGCTACCTCTACTATTGCGAGAGATATTTCAGCAACCAATATCAATGTACAGACACTTCATGCTACCTCTACTATTGCGGGAGATATTTCAGCAACCAATATCAATGTACAGACACTTCAGGCTACCTCAACTATTGCAAGGGATATTTCAACAATTAATATGAATGTAGAAACACTTAATGTTATTTCTACTATTGCAAGGGATATTTCAGCAATCAATATGAATGTAGAAATACTTCATGCTACCTCTACTATTACAAGGGATATTTCAGCAATTAATATAAATGTACAGACTCTTCAAGCTACCTCAACTATTGCAAGAGATATTTCAGCAATTAATATGAATGTACAGACTCTTCAAGCTACCTCAACTATTGCAAGGGATATTTCAGCAACCAATATCGATGTACAGACTCTTCAGACTACCTCAACTATTGCAAGGGATATTTCAACAATAAATATGAATGTAGAAATACTTCACGCTAACTCTACTATTGCAAGGGATATTTCAGCAATTAATATAAATGTACAGACTCTTCAAGCTACTTCTACTATTGCAAGGGATATTTCAGCAATCAATATGAATGTAGAAACACTTCATGCTACCTCAACTATTGCAAGGGATATTTCAGCAATTAATATGAATATAGAAATACTTCATGTTACTTCTACTATTGCAAGGGATATTTCAGCAATCAATATAAATGTACAGACTCTTCAAGCCACTTCTACTATTGCAAGAGATATTTCAGCAATTAATATGAATGTAGAAACACTTCATATTACCTCAACTATTGCAAGAGATATTTCAGCAATTAATATGAATGTACAGACTCTTCAAGCTACCTCAACTATTGCAAGAGATATTTCAGCAATTAATATCAATGTACAAACTCTTCAGGCATCTTCAACAATTACAAGGGATATGTCAGCAATCAATATAAATATAGAAACACTTCATGCTACTTCTACTATTGTAAGAGATATTTCAACAATAAATATGAATGTAGAAACTCTTCATGCTACCTCAACTATTGCAAGAGATATTTCAGCAATAAATATGAATGTAGAAACTCTTCATGCGGCTTCAACTATTATAAATGATATTTCAGCAATAAATATAAGTTTACAAACTCTTCATACTTCTACAATAAATGGAGGAACACCATATACAACTGCAAATGTACAGCCAGCTCTTGTTACAGCAGGGTTTGCACACAGTAGAACGATATATGTTGACGCAAGTTATGGCAATGATGTGGTTGCAACTGCAGCAGGAAGATATTCTCATCCATACAAGACAGTAGAAGCTGCGACAGCAGCAGCAGTTGCAGGAGATACAGTATTGATCTTTCCAGGGACATATACATTATCTGGTCCAATAACTATAAACACAGGAACATCGATACGTGGTACAAGTGTACAAACAACTATACTGCAATATAGAGCGACATCAGATACAGTATTAATTACTGCAGCTCAATCATCGCGTATTGAAGATGTAACAATAGATCTATCATCAAATACATCAAATCTTACATTGGTTGGCGTAGATTTCAGTGGAACATCAACATCCTCTAAACTTCGTACATCTGTAGTAAATGTATCAACAGTAGATACAAGTTCTATAGTTATTGGTGTTCGTAGTTCAGGTACAACTTCTACAGTATATGGTTCATCCGATACAATACGTAGTTCAACAATTAATGTATATGGTGCAGGTACATCATTAGTTCGCGGAATATATTGCACAGGTGCAAATCGTATTGCTGCACGTGATGTAAATATTTACGCAGATGGTAGTTCAAATAATGCAATAGGCGTTGAGATAATTAGTCCATCAGGAGAAATATATTTACGATCATGCAGTTGTTATGGAACAAAAGCGGATATATCACAACCTGTTGGAAAAATATATCTTGGTTCAACAGATCTCGTAAATTCTAATGCAAATGGATATGATTTCACAACATTATTTAGCCCAATGAACTCTATATATGGTATATACGGTACTGGTCCTGGAAAGACTATTGATGCGACAACATATTATTTATATCCAGGAGTATGGGCAGACTCATTTTTAAATATTAGTGGAGCTGGATATGTAACACCAAGTAAATTATGTATACATGATATGTCTGTACTAATTAGATCAGCTATACCTATTGGTACAACAGTAACATTTACTCTTCAAAAAAATATGGTAGATATTTCTGGAATGACAGTTACAATTAACCAAAGTTCAGCTCAAGGTACATATAATATTGACAATGGAGCAAATAAATCACAAAGTTATAATAAAGGTGATAAAATCACAATTAAAATGGTTGTAAGTGGAAATGTCTTACCAGATGGTGTAAATCCTCTTGTAGATTTATCTATATATTAAAGACCACATTCAAAACAGAAAATATGGCAACGTTGGCATCAGGTTATTTACAGAAGCAGGTTGCAGCAATAAGACAGCAGGAGATAGCAGCTCGTATTGCCCAGCTTAGACAGGAACCATCATGTCCCAAAAGACAAATAACAGAAGGAACAGTACAGTCTATTGCACCAATATCAGGTACACAGTATATACATAATAAAGTTAATGTATGTCAAGTAAAAGGTACTATAAGTCCCGGTGGAACAGAGGCAGGTATATGGTTACGTAATAAACAGTTGGAATGTGTTGCAAATGAACCGACTCCGATACAGATTCAGCGTGTTCCAGCACGAATACAGTGTCAACCCTTGCCACCAGAGACACGTAATGCAGGAATGCCAATACCAACACCACTTTTTCCTTGTGTTCCACAAATTGTAGGATTTAATAAATAATCCTTTATCTATATGAAAATATCTATATAATATAAAATGCCAACAGCAAATTACGATTCATCTTATTTAACAATGCATAAGACAGCAGCGATTCTCAAAGGATTCAAGAAGGCAATGTCTACTACTACAGTACAACCTGAACAAGGTGGTGTAAAGACACAGGAGACAATTCTAACACGTAATCTGGGAGCTGGACAACCTATACGTAATGGTACTCTAATGCGCCCTGAAGTTAGTGGATGTGGTTGCAACTAAAGTATCTGTTGTGATATATTGAGTTGTCCATAACCATTCTGTCCTTCTGTTTCCACAGTACCATTGTTAAATAAATATATAGTATGATATGCACCACATATTACATGAGATACATCTGATTTCTCAACATTATTAGAAGATATTGTTGAATTATCTGTAAAACGCAGTACATAGTGATTGATACCTGTGCTTATTTGACAGGCAACTTTCTCGGATGAGGAAGTGATAGCGGCGCTGTGAAGGCAGCGCTCGGCTGGCTGTACAGCAGCAGGCAGGAGGCAGGGAAACAGGCAGGGGTTATCACAGGCAGGCAGCTGTCCTGCTGTCATGATACGTCCTGTAGATTGTAAGAATAATGTTGCATTTGCAGTAAATTGTATATCACTTACACTTTCACCTGAAAGAGCAATAACAGAACAGAATCGTGTCATACGAACAGGTACATTACGTGTATTTTTTGTACCAATACCAAGTTGCCCATATGAATTATTACCACAACAGTATATGGATCCATCACGAGCAATAAAAAAAGATGTATCAATACCAGCATATACACGTTCTATTATAAATGCATCAGGTCCTAATGTTTCTTTAATAATTCCAAGGGATGCAAAGATGGCTTCTGCTTTTTGTTCAAATGCAGTGGAAGGTAAAGTAAGTATAGAATCGACAATACCAGAATATGTAGCAATGCCGAGTTGACCAAAGGAATTATCTCCTGTGCAGTGCACTGTTCCAGAGACTCCTACAAATAGCATGTGTTGACGTCCAAGAGATACATCGACAATAGGTTCATTAAATATAAGTTGTTCAATGTCCCCATCCATATTATTCATGATATATACAATTCCTGTATGAAAAAGAAAGAGAGTATGTGTAGTATTTGTTAGAATCTTTTTAATTAACTGTGTATTTTGTATAATAGTATGACCTTGCTTAGCACATCTACCTGTTTGTATGAGACCTGTTGCTGTATTATAGATAGTATGATATGCTGTGCTGCCTGTTGATATAAGCCTGGCTGTCTGCTGTCCTGCTGTCTGCTGTCCTGCTGTCTGCTGTCCTGCTGTCTGCTGTCCTGTCTGCTGTCCTGCTGTCTGCTGTCCTGTCTGCTGTCCTACATGTAAAACTGTATTGTCATTAAATATTATATATACTGTATCATGAATAATATATAATTCTCGTATACCTATTAGAAACTGTTCTTCTGATAATGAAACTGTCTCAACACAATTATTAGTCGAAAGATCATATATTGATATATAATATTTAATATTATTCTGTAACGCCGCCGCAGCATATACTAATATATTATTACATATATTAACATGTGTAATGATGTCTTGAATTATTATAGTACAAGAATATTTACCGTATATTTGTATCGAATTCTGTGTAAAGTATGCGGTTGATTTTGTAGAGAAGACAGGAGTTCCTTTAAGTCCCCTGGGGCGAACAAACAAGGGATACATTAGTTCGGTCATATTTTCACCAAATTGCATGAAACTATTCATACCACATATATATGCCGCCTTATCATGTGTTATAATTGCCTGATAATATTCCCCTATATATAATCCTATAATTGTAGATGGTGTTTCAAATATTTTATTCATACCATTATTACAATTAAATATAATTGCAATGGATATCTTGTATAATTCATTATTATATGTATAATATATATCACGTGAATTACAACCAATATATTGTGACGCATTTTGGATGGCATATGGTTTCGCTCGCTCATTAAATGTATGATCTACTGTGTAAATTCCTGCTGCTGTTAAAATAAAAATATAATACCTGTTATGAGTTACTGCCTTTATTATAGAACTACCTACTGTCACCTGTTTAACTGTATATATTTTCCTGTGTTCATAATATATACTGTCTCCTATAATATTATATATCTTATTACCAATAATATATATCATACTATAATTATCATATTATATAAATAATCTTCAGATTATTCGGATTCTTCAATTATCTGAATAATTTTTATAACTGTAACCATTATCTACACTCTTTATAATATTATAATATAATGAAAAGAATAGTATATAATGTGACATTTTACACAACATATGTCCATGCCTTCGATTCAATACCTGTTACAGCATCTGGGACACCATTTGTTCCAGGAACACTAGTTACAACTATATCTTGTTCAATATATGGTGCAAAATATGATGCACTAAATGTGAAACTCTCTCCATTATTTAGAGCTTTATATGGTTTTACTATTTCAGACCATGCACTTCCACTCCAAGCAAAGAAATTAACACCTTGAGCAAATGGATTTTGTAAAGTAATTGTTAAATCGCCATTTGATTCCTGAACAATAAAGAATTTCTCTGTTTTAAATTCAATACCACCAATTATATTATTTTCATAAGTCTTGAACCCAGATACAATAGGACTTACATATTCATATGTTCCATTGTTATCTACAATGTATTTGAAGCCCTTGAATGCAACCTTACGTCTAGTAATAGATAATGCATCGGCCAAATAATTCTTCAATGTAGTTTGTACAGTATTATTAGACATAAATGTAGTATTGTTAAGACCAACAACATTGAATGCCAAATTAATACCATATACTACATTCGTATTGTTAGGGGCAACAGCCTGAGTTATTAAACCATTACCAATACTATAAGATGATCCCAAAGCACCAAGTGTAGTAGATGTTCCTGCAGCACCAGAAGTCTGATCCCATACTTTGTATGTCAAGGAGAATCCACCAATAGTTCCAAAGAGAGCAGGAACAAATCGTACATAACCAGAAAGCGTCAAAGGTATTACTGCATTCGCAGCCACATTTGTTGTAGTATATGTATGCCATGTATCATTCTCATCAACCTTATATTCCCATCCGTTTGCAGACACATTTGTAAGAAGTATACCAGATACAGCAGCAGAATCAACATCATTATAAGCAGCACCAATTGTACTTAGTACAGTTGCAACTGTAATACCCACATTAGATGTATCTGTAATGGAAGATGTAATTGTAGGTATGATTACATCAACTGGACTATTAAGTACAGGAGCATCATTCACTGCATCAATATTAAGTACAACAGTTGCATCACCAGTACTATATGTATTAGAATATAGATCAGCAAGCAATGTATATGTTCCAGATGTACCATCATATGTATTCCATGCTTTCACGGAAATATTAACAACACCATTAATATTCAAATTAGGCAAGAAACGTATATATGCCGCCGCTGCAAGAGGTAAACTCTCTGAATTATTAAGGCTTACATCGGACCATGATCCACCACTGGCAGTCTTGAATTGCCACTTACCATTTGCATGTTGATCACCAATTATTATGAGACCCTTATTTACAACTGGATTAGAATCACCATATGCACCACCAAATAGAGTTAACATACTTGCCACAGTTACACCAGTATTAACGAGAGAATCTACATCTTCATCAATATTTGGTATAGTTATTGAACCAGTAATAGTAGGTACTGAAACAGCAATGAAGGAGAGATCATTAATAGCTTGCACAGCAGTAATTGATCCAGATGATGTAGATGATTGTGTAGCTAGATATGATAGTAAAGTTGCATTTGATAATATGCTGGTATCGAGGAATAGTTGTGCTTTTGTGGTAATATTATCAGCAGAATCTACTACAAATGCAGTGACTAAATCAACATAATCTGCACCATAATCATATGTAACAAGTGCAAATTTGGATGCAGTTATACCATAAGCAGTTGCAAGATTAGCAGTTAATGTAGGGATATTAGCAGAGTTATCCAAGAATGTTGTAGAATTAAGATGTTCCACAGTCACCTTCTGTTGTATGTAATAAAGTGTAGATGTAGTATCAGGAGTGACAGCTTGATATACAGAACCAGCACCAGACGAATATGATGTTTCAATATCATCTAATGCAACGGGTGTTGCAGTTGTACCAAGTGAACCATCCCATAGTCTATAATACAGGTTCTTAACACCTGGCAAACCAGCAACAGGTACAAAACGTATATATCCACTTGCATCAAGAGGGATAACTAAGCCAGCATCAGCACCACAGAGATCATATTCAGTCCATACACCAGATGAAGAAGATTTGTATTGCCAGCCACCACCATCATTGTAGCCAGTAAGTACAATACCCAAATTGGCAAAAGATGTATCTTCATCTACAATCCCCCCACTAATTTCATTCATAATTGTTTGTATGGATACTCCATTAATTGATAAAGATGATTCTAATATAGAAAGAACAGGCATACGATGTACAGGATTACCAGAAAGAATTGGAGCATCATTAACATTGGATATAACAATACGTGTAGTCGCGGTTCCTTGTGAGAATGCACCAGAAGGATCATATGTAGTAGTATCAACAGTTGTACCATTACCACCAGCAGTTTGATCCCATACTTTGAATGTAAATTCAGCAATACCACTATATGCAGAAGTAGGTTGGAAACGAATATATGTTTGATCATCTAAGAGTAGTGCAGAAGCGGCACTAGTAGATCCGAAGTCATTCCAGGATGAACTAAGGTTATTTCTATATTGCCAGTAGCCTGAACTGGTATCTATAGTTTGTCCAATAATAGCAACACCAAATAATGCATCAGGATCAATAGGTAAATAATTATTACCTAGTAGCCCACAAATATCAATGACTTGTTGACCATTATTAGATGCATCCGTAATATCTTCGTATATAGATGTTAGTGAAATAGTAGGAGTATTATTGAGAACAGGTGCATCATTAAGATTTGTTACATCGACTTCTGCAGTACGTGTTGCAGAACTGTATGAGTTGCTAGCGAGAGATGAAAGTGTGACAACAGTTCCAGTGGTACCAGAGAAGGTATTCCAGAGACCGAAAGTGAATGCAGCAGTACCAACAAAATGAAGAGTAGGTACAAAACGGAGCATACCACTCGTATCAAGAAGTAATACTTGACCAGATCCAAGACTTATTGCAGTCCATGAAGCATCTGTAGACGCTGTCTTATATTCGAATGCATAACTACCTACATCACTAATATATATTCCTTTATTAACAACAAGATTACTGTCATTATAATCAGCGCCCAAATGATCAGTAATAGATGATACAATATAACCTGTATTTTGTTCATCTGAAATATCTTCATATATCGTTCCCACAGGTACAGCAGCAGATCCAGCTAAAACAGGAGCAGTGAATTCAGTAAATGTTACAGTCAGATAATTCGTAATAACAGTAATTGATCCAGTACTTGTTGAGCTCTGTGAAGCAATATAATTAATAAGTTGTGAATTACTATTAACGGATGTGTTTACTAAAGAATCAATAACATTTTCAATAGTATCATTCGTAGAAACGGCAATTTGTATAATGGCCTGTATACCTATAACATCTAATACAATTTGTTCTGCGACAACACTATTTTGTGAATATGCACCAAGAGTTTGGTAAGTTGAATCAGCCAATGTTCCAGGAATTGCACCATCAGTTTGATCCCAAATCTTGAAAGAGAAACTGTTATTTGTTGTATATGTTTCACTAGGTACAAAACGAATTGTTGCACTAGGATCTAATACAAGAGCGGATCCACTAGATACACCAGAAATACTTACCCAACTGGAGGATGCATCTAGTTTATATTGGAAGTATCCATGTGTATTTGAAGATGTACTTGTGATTGCAATACCTTTAAGGGGATTCGTATCAACATCATAATATTCGCCACTTAGTTCAGTAGTGAAGTAGCTGGCAACAGTACGACCCTTATTACCAGCATCAGAAATATTAGATAGAATGGGAGTATATGAAACAGTTTGGCTACTACTTACAACAGGAGGATTGGAGGGTTCGATGGTAACTGAACCGAAGCCGGCAATACGATAGCGTTTCTGTCCAACAGTGAAGAAATCACCAACCAACTTATTTTCACCGCTAATAGTTAAATAAGAGTTCACACTAAGATCATAATATGTTGCAGTAACTTGTGTAGAATCCGCATTAATAATAATTTGTTCACCATCTGCCACGAAGAGTTTAATGTAACTTCCTGTTGCAAGTGAGTCGAATGTAATTGTAGGAGTTCCACCAGTGAAATCAGGGATAACAATATTAACAGGTTTCTGTGCAAGACCAGAAATGCTGGTAACAAGTGTTGCCTCGAAATTAGCAAATGCAGTGGGGTCATCACTAATTGTTACAATCTTGCCGCCAGAAATGGATTGTACATCAGCAGCGGTTGATGCAAGGATTGTACTACGAACAGCTTCCACAATTGCAGTACGTTGTTCAACAGTTGCATTAACAATAGAAGCACCCATGCTACTCAAAATATCTCCAGAAGACACTGCTGCAGATTGTTGAGCTGCAATGAAACTCTCTACATATATTGCAGCATTGGATATATCAGCAATAGCATCTGTTACAGCAGATGAAGCAGATGCAGGAGGATCAATGAAAGTAGCAGTAAGGGTTACATTATTTTGTGAGAAAGACCCGCCAGAAGTAAATGTCGCATTAACAGTCTGTCCGCGTACACCAGAGTTTTGATCCCATAGTTTGAAAGTGACTGATGCATTACCACTATAATCATTATTAGACACAATACGTATACTATCAGTTGGTCCCAATAATAGAGCGCTTGTAAGAGTGGAAGTTAGAACATTCCATGAAACATCGGCTGCCAGTTTATATTCTGCAGTGGCAATACTAGAACTAGGTACACCAACAACAGCAATACCAAGTCCAGAAATATCATCATGTGTAATAGCACCACTTATATCATCAATAATACTGCTGACGAGGCGTCCAGTTGTCACAATATTCTTATATTGTTGTGGGAAAATCACAGTCTGTCCGCTGGTAATAACAGGAGATGTATTAGTGAAATAAACGTTAAAAACAGCATGTATGTGATTTTGTGAGAAAGCTCCATCGGCTACATAGGATGCATCAGCAAATGTTCCAGCAGTACCTATAGTTTTATCCCATCCAACTATCTGTACGCTGGCATTACCAAAAAATCCATTAAGAGGCGACATACGTATGGAATCAGATGCATCAAGCAGGAATGCATTGTTGAGTGTTACACCACTGGATAAGTCGCTCCAGGAGACGTCACCATGTAGTTTGTATTGGAAGAGATTATCTGCAGTTCCAGAGATACCAATAATACCAATACCTTGCCCGATATTAATATTCAAATCAGAGTATGAAATATCCGCTAAAATTTCGGCAACAGTAACACCAATATTAGATGCATCTGTTATAGAACTTGCAAAACTGTCAACAACTATTGAATCGCCAATAATAGTAGGTGAAGGATCTGCTACAAATGTAAGAGATATTGCGGCAGGATTAGTAAAATCAAGTGTAGGTGAATAATGCCCAGTAGGTTGTGTGAATAGAAGATTAGAAGTACCATTACTTATAATATTGTTAGATCCATCACTTTCGAAATCGAGGAATGCAGCAGTATAACTATTAGCTGGTGAATAATTATTTGTACGAATCTTATATTCTTGACCATTAACCATATTAATATATGATGTAGTATATGTAACACCTGATTGAAGAGTAAGCGGTGTATCAACAGACAATCCTCCAGGAGTTGCTGCACCAATAAGACTAACAATATTAAATCGCACTATAGCAACAATTGGTCCATTAAATGCTTGTCCTGTTGCCTTAGAATATTGACGACCAGTCGCCATATAATATACACCAGGACCATTTGTAGATATATCTGCAGGATAAGTACCAGAACTATCTGTGCGTTCTAGAGAATATACTCTTAATGGAGGTGTTGGATCCGCAGTAGCATATACAGAAGTAGTTTCATATTGACTGCCAAAAGTGAATGTTGAGCCATTATGTGTTATTACTACTTGACTAGATGTATCTAAATTAATAAGAGACCATTTAGATAATCTATAAAAAAATGGACTTCCTTGATTATATGATGTACTATTTATTAAAGGAGCTTCAACACTTGCAACAATATGTGTAGATCCATTACGCGTAACAGTATCATTTGTAGGAATACTTGCTAAATTAGCATATACACGTGCAGAAGCAGCGGTATATTGTGTATAGCTTCCATTATCAGCTTGCGCATCACTATATACAGGATATACACGGAAATATACATCGGCGCCCCAGAAAGTGGTCATACCAGCAGGGAGTGAGAAGGAGTATGTATACATATCACCCGATTGTACAGGAGTTATTTGATCATATAGAGCATTTACAGAGCCAAGTCCATCAGTTACACGTAGTCCAGCAAAGGTAGTTGCAGAAACGATGGTATATGTGCGAACTTTATCGAGGAACATGTTAGTTGATCCATTGACCTGTGTTACACCACCATTATACCATACACCAGGAGTATCATATACAACAGTAGGTGTTATTGCAGGATAATCAGTAAAATTACCGTTATTTGCTACACCATCACTATAAACAGGATATACACGGAAATGCATAATAGTTTTGCTACCAACTGTAAGGTTTGAAGGAAGAGTAAAAGTATATGTATAGAATATACCATTAACAGTAGCAGTTAATTGAGGATATAATTGATCTACAGAGCCCGAGAAGAATGGTTCTTCATAGAATCGAAGACCTTGGAAATCCGCAGTATGAACAACAGTATATGTGGCGTTTTTCTTGAAATTAACATTAGTAATGGATCCATTAATATTAGTGAGTTGATTACCAGATGCATCATATAAACCAGGGCCACTATATTGTGCAGGTTCTAAAGTTAATGCTGCAATGAAACCATTAACATCTGTATTTGTAGGTGAAGTACTGCCTATAGTGCGTCCAGTATAAAGATCTTTTAGTACAATGCTACCGCTAGTAATATTAGTTCCACCAGCAAAATATAATTTATCATTATATACAGTAATGGATCGTCCAATAACAGCTCTATTTTGACTAGTTAAATCAAATCGAATACCAGATTGAAGATTATCTAGATTATGATTAAACTTTAAGAGAAGTGGAACAGGATTATTTGATAGATCAAGACTAAGTGAAAATGTTGTAATTGATGTAGATGTTCTATCATTTGCTACATTAATATTTGTACGAGCGGCACTTGAATATGTTAAAGAATAAATATATCCAGAAGCGTCACGTAATAGTTTTACATTTGTTCCAGGTGCAGTTGAATTAAATGAAGGAATTCTATTAACTAGTGAACTAAGTGTATTAAGATCAGGAGAATATTTGAAGATGAATGCCATACCTGCAATATTTGATCCACCGAATGTCTGAATTGCATTACCAGATGCATCATTCATAACAAAATTTCCAGAAGTACCGTTTGTATTACATAGACCTATAATATTACCAGAAGCATCTATATCAATATCTTGACATATCATATTACCATTCGTTCCATTTGTAATTGCATTTTTACTGATAAATGAACCATCTGATGCGGCGAGATTTACAATAATAGGTTGTACAGTAGTCGTCATAGTATGGGAGAAACCAGATTGTTGAACATTTGTACCATTATACATAAGAAGAGTTGCACCAGTAGAAGAAGTATTATTTAATGTACAATATACGGAATCAGATGCAGCATGATATACAACATTTTTAACATCGGCAACATTTACAACGGCACGATATATACCAGATACATCGAATTTACGTATCCACTGATAATCTAAATCTCCATTAACTTTAACAATAAATGTTGCATTAGCAAGAGTAGGATCACCTCCACCTGTATTAGCAGAAAGAAGACTCACACCTGCTTGTGCAGCACCAGTATCATCACAAAATACGACAGATTGTCCTGTAATAGACGTATTTGCTGTAATATGATAATATGCATTACCAGTAGAGTCAAATGTTGCTCCTCCTGCACGAATATTGAATGATCCTCCACTAGGATATGCAGAATTTAATGTAATAGGATTACCATCGGAATCACCCACTAAAAGAATAATACCAGCTGTTGCTTGACCACTATTAGGGGGAGCAGTAGCAATAGTAGATAGAGCATTACCAACGATATCATTGTATGTAAGTGGAGCTATTCCAGATCCAATTGCAGCCGAGATATAAATCTCATTTGTGTAAGGATTAATATTTAAACTTTGAGCACCAAGACCAACACCATTACGATATATAATACGACACCATGACATAGATGTAAGGGTACTATTATATTTTGCTACAAACAAGAATGAACTAGTAGTACTGTCATTTTTTGTCCAAAAATTCAATGTATTACCAGAGATATCTGAGAACGTGATTGTTGCTGAAGCAGAGGTTAAAGGTTGACATACACCATACACATATACATTTCCTGATGAATCTACCTCAATACTCTGTAGATTTTCAAGAGAATTAGTACATGTTACCAATTTTCCAAAAGCAGCGGAACCATATAATTTATAGACCTCTGTTGCCATTTTCCTATACTATATTTTTTGAAAAATAGTATAGAAATTAGACATAATTATATTATTTATCCAGTAAATCCAACAAGTCGTGCATCAATTGATTGACCTATTACAGTAATAGTAGTAGGTATATAAACTTGTTGTAATATTTTTTGTTGTATATTACCTTTTGAAGAACTAATAGATGTAGATACTACCGAAGAATATGTAAGTGTATTACCTTCAGTTTGATCCCATAATACAAATGGTATATTCACTGTTCCATAGAAATCTGTATTAGGTTTAAATCGTAATATAATATCTTGAGTGGAAGATATTAAGAAATATGCACCAATATATTCAAAATTATTGAATTCTGGATCATTTTGATTTTTCCATTGCCAAGTTCCATTTATTTCGGAGAGGACAGCAGAAACATCAATAGCAATTCCTTTTAATGCATTAGCATCAACATCAATATAAAATGGTGTAAGTTGTGTAAATAGAGATGTAAATATGATACCATTATTATTAATATCTTCAATATTTTGAATTATAATTGGCAATTTAATAATAGGAGATAATATAAGTACAGGTGGATGATTTACATGTGTTACAATAACACGTTGTAGAGCTGATCTAAAAGAAATTGTTTCTGCTATAGTTGTAGTAATTTGTGTAATAGTATTTTCCGTTGCAATACTTTGATCCCATAATGAGAATGTAATTGTTTCCTCACCAAATGAAATTGGATTTGACAGGAATCGAATTCTTGTTGAGGATAATCCTTTCACAGGATATATATATCCACTTGGAATTGTAGGGATATTCTGCCATGCATCACCATTGTTAAATGATAATTGCCATGCACCGATTGAATTTGTATATGATCGTATAGCAACACCAACACTATTTGGGAACAGCGCAGTATAATACTGTGTTATTTTTGCAATAAAATCAGTGACAGATATACCATTATCAATAGAGTCTTCTAATTGAATATTAAATATGACTTCGATATTACTTTGTGTTATTATTGGTGCAGCATCACCACGTGATAATATAACGGTGGATATCAAATTACTAGTAGAAATAAGATTAGTATAATTATTAATTATGATAAATGCATTGTCTTGCAATCCTAAGTCACGTGTATTAATTATTTTCGCAGTCAAATCATCCGTTCCATTTGTATTAGTATTTGGTACATATCGTATACGAGTTTGTGAATTATTAATATTTGTAAATATAATACCAATATTATCAGATATAAATCCATCAATATCTTGCCATATACCATTTATATAATATTGCCATGTACCATAATTCGTAGTTTTCGAATAGATAATAATACCACAATCAATATCATTAGGATTCAATAAATAATTTAATATATATGTAGAATATATATCAGCAAATGATATACCATTATTATTATTCAATGCTATTGTTGCCGTTAAATTAAATACATATGGTATAGGTGCTCCTTCTATTAAATTGAAGATAGGAGGAGGGTTTATTTCGGTTGGAGGAATATATAGTTCATTTAATACATTTATATTTATTATTCCAGAATCAATACTATATCCAGCGGCAGTACCTTGAAATTGTGGGGATAAAGGAGAGAATGTTTGTATAGTACCATCCCATAATAAGAACGATATTGATGGATTACCATCTACCGTTGAATTGGGTACAAACCGTATTGCATTATTTATAGTGGCTTCAACATGTATTGCATTAGTGGAAGTTGCATTTAAGTTAGACCATGATTGAAGAGAAGAGAAGTTTCTAGAAAGTTGCCATCTTCCTACACCATCTGTAATAGTAGAATATATTGCAATAAATTTCCGTGGACCATCATAATCAATAATTAATCCTGCATTTTCAAAATATGTATAAATATCTAATATAGTTATTGGTGTGCTTGTAATGTTTTTTTGTATACTATTAAGTGTATATACTCTATCAATTGAACTGCCGCCAAATATAGGTGGTGTATTGACCGCAGTTATTGTTATATTAGCTATTGCTATATTATTTGAGAATCCTCCTGTTTGTCCTGCTGCACGTGCTGCGAGTACGTCAAAAAATGTACCTGGCTGTCCTTGTGTTTGATCCCATGCTACAATCAGTATAAAAGCACTACCATTATAATTTTCATTAGGTACAAATCGTATACGATCATATGTATTAGCTGATAATAATAATGAATTAACAAATGAAGGAGATACTGCAATCCACCTTGCCTGTGAAACTGCTGCATTAATAACATCCTGATTAGTTAAATCTACTGTTGTACCTGTTGCAGCAGAATTAACTGTTATATTAACTGATCCTGGATTCATATTAATTGTTTGATTTGTATTATAACTACCACTACTAATTATAGGAAGATATGTTGTAACATTGAACCATTGCCATACACCGTTACGTGTATCTGTACCTGTTATCGCAATACCAAGCTGATCTGCACTATCAATGTCTGTAACATATGGTTGAATTAATGCGGCAATTTCTGCTGTAGTATATCCTTGATTATCAGCATCTCTAATATTTTCAACAATTATTCCTAAGTTAACAGAAATATTATTTTGTAAAACAGGAATATCATTCACATTCTGTACAGGCTGTATAATAACACCACTACCATAACTATATGCGCCATTAGGTGTTAACGTGATTTGTTGATTATATGATTCTATAGAACGACCATCCGTTTGATCCCATGCACGGAAAAGGATTGTACCGAATGCGGCAAAATTCGCAGCAGGAAGGAATCGTACACGATATTTGGATTCATTTGTTAATAGCAAAGCACCTTGTTGAAAGTCTATTGGTTGCCATACTGATCCACTTAGACACCATTGCCATACACCATCTACAGCAGATGTTGTTGTACTATAAAATGCAAATCCAGCAGATACATCTGGTCCATCATAATCGATCGTATTTGCTGCAACATTTTGATAGAGATCTAATAAATTAATACCTGTATTGAATATAGGATCTTGATCTTCCAAAATATAGTCCAGTGTTACAATAGGATTATTTGCCAAAATGGGTGCATCATTAACGGGTGTTATTGTTTGCCGCACATATAGTATATCTTCCGAAAATGCGCCATCTGTAATATATGTAGTATCTACTATCTGTCCATTCATTCCAATGGACATATCCCATGCTTTTATTCCAAACGATACTGTTCCATTATAATTAGGACCTGGAATAAATCGTATTGATGTTGCTGCGAGAGGATCTATTAATAATCCAGCATCCACTGTATAAGGTCCAACTGTTTGCCAAACATTTGATAGACCATTTAGAATTTGCCAACTTCCTCCTACTGCAGCAGATAAATCAACTATGGCTATTGCAGGTCGTGTTCCTACATCTACATCAAAGACAACAGGTGCTGCTAAATTAAATATGGCACTAAATGTCATACCAATATTTATAAGCTGTGGAATATCTTCCGTTATATCAGTCATTTGAATAGGTGTTAAATTGGAAAAATATGGAGCATGATTAACATGTATTATGGGTTGTACAATTGTAACCGAATTAACACTAAATGCACTTTCACCTGATATTGAACCAGGTGCAGGCAGTTCTACATATGCAGCTGCAACACCATATGTTTGATCCCATGCTTTGAAAACAAAGGAAATATCTCCATATTCATATAATGGAGGAACATATCGAATACTATATTGTGCCGAATCTGGTAACAAAAAATAATTGGATCCACCATTATCAATTAAATCAGCAGCAACAATATTATACCATAGACCAGCGCCTAATCGCCATTGCCAATTACCTGTACCACCTACATATGTTATTGCTATACCACGTTGTGCACTTGCATCAGCATCAGTAATTACAATACCAGAGAGTGTTAATAATTGTGTCACTGTTATAGGGGCATTTTGGGATGAATCTTCAAGAATAGATGGAAGTGTGATTGTGGCAGATTGTATAACAGGTGAATTAAAATTAATGCCAGCTGATACTATAGGGGCTTGAAATATGGTTGTTTGTAAACTCAAAATATTAGTTGCGAGTCCTGTAGTATAATTAAAACCTACATCACCATTCAATTGATTCCATACACGTACTATTAATTCAGCAATAACAGAATCACTATTTTGATAAGTTGGTATGATACGTATAGAGGAACTTGCATCAAGTAGTAGGACAGAATCCGTTTCAGTTAGATGCGCGACAGTCCATTGAGGATTAGTATAGTCTGTGGCAAATTGTATTTGGAAGTTGGGGATAATACCAGCAGATAGCTCAAAAGAAAGTGCTTTATAATCAGCAAAATTATTAGACAGTATATTTGCATCAAGAAGAGAAAGACAGTCAGCAATATTAAATCCAGGAATGATTTGCGCAGGAGTATTAGTAAATATTTGTGATTGTTGGAGAACAGGAACAGTTCCAGTAAATTCTGGACGCAGCACAGGAGAAAAAGCATATTTATCAGTTGCAATAGTAATACTAATATTATCAGGTAGTGTTAGCCCCTGTTGAGCAAAGAAAGCTGCAATATCAAGCGTTTTATAATCAATTGTATTTACTTCATTAATATAATCAACCCATGATCCAGGAATTACAGGAATTGCAGTTATACTATTCTGTTGACCTATAGCGCGATTAATTCTCAGCTGTGCAGTAATATTGCCTGTATTACTATATTGCAGTATATTCGCCGCATTTAGCACAGTACCTGATTGTATAGTATATCCATTCGTGCGCATTGCAGAAACATCGTATGTTTTATATAAGAAGAATGTAGATCCAATAGGGGTTGAATTGGACGCGATAGATAATTGTACAGATGATGATAAGAAAACTGTACTGATATCTGCATTGGGAAGTGCGAGTATTTGCCATGCAGCGGATGAATCCATTCTCCATCTCCAAGTACCATGTACAGAATCAGTATATGTAATACCTATATAATTCCCTGAATTATTAGAAGCATCATATGATAATGTATCAATTAATATAATATTAGTGAAATTACCACAAAAATCCTGATAAATATTATTTAACTGTTTTATTTGTGACATTTCACCTTTTTCTATGTGTCGTTATTAATATAAATATAAAAATAATTATATTAATAATATGATGTGTAATATATTGCACGAATTACAATGCAAAATTACGTTGTAAGCGTCCAACTTTGGAAGAAATATAATCGGAATATGATCCGAAATTAATATTATTATATGGTCCTTGCAAAACTTGTTGTCTAATGGCCTCCGTTTGCATTTCAATTGTATTGAGACGTACAAGATCAGAATGCATCCTTACGTTTTTATTACCAACTACATGTAATGGTGGTTCTGATCGAGCTTTATTTGTTTGTGCTAATGGAATTTCTGATTCATATGCAAGTAATTCACCAATTGAAAACACGGAAGATAATCCAGTTATTATTTGTGTAGTTGCAGTAGCTTCAAATCCTTGCTCAAGAGTAGTACTATTAAATAGTGGACCGATAGATATAGTATATTTACCAAGCGGAGGTGCAGGAAGTATATATGAATATTCATAAATTTGACCATTAATCAACGTATTTGTTACTGCGCCAATAGGTACATCTGGATATGAATATAATTGAATTGGTGTTTCTTGAATAGTAGCATCTAATAAAGAGAATCTATATGCTGTTGGTTGTGTTCCAACTTGTCTCCATGAAAGTTTAATAAATGATGAATAAACTTGTTCTATAGATAATATGCTTGGTGGTTGATTTGAAATACTATATTGTAAATTGTACTGTCCATTTGTAAGTAAACCGGATGTATATATATTATCATTATTAATAGAATATATACTGTTAGTTAAATATCCAATTGCACTTACACTATCTTTAAAAATAATATATTTAATTAATGTTTCTTGTGGCCCTATGTCAGGTCTGCCAGTTTTTAAGATAAAAAAGAATTTGTCAAATCCACTAATATTTATTAGCCATCCACTTACATTACTAACCGTATCGTTAGGAATAGTAAATGAACTCCCCCCAGTTAAACTATATGATACATCATAATTTGGATTAATATATGTTACTGCTATATATTGTGATGCGCCGCCTGACATTTATTTATAAATCATTTAAAAATTAAGAAGAAGGAAGTGAAGAAGGAAGTGTTAATAAATCATCCAATGTTAAAATAATAGGTTGTATTTGATCATTCGTATTAATAATTCTTGACTCTAATACATCAATTGAAGGTATAAGAATTTGAGAATAATTTATATCACCAATATTTACTCCATCACCAATATTTAATCCATCAACTGCATTATACTCATAATTTAAATTAACATTTCTTGTTATATTAGTACTAATATCTCGGCTACCTGTATATTGTGCAGTTTGTAATAATACATTTTGTAAACTATTATATATATCATTATTTTGAATAACACCATCTATAGACTGTCTAATAAGAATTGAATATGACATATCTTGAATATTTGTTGAATCTATAACAGTATCGCCAGACAAATCATATATATAACAATATATGTATCTATTTATTTGTGTATAATAATTTGATGGGAATCGTGGTAACATTGGTGGAGTTGTCATTGTTATTATTGTATTATGGTCCAATGAAGTATATACAAAATCTGTATATCTATCATTATTACCTACTTTATTAATACTAAACGTATTAAATAATGATTGTCCTGGTGATTTATAGATCCATTTTTCCGTAAAAATATCAGCTATTGTATTTCTTGTGGAGTCAATAAAAGATCTTCCATATGTAAATACATTTTCTGAATTGCTCGCATCATATAATGCTATACCAATTGATGATATATCACCAGGGAATCGTATTAAATTTCTATTTGCATACAGCAAGTTATATATATCACTTAATATAAACTTTGGTGCTTCTGTTAGTCTTATAAAAGATGATAAATCATATATTAATGGATCTCCACTTATTGTAGGCTGTACATTTGTAATTGAAGCCTGTACAATAGCTGTTCGTGAATAACATATATCAGTTAATAATCCACCGTCATATGGAGCAAAGAAAATAGATACTGTGCGATTATTTACAGGAGGGAATACAGGAACTATTGCAGCTGATCTATAGAATATATAATCTGTGTTATTAAGGACGGTTCCACTAATAATTTCATAGGATGGTCCATTAATATCACCACTAACACCGAGCCATTTACCACCAATAGCAATATTATTGCAAAGATCAGCAACAATTAAACTACAATTTGCAGCAATCCCATATTCACTCGAATCAATATCTGTAAATCCGAAAGATGTTAATAAACCGCTAACTGATACATATGATAGGTCTCCACCACGAGGGAATGTTCCTGCATTATATACAATATTTGTATTACTGAAATATGCAGGGTTATTTACAGGGAGAATATTCAGACGTATTTCGCCGCGATTAATACTGTATGAATAATTACCTCCCTGTCTACTAATATCATATCCTGATACCGTATTTAATACATATGAACTATTAAATCGTGCCGAACTATCATTCTTATCCCATGCCAAAAATTGCAGTGTTGTTCGACCATTTGCATTCGCATTAGGTGTATAACGTATGGACGCCGATGCATCTAAATTAATTATTAGTGGTCTACCATCATTCACTGGATCCAATGGAACATATGATTGTCCTGGAGAAGTAATATATGACCATGTTCCTAACCCAGATATACTAGGATATGCATTTACAGAGGTATCATATTTACTAATAATAGAGAATCCAAGTACTTGGTTTTCATCATATTCCGTATAATTTGTTCCCAATACAAGTTGTGATAATATAGTGCTGCCAGCAATTGTTATAGGACCAGCACCTTCGCATATATCTGGTATATTATATACAAATTGTACGGTACCATCTTGTGGTGCTGTAGGTGCTATAATAGGAGCATGATTTATAAAACTAACACGTGATGTAAATTTAATGGAATTAACACTATATGATGTTTTACCGCCTCTTGTTATTGATGTAGGATCTGCAATAGTATTTATTGTATCCCATGCATATACAGAAAATGCTGCTGCCTCTACTGTATTAAATTTATATAAGGCGGGTTCGAAACGGAAACGTATATTATCTGATAATTCATAAACATGATATGATGTATCCGCCACAGTCCATGAAATGCCTGAAGTATCTGAAAAATACCATTGACCTGATATATTTTTCGTAAAATTATGTATATATAATCCGCGCTTAGTAAAAGTCGAAGATATATCAAATTGTTCTATATAAATACCGCTCAAATTTGTGAATAGATCAGTAATTGATATAGATATACCACTTGTATCTGCTTGACATATACCAAGATCAAATGTAGTAGCTAATGTGAATTTAGGCGAATGATTTACTGGAATAATTGTTAGATTCAAATTAACTTTTAATGCACTATAAGCACTTTGACCAGATAATGATACTATAGGTAATGGTGATTCTAATGATCGTAATACATCATCAATCATACTTATATCAGTTCCGTCATAAAAATGCATAGATAATTGTGATGTTCCATATGTATATGGATCATATTGACTTTCATCACCGTGTGTATATGGAAAAAATCTAATTGCAGCAGATATATCTATTTCTTTAAGGAAATTTCTATATCCTGGAGGAGTTACAATTAATTGTTGCCACACAGGATTAGTATAATCTGTTGTATATTGCCATATTCCTGCAGGAATTGAATCTTTTTTAATAAGTGACAAAGATATATCCACAATTGATATACCACGTTGATCACTTGGATCACGTTCAATATATGTACCATTATTAATGAAATAATCAACTATATCTATTACTTTAATGTAAGATAAATCTATTGCATTATCTGGTTGTACAAATTCTATAGAATATGGTATTGTTCCACCACTAACTTCTGGTCTATTCTGTACAGGATTAACTGTCCATGTGACACTCGCTGAATTTTCACTATATGCTGTTAATAAAGGTATGTCGCCGCTTAATGCAATTTGAGCTTTTGTTTCAAATAATCCTTGTGTTTCATATCCATCCCATGAATAGAAATGCATTTTAATAGTACCATAAAAATAGGAATTTGTACCAGTTATTGTTATATTTGTTGCATTTGTTGAACTTCCAAACAGTGGTTCACATCTAAAATGGAATGCATTATCAATAGATATTTCAGATATATCATTACGTTGCGCATTTCTTAGATCAATTTCTTCTGGTGGATTTGTACCTACTTGATTTTTAGTATAATATATTCGTATTGATGATGTATCAAGTCTGTCATCATCTGGAGTAATTTCAATCTTCCAACAAGCTAAACCAATATATTGTCCATTAAGTATATCTATATCTGAAATATTAATATATGATATAAATTCAGTTGATTGAATTGTTTTTTGTCCGCCTTCTGAAAAAGGGATTTCTATAAAGTTAAAATCAGACGCTGGGGTTTCATTAATAGATATTAATGGACGTGTATTAACTAAATCAACTGGTTGTATTAATTTAATTAATTGTACACTAAATGCAGGTTGATTATATGATGCATCTAATATAAATAGTGTAGCACTAGTATCTGTAAAATGTTGTAAAACATTATATTCTTGCCCTGATATACCAACAGTACAATCCCAAATACGAAATGATAATTGTCCATCATCTACTTCTTTTGATCCAACTTGACTTCTGAAACGAAGAGATCCATCAGGACCTATTAAAAATGCATTGCTAATATTATATGTTTGTTCCGATAAATCCTCCCAACTATCACTATTTGTTAATTTATATTGCCATTGACCGTGTGTAAAATCTACACCATATATAGCAACACCTAATGTATTATTAGAAGCATCTGCATCATATACATTCATCCCTGGACTAGATAATATATTTTGTATTGTAATACCTGAAGGATCATTATTAGCGGATGATATATTTGTTAATGTTACAGTCGCTCCATTAGTACCAGTTGGTATATTATTTGTAGGTATAACACGTACACGAAACCCCATTTCAGCAGAACTATAATTATCAGCAGGATCACTAAATGATAATTGATTTGTAAGATAGTTTGCTGTTGTTATTTGACTTAAATTTCCTCTATCCCATAATCGAAAGTTAAAATATGGATAATTATTTTCATTATTATTATCATTTTTATGTAATTCAGTGCAAAAGAATTTAATAGTATCATTTGGAAGTAAATGAAACCACTTTCCATCTTCAAGTGATGGAATATTAACAAATTGACCAAGATTACTTAATCTTGCACTACTATATTTCCATGTACCTATATTTTTTGACGAGATATCTGTTATTACCATACCCATATTAAAATTAATATCAGTTGGTATATCTTGATCACTTATTGATATATATCTATATGTATTAAAAGTATCATATAAATATGAAATAGGATAATGCGATATATCATGATCAGGTTGATCTTCATATTGATTTCTTAAATATAAAAATGGATTGCTAGTATGATTTGTAAGTACTGGTTGAGAATTTACGGTAACATCAATATATGCAGTAAATAATTCAGATGAAAAAGGAGTACCTGGGCCAACTCTTTCACCTTCTCCATATGACATATCAAATACTTCACCATTGGAGCCGATTTTACGATTCCATAAACGAAACTTCATTTCTGCCCTGAAATTCTGTTCTAATTCTCTATTATCAGGTGATTGTCCAAATACAAATTGAATATCATTTGATGATGGAAGAGCTTCATTTTCGCCAATAAGAAGATACTTTGTCGATGAAGTAAGTATAGACGTTTGATTAATACTGGAACCAGATCCTGCTATATTTTGAATTATCCATGTACCACAAATGTCAGTATCATCTATTTTAAGATATTTAGGAGGATCATAATATAATGCTATACCATATGTACCTAATTCTCCAGAAATACTAGGAAATGCTTCTTTGAATAATTTTTTAAATGTAAATGGTGTACTATAATTATTTCTTTGTATTAAATATCCTATATTATTAAGATTAATTAATATATCATTATAATATCCTGGAGAAGGTAATAGAGATGGTTGATAAGATATATCAAACGTATTATTTAATTTATATTGTCCAGAGAAATCAAATACAATATTGGGGATTGAATATGATTTTATTTTTGTTAAATCTATTTCCATACGTCTAATAATATAATTTGTAGTACGATTATAACTTCTAAGATATTGTCCATTATTACCTATATTTATTATACCTATAATACTTCCATTAAGATCTCTTTCTAATATTACAGGAAGGTCAATATAAGATCCACTGATATTTGATGTTATATTTAATGATATATCAGGCGTAACTCTTGTTAGTATAGCATCTTCGAAAAATAATTCAATATTATATGATGGATATGAATTATCAACAATAATTTGTGTTTCTAATGTATCAATCATATTTGAATTATAATTATACTCACTACTGAGAGAGGATGTATATATTTCTCTGAATAAATATGGTTGAATCTGTGCATATATTCTCGCAATTTTATTAGGAGTGATAGAAGAATATTTACCGTTTGTATCGTCATTCACATTATTATTATAATTATTCGACCAGTATAATTCATCTAATAATAAATCTCCTGTTTGTGCTGTAATATCTGTAGCGCCATTATATGGTCTAAAATTTATATATGGTTGAATATCTCTATAATAGGCTGTTTTATTTTGATCAGAATTAAAACGTAATAATGCATCACTTCTAATCAAAAGGCCTCTATCCCCACTTCTAGATATATCTATCCAGGATATATTAACTGCTGATTTTGAATACTGCCATTTACCAATACCTCTATTATTGATAATACCATCATTATTAAAAGAATCTGCTTCTGTAATTCCCAATTCACCATATATAGGCCATATATTAAACATGTTACCGCATGATGCATCTAATATTATACCTTCAAATGATATTCCAGTATTTAATGCAAGTGATCGAACTGAAAATCCATTTGGATCAGGAATATTATTATAATTCTCAAATAAATTATATACAGTAGTTGGAATTTCTCCATTAATTATATTTCCAGAAATAGATATTGATGGTTTACTAGAACTGTTAATGATTAATGTATTTTTTTGAAGTGATAAACAGCTGATTCCTTGACCAGGAGATGTAACATCAGATATATTTCGAATATTTGAGTCGAATAATCTGAAACCAATTATTGCAGTTTCATTATTAAGAGTTCCAGTAGTATAATTAAATTCAATACTATCATTAAAATAGCAGAACCGTTCAATATGTGTGGGATTACTGCGTGAAATATCTATACCATCTGTTGCTGTTTCACCTGATCGACGTTTTACAGTAAATGTAGATGCTGCAGAAATATCTTCAATATATATACCACATATATCAGCCGATCCATTTTGATCCAAAATATTTGGAAAGAATGTATTAAGTAATCCAGATATATTATATATCTGATCACCTATTACAGATCCTGTTGTTAATTGAAATGCACCAAATATAGTACGTAATCGAAGTGATGATATATCTGTTAATGAAAATTGTGGTGGTGCTTGTATACGTACATGTGCTGTAATCTCATCAGTTTCTCCACGATAATCATCCACAAATTTAAATTTAATATATGGATATGACCCTATATTATTTGTAGTAGTATATATATTATCATCTGTATCATATTTTGCTATTATATTAATATTAGAAGATATATCTAATATATTACCAATAATTAAATTTTGTTCTAAGTCACTTGCCACTTTATATTGATATGTTACAAATTGCTTTGATGATATATCAGTTATTTGAATTTTTAATGGATCTTCGTTTTTATCATCTGTAAGACATCGATCGTATATAGCTTTTGTTGATAATTGAAATGATGTAGCATCTGTGGTAGATATAATAAAAAACTCGGTATTTAATGGAGATACAATAGTTGGTTTAATATTTATACGAACAGACAATGATATATCTGTATTCGAATATGATTCAAGAATTTTAGTTCGCCCATCATATATACGGAATGTTAATGAAGGAAATGTTGATGCAGTATTTAATGTATATCCACCATCAGGTACATCTAGATATATATTATCAGTTCCTTGTAGGATTGCGGCAGTTCTATAACCGCGTTCTATTGCATTTGCGAGGGATGTAGTAGATATATCAAATATTCGTGTGGATGATACATCATTCAGCCATGTTTCACGTTTAACACGCCATGTAGCAGTTAATCCACAAATATCTGTATTTTGTTGTGTAATAATTGCATAGTTTGATCCCCATGTAGAGCGACTTGCAGATAAACCCGATAAAGACCATAATTCATTAACACTAAACCCTTGACTCTGTGATTGTATACCAGATGTAAAACGATAATATGGATTTATTAGGAATGATGATGTAGTCGGTCTAATATATGTTTTAATTACAACGGGAAGTAGATATTCATCCTGTGAGAATAGACCTTCTTGTGTATAATCCCTAGTAAATGTATATGGTTCCAAATCATATTGATTCCATATTTGGAATTTGAATGAATATTCTGGATTATTGCGGTGTCCGTTAAATCGTAGTGTAGCAGATGAATCTAGCAATAGACCACAATTATTTGCACCACCTAATGATATAAATGAAATATTGATGAATGTAGATGATGTAGTAGAAGTAGCATACTGTAATCCAGAAATGGATGATTGTGGTGATATAGTATCACATCTAATCATGAGACCTAGATCAGATATATCCAATATGGATTTACTTGCAAATTTATATTTTGCGTATTGGCTATTATTTGAAGGGTCTGCAAAATATCGTAAACAGAACTCTCTAACTGACATAGTAATACTCGAACCATCTTGTATTGAAGCAAAATGATATGAATCCACAGTTGAATTATTAATATCTGCTATTTTTGCGGCATCTATTGTTGTACCATCAATAAATGACTGTTTAATTAATATTTCGTTCTGTGAAAATATATGATCATTGCCGCCATTAGGAATTCCATATCGGAATTTAATATATGTTGATTTATTTGATGAACCACTTAATGTTGCATAGAATGAATTTGTAGACGAATATAGATATCGTTCATCGCTAACTATCTGTTTTTTACTTGCTTTTGTATCACCACTAATATAATAGTACCATGTTGCATTTGTTGAATCAACACCAGTTACTTGAATAACGCCATTTGAATCATTAATTGTCAGCGGTGATTCTGGAGAGAATTCAAGACTAGATAGACCACCTAATGATGAACTAATATCAGTTAACCATTTAATAACAGTATTTGCAGATGAATCTATTAATAATGTATTATCTAGTCGATGAATAAGTATTTTTTCCATGTTATTAATATATTGGTTTTTCTTAATAATAATTATAACATATGAATATAGTTATTATTAATAGTATATTATATTACATTCTGTTTATAACAGTACTGTCGGATATATAGGGATATTATATATAGATTCTATTTCACTAAAAATGCTATTAAATTCACGATTATCTGTATCTTTTCCTTTAATTTTATTTATGCCATCTGATATATATTTACTAAATTTAATATATTGTCTTTCAATTCTTTCTGAATATCTTCCATTCCATGTTCTATATTTTATTATTAATGGGGTTGGCTTTCTTGATACATTTCTTATTCCAAATATTCTATTATTATTTAATGAAATATCAATATATGCTGTTTTAGGTAAAACAAGTCCATTACCATCACTTATATTAATTTCAATCCAATTAGGGGGACTATTTGATAATGTATAATATAATTTACATCTTCCTTCCAAGGATGATATATCTGTTATTACAATTCCATTTACAGATTCAGCAGTTAAACCAAATTGATTTTGAATAGTATTATCTGCTTCTTTAATATATGTATTTTTATATTTTATTAAAGACGGTTCAATATTAGATCCTGCTATATTTTGTTTTATATTAAATGGGAAATTAATATCAATTATCTGATTGCCTATATTTAAATCAACTTTGTTATCAAAACTGTTATCAGGTGCATTTATTAATCCACCACTTCCTGTATATATATATCCACGCATATTAATTGTATTTGCTTCAGCTGAAACAAATATATAATTACGTATACGTGTTATTTCTGAAAATGCCCAGTTAGATCCTGATAAATTTGTAGCTTCAAAACTAATTCCATTATTATATGAAGCGTATAATCCACATTTTGTATTTTGATCCACAATTTTTGTAATATATAATGAATATTTTGATATATCTCTGAATTTATCAGAATACTGCGTTAATAGTAAATGAGCATTTTTCTGATATGTTTCTAAAATATTATTGGATGGTATTGTACGATTATATATATATAAATCGCGATAATGTATTGGATATATTAATGATGAATTATTGCCTAATTGTAAATTAAATTGTCCTGTTCTAGATAATTGTCGACGTGTAGGATCTATAATATTATTATTCACAGAAAACTGTATAGTTCCATCTCCACTACAATTAAAACGCATATAATTCCAATCTTCATCATATAATCCACTAATATTTGTTTTTACTATAGCTCCACTATTATTATAATAAACAGTTGTTGGATCATCTGAAATAGATACTGTATATTGTGATCCACCACTCAATGAAATACTGCAAATATTAACTGGTTCATCTTGTCTCATTGCATCTACACGGAACCAGAATATATAATCTCCAGAAAGTGTTGGATTTCCAGATATATTAATATATGATCCAGATCCATCAATTCTCGTAAATGGTAATGTACCGTCTGCTGTTGCTTGACGTGCTCCAGAAAGAGTTATTGTAGGAATAATTGTTGCACCACCAGCACGAGAATATGTAGGAGAATACATATTGCTTGCGGCCTGATCTAAATGATATGCTGCTTGGAATCCTGTAGTATTTGCTGAAAAGTCCGCTACATTTTGAACAAGATAACTTGGATCATGCTTGAATATATTTAATCCTATACCTCTATTATAAATCGTAAATTCATTATCATCTGCGATTGGTAAATAATAATTAAACATTGTTTGTGCATCAATTGATATTGAATTACTTATTCTTGGTAAAACAAATGCAAATGTTTTAATAAGTTCTAGATTAAATGTATTAGTACTATAAAATTGCTCATATTCTTTGCTTGTAATATCACCAGATAAATATGCATTCCATATTTTATATCGTATTGATATGGCTTTTGTAGGTACATCTATATTTGCTGGTAAAAATCGTATCGTGGTGGATGGTTGTAAACTTGTATTAGGTGAAATATCAATCCATTGCGATTGTCCTTGCAATTGATATTGTATTTTACCATCTGCAATTGTGTTTTGACCAGAATAATCGATGAAATATATGCCCTGTGGAACTTGTGATGATTGTATAAGGGATGGTAAAAAACTTAATTTGCTTAATACACCGCTTATGGTTATTGTATTTAAACTATCCCCAGAAACTGTACGTCCATTTATATCAACTGTTAATATATCTTCTGTTGCTCGTATTTTAGCTCCCCCTGAATATGCTGCAATACTTTCACATACATATGTATTTATTGTGATGATATTCTGCGAGAAAGATGAACTTGATAGATCCAAATCACCAGAAGCAGTTATATTATAATAGCCTCCATAACTTATATCATTTAATCTATTATCGAATGCACGGAATTGTATTGTATATGGTAATGCTGATGCATCATTTGGACCACAATCTAGTGCAAATTCATATGATGGACCGACCAAAAATGCATTTGATGGATTAATACTTCCTGATAATGTCAGCCAGGACTGCCCACTAGCTGTTATGTATTTCCATCCTTCTGATCCCAGTGTTGTAGTTACATTTGTAAAAGATATTATTGCAATGCCACTAGGATCTCCATTAATATCACCGAAAGATATATCATTTAAAATATCAGACACTTTTAATGTTAATACTGTTGAATTACTTGATGGACCGCGGAATGGATATGATGTTCCATTAGATACATCATAGAAGTGATTGTAATAGAAACGATTATCTGATATTGAGCGTAATACAGCAGAAGTTTGATTCGGTTGAGGAGATAATTTATTTACATTATCACCAGAAATACCAAGTTGATAAAATGAATTTGCACCGAATGTTTGTACAGTTCCATCAGAACAATATATAATTGTATGATCTGCACCTGCTGCGGCACCAATCGCGAATTTGTTGCCACTAAGTGTAATGGCAGTGGGAGTTGATACATTTCCACCAGATACATTATTACCAAGTTTACCACCAGATGCATCACCGCATGTTAAAACAGTACCATCATTACATACGATTGCTGTATGTTGACGACCACATGCGACATATATTGGATTTTTTCCTCCTGATAATGTAATCTCTCTTGGTTGTATTACAATACCTGAAATGTTTCCATTACCTAATTTTCCATTAGAAGCATCACCAAACATGAATAGACGATTTGTAGGAGTATCTATAGTAATAAATGCGGAATAATTGAAGCCTGCAGCAATTTGTGTTATAGGAGTTATAATGCCACTAAGAGATACTTGTGTAAAACTAGAAATATCTTGTACGATTGATCCACCAGATAAACCAAGTAATCCACTAAGATTATATCCTGCTGCCCATAATTGATTTGTTGATGTACGTACTAGCGTATGATTTTCACCACATGCAACTTCAACTGGAATACCTGTTGCTCCTACTATTGTAACAACTTGCGGTAATGCTAATCCACTAACAGTTATAACTCTATTACCAAGACGACCATTTGTTTGAAGACCAAATACTTGTATACGATCACTAGTGTCAATTATTACGGAATGTTGTGAACCAGTTGCTATATATCTTGCTGTTCTACCACCTGAAAGAGTTATAGATAAACCAGATAATGTTAACGTATTGGTCACAATATTATTACCCAAACGACCACTCAAATTCCATCCAGTTCCTTGTATGCCTCCAGATGAATCCAGGAATAATGTGTATGCATCTCCTGTAGCAATCTGTGTTGCTGTACGTCCACCACTTAATGTAATCTGTGTAAATCCACGTGATATATCTGCTGTTGTATTATTACCACACTGTCCTGATATATTGCGTCCTGTTGCCCATGCACGACCAGATGCATCCAAAATCATTGTATGATTTGTTAGAGGAGACATACGTGTAAATGTATTACGAATCGCAGATATATCTGATATATTCACTATATAATTCGATAATTTTTCTGGATATCTATATGAAGATCCACTAATATTCATTGTTGGACGTGCATTAATTCGAACATTAATTCGAACATCTGATATTGATTTATTTGCGACCGATAATGGATTATCTGTTGCTTTTAATCTGATGAAAGGAAATCTTTCATTTTGTGTAAAAATATCAGATGATGCATCTAATAAAATATATGAGGTCGTCTTGGGTAATATTGTTGTTGTTGATAAATCACTTAGATCTGCTTTTGATGCTTTAATTGGCATAGTTGACCATTTGAATACACATTTATTATATGAATTATATGATATTTCTTCTACTGTAAAAGATATCGCATCACCATTTCTGTCAGTTGCACTAATATCGTTTAAAATAAATATATTAGATGCATCTGTTCCTCCTGGATTATTGTATGATTTAAGAATATATGTATATGATGATGGATCATGTATTACAGGGCGACTATTAATACGAATATTATATACAGCACTAATATCAGAGAATCGTTTAATAAGTGGTTCTTGTAAATTATTTAAAGCATAATTTGCGCCTAAACCACTAGATTTAATATTTAATCCGCTTGATATATCTGAATATAATCTGAAATGTAATGGGAACGACTGTGTAATATCAACATTAGTTGATAAATCTTTAATAAATAATTGATCTGTAGGGCGCATAATAAAGCCTGATACATCTGTAATATTTAATGAAAGATCTGTACTTGGTAATTGACGAATATATAAACTATTTGAAATATCGGATGGAATAGGAGGTATAATAAGAACACCACGATCGTCATTCTGATCACTAGATACACTATATATCGAATCTGATATCCAGAAATCACTTGCATCTAATATTTTAATTCCCGTGGAACTCTGTGCAGACACATCTAATACACCTGGAGTATCTCTTGTAAGACCAGTTCCTCGTATTATTTGAATAGGTCGTCGTAACTCAACTTCACCAGACACTGTTGATAAACTTATATTAGATATGTCATTTAATATTATTGAGGATCCTGTAAATTCATGACCTGTTGTTAATTTATATGTTATTGTTGGATTACTTTGTAACATATCAGAATCACCACTAACTCTAAATCTAATGCGATCGTTTGGTGATAACATAAGAGGTAAAGAAATAATATCAAGCCATGTATATGGTACTGGTCCACTTAATGCATATTGAAATTTATTTACAGAACTTCTATTGGAAATATCAGTTATATATATACCAATATTACTTTTATCATAAGATATGTCATTTAATGATACGTTTTCAGAAATAGATCTAAATTTAAATGAATTGACATCAACACCTGTGTCAGATGCATCTGTTTGATTTGAATACTGTATAAATGTATATAAGTTACCTGATGTATCTCTTCGTATACTTGGAGCAATTACATTAGATGTAAAAGTATCAAATTGTGGTACGAAATTCAATTTAATTTGTCTAGTAGTTATTGGATAGAAATCCGCTGATATACTAATTTCACCACTGTTATCTCTTGGAGGAAGGGATGAATATGAACGCATTACTCTTTCTATACGATGAGTTGTATCTGGAATAAATATATTACTAGAATGTATATTATGTAGTACAAATTTAAAATGTTTTTGTGCAAGATCTCTTCCAAATTCTAGACGTCTTAGATCATATTGTCTATCAAAGCCGCGTGTAAATAGTCTGGTTCCATTTTGTGAATATAAATAAAACGCAGCAGGTGTTATATGCATTATACAGTGCTTATATAGAGGGAATGTTGATATAGGAGATGTAATGTTTGGAGCAGCAACTAAGGTTGTAATTTCAGTTGGTATTTGTGTATTACCATTATCATCAGTGTCGATTGATAATCCTAGTTTACCACTACCATTAGCTCCGCATGAATATATTTTACCATCAGATGTTAAAAATAATGTATGTAATGATCCGCATGCTACATCAATTATTTTACGCGATCCTATATTTGTAGTACTAATATCTTGTAAATTATTTAATATATTATTTAAGCCCCCATTTCCTAATTGACCATTTGAATCATTACCAATGGTTCGTGATACATTATTATTATATATAACAGCTGAATGATTAGAACCAGAAGATATTTTTATAATATTTTCAAAATTAGTAGAACTAGATATATCAGAGCCACTTATTGATTTATAGCGAATTGTATTATCTGCATATAAAACAGTATAATGTTTAGTCCCGCATGTAACTTCAATAGGCTGCTTTGTAGGTTGTAATGATTGTATTAATTTTGGTATTGATGTGGATGATTCTGAATTAACAAGGTTCATTCTATTTTGAATACGTGATTCATTATCGCCAAATCCATGTAATGTTCCATCTGAACATAATGCGATTGTATAATTATCTCCGCATGCAGCTTGTATTACTTTTTTCCCAAAAAGACTTCCAAAATTATTAATTCTGAATGCGGCTGATACATCATTACTAGTGTCATTATTTCCAAGACGTCCACTTGATCTTTGACCAAACATACATAGTGTACCATCACTGCATACCACTGCTGTATGAGCTTGACCACATGCTACTTGTACTGGTGTTCTACCTGAAAGATCACCAAATCCATTTACTCTAGTAGGAATTAGAGTATTACTCGAAATTAATCTATTTCCTAGACGCCCATTAGCATTATTACCAAACATACATAAGCTGGCATCTGCACATAATACTGCTGTATAATCTGATCCACATGATACTTGAATAGGTGTTGCTCCTGAAAGATCACCAAAATTATTAAGTATAGGTATTGTTTGAGATATAATGTTATTTATTCCTAATTGTCCATTACCATTATTACCAAAAACGTATAATAATCCATTTGATATTACTGCACTATGTAATGCATATGAAGAATATTTCATTAATGTATGTGTAGTGCTATTTGAAGGTAAAATATAATTTCTATTTATTGGAGACGAATGTACTTTATTTACAAATGTTCTCTGTAATGTCTGTTTTCTATTTGAAATATCTGCATCATTTATTATTGTACTATTACCTAATTGTCCACCATGATTTCTTCCAAATGTTATAATATTACCATCATTGCATAAAACTATAGTATGATTGTTGCCGCATGCTACTCTCACTGGAGTTTTATATAATAAGATAGATCCAGGTATATTATCTATTCGTGTTGGAGTTCCTGTATTTGATATGTCTCTTGAACCTAATTGACCAAAAGAATTTACTCCAAATGTAATAATACTATTATCTTCACATAGAACGACTGTGTGAGCTTCACCGCATGCTACTTGAATTGGTCTTCTTCCTACTAAATCACCATTATTATTAATTATAATTGCAGTTGATATATCTTGTGCAGATAAACTTAAATTACCGAGTCTTCCACTTAATCCCCATCCAAACATACATAAGCTGGCATCTGCACATAATACTGCTGTATGGGCTTGGCCACATGCTATTTGAACTGGTATTTTTCCTACAAGATCACCAAATGTATTTATTCTAACAGCATTAGATATATCACCTGAAGTTAATCTATTTCCAAGACGTCCATTAGCATTATTACCAAACATACATAAGCTGGCATCTGCACATAATACTGCTGTATAATCTGATCCACATGATACTTGAATAGGTGTTGCTCCTGATAAGCTTCCAAATGTATTTATTCTAATTGGATTAGTTTGACTATTATTTCCACGCGCATTGTTTCCAAGACGTCCATTTAGCTCCCATCCAAACATACATAAGCTGGCATCAGCACATAATACTGCTGTATGTGCATCTCCACATGCTACTTGAATTGGTATATTTCCTGAAAGACCCCCCCTTGTATTTATTCTAAATGCGTTTGATATATCATCAGTACCAATACCAAGTCTTCCACTTATCCCATATCCAAACATACATAAACTGGCATCTGCACATAATACTGCTGTATGAGCTTGACCACATGCTACTTGAATTGGTACTGCTCCTGATAAACTTCCAAATGTATTTATTCTGACTCCTGATGAAGTATTGCCTGAAGTTAATCTATTTCCAAGACGTCCATTAGCATTACTACCGAACATATATATATCTCCATTTTCAATATATCCAGTATGTGCACTTCCAGCTGTAGTGTTTATATATATATTGGATGAGCTATCTCTGGTATATATTAATCGTGACCCATTCCATGAAATATCTGGTCTAAGAGGAATACTACTTTGTAGTGCTGGTCTTACAGCAATAGGTCCAGTAATATTATATAATGAATTAATTCCAGACATATCTTGAAGCAATGTAATATCTGCAATGATTTCGCCACTAATTGATGATATATCAGTTGTAAGGAATGTATTGCCTGTGCTAGAATTAACCAAAATACCATCATGTTGTTGTATTACATCTCCACCACATATATTCATTCTTATTGGTTGTAATTTATAATTAGATAAATCATATGTTCCTGTTTGTGGTCGTGTATCAGATAAGAATTGTCCAGAAGAATTAATAAATGACTTGGAAATATCAACACCAAATGAATCCATAATCCGAAATGAAATATCAAGGGACACATTTGGAGCGGTTGCTGTATTCACACTTATATTAATATTTAATGTATCTGATGCTTGTAATATTGTATCTGAAATATTTGTATTTGTGAATATGATGTTATTAGATGGATCCGATATGTATAATGTTCTTATAGCATTTGGTCTATCACTAATATCTGTTAATACAATATTTAATGGGTCTTTTCTAAATTGTGCAGATATATCTGAACTATTAGAATAAGCACTAGAAATATCTATTTTAGATAATATATCGGTCATATATAATTGTTGAGAACCACCAGCGGGTGCAAATACATTAATTGTTGTTGATGGTACAGTTAATTGTGATATATCATTAAGACGTAGTGTAACACGAATTTTCTGATTTGTATAAAATGGATATTTATTGTCATTGATATTTATTGGCGGTGCAGTGGGATTATTATTTGCTATACTAGTAATACGATCTTTTTCAAATAATTTGAACTCAAAATATGGATTAAATAGTATTTCGGACGATAGTGATCCTGTTGAATTAAATCTTATATATATATGATCTAATCCGCTATCATCAATAATATTTTTTCCACGTTCTAATGAAGCCCATGATGGAGGATTTCCTTTCTCAAATGTTCCTAAACCTCTTCCACATACATCCTCTATATATATACCAAATTTGTCTGGAGTTTTATTACGAGGATTAGTAAATATATTACTAGAACTTAGATCATTAAATAATGATGTAAAAACAAAATACTCACCTGATGTTCCTCTAATTGGTCTATATGTAATTTCTTTATTTAGATTAAATGTCACTGTACCTGAACCAGATATATTTAATTGTTCTGCAGGTAATATTGTAAATCTACATGTTTTTTCATTATCAGAATATGCTACTTTTTTATAATTTGCAGGTGGACCATTATATGTTATTAATACATTACTTGTATCAGGATTATTTTCTGATAAATCAAATGAAGTATTCCATAGAGCGAATTTGATACTTGGTTTAAGAGTAATATTAATATTACTAATATCTTCCTGAAATAGTATTATTGCACTATTTCGAAGACGTGTAAATTGTTGTAACGGAAATGCATTTCCTGCAGTACTTATACTAATAATATTAGGATCATAATATTTAAATGTTCCTGCTCCAACAGTTGATATATCTGTTATATATATACCCATATGTTGTAGAAAAGTAGTACGTAATGGAGCTAATTGGGATGTACCTGATATATCACCGCTTATATTGAATAATATACTACTTGATATATTACTAATATCTGATACATAGCATATAGTTTTTGTATTATCATCTCCTATTTTAATTTTAATTCTTTGACTACATAAATCATGAGCAGTAGTATTCATTGATGGTTTATATGTAATACGTGTTCTAAATATGCCTTCCGTTTTAGAATATGGGCTATCTTTATCACCTGGAGTGATGATACCAGGACGAATATCTGGGAATCGAACACTATATGATGCATCACTTATATTAACAGTCTGAAAATCAGTTCCCTGTGTTTGATCCCATGCACGAAATTTAAATGATATTGTTGATCCATTAATATTAACTGTATTTGTTCCAGAAGGATCAATATCTATATAACCACCAGATATATCAGCAGGTAGAAGTATTCCAGATGAATCACTTAAAATTATTTCTCTCGCAGATGCTGCATTATCACTATAATCGCGTGTATAAATAATCTTTGGACGAGATTGTGTTAATTGTCCATATGATATATCATATAATATTATTCCTGGATTATCATTATTCGTGTCTTTATATTGAAGTGATGATATAAGTTGATTAATAGATATTTTATTACTACATAAATCATTATAGTTATTTAAATAATGCTGTTGTGTTTGTGGATAATCAATAATAATTTGCGATACATCTTGTCTATATGTATTTTCATTTAATCTAAATACATGGATATTACCTATATTCGACTGATTATCATATGCAACACGAAGTGTGTGTATATTTTGTGAAATATCATAGTAGACTTGTCTTATAAATCTACCACTAATATCATTATTTGATAATTCTAATGAGAATAATTTATTATAATCATATACAACTTCTCTATTATCTACATTTAATGTTCTAAGTTGGTAACCACATAAGAAATCTTTTCTTGTTGCTCTTATTTGTGAACTTGATACTTGTGAATAAATCCATCCTGTATTCTTATCAATTTGTATGAAGCGTCCTAAATTGAACAGATTTGGTTCAACAATTTCTAATTGAATGTCTCTTGATTCTGTTGGAGAATATACTAATATACGACCACATTGTGTTGTTCCATCATTATATGACGGATCAGCTACAGCAAGAACAGTTCCTGTGCGATTAATTGCCCATTGACTATTATTATTAATATCTGTCCAAGTTGATATATTAGATATATCTATTCTTTGAAATGGAGTTGGAGCAGTAGAAGATGATAGGTCTGCACGACCACTTATATTTGAATATGATATATTATATAGTCTTATTTCTCTAATGCTTCTTCCAGTATCTATTTGTTCAATGTATGTTCTTGCTATTCCATTAGATGAATCAATAAATGATATATCTCCTATTGCAATATTTCTAAAAAAATTTGTACTGCTACTTATATCTGTAATATATGTTGTATTTGATATATGACTATTACGCCAGGGATTATTTGCACTACTGTCTGATTCATTTATACGTTTAAAAAAAAATGCGACAGGTGGTGTATTTCTTTTGACTGTACCAAGTAGTAATCCACTTGTATCTGTTGCAATATATCCTAAATTTGTTACACCTCCACTTGGAGTAAAATTTGGCGGCCCTAGAGTCAAATTAACCGTGGAAGATCCCACCGTTTGAATATTTGTCGTAGATGTTAATGTAGTATTCAATGAAATATCATATGACGTAATTGTATTTGCACTTAATATTGTAATAATTTTTCTATTTGTTAGGCATGCATTTGTTATACTTGTTATATTTGCAGGTCCTTTTCGTGTATAATAAACATTGCTAGAATCAGATATATAATTTAAATCTACTGAGTTAGATACCGCTTGTTGTGGAGAACTATAATAATATCTCCCATCAGGAGAAAATAATATTTGTGCAGGAAATGTAGATACATTATAGTCACCTATACCTGTTCCAGTTCTATTTTGAACAGTATGTGGATCGGACCAATATGTATTAAATGACATTCTCTATCTAGTATTATATGTTGTTTATCAGTGTTTCATTAACACAACAATATATTATCATTTATATTCAATAAAAATATATTGTTCGTTTTGTATATGTTATGTATTTATAAATAATTATTATATAGCACAACGTATTTACTTCTTAGCAGCTACAGTAACCTTCTTCTTGATCATGGGCTTCTTAGGAACAGGTGCGGGCTCCATCTCTTCATCGTCTTCATCGGCTACTGACTCAGGAGCAGGAGGTGCTACAGATATGTGCTTCTTTACAGGAGGAGGCTCTGCAAAAGCTTCATCATCATCTACTGTATTATCTTCAATGGGAGTAGGCGCGGATGGCTTTGAAGGCATCATAGCAGCTACAACACTAGGACTAGCGACAGCAGCATCGGAAAGCTCCAAACCTTCATCCTCGGCGAATCCAAATGAAGGGAGTTCCTGAGGCTTGGAATTAATCATTACTTGTACTGCACGCCATGTAAGACCAAACTTACCACCAGCGAACCATACACCTGCACATTGAATAATGCAAGTCACCGTGGAATTACGGGGAAGGAGTTCTTTGATATCGAAATCCTTGTATTCATTACGTGCCTCATCATAGAACTTTGCATCAAATGCACCGTCACGTTGAGAGAGCTTGAGTTTCATGGTAGGAGGATACTTATCATCTTTCGCCTTCTTAACAACGGGAGTGTAGAGTTCCTCGAGAACTTCACGACTCTTCTTCTTGCCGAACCATTCCTCTGATTTACTAACAGCGGTTTCCATCATAAGATTATCGAGCTCCATCATAGCATCATAGAATGTCTTGACGGCTGCATTAGTATCTTTTTCACGGAAACTGAGATCAAGACTATATACAGGTGCATTCTGGGGTTTTGTCTTATCTTCAAATGCACTTACACCGAAAGGAAGAGCAAACTTGGGAGGAGTTTGCATGAGAAGTTTACCACCATTGTAATTTACATAAGCCTGCTTTGCGCCAGATTTGAGTACAGCCGGCTTGCTGAAAGAGATGCTGTTGACGCTGAAGTTTTTAGAAAGAATAACGGACATTTTAGCGGCGGTTGTGTTAAATTAATAGAGCGAGTAGAACTTAGGTATCGGAGTTCTTTAGACTCTGGGAGCTTGTATGATAGACTGCTAGGGAGACAGGGAAATCAAATTTTTTGTCTCCATAGTCAATTTTTGATGCTTAATGAAGGTATATTATGCACTGTGCTGCTTAACAAATATATGCATTATGTGTAATGTATGTATGAGAATAAATTTGAAAATATTGTAGATGATATATTATGTATAGCAAACTGATCAACGGAAAATGGATCCTATTGTAGCATGCTTGGAATTGACGAATCCGTGTAAATATGGTATGTCATCACATGGAGTACCAGCATATCTTGCTGTTCCATATCAAGCAAAAGATGATGCAGCGAAATTCTATGCAGTTGGTTATAAGGGACTAGTTGATGGTAAGAATATATTATGTATTATACGTCCTATTGCTGCCACCACAGCTACGCAGCAACAGCAAAAGATTCCACGAGCTGATTTAGTGCGTGTTATAGGGACAGTAGGAGATTATGAATCAGAGTCAGAGGCATTATTGCTGCATTACGCAGGTGTTCCTCCAAACGCAGGAGTTCGCAGGCAGTTACAGGAAGAAGTCGCAGCAGTTTGTCAGCGCAAATTAGAAGATGCAAGGCAGCATCTAACAGGATATACATTCAATATTGATCCTCCAGGATGTCGTGATGTAGATGATGTGATTACTATTGAATCCGTGGGCGACATCTATAGAGTATGGATAACGATTAGTGATGTTGCGGAGTATATACAGGGAGGGTCATTACTTGACACAATGGCAGCGAAGCATGGGCAGACATTCTATGACAATGAAGGATCAGTACAACGTCCCATGTTTCCAAAGGAGTTATCAGAAGGTGCGTTGTCTTTAAGTTCCCAGGGCTTAAAGGCACATGGGTATGGAGTATCCCTTGAATGTATGTGGTCTCCTGCGACTGTTTCATTTACTGTAATAGGATTCAAGGAAACTCTTGTGACTGTTAATGCATCTTATACATATGATAATTTCATTTCCACGGCTCCTTCTGAAGCTGTATGTGTTCTCAAGGATATATGCTGCAATTTAAATGGATCTCTAACAGAAGATACACATAGATGGATTGAATTGCTAATGATACTGTATAATCGTGAAGCTGCGAAGCAGCTGCTGACTGCAGGCAGGGGCCTGCTGCGCTGTCAACCTGTCTGGCTGCCCAGCTCCTCCCTTCCTGCCCAGCTCCAATTTATGGATGCTGCTGCTGCAGAATATATACCTGCTTCTACTGAGGGCTCCACATATCATTATGGTCTCAATGAAACGGTATACTGTCATGCATCAAGTCCTATAAGAAGATATGCAGATTTAGTAAATCAACGTGTATTGAAGACATTTATTAAACAACATGAGTTAAATATAAAAGAAACACATCCTGAACAGCTAAACAGACAGTGCAAAGCAGCTAAAAAATACAGCAGAGATCTGCAGTTCTTACAGGCAGTTTTGCAGTCAGGAGGTGTTAGTAACAGGATCCTTACAGGAATAGTTATTAATATAGATACAGGAATAATTATAATATATATTGATGATTGGAAACAGATTATAAAATTGCGAGGAAAATGGTGTAACAATAAATTATATTCTATGGATCAGACAATAGAATATAATCTAGAAATAGGAGCCAATGTGAAGCTAGAATATATTATTCAACCAAATAAACGCCGTTGGAAAGATGCAATCATATTTAGAATTGTGTAGTAACTATGTATAACCTGAAACTGCTAATATAAATATTCTTGAAGTAGCAGTAGTATTTCGGATAGTTATTGAATTAATATTGCGGGTTATATCTGTTGGCATTATATATACATAAAAACGGATAATTCCATTAGTCGTTGCATCTACAACTGTGGAAGAAATATTTTGTTGTCGTTGAACGCGTCTATATGTTGTCCCAAAATTTATACCACTAATATTTACAATATTATCTGATAGGGTTGGAACCGTTCCTGAATAAATTGGCATTGTTGTTAAAAATCTATCTCTAGTTCCTGAAACATAATTAACAGATATATCTATAGTTGATGCAGTACTTGCTAATCCTAATACAGATATAGCAGAATATGATGCTGGTGAATCGAATAGTAATGTACCGCTTATAGTATTTCCACTTAACATTAGTGCATTATTACTAATTGTTTCACTAGATACATTTGTTATTCTCCATAATCCTGAAATACTAGTAGCTGTAGCAGTAGCATTAAAATTATATGAAATATTACCATCTATAGGTAATGCTCCAGATAATGAAGGTATACAGTGTAATATATAATTTCCAGTTCCTGTATTAGATGCATCATTAAGTATACCAGTCGATGTATTACGTGCACCAGATAAACTACTTGTAATTATATCAACATTAAATCCTGATATTGAAATTGGTTGTAAATTACCTGGAGGTAAAGTAAAACTAAACGTCGACGCTGCACTCATATCATATCTTGTATTATATGCAATTCTAACTTTATTTGTATTATATGTCCTACCACCCAATAAACCACTAATAGTTGCGGATAAATCCGTGGAATTTGTTTGACCTGAATATAATCCTCCTGTATTATAAACCAATGTAGATGATTTACTTGATGGTTGTGCATTAGGTATTATAAGTTCTACAAAGTTAATATCATCAGGAGGTGCACCTGATAAAGTCCAATTAATTCTTGCTGAATTATATCTTAAATTTTGCCCACTTTGATTTGTTATTGTTGCTCTAGTAGTCCTCATATTAATTCTGTTTGCAGATGGTGTTATAGATATATCATTATTTTTATAACTTGTTCTAATTTTAAAATTATATGAAAGATCACCTATAAGATTTGATATATCATATATTCCTGAACTATCTGTTTTATTTGATATAATATATTCTAGTGGAGATCCTGATGTAGGTGTAGCTATAATCTGTATATTAGATATATCATTAATAAAAACAGATGATATATTAGTCCATCTTATCCTTACAGATTTATATGGAAATGTAAGAGGAGTAAAATTACTAGATAAATCAACTATTGGTGTTGCAGTAGTTCCAAATGTATTTTTAACATAAGATACATCTCCATTAATATATTCAGCAGATATACCAAAAGTATATGTTGTTCCACCAAATAATAATCCAGAAGAAATACTATATGATGTATCAAATGATCCTCCACTTTTAATTAAAATCGCGGAAATATTTACAATGGGTCTAGTAATTCCATCTACATTATCAGGATTACCCGATATTGATATTCGTAATTGAGAAACATCTGGAATAAATTCTGCGGAAATATTTGTCCAGTTTGTTTTAGCGGATTTATATGTTATATTTGTTGCACTACTAAGTATTGGAGCAGGTGTTGCAAGTGTTCTGAAAGTTGCTGATGATGCATCTCTTATTCCTATTTCTGAATATCTATATATACCTGATATTGTTACATTATATGTTCGTCCTCCATACAATGTATCTGCTCTTCCTGACATATTATAACTATGTGTACTAGATCCAAATGTTCCACTAACATTACTAATAGTTACTATTCTAGTAGGAGTTCCAGTTGTAGTTCGAATAATAATTGTAAATGATGATATATCTGGTAATACTACATTACTAAAACTCCAATCAATCTTTGCAAATTTATAATTTAATGATGTACCTATAATATTTGATGGTCTAATTGCATCTGGTACAGATATTATAGGAAATTCATTTATAGGTGATAATGTATTATTATTTAATTGAATATATAATCGTGGGTTATATGACCTTGATATATCATATTTATATGTATCGTATATATATGTAAATGATGTATCCGTTGCTCTACTAATATTCACACGTGTAGTACTGTTATTATTTAAATATAGGATATATCCAGAAATATTTGTTTGTTTTATTCCAGATATTGTCCAAGATAATACTACTTGTCTATAATTAATAGAATTACCTGATAGATTTGTTGTACCTGATGGACATCGAATCGTTATTGGATTTAAATATTGTATAGTTGATAGATCTGAAAGGGAACGATAATAATTTATTAATTTCGGATAAAATGTTGAATTATAATTTAAAGTTGCATTGAACATTCTTGTTGGAATATCTGCATTATTTATTGTATATGATATATCGGTATAATTATTAGATCCACTAATAATTAATTGAGCATATGATAAATCACCAGAAAGATTTCTTGTTATCATTTGAAATGACATATCTATAACATTATTGCGTGTTTGTGATATATCAAGTATATGCGGTGTATTAACGACTCGCGTATTTGAATATATTGTATCACCACTCGTTGATACATAAAAAATATTCGTTTTACCGTATGTGCTACGAGTATTATATGATGTATTTGTATTGGTCTGAATACCTGAACCATCTACATATAATTTATATTGAGTTGTTCCTGCTGCATGGCCACTATTTACTTGCCAATTAAATGATATATCTCTCGAATTTGAACTTACTATAGGGATTGTAGTTACTATTTGTCTTCCTTGTGATGAGAATGTAGGTGGGCTTTTTATTTCTATTTCAATGGATTCCTCTTGTTGTGAGAAATCCAGCTCATATCTCCCTGGATCTTTTGGAGGATCATATACTGTATATGTTGTTTTTGGTAAATAATCAGTATATCCATATGGCGTTGGTTCCCATAAACGGAATTTAATTATGGCTCTCTCTTGTTTTTTTGTAACTGCATTGAAATTAACTTTGAATCGAAAATCGGTATCTGATGGGAATGTCATATATTGTGGGACATTTTGCCATGATACACCGCTGTTTCTTGTATATTGTAGTATACCTAATCGCGCATCAGGTAGCTGTGTTATAAATATTCCAATATATGTATAGTGTTTTGTATCGTCATCTCTATCTATTGTTCTACGCATTATGGTTGGTACTGCATTGATTATTGGATCTCGACCTGTATAAAATTGCCTTAATTGATCAATCTCAAAAAAATATCCTGAATCTTCATTAAAATATAAATTTGGGTTAGATTCAAATATATTGCGTATATTAAATAATATATCCTTATTAATATATGTAGATAAACGAATAGTCTGCGGTTTAATATAACAGGCCGATGTATCTACTAATATTCCTATTGGGCTGAAATCACTAAATGGAAATGTTTCAGAAACATCTGCATATACACGTTTTGTTCCAACACCTAATGTATCCTCTCCAGAAGTGTTCTTCACATATCGCAAATTAAAAAAACTATTTTCAATCCCTGCATTTAAAGGATCCCATCTACATACATTAATTATAACTAATGGATTATACTGTTCTTGTGTATTTAATCTATAGGAAGGAATGCTCCTAATATTACTTAAATAAACTGATGACGAATCATTTAATGACACGGGTATATTATGTATAGTTATTTGTGGATCAGTATAATTTATACCAAGTTGTCCAGAAATACCTTGCAATATTATATCTTGTATTGGATTATTATAACTATTATAATAATATCTTGTTGGAATGTTTGGTGCACCAGATACTGTGAAATTATAACGGAAATTTTGTGGCCATGAATATGATACATCTATAACACTGCTATATTTTAAATTAAATACTAAATTAGTAATAGGTGTTATATTATAATTTTTTTTTAAAAATCCGCTAGTTTCTGTAAAAAATGTGGGAGATTTGAATGTATTTGATAAATCAAGCGCATATTGAATATATCCATTTGAAGTATCTTCATTATATAAATATGATCTTGATGATGATGAACTACTAATAGGCTCAATTACACGATTATCGTCACGTTTGGCTCCTATGAAATATAATGGAGTGGTGAGATTACTCCACAAATTACTTGCAAATTGAGAATTAGTATAATAGTTTCTTCCAACATTTATTAAATAAATACCACTTATAAATGTTTTAAAATTAGTAGGTGCTTCAGATATATCATTACTTGTAAAAATATTATCTTTTGATTTTATTGTAATATAGTTTGACATTATATCTTACCTTATAATATTAAATATAAACTATCTGCGACAGCAATATCACGAATAATCCTTGTTCGTAGTCCATCTAGTTTCGACAGCCATTCAATGTTCTGACAGTATGTAGCAAGTCCTTCCCATTCATCGACCAAATTACTCAGCTTATGCAGTGATCTGATGAAGTTTCCCTCCTGTATTTCAAAATCACGACAAACAGCAGCCAGTTCATCACCAGAAAGCCAGCGTTGCACAGGTTCCATCCAATATGCAGTTACTTTCCAGAAATCTTCGCTTGATAGGCCTTTCTCGACAGTTCTGAGAGTCACTGCTTTCCCTTGCAACCATGAATACGCTGCAACAACGGCTTCGGATCCACTACATTTCACAGTATGGTCCGTCCGTGGTTCCTCCAAGAAACAGGAGAGAATGCAGCAGAGTTCATCGGGAGTTATTGTTGCTGGTTTCAATGCAGTTCCAAGAAACAGCTCTGTCATCAGAAGTAGATGTCCTTCATTCACTTCTGTTGCCAATGTACCACGTAGTGTTAGATTTGCTGCCGTAATTTGTGTTATATCTTCTGGAACATTCTCCAAGTATCCTATTTGTTCTAAGTATCGGATACGTGGTTCTACAGTATCTATTGCTGCATTTTGTATTGCTACCAAATCACTTTCAAGTCGTAGTATATCCTTCGTCATATCTCCAACACGTTTATATGTTGTCCATGCATGCTGCATTGATCGTGAATCATTATCTGCATTGAAAGCGGCAAGTCGTCGTTCAGCTTCTTTGCGTTGTTTTGCTACTAGGGGGAGAGCAAGACGATCCTCCAACTCCTGTCGCTGTTTACAGAGTTCCTGCTGTTCCTGTGTAATCTGCTGCTGTGCTGCCTTTAACCGCTGTCTGGTCGTTGCAAGCTCCTGTGTAACTGTCTCCTGTGCTGTTGATGCTTGTTTATACCAATATGAATCCTGTATAATACGTAACCAATTATGCTGTCCTGAATGAAGTGTTTTCAAGATGAAATCATATCCGAAATCCATACGACTCTGAATGCGTGCTTTGCCACCGCACATCATGAAACGCATTTCTGCTGCGCTCACAGGCTCTCCATCAGGGAAATATATGACAGTTCCTTCCACATCTTTACCGCGTCGTCCAGCACGTCCAGCCATTTGAATATATTCATCTGTTCGTAAAACACGGAATGAATCGCTACTATCATCATATTTCTTCAGGCCAAGGAATACAACTGTTTTCGTCGGCATATTCAGACCCACCGCGAATGTTTCCGTTGCAAATAGGAGTCGTACATATCCCTTCGTGAATAGGATTTCAATTATTTCTTTCAACAAAGGCAGGACACCACTATGATGGAATGCAATACCTCGCATCAAAAGATCACGAATTGTATGGTATTGTGATAACCGTTGAAGATCTGTATAGCGATGGAGATGGAAATCGATAATATGACGTACAGCTGCTGCATCACTGCTATCGAGTAATGTATGTTCTGTTGCGCCGGCATATTGTTCACATTTAGCGCGACTCAAGCAGAAGAAGAGTGCAGGGCATGCACCATTAGAATGTAGGTGACCAATAAGTCGATTCATATGATGTTTGAAGGATGCTGTACGAACTTTACCACTAACGGCGCCTTCCAGTGCAGTTCCTGTGGAGCGTGCTTTGGAGCCTTTGAGATCTTTGGCGCGTTGTTTGAAGTCTGCTGCTTTAATCGTGGCATCATCTTGTGCTTTCAGCCAGTCAAGATACACTTTATCATTATACGTTTCGCGTCCAGCTGTATCTGGCCCCATTAGCTTAGTGAATTCAATGGAACCACTAGCATGTTCTGTAATAAGATTGTGTGTTAATGGTACGATGCGGTATGCAGTTTCAATGAGTTGTGTGGGGCGTCCTTTGAGGACAGTGAGCCAATCAGCGAATACAGCAGGTTCATCGAGTGTTGCAGAGAGCATGATCATTTTCACAGTGGGAGGCAGCAGGATCATAGTTTCCTCCCATACTTTTCCGCGATCTTTATCATTAATGTAGTGGCATTCATCGAAGATGACGGCATCGAGTCCTTGTATGGAGAGTCCTGCAGTGAGTCCGAGATGTTCGGTGGTGGTACCCATTTTGTATAGTAGATTACGTAGGATTTCTGTGGTCATAACGATGACATCAGCATCTGGACAGAATTTAATATCACCTGTCATGATGCCGACGGTTGCGCGTCCTTTGAGGGAGTGTTTGAGATCGTGGAATTTCTGATTTGATAGGGATTTAATGGGAGTTGTATAGAATATACGTTCATGTTTTCGTAGTGAGTATTCAATTTGATATTCGCCAACGAGAGTTTTACCAGAGCCTGTTTTGGCGCAAACGAGAACATTTTCTTCGCGATGAATGGCTGCAACAGCAACGCGTTGAAAGGGATCAAGGAGATATGAGTATGTTGTTGCCATATCTGTGGGGAGATCTGGTGCGGGCATGGAGGTATTCCAGTGACTAGCATTAGCAACTGTGGACATTTTATATGGATGTAATGGAGATGTATAGTATGTGTCAATGTTGATGATGTGATTCAAATTTTTTCTTTTGCGTACACGGGCTTTAAGTATGAGGGTTTAAAGACCTCGGCCCTCCTGCTGTAATGTATGTAGTTCTTTGGAGATTATATGTGATTGTATTGGGCTTTTAATGAATTATATGAATATTGTGTGAACTGTGCAACTTTTTGCAAACTGTTTAGAAACTTTTTACAATTTGGAAAGATCACCAGAAATAATTTTTGGAGCTGCGCAACTTTTTGAAATGTTGTTGCAAACTTTTATGAAAACTGTTTTGTAACTTTTTAGAAATCTTGAAGTATCTGAAGAATATATACATTACATAATGAAAAAGACCATTATTTAAAATTTTCTAAATTCCGCTGTATCCAGCTACGCTATACCTAGCAATAAGCTTGCGAATCCCCACACCCCTACTAAAATGTATAGATTATATAGTGAGTTTGCGCGAGCGAAGCGAGCGCTGAAAAAAATTTTTGAGAGCTGTATAACTTTTTATAAAATAATGTTGCACACTTTTTACAATTTGGAAAGATCACCAGAAATAATTTTGAGAGCTGTATAACTTTTATAAAATTGTTTAGAAACTTTTGTAAAACTGTTTTGCAACTTTTTAGAAACCCTCAAAGTATCTGAAAGATATATATAATCTGTAATGAAAATACCATTATGTAAATTTTCCTAAACGGCGCTGTACCTATCTAACGATATACCTAGTTATAAGTTTACGGAATCCCCCTTGTTGCAATGTATATACTATATAGTGATTTGTGGCGCCGAGCGTAGCGAGGCGAAAAAAATTTTGAGAGCTGCGTAACTTTTTGAAAATAATATTGCAAACTTTTTACAATTTGGAAAGATCACCAGAAATAATTTTGAGAGCTGCGTAACTTTTTGAAAATAATGTTGCAAACTTTTTTACAATTTGGAAAGATCACCAGAAATAATTTTGAGAGCTGCGTAACTTTTTGAAAATGTTGTTGCAAACTTTTATGAAAACTGTTTTGCAACTTTTTAGAAATCTTGAAGTATATGAAGAATCTATACAATGTTTTATAGAAAATATTCATAAGATTTATATTAAACTACTACAATACACAATGTAGTCTCACAAAGTATAATGGAAATAACCAAAGATCACCAAAGAACTCCATACATTACTGCAGGGGTCGCGGGGTCTTTAAGTCTCCTGGCGCGCATCGCGTTGTGTAATAAGAGCTGCAGGCATTGGACGACCATTGAATAGGAATTGCACTGCATCTGGTGGAAGTATCTCAAATAACTGCAATGCACCTGGACCATCAAATGACATCTGGGGACCATGTTGTACCATATATTGATTCAATGCAGCAGCATTCACAGCATATGTACGAACTTCTGGAGTTATTCCATTTGCTATACGTATTAATACTTGATCTCCTGTAGGCATTACAACAGGTATCTGTTCACGCAACCATCCATATGTTTCATAACATGCCTCACATACATATGACAACGCCATTAGACAATATATTACACCAGTTGTACGATCTTCTTCTTTCTCAGCTTCCGTAACAAGACGCCAAAATATATCCAGATTCTGTACTTCAATTAGTTCGCATGTACCTGCAGAAAATTCAAATATATTACCTTGTGATCGTGGAAGTATAACACGCTGCGTTGTTCCTGTTAAATTAAGACGAAACATCCACAATCCATACAATTCCTTTCGAAGACTCTTCTGTTTTTCATATGTAAGATCTTCGAACCATTCCACAGGAGTTACATAACCATGCCGATCCATTATGGAGAATGTATCTACTACGCGTTGTCTATATGCTTGTCTTATACTTTGATTAACAATTGTCAGAGGATAATGAAGATTATAATGTCGCCGTTGTAACCATGCAATACGTACATGAAATCGCTTCATATCTGTTGAACTAAATGGTGCACGTGTATATGGATTTATAATTGCAGGACCTGTTGTATCATCCCACAGTTTTTTGAGAGAACGAATATCAAATATCCATATATTCTGTTCGGCATCAACAATAGAGAATCTATACACAGGACGAATTGCGTTAACTGATTCCAAACTGTATATTTCAGTATCATTTAGAGCTAGACAGGGACAGCCAGCAGCAGGTCCCAGGCGACGCCAACGCAGTAAACCAAGACGCAGTTTCCAGGCAGCTGCATACTTTTTTAACAGTTTCAATGTATTTCCTTGTGGTGTTGAAGGTGACTGTATAGTAGTATATGTAATACCCGCATATTTAGAATGGCGTATACAAAAGTCTCCATCAACAGTGGGTTCATTACATGGAATAAAATGAAAACGTACAGATCGTGCAGCAATACATTTCCTATTCATTTCTGAACCGTCGCAAATAGTTATTATATGACTATATATTAAAATGAAACGCAGCAGTGGAAGGATGACAAGAAAGAGAATTCAGAAGAGGATCGAGAAAAGATATAGAAAGAAGACATTGCGTCGCATGAAAACGAAACATAGACGCACTGCAGTGACAACAAGAAAGTTCAAAATGCGCGGTGGTAGTTTATCTGATATGTGTGGTATATGTCCTATATGTGAATCCGCGAATACAGAACGATATGCAACAGCACCTGCGGGTGATAAGGTTTTCTGTCGCTGTTCCGAAGGACATATATACTCTTTGAGCAATGATCAATCAGGTAATATATAATACATTAGGGAGCGCCCATATTTTGGGTGATCTGCGTTTAAATCGGCTACAACCAAAATTTGTACCATAAACCGTCACCCATGCATCAAAAAGTACCATCAATACCGGCATAAAGACATGGCACGCGTTTATATCAGAATGAATTCAATCACCGGCACTGATAGCAAGATGAGCAAGACTACCTCCTCCACCACTAAGACTGTTGCCAAGAAATCTGAATCCAAGCCTGTAGCTGTAGCTGCCGCTGCGGCTCCTGCCCCTGCTGCTGCGGCTCCTGCCAAGAAGGAGAAGGTGGCGAAGGCTTCTGCCCCTGTTCCTACTGCACAAGCTGTTGAAGTTGCTGCTGCCCCTGTTGTCCCTACTACCACTGTTTCTGAGGATATCCAGGCTCTAGTAGCTCAGCTCAACACTGTTCGTGAATCCGCTGCTGCTGGTATTGCTGCCCTCAAGAAGCTCGACAAGCGTGTAGCTCGTGAGCTCAAGGAGGCTCGCAAGCGTCGTCGTGTGAAGAAGGAGGGTGATGAGAACAAGCCTTCCAAGCCCTCTGTCTTCACTACTCCTGTTGAACTCAGTGCTGGTCTTGCCAGTTTCCTCGGTAAGGCCAAGGGTTTCCAAATGAGCCCTGCTGATGTTACCAAGGCCATGAAGGTATATGTCGATGAACACAAGCTCAAGGGTGAGAAGCACAACATCAACCATGATGCCAAGCTCTGGGCTGCTCTTGGTATGAAGACTGGTGAGGAACTTTCCTACAAGACTCTCCAAAAGCGTCTCTACAGCCAATACATCAAAGCTGTCAAGGCTTGAATTCCGTGATGAATAATATATAATTCATACATACAAATAATTACATTTAATAGATAATATTAAATGCATTTATTTTCTCCTATAAAACCCTCTCTTCTCTTATGATTCTTGTTGTTTATGCAAAATATTAAATACATCGAGTAATACACCTTCCCATGCAATTGGCATACGATAACTAGGTAGCAATGACCATCCACTACCTCCTTCTGCAGCTGCGAGACGATGAAGAATGGCAGTATATTGTTGCTTTGACAACTTTTGGCGATGACGCAGAGTACATTCAAATAAGAGCTGAATGAAATCGGACCATCGTAGATTACGTAAATGACAATCATAGATCCATCGCCGCAGTTCAACAACCGCCTGTACACTCGGTTCCATTACAGTCCATGCATCCCATGCACCGTCAAAGAATGTGTTCCATGAATCTGCTACAGGTGTTTTTGGCCATTTGCTGCATAATTCTTTGCGTGCATAATCTGGTCCACCCACAGGTATTTCAAAAAATAGATCAGATATACGAACAGGTAATGGGAATTCACTAGTCATCATAATGGAGAGTGTAGTAGGATATTTCTCAAGAGCTTCTTGAATAAGAAGGAGACTTTCATCACTGAGTAGATGTGCATGATAAAAGACGACAATATGTTTTTGTTGTGTGGCACCTGTACAACCTAGTAGAACGGATGATGTTCCTGTATAATCTGAGAGAATTCCTGCAACATAGTTTTTATCTTGTAGTGACATACGAGCCACATCAAATGCACGATGAATAAGTGTGGATTCATATGGAATTCCTTTACTGGCATCCTCGGCATCATCTTCATCATCCGCAGCATCGGCTCCTTCTGTTCCAGTTGCACCAGTTGCAACACTACCATTTGCAAGTGACCATCGCTTTGTTTGAATAACATATGGTACTTTTAGTGATGCAGCAACATGTTCTAGGAATTCTTGAAGTGCTGTGAATTTACCTGCACCACGTGGACCACGCCATACAATATTTGGTAAGGCAGCATCTAATTGTTCCTGGCTCATATTAATATGTTATGATTAAATGATGCTTAAATACTATATAGATTATACATATAAGACAGTATATACTGTAGATCCAATATGAAATTAGTAATACCAGCAACAACATTAGAAGTAAGTCGTATTCATCTATCACCTTTTCAAGAAACGAATGGAGGTACAGGAATACCTATTGCACCGTTATCATATGTAGATTCATTTTTCAAGATGAATGATATTGAGATTATTACACCACCATTAACAGTGGAGTCATATGATGCAAGTTTGGGGCGTATTAAGATTCATGCACCGACGAGTGGTACAGGATCGAAGGGAGCCGCAGGTATTTTTGCAACGAAGATAAATACACTGCAGGATTATATTATAACAACTCTTCATGCCCATCAAGGGACTATATTAGGTCGTACAGATTTGAAGAGAGAGACAGTGGAAGCCTGTTTTCAGAAGATGTCTGATGGAGAGTTTCTTCATTTATTTATTGCACAAAATGATACGAGGACCCCTGTATTTACGGGAGATGCTGATAAACCTTCATTTGGACTGTCTCGTAATTTGTCTGTAATCGCAGGAAAACCTGGACCGAAGATTCGTATGACACTGCGTATTGGAGGTGTTCGTGTGTTACCTGGAAATCCTTATAGATTCAGATTACATCATACATTATTGAACGTATTCATTGTAGAGTAAGGATGTGGTGGAAGAAAAATAATATGATTATTTATAATAATTATATTATTTTCATATTATATAACAACTATATTCGGATAGCTATTTAATAAACTCTGTCAAGAACAGCAGCGGATAGAGAAGTCAATGAAAGGAATATGGCAACACCCATACCAATCATAAGGAATTGATAGGAGTATGTAGGATTACGTGTAAGATATATGAAACAGGCAATGGTCAAAACAGCAACGCCGAGACCATTCATGATCATTATGGCGGTCATTACTTTGCGGAGATCATTGTTTGTATCTTTGGAGCCGATATTCATTGCAGTGAGAATCATAGATGCTGAGAGGAGACCAAGACTTATTATAAAGAAGAATAGTACAATCTTATCCATTTTACTTATTGTTTAGTAATACTTCTTGCTGCTGTATTTATTGCTGCTGCTATTGGTGGAAGACTATTATGTGTAATACGTTGTATTGTAAATAGATCCATTGTAGCCGGATAATATATTACAATTATAATAATACTGATCAATATACATGTAAGTAATATAGGGAATATAATTCTCCAATATTTAATGGGATTAAATGCTTTTCGGGTTTTTTTTTCGAGTGCAGCACATTTGCTGCCTTGACATACTGTTTCTTCTGCCATATTATGTACCTGTTAATAATAAAGAATGCCTTCTACGAAGAAATCACGAAGACCTAGTAGAACGAAGAAACGGTTGCAAAGTAAACGAAAACCACTATTAAATACTGCATTTGGTACTGCTCGCTGTCATCCTGCTGTCATGAAGGATGGATCTCCTGTAAATAACTGTATACCTGCTACTGTTTTGGAGAAGCTGGACGCTGTTTCGGATACTGCTGCCCTGGCTGCTGCTACTGCAAATAAGGAAGAACTGCTGCAGAAATACTTTCGTCCTGCGAAGCCTAATTCATGGGATACAGATCCAGATATGTGGTTAGACAATACAAATATAGATGCTGTTCTTCGACAATATCAAGAAGCATATCCATGGTTCAAATTCCTTGGTGTATTTCCGATTGATTTTTCGGTGAAGGATCCATATGCTGCGGAGAAACGATGTCTTGCACCTGTATTATGTGATCTTGATTTGCAGGCGGAAATGAAAGCTGGTACGAAAGCAATAGGTATAATATACAATCTTGATCCTCATTACAAGGAGGGTAGTCATTGGGTGGCGAATTTCATTGATTTACGTGATATGAAACCTGCCATATATTATTTTGATTCATATGGAGAACCTGCACCGAATTATATTAAGTTATTTATGGAGGAATTATGGCGTCGTGCATCGATGACTGCGAAACCATTATTAGCATATAATGCCCGACGATTTCAATATGGTGATTCAGAATGTGGTATGTATTCTACGTATTTCATAGTGGCAATGTTGCAGGGTGTAGGATTTCGTAAATTTGTGCGGCATCCTGTACCAGATCGTGAAATGATTCGTTTACGCAATGTCTTTTTCTTTGATAGTGATGGATCTGGTGGTGGGGTTCAGAAGCATAATATAAGAACCTTATTAAAGTAATAAAGGTAGAGAATGCAAACACAGCAACAGAGATCGCAATTCTTTAGTCAACAAAATAAATCGATTCTACAGAATTTCCTACATTCGGATTATGAGAAACGTAATGGAGTACCATTAACGGAGCAATTTGCTGATCGCATGGATCGTACATTAGATCATTATATGGGGGAAGTATATAATGCTCAACCGAATGCACCTGTGGCATTTCTAAATAAGGAAGTACTTACTGTGACTGTGCAGGATTTTACTGCATTCTTGCGGCGTCAGAAAACGGCTGTTGCACCTATTAAAAAGCCTGCTGTTACTGCTCCTACTGTAGGTGCTTCTGGTGCTGGAACATTATTATCAGATTTAATGAATTTACCTGCTGCTCCCAGTGCTGCTCCTGATGCTTTAATACTTGATACAAATAAACTGTTTGATCGTGTACAAAAGGAGCGTAATTTCGGTGATGGTCGTCCTCAACCCCCACCTGTACCTGATTTCCGTATAAATCTGGATGAGAATTCTCCACCTGCACTCGAACTATATGAAATGGCTCGTAAGGCACGTGATCAGGAAGCTGCAAGAATCTCTACAACTGCTCCTCCACAACCACCTGCTTTTGTATCACCTACTGATAATTATACTGTATCACCATCAATTCAAACTCACAGTAAAGTACAGCAATTAGATACAGTGATTAGACAGGATGATATAATAAAATATAAGGAGGTAGAGAACAACTTGATAATATATAGTGCAGATCGTGATTGGACGAAGTCTACAGCAGAAAATCGTTATAATTTCTCGGTGAATTTCAATCCTGCGAATAATGGTCATGGATTTGGAACAAATATTACAGCACAGCACAAATTCAAAAATATTACACGTATTGAATTTGTCAAAGCTATTCTTCCTGCAGAAGGTATTGATATTGTACGCGCTCGTGCATCAGGTGCAACATATGAAACTTCATTCAATATAAATGTACTCAATCTTCCATTTGTGCGTCTACATATAGATGAACTGGATGGAAATAATTATGGAACTAGTAATGAACTAGATAATGCATTTGGTGTAATTCAATATGATGCTCAATGGCATAGTGATCAGGCAAACAAGGGAAATAGGGGATATACAGCACTTGTTTCGAAATATATGAAATGTGAACGTAAATATTCACCGACACCATTGGCTACGCTGAATAAATTGACAATTAATCTACAGCGTCCTGAAGGTGGTATAATAAGTAGTATACCTGATACAGTTGATATCTCGGGAATATATGCAAGTGCCGATGTATCCTCGACATCTATATATTATGATGCAAGCTCCGCGACATCTGCATATTATTTCATTAATACATCTCGTTTCTTCAATAATTTCACGGCACAAAAGGGTGATCGTATGTTATTCAAGGGTGTTACTATAAGTGGTGGATCAGCTGCAACATCTGCGACAAAAGCAGAGTTCCAGAATTTTATTACACGCGATGCAGGTCATTTAGTTGTAGGTGTTGCATATGGTGTATCTCAAACAATGTTGGTTGATGGATATAATTCCATGGGATATGCAAACTATATAATAATTGCAGGACAGTATAATGATCCTACAACAGGTCTTACAGCGATACAAGAATTTGGTGGAACTACGGGACAGCATACAGCACTAGGTACAGATCTACTAGGAATCTCTACAGGTGGCCGTGGACTCAATTTGAATCATCAAATACAGTTGGTATTCCGTGTTATTACACGTGAAATGGATGCATCTACAACTGTTAGACCTGATAATTTATAAAAATACATGAATCGGTGAGAAATAATATATAAGTGTATATGATAATATAGTATTATATATTAAATAATAAGAAAAAGATGCAGTCCGACTCAGGTGGTCTTCCAGGATTGAATATAAGTGGAGCAGCAAAATACAATCAATTGACTCCATTACTTCCACCAACACAGGAGGTGATACAGACAACGAATACTGGAACGGCAAATGAAAGAGTTTCTCGTGCATTTACAACACCTAATATAACTGCATCAGGTACAAGTGATGCATTACAAATACGTGATGCGCCACTTGCGACGACACAGATGACAGTTCAATCACAGCTCAGTGATACTGTTCGTCGTGCACAGATATGTGAAGCTGTTAAAACGGATGATGCAACCGCATTTAATAATCCTGAATTTGCTGCTAACTGTGGTATATGTCATATGCCTGGAAAAGATAGTAATGGAAATGGTCATGTGGGTGGTATGTATATAACTGCTGCTGCGAGGCAAACACAGGAATTTGCTGCTGGTGAAAATGCAGTAAAATATGGACGTGTATCATATGCTCCTACATTGGGTGTATGTCCTCCAGGAATGTTTTCCGTGACGAAGGAACAGGCCGTGGCAAAGAAAGAACGTATTGAATGTCAGAAGAAGAAATCATTTGATGTTCGTAATTGTGGGCAATGTTTTGCTACGCAAGAATGGGATCGTGTCACTGAATCCACGGAGAAACTCGAACCAACACTCTTTTTGGTCGGCACAAACACAGGAAATGTGATTGTAGAATCTAGTATGTCTGGTAAAACAATATATAATGGTCCAATTAGTAGTACACCAGTAAGTATTCCATTAGACAAATCCTTAAGAGGTGATCTACAGCAATATATGATTCGTTATAATGGTACAACAAATAGTATAATAGGTGGATATGTGCAAGGTACTACATTACAGGGTGCATTTACAATGGATATTGTACAACTAATACAGGTTGATACAGAGACAGGGACAAAGCCACGATTATCGCAGACAATGACAGTAAATAATTTACGTATTAGTGGTATACGTCCAGGTATTAATAAAACAGAGAGTAATTTGAGACTTATAATACCATTTGTATGGATATCAACAGATGAGGATGTTGCTGCAACGTGTCCATCACCTTATGTGTTAAATGAAACTGCCATGAATTATTTGGAATCGGATTCTTGTTTTAAGAAAGGTTCTGGTCCTGGTAATTATTCATTGGATTGCTTGCAAGATAAATTCTTGTCAGCTGGCTGTTTAGCTGCAGGTACTGTATATCCTGGAAATCTCACTACTGCTGCTGCACTGGCTGGTAATAAAAGAATTGGTGACATTGCAGATGATTTATATGAGCTATCTATACAATCAGCAACAGGACGTACTTCTACAGGTCGTATTCTATCTCTAGAAGAATGGTCTGCGGCATCAAAGAAATGTACAGGACGGTCCATAGATTCTCCATGTGATCGTTTGGTAGATGGAAAGATGACAAGTGAGTGTGCACAGTATTTATATGAAAATCGTGGAGCAACAGGACGTATTGGTGCAACATATACAGGTCCTGCAGCACAGCAAAGTTTGCGGACAGAAGATGAAAAAATGGCACAGTTTTGTACAGCAGATGGAGCAGCAAATCCATCAAAACAGTGGTCTGCATCAACAATGGAAAACTATTCAGTTAATAGATTGAAGGCATATTATAATACTATACATTCACATGCAAATGATAATACATTACCAGATTCAGAAAGAAGAGAAGCAATTAATCAATGTTATGGTGCACAATTAGTTAAACCTGTTGAACCTACTATTGTACCAAAGAATTCTTTTACATTTATTATAGCGGATACAATAAGACAAGGTTCAAATGCGGATCAAATGCGGAATGGAAGGTTTATTCTAAAACCAGCTACATGTGGTCGTGCAGGATATGTAAGTATTGTATTAGAATCAAATCAAACATTTTACATTAGTATTAATTCAAATAAAACAATGGGAATTATTCCACAACCTTCTGCAGATACCCAAATGGCGACATTTAGACAGGCAACATGTTGGCGACCAGTTGCAGGACGTAATAGTGCTGCAGATTATATATCATTTGAATCTCTACAATATCCAGGTGAATATTTAATATTGAATAATATACAAAATAGTGCTTCATATGTCGGTGAAATTAGAAATGAGGCAGAAATGAATGCTGCTTCATTTAAACGTAATGGAGGATTAAATACACTTGTAATATCAAATGAAGGAGAAACATTAAATACACAAAAAGGTGCATGTCCTCAGGGAATGTATCAATATGGTATGTGGGCGGGTGGTTTTTGTTGTCCAGTACCGCCAACAAACTATGATGCGACGCTTGGAGATTATATAGTATGTCCAACGCTAGCTGCGGGTTCACGGCATTTGAATGGAAAATATGTATGTGCACTGGATGATACAAAGACGCAAGGTCTTCCAGTATGTGGTGCTCCTCCACAGCCATGGAGATCTGCACAGTATGGAGGTGGTGGAGGTGCTCCATTTGATTTTAAATGTCCACAAGGGACCTTCGTAACACAATTTAGTGGTGGTACAACTGGTCGAAATGAATTCATGGGTAATATACGTGTTCAATGTAGTAATGGTTCTAATTCAGGATCATATGGTACATCAGTAAGTAATGCATTTAGTACATATAATCGTAATGGATTTACAGGTATTGATATAAATGCAGGTGGTTATGTTGATGGTATGAACTTTCGTGATGGATCAGGACGGCGTGGTGGTTCAGGAGGATCATATAATAAAGTGGATTGTCCAACAGGAATCATAACAGGCATTCATGGACGTACAGGTAGTTGGATGGATGCATTTGGAGTTCATTGTAATTAATGCAAACTCAAAATAAGTAAATACATCATGTTTCGATCATTAATGGAAGCATTTAGTGATGATATGAATAGTGGTCCGGCCACCAAACAGCTAGATTTTATATCTCAACAAGAGAATTTATATAAGAATGTATATCCTAATTTGGTTCCTATAGCAGGTGAAACACAGCAGAAGTTACAGACGCCACAGGTACAACAGCAACTACGAAATATAGGTACAGTTGTACAGCCAGTTACAGGAAGTATATCACAGCCTATTACGAACACAGGGACTGTTTTTAAAAGTATGGATATACCTGAATCGCTACGTATGATGCAACAACAATGTATACAGACTCCATTAGATGTGCTATCTGCATCACAGAATCCATCACAGTCGAATCGTTGTGGATGGATATATAATGATGGAAAAGCATCAACCGGTTTCCTCGGTACACAGGAAGGTCCATTATCATTCTTCAATCCTCCTACAGGAAAATGGTATTGGAATTTGAAGGATGCAGAGAAGGATATTAATATTGATCGTTGTGCGAAGATGACGGATTGTAAGACGGTGGATTCCAGGGATTTTGCGAATCGTTGTGCATGGTGCCCAAGTTTAGGTGTAGGAATACCTGTTAATTCAGCGGGAACACCACTCTATCCAAATGATGTTCGTACTGCATGTATGGATGTTGCACCAATTCGATCTGCTGCGAACTGTCCTGTACCGACACCTCCTATTCCTGGAACAGCTGCAGCTGCTGTTCTTGAGGAAAAACGTGCTGCTGCAACTGTATGTACACCACTTAGTGATGGTTCTGTGAGTCGTAAATGTATAATGGATCAGTTAACGGCAGCGAAGTGTTCAACAAATGGTACATTATATATGGCTCTTCAGAATAGTGTAGAGCCGGCGAATTATTTGGGTGCAGTTGAACGTACACCAGCATTTATAGAATATCAGAAACGCGCAACGACAATTTTACCTGTGGATACTCTGCGTAATGGAAAGATAGGTGCTAATGCCGCATTAAATACATTTAGTGAATTATATAAGGCAACAACACGGCAAGCACAGGCATCAGCGGAGGTGTCTGCTGCGCGTGATTTATGTTTACAGTCAGGTGAGTTTGATACATTTGATTTCTGTAGTGAATTACAACCAACAACACCAGGGCCATTTTCATTATCCTGTCTGCAGAATGAATTCAAGCGCGCAGGAGGACAGCCAGCAGGATCAGCATATCCTTTACCAGCAACACATCAACAGTGGAATGCAATGGGAACATGGGGGGCTGTTCAGCAGGCAATACAGCGTCTCGTAGATAATACAAAATCACAGGATCTACAGACACAGCAGCAGGCACTTAAAGCCCTCCTTGGAATTGAACGTGATCCGCGATTATTTTCCACTGTTCCTGAATACAAAATGTACGATACTCTATGGTTCATCGGTGAAAATCGTATTGGAGAAACTCCTGGACGTGTATTATATGGACGACGTACATACGATTCCACACAACCATTCGGTTTTACTGCACAGGATTCCATTAATGGACTTCCATTCAATCATTTATTCTTCATGATTATGATGGGAAATATGAGAACCAATAGTACAACACAAATAAAATGGAGATTTGTTACTGATGATCGTGGAGCAATTGTATTGAATCGCTTCGGTCCATCAATGAATGAATGGAATAATGCACCAGTACGTAATGAAGTCGGACTATTTTATAGATGGTATGATCAAGGTCCTACACAACATACATCAGAAACAATGGAACTTACAAATGGATCGCGTAATTTCGTGAAATTTATATGGACTGAACGATTTGGTGAATCTGTATTTAGTCCAAGTATATCAATTAATAATGGAGATTTTGCACCTATTCCTGCAAATTCACTTACAATGAATCAAGAACTAGATGCACCATATGTATCATTCCAAGTAATGACGCGTCCTTCCTTTGCAGGAAATCGTACTATGTGGCAGGAATATCGTAATCCAGAAGTATTCTATTTTACACGTATGACAGGTATACATTATGAGACTTCTCAACCAAATTACGCAACAGTACCTGGAAAACAGCCATTTATGCGTTTGCCAGGCGCAACATCTGTAGTTGAATTGGGTACTCCTATATTACCTGTTGCATGGAAAACTATTACTGTTGCATTTCGTCTTGATAATCGCCTACCTGCAAATCGTGCTACATTATTGACTGTGGGACCTGGTATTGTTGTTACATTGGTGTATGAAGGATCATCGATATATGCAAATTTTGCTGGACAACGTATCCCTCTTACAATACAGCAGGGAGAATGGTATTTACTCGCGGTTTCACAGATACCAAATGAGCGTCGTATATCTATTAGTATACAATCATTTAATGGAGGATCTGCAACAGTTATAAATGCACAGAATGTATATCTTAACCAGAGCTTTTCAATAGTGGGCGAATCCGTTGTAAATCCTCATTATGGCCTATTAACGCTTGGAGGTGCTAATATAGCGGCTTCTATATCTGTTGCATGGGTACATGTATTTGATCGTATTTTTACGAACAGAATGGCGCGTAAGGAAATGGCAAATGAATGGCTACGTGATTGGGTGGAAGTGTAATGTTGTTGTATAATCTATTATAGATATATGATATATTTAATTATATTTAAAAGTATCATATATTAATTATATGTTGCTATTGCTGCAGCTGTTAAAAAAGTCGCACACGGAATTTACCTGTAACTGGATTCTTTTCAACTTCACCACGAGCTGTCTTACCTGTCCTATCCAAGAGATCATATAATATATATATTTCATCTTCTGTACCTTTCTTACGATCCATCCAATACTGTTTACCTGCAATAGTTGTTGCTGCTCGTTTTACTGTTTTGGCTGCCTGGGGAACAGCAGCTGGCTGCTGCACAGTTGCTGGCAGGGCAGCTGCCTGACTTACAGGTCCTGCCAGGCGAACTGGCTGTCTTGACACAGCAGCAGTTACAGCAGCAGTTGCTGGTATAACAGTTACTCCTACAGGAGCTGCTGCCTGTTCTAATGCAGATTTCTGTAAGTCTACTTGTAGATCTGGATCAAATGCAGGTTCTGTAGGTGATCCCTGTACTCCTTGATAACATGCAATAGGTTCATTCTCACCACTATTTAGTACACAATCCACAGCGGATTGTTTAAGAATACGTAGGAAATCTTCATTAATCTTCGCCTTCTTTGTACTAATATTTAGCACACGTTCATCGGATGTAATACCTTCATCACGTGACATAATGGTTTCATCCACACGACGTTCCTTGATATCTATAGGATTAAACATAGCGCAATATGTATATACGGATACTGTACGTTCTTCTGGAGGTAAATCAGCATGTGAACAGATACGTACTGCACGACCTTTAACTTGATCAGTACGTACATTATTCCAATATGGTTCTAGAATATGTACTGCACGCACAGCTTTCAATGAAATACCTTCAGCACCTGCACCAGTAATACCTATTAATTTACAGAGTTCACCTGCGAGATTCCCTGTTCCCTGTGTAAAACCAGCAGTCTTCAGAACCTTCTGCATCTTTGGAGGCAGTTCATTTATACGTGCATTGAAGATATTGAGGAGAATCTTACGTTCTTCGAGGGTACCTTCACCCGTGAAGAATAGGAAGCGATTTTCACCTACATTGGGTCCGCGTTGAAGGCTCGCAATCGTTTCAGGAGTGAACTCCGCGCCTTTGATTTCTATACGAGTCCATCCATTGGCTTCGAGTGCATAACCGAAAATACCGAGACCTTCCGCGGATTTGAATTGTGAATACAGTAGTGATGATCCAGGAATAGCATTGACACGTTCCAGAACAGCTGCATATTTTGGACTGAATTTTTGGAGATTACTATCAGCGGGTCCATCGAGACGCAGTAATTCTTTGGAACGAGCACGTATAGTCTTTAATGCATATGCAAGTTCTTCTTCATAAGTCATTACATAACCTGTGGGTTTTGGTGCGGATTTCTCAATGCGTTTTGTGACAGTTGTACGTTTCTTATGAAATCGTTCATATTGTTTACGAATAGCCTCTGGCATTTCAGCCAATTCCTCTGCAGTATATTCAGGGAATTCAGGTGAGAGTTCCTCTGATGATTCGAGTCCTGTGGAATCTTCATTAGACGATTCATATTCTGTAGAGTCCTCATTAGATGTATTAAGATCCGAAGATTCTTCATTTGATGTTTCGTATTCTGTGGAGCCCTCATTAGATGAGTCATATTCTGTGGAGCTATTATTAGAATTATCATTAGAGTCTTCTAGTTCTTCTGATTCATATTCTGTAGATCCGTTATTGGAATCTTCATTAGAGGACGATACTCCGCTACCTACTTGTGTAACAGCATCCACATCAGCTTCTTCCGCAGCAATAACAGCCTCCTCTGCAGCAACAGCAGCAGCAGCATCTACATCAGCCTGTGCTTCTTCCAAAGAATATTCCGCATCTGTAATGGGAGCTACATCACTCATTTTGGCATCCTCCAATTCACCAACAGTTTTACGTGTATCACGCAGTGATGGGCGATTAATAGATGAAGGAAAACAGAAATTGCATGCAGCACGACTATTAAATCGATAGTTCGCAGTTGAAGCCACTTTCTTCACATCATCAAATGCACCACCCTCCTCCTGTTTTCCACGCTTCTTTTCACGCTGTTCCTGTTGCTTTTCCACTTCTATTTCCTCCTTACGTTTTGTAATATATACACCAAGAGAATATGGAGAAAATGGTACACGAACCACCTGATCCTCTACAATCTTCGGCATAAGATCCTCAGAAGATCCTTTATAATATGATACTAAACCATGCATACGTTTCATCAAAATATTCTCATTTTTGACAGTAAGATTGGAGCGATTCAAGAATATATTTTGGAAAGTCTCCTCCTCGACAGGGAATCGAGGCTGCGCAGTAAAAACAGGACGCACAGCAGCCAGCAGAGGATTTGCAGCAGCCAGCTCCTCCCAGACAGTTTCAATATCCATATTAGCAGTAGATTCATCCTCCGCAGCAATTAGACCAGTATTATCAGCATTTTTAACGTATCCATAATCAAATACAGAGAAAAACAGTTCAGTACGTGCCTGACCAACACGAATACGTACCATATCTACACGAGGATGTGCATTACATACCGCTTTCACAGCATCCAAATCCGCGTCCTTTATCGTGGCCAGCGCAGCAGTGCAGCAATTAATATAGCCTCCTACAATATTCATTAGAATACCTAATTCATCTGGAAAGTTAATGAGAGGAGTACCAGAGAGACCAATTATTTTTGAATTACGTGCACCAACCAGAAGTCTATATAATAAGAATGCACGATTATAGTTGAGTGATGTACCACATAAGAAGGGTTTCCAACGATCCACCGTGACAGGTTCAGGAGGTATTTGTGCAATGCCGGCTTTCCGTGTTTTACGAGCACGCATATATTTCTCCAAATTCCCCTGCATAAGACGTGTAATATTGTGAATCTCATCTACAATAATTACTGCATCATCGAAGAATCCTGGTTTATCACATGCAATCTCCTTCAACTTATTTGGTGTAATACCATTATAGTTAATGAATGTAATACGGTTCTCAATGATGGCGGTTAGTTGTGCACGTATATCACTTTGTTCTTGTGGTTTCAGTTCTTTATAGTTGGATGGTTGATCAAAATCAGGAACCCATACAACACGTCGATCTTTTTCTGGACGACGCATAATAGAATTCATAAATTGATCAGGAAGATGCAGTACATTCGCTGCATATAATGCAACAGCACGGTCTTCTAGATTGAGTGCGGTCCAATAGTTATTAAGACGATAATGTTTGAAGCCACAGAATGATATTTGTGCCTGGAAGTTACCACGGAGAGAGAAGGGAGTCATTACAATGATTTTCTTTCCAGCTGTACCGAATAGTGCTTCTGATGCTGCAATAGCAGAACATGTTTTACCTGAACCGAGACCATGATATACAAGAAGACCACGATAAGGTGTTTGTGCACGAAGATATTCACGAACGAACTGTTGATAAAGGAATGTTTCAACACGTTCTGATTCACCTGCAGCCGCGAGTTTTTTACATGCATCTACATCAGCTTCACCAAATTTGGGAGGTAATGTAAATGGTTCGAATGTTTGTAGAATGAAACGACCGAAACCTTTGCGTGTTGGTGATGCAAATGCAGTCAGTGATTCTTCTTTGAGAACATAGGGATCACGGCCTTCTTCAATTGCCTCCTGTTTCTTGAAATCGGCGAGTTCTTCAGGCATTGGTATACGTTTCTTGGTGCGTGGAGGTGGTGTTGATTCATTGGATGAGTTAATATCCGATAATTCATTTGATGAGTTAATATTGGATGATTCATTAGAGGAGTTAATACTGGATAATTCATTGGATGTAGATTCCTCAGAAGATGGTGTGGGTGTAGGAAGACGACGACGAATTGTAAGGGTTCTACGTATTTGTACATCTGGTACAGGTGCAGGAGCCACAGACGCTCTAGAGAGAGTTGAGGCAACTAATTTTCCATCAAATGTCTGTGGTACAGCTTTCAAACGTTCCTGTGCAGCATCCGCTATTGTTGGTGGTATAAAACCGGGATTCACCAATTTTACAGTACGTTTTAATGACTTTGGTACGAATTTTTTAATTGGTACATCAATAGGTGGTGAATCATTCATTCTATATCTACTATTGCCCTGTATGATATTATAATATATTACACATGTATAATATATTAGAATATTCAGTATAATTATTTATTGAAAACGATTACCAGCACATATTTGTGCACCTGTATTTGCTGCAATGAGGTCACTATTTGTGAAAGTGCGATCACTAGAAACGAAGGATTTATTTGTGCAGCATCCATTGGTCACAGGTGTACCGATGCCACGTGATTGTTGCCAGGAATTTTTCATAGCATATTGCATAGTTAAAAAAGAGCTATCACGAGATTGGCTTCCTGTTGCATATGCAGCAGGCGCAGGGTGGGGATTTGTATTACATGATGTGAGCCGGCGCATACGTTCTTGATCTGACATACCACCTGCAATACGATTAATAGCAACAGGAGCAGCAGGAGTATTTGATTTTACATATGAATAAGGGGTACAACATGAATCAGGCATTTATTAATATATACATTTTATTGATTTATGTGAAGGTATTTATGAAATAACACCTAGACGAATAAGTGCAAGACGGGATGCTTCCTGTTCTGCTGCAGGTTTCGAGCGAGCAGTAGCTTGTGCAATAATGACACCTTCCTCTGCTCCAGAGAGCACACCCATAGTAAATATACGATCATGAATAGGTCCCACGACTTCCACTTCTTTGTATCGTGGTGGTTGATGGTATGTTTGTTGATAGTAACGTAGTAGGCGATCTTTGTAATTAATATCGACTAGCAACATTTCTACAAAATCAGCATGTGATTCAATTAATCCAATGAGCCATGTATATACTGCATGGAAATCCCCAGCGCCATATGGTGTCATTTGTTGACTATAGAGTGCACCAATCCATGCTTCTAATGCAGAGCCGAGGATACGTAGATTATTTCGTCCATCGCATTCGAATTCCATGTGACGTGATAATAGTAGCCATTTACTGAATCCAGCAACTTTTGCAAATTCACCGAGTGTTTCATTGTTAACTAATTTAGTACGAAGTCGTGTGAGAAATCCTTCACCCTCCCCCGGGTATCGACGTATAAGATATGATGCAATAATACAGCCTAATACGCTATCACCGAGATATTCAATCTCTTCATTATCACCTTGACGCAGTGGAAGACAGTTTGCTGGTTTGGGTACAACAATTGTATCTGGTGTAATGGAAATACCTTTATCTACATATGATTTATGTGTGAGTGCTTGTTGAAAGAGTTCAGGTCGAGCAATCTTTCCACGCCAACCATAGCGCTGTAGAATTTGTTGAATATCTTTTATTGAGATTTCTTTGTTTGTAGGATTCCATGGATTGAATACTTTTTGTTGTTGCTGTTGCATTGTATATCAATTTATAAAATATTAAAATGATCTATATTAATACTTGTATAATCACTTTATATCAATTTTTAGTCTCCGTCTGAGGATGATATTAAATACAGTAAATCAAATACAGTAATAAATTAAGAATGAGTACATCGGATCCAGGTACTGCTAGTTCAGAAAATGTTAGCAATATTCCTTCAGAGAATATATCTAATGTTGAATCAAATACAGGTATTACAGGAGCAAAAAAAGTACAATTTTCTAATGAGGCTGTTCTAAAAGGCGCAAGAACTGTTGATGCAGCAAAAGAACGAAGAACATTACGTATTATACGTAAGAAGCCAAATGAATCATCTACTTCAATAAATACTACTCCTGCAACTACTGCAACTACTGCAACTACTGCAACTACTGCAACTACTGCAACTACTGCAACTACTGCAACTACTGCAACTACTTCAACTCCTGCAAATCCTGCAACTACTGCAACTCATAGTACTGGTAATAATCCAATTCTTGCTGCTAAACAAAAAGTACAACAAGAATTGGAAGAAAGAAGAATACAGAAAGTTAAAGATATAGAAAAAACAGGAGAAAAGAAAACAGGAGAACAGGAAACAGGAGAACAGGAAACAGGAGAACAGGAAACAGGAGAGCAGGAGATAGAGAAATTGGAGGATATATCTCTTGATAATTTCCCAGCTAAATTAAATATATTTGGAGATATCTATGCAACACAGGAGCGTAATGGAATTAAGAATATGGGTGAAAAGACACTCTATCAATTCCTGAAATATTATGGATTGGATGCAACATATGGAGACGAATACGTACGTATATTGACAGCATTTGCGCGAGTATTTGGTAATGATGCAAAGGTAAAACCAGCAGATCTTACATGTCAACCACAGGATTTCTTTTATATAGAACGCGCTTTACGTGTACGTTTAGCAACACTTTCAACGGAAATATATAGTGCTGGTCCTACATCACCACGTGGTCTACAAATGTTTGGTATAGCAAAGAATATTCGTAATTTCCTGCGTTCAAAAGCTGCACTACAGCAGTGTCCAGATGCACCACCTGCTGTTGCTGCACAATCAGGTGTGCCATCAATGACAACAGAAATACCAGCAGATGTTGTGGAAATTCTGAAGAAGATTCATGAAAATTTAATAGATATTACTTCATGTGCAACATCATTATGTAAAACAATGAAAAATAAGAATCATATTGAAGAAACAATAGATAAAGCTATTACAAATAAACCTGTAAAGGTTGTATTAGGGATGTTAAAAGCAATGAAGGAAGGTATACAATATGCTGTGAAGAAGAAAAGTACTAGTATTACATCTCCTGCTGCTGTTGCTGTGACTCCTGCTGCTGTTGCTGTGACTCCTGCTGCTGTTGCTGTGACTTCTGCTGCAATTCCTAAAGAAACGCAAAGCAAATTAAAAGTTATTCAAATATTTAATAATTTATTTGGAAAAGTTTCTAATAAAATTAAACAGATTCATATGAAGATTAAAGTAAATAAACAATTAAAAGATTCTATTACACCAAATAGATATTCTGTAGTATCAAGTCAATTAGAAGTTATTGAACAAAAACAGAAACAAATACAAAATGAAATTAATAAATTAATTCAACAAAGAAATAGTGTAGGTAATGGTTTTATAAATAATGCTATAAGAGATTCCATTACACAATTAGAAAATGAAATAAAAAATTTAGATAGGGAAGCAGATCGTTTAAAATTTTCATTAAATACCGGTGAAATTTTTACAAAAAACACTATTAAAACTATAGAACAACCAGGAAATATTATTGAAAAGCTTCCAGAAAATAATGAAAGTGAAACGAGAGGATTATTGAAAGAAACACCGAAATTTGTTAGAAATACTTCTGCTATACCTTCTTTTAAGAAAAATGATAAATTATCTCCATTAGAAGAATCAAAAGAGGAAATCTCTTCTCCTGTTATTGTATCATCTGCATTAGAAGAATCAAAAGAAGAAGAACCAATATTACTAGATAATTTTGAAAATAATCCATTTAGTAAAATTTCATTAACTACAAATACAAATACAAAGTATCTACAAAGTAATATTAATAAATTTATAGGAATCATAGAAGATCCATTTAAATCAGAAGATGATCGTCAAAAAGCAAAGAGACAATTGAAAGAATTATTAGAGAAAGATATAAATAATCCATTTACAAATGAAAAAAATAAAAATAAAGCGACACAATTATTAAATGAATATTTTGGAAATAATACAATAAAAAATGCTTCACAAAATAATATTCAAACCGCTACAAATAATAAAATAGAACCAATTGAAGAAAATGATGATGCTCAAAGTGTTCTAAGTGAGATAAGTGAGCTAAGTAATATTAATGAGAATGAAGAATATCATCCTATAAAACAAAATCGATTGCCATTAAATAAAAAAACAACAATACAATTACCTCCTATTAGAAAAGGAATACCTATAAGTGCATTTAGTAATTTATATAATCATAATACTCAAAATGAAATGATGGAACCAGAAATGGAAATACAGAAGCAACGACAAGAACAAAACCGTACAATATGGAAACCAAAAACATCTGCAATTAAATCATTATCAATAATAAATCAAAAATCAAATAAGAACACAAAGAAACAAAATCAATCATTAATCCAACAAAAAGCCGAACAAAATAAATTATTAAAAATATATGATCAAACAATAGAACATTCATTAAGTAAAAATAAAAGAGGTCCCCCAATATCACTAGAAAATTATAAAAAAATATTAGACGAATTTAATAATATTAACTACGACAATTTATTCAAAATAGTTGGTAGTAATAAGACATATAATACAATAAGTGAAATAAAATCAACTATTAATGAAATGCCAGTTCCAGTTGAATGGAAAACTGCTCAACAGAGAAAAATTAATGAAATTAATAATAAATTAGATAAGATTTATCAACAGAAGATGGCACTCAATAAGACAACAAGAGGGTTAATATCTTCTAATATGGGAATAAGGACTAATGCAACGCGACGACAAAAGCAAACAACTAAATATCAATCATTATAACAAGAATAATGACAGTTGAAAAGAAGGAAATCCTACAAACAACGCGAGTCAATATAAAACTTGCATTAAAATATGCATTCTATGCAACTATTATATTTTTCTTAATAGCAAACCCCGAAACATATACAAAGACCGAGGATCTATTCGGTAATATGATAACTATAGTATCTGGTAGCGGTGCAGTAACACCATATGGATTCTTATTGCATTCCTTCTTATTCTTTATTATCATGACAGCTCTCTTGGTTATTAATTAATTGTATTGTAGGAGGAGGACAATATCGTTTATTATAGACAGCCGCTACAGAGGCTTGTTCATTCCCTCCAGATGCAACAGTTGCAGCAATTTGAAGACGTTCTTGTAGTGTCCATGAGGGATCTTGACCACGTTTCAAACAGACTTCTTGAAGAGGTTGATTATATGAGAAATAATACATAATGTTAATATTATAATAGTATATATTATTTTAAACAGGGCACAGCAATATATATCAAATTTATCACGGGTATCTATTATATTTTATATCAATAAGTAAATAAATAAATAATATAAGAATTAAAACATAATAGAAATAATAAATATTATACAAATGATCAATATGTTGTGAAGGCAATGTATAGTGTTCCATATAATATAATATGAATTAATTTGTTTATACTAATTAAATGAAGATCCTACCAAAGAGTCCATACAAATTATTGGCGATAACTATTGTAGTATTAATTGCAGCTGTATATTTCTACCCTCGTATTCGTGAGGGATTTACTGATGGATCCGCAGATGCAACATTTACAATGGTATATGCTGAATGGTGTCCTCATTGCAAGACCGTGAAGCCAATGTTCAAAGAAGCAGTTGATGCATCTCCGATTACACTCAATGGAAAGAAGGTGAATTTCGAGATGGTGGAAGAGAAAGAGACCGAGAAGTTGAAGGCTCTACCAAAAGTTGATGGATTTCCTACATTCTTCTTGAAGACCGCCGCAAATGTAGGAGCTCCTATACAGTACAATGGAGAGCGTGATGTGTCTGCAATGAAATCCTTCATTGAATCACATCTATAAGAGCTTCTACTCTTAAAAAGAATTGCGTCGTCCTATAAATCTGCGCAGTTTCATTGAATCACGTATATATTTATCGGCAGCTCCATATCCATCCGCAAATAGTCCATTGCGAATCTCCGCAGTCAATGCGAAATCCACGGGGGACATTGCATCCGTTTCAATTAATATAGTTGTATCACGAAATCGTTCATATTGTTCACGATTCCGCGATTCATTGAAAATATCGAATAGTCGCAGCACATACTTTTCAATTGTTGTAGGGGGGTCCGAATAATCTATACGTGGTACAAGTAATAATCCTAGAACACCATCTTTATCATCCAGAAAACACCTCGGATATAGACCTAATACAGCACCATCCGTCAATTGATGCTCTGTTTCCGTATCTAATATTGGTTGGAAATATATTGGGAGTGACATGGAAGCACGAAGAGCATCTACAAGAGGAATATGTGGTGTAGATTCCACGGAAAAGCAGCGTGCAGCTCCAGTTTGCAGGTCAGTTGCATAGATTTGCAGTGCAGGTTTGCCAGCAGTAGCTAGGTCAGCAAAAGTTGTTCCAGCTGACAGGCCGCGAATAGTCAGGAGAGCAGCCAGGAATTTACGCAGTCGACAGCCAGTATCGAGCCCCAATTTATCAAAGAATGTAAACGGAAGTCCCTCTTCTAAATCCTGAAGAATTTCGAAATCTATACGAGCACATATATCATGTAATTCCGTCAATGAATATCCAATAGTAATTGCGAATGCAACAAGGGCGCCAGCAGATAATCCAATCCATCGTCGCACATTTCGCAAATAACTGGCTTTTTCAAGACGTTCTAATGCACCTATATGAGCTAGTGCACGAACACCGCCGCCACTTAATACAATAGTATGCGGTTTTCGTAATATCATATTATTGTATATAATATTTATGTTAAGTGTGTACATACGCGGTTAGATTGAATACACCATAAATTAATAAGGAAATGAATGGACCACCGAAAACACCGGTTCTTAATATACGTGAATTATATGGTCGTAGACAATCGCGTGATAGTGCGCGACTGACTGCATATAATTCATTGCTACAGCAAATACATCATCGCATTAAAGTATCATCACAACTACCAACACATCCGACCAGTCTAACATATACTGTGCCTCCATTTATATTGGGACTTCCAAAATTGGATTTGGAGGATTGTATAGTATATTTAGTATATCAATTACGTACATCTGGTTTTGAAGTTAAATATACATATCCAAATATGCTCTATATAAGTTGGAAGCATCATGAAAAGGAGTATTTAATAAATGAGAGTCCAATATTACGTGCAATGATTGATACAGCTGATTCATTGGCGCCAAAGAAGCGGAAACAGCAACAACCGAAAAGTATATTGAAACGTCCTGCGACAGTAATTGGAGGTGAACGCAGTGTATCATTTAATTTACAGGAGCCACCGCAGCAGCAGCTGCCAGCATTTAATCCTGCAGCAGCTCCTCGACCTCCACCTGCTGTATACTTTCCACAGCAACAGGGACCTCCTGCACCACCAAGAAATGCATTAGAATATGTGCCGCCAATGGAATTTATAAATTCTATTGAACGACCTGTACCGCGACCACAGCAGTCACGAGATCCATTTCAGATGTTTTAGTTCATTTTTGTATTCATTTTTCCAAATGCAGCTGTAATATTATTTACATTTTCTTTGAGTTTTTTGCGATTTTCTGCAGCCTTCACTTTATTATTATGTGCCTTCTTCAATGTTTCTGTAAAAGCCGTTTTGGTAGCTCTGGAAGGCATATTACGCTTCTGAACTTCAGTAACTCTAATTGAACGCGATGCTCTCTTTTTATTCAGAACGGATGTATTAACAGTTGCAAGGGCATTTAGTAAATTAGCTGTTTTAAAAACGGAACCGACATGCTTCTTTGTTGTTTTCTTTTCAAATAGTCCAGATGCATATGGAGATAATTTAGTGCGTTTTACTGTTTTTGCCATTTATTATTCACTGGGATTATTCACTCGGATTATTATGTAGGAGACCATATAGACGTTCTGCAATTTTGGAACCAATTGCACGTTCCTTGCCCGTTTTTGTAGGGACTTTTATTGCCGCAATTGTTTTTGCAGCGGACTGCATAATTTTTTCGAAAGAATTATCGTGAGCTGTCATAATTGCTTCTGCAACTGTTGAACTTATACCTGGACATAGACACAGTATTTTCAGTACAAAGAGTCGTGGATCGGAGTCATTATCACGTTTAACAACATGTATACCATCTGCTGCGCGTTGTGCAGTTGCTGATGATTTGAATGCTGTGTCTGGGTCTTTTTCCCAAACTGCTGCAAGAGTCTGTACAAGATCTGCTGTTCCCTGTATACCGCCTGTTTCAAATACTGTAATACCGTGCACAAGCTGTAGGCGTGCTATGAATTTTTGTACGGATTCATAGGAGAAATTACGGAGTTTAGATTTTTCAATTATATATACTACACGCGCTCCTGTTTCTTCTGAAAATGCAAGAAGTCGTCCTCGTTGTTCTCTGTAGCGTCCATCCATAACGGATGCTTCCAGATCCCCCCATGTTTTTCTTTCAATAATGAGACCACCTGCAGCTGGTTGTTCGCCACTGATACCAATCCATATATCACCTACATGGAGTGCTCTTGGAGGATGAACTGTGTGAATAAGTTCAATAAGTCCATGTTCACGATTATCGAGTTGTATGTGTTGCTGCTGCTGTTTCTCCTGTGCATCCTCGGTTTCCACCTGTTTTACTGTGTTTGCGGAATCATCAACAAATAAGCATGAATTATTTGTTAATGATTTATTCTGTTTATTATATACTTTTCGTGGAGGCATTTATAATATTTCATTGCAATCCATACTTTATGCGGGGCAGGAGCTTTAAACTGTCGTTGTCTTTAAGTTGTCTCTAATACCAATGCAGTTTATCTTCAGTTGGAGCAAACATGCGTTCTAGACCAGGTGTCCAATTCATATATGTATTACGTCCAGGACGAGTTGATGTACGTGGTTCATAGAAAGGGTCCAAACCAGCAGCGACGGCTTCTGCAGCAGATGGTACATTTATTACAGCTTCTGCACCACCTCCCTCACGAACAATATTTGCATCAAGTTCAACTTCATCCTCATATAATACTTTTTCATTTATAGGACGTGTTGCTACAACTTCATATACACCATTAGGAGCCTCCTTCACTTCTGGAATTAATCCACGCGCCTTATATACACGTTTAATTAAATCATCCACATCCTCTGCACTATATTTCGACAGGTTCGCGGATTTCTCAGGAACATATGTAGATAATATACGTTGTTCTTCAGCTGCAATCGAATCATAATCAGGTGGTTGAACGGCTGGATTCGTAAATGATTCCTTAATTGTTGCACCACCAGAGCCGCCAAATCGTACTGCATTATTTGCAGTTTGATTACCTACAATATTACTTTCTAATAGCCATTGTGCCTGACCTTCTTGAAATGTTTTTGCAACAGGCGGCTGCATACTCCAATCATATTGATGTGCTGATGCAAGACGGTTTAATCGTTCACGACTAGCTCCACGATCACCTTCAATTCCCGCTACAACATCTAATTCAACAGCTGCGTCATCATAATCCGCCAATTTCATTATAGGAGAAGTTGCATATGGTTTTGATCCATCATTGTCCTGTTCTACAGAAATATCCTTCATTCGTGCCTCAAAACCATCTCTACGATTATACATACGACCACCAAAGTATAATACGAAATATGATACTATAACTAAACCTACTAAAATTATGACCATTGTTTGTGGATCAGGTAAATATGGTAACATATCTTCAAACATTTTCTATATAACTATTTAATTAACTACACGTTTTTATTCAATGTATACAGGATTATTGTAGGTAAAATATTAGTTAAAAATAGAAAAGATGAGAACACATAAACAACGCCGTGGAGGTGCAAAAAAGGTTGCCATGAAACGTGGTATTAGACACGGTAAGACTGCTAAGAAAGGCACATCATTATCCTCAGCACTTGATATTAAAACCGAAAAGCAGGTCCCCAACTTCGAACAACTCCTTAAAAAGAAAGGTGCTCTAACAATTGTATTTGTATATGCCGATTGGTGTCCTCATTGTCATGACTATAAACCCAAATGGAATGAAATCTGTAAATCACGTGGTCGCAATGTCAATATGGTTGCTGTCAATGAATCCGTACTTCCCAAAACAAGTATTCCTATGCGAACTACCATTGAAGGCTATCCGACAGTAATAGCTGTTAATGGTACAACCGGAGAGACTGCTAATATACCTAATTTCCGTGATGATACTGCAATGAAAACACTGGCTGCTAATGGTTCAAATGCTGTTTCTTCTGCGAATACTGTACGATCTTCCAAAAATAATACTGTGTCGAATGCTGCATCCGCAGCATCGTTATCACTCCCTCCTTCAAGGGAGTTGTCCAAAAATTCTCGTATTAATACAGCTATTGATGATTTCATTAATGAAAATATGGTGGCTTCAGAAGAGTCTAGTATGAATGTAGAACAGCGTAATAATACACCATATCCTACTGCTAATGCTGCTGCTGTTTCAAGAAATGGCATGACATCCATCGAACCACCAAATTCAGATGAGGATTTCGTTGAAAGTCTGGGATATAAATCGGAGGATTTTACTGTAGAGAATGCATCTGCAATAGAGGGACAACGTGGTGGACGCCGCAGACTTCGCAGACTTCGTGGAGGATATTAAAAATGATGTCTCCTAAAATTTGATCTTGTGCCCCAACTCAAAGGATATATAAATCTGATCAATTAAATTCATATAAAATGCCCGATAAATGCATATTTCATTGTTTGGACATTTTAACACGTGATCAAATTATTATGCGTGAAGAAGATGGAACACGAGAAGTCCGTTTCACTGATGCAGATGAAGGAGAAGAGTTTGATCAACAGCAGCAACAGAAAACAACAGGAGAATATCGAGAATTCCTCATACATTTATTCGGTAAAACTACCGAAGGGAAAACCATTCGTGTTGATGTACAAGGATTTCGCCCCTATTTCTATATTCAAATCCCAGGAACAGTTGAAGATGTCCGAAAACAAAAAACACGTACTATACAACATCTGAAAGATTATCTAACATCATACTGTAAATCCATACCATTGAAATTCCTGGGTATCAGCTACTGTGAAAAACAGGTATTCTATGGATATACTGCAAATAGACTCTTCCCTTTTGTAAAAATCGATACACCATCATTGGAGGCTTTTCGTGCCATTAAAAATGCATTCCTCAATCGATTCGGTGAACCAGAATTACGTCTACGTAGCGGATTACGTGGACCATGGGGCACAGCTGCACCGAAAGTATACGAAGCAAATATTGATCCAATGCTCCGCTTCATTCATGAACGCAACTTGAAACCATGCGGATGGATGTCAATTCCTTCAATGTATATTACAACGGAAGATGATCAGCAAGGCATTGTTGCAGATGTTGAATGGGAAGATGTATTACCTGTAGATGTAGCTCCAGCACCAACAGGTGCATTCAAAGTAGTATCTTGGGATATAGAAACTTATTCAAACACTGGAGATTTTACTGTAGCAAAGAAGGATTATTCGCGGATTGCGAAGAATATATATCAACGATTTCTTAAAAGTGACGCTGATGCAGCAATAGAATATCTAATTGGACTATATTATGCAGATAAACCATTGACTACACGACATCCTTTACCAAAGCGTGAAATAGTGGAGCGTCGTTGTAGAAATCTCCGCGATGAACTTGAACTCTATTTAGCAGAAGTTGCCAAAGAACGTAGTGGTCCAGGATCTGCACAACGTAATGAAGATGCTCTAACAAATATTCGACGACTTTTCAATTCCTCCATTGGACAAACCATGCCACTCGCTGCGGATCCCATTATTCAAATAGGTACTACAATAGTTACTGGAAATGGTCAACCAGAACGCCACATCTTTGTACAACCATCATGTGCTCCAGTGGAGGGCGCTACACTTCATGTTTCACCGAATGAAAAACGTCTCATTCTAGATTGGTGTCGTTGGATTGTAGGAATTAATCCAGATATTATGATTGGTTACAATATCTTTGGTTTTGATGAGAAATATGTATGGGAACGTGCAGAAGATTTGGGAATAACTGTATCTGATGAAATACAGGGTCTGAATCGCTTGATAGAATTTGGTTCTGAGTTAAAACTTCGTGAACAATTCCTCAGTTCATCTGCACTTGGTGACAATATGTTATACATGTGGACAACAGATGGACGCCTCAAAATAGATCTGTTGCATTATATTCGTCGTATTGCGGCACTACCATCCTATAAATTGGACTTCGTTACAGGTCATTATATGTCAGGTAAAATTCAATCGATTGAAGCACCTGTGGATGATCCTACTCGTATATCACTTACAGTAAAAGGCGGTGTAGGCGATGCACGTATTGGTCGTGCTATTGTACTTCTTGATGAAAATGGAGAACCCGTGACTGATAAAATGGTTGTATTATCGGTTGAAGGAAAGACAATTGAATTGAAATGTAGTGGTCCAGAGACGATAGTGGGATCAGAGGAACGTGTGACATTCCTGGCTGATTTGGATGATGCTGAGAAGTGGGCTATTGTAAAGGATGATTTACCGCCACAGGATATCTTCCGCTGTCATGAAGGTAGCGATGAAGATCGTGCACGTGTTGCAACATACTGTGTACAAGATTGTGATCTAGTTATGGAACTCTACAAAAAGCTAGATGTATTCACTAATTCTATGGCAATGAGTAATGTATGTTCTGTTCCTATCAGTTACATCTTTACACGTGGACAAGGTATTAAGATCGAATCGCTCATGTTCAAAGAAGCCGCATTAAGAAATCAGCTAATCGTCGTACAATCATCGCCTGGGTCAAATTTCACGAAGAATCCAACGGATGATGAAGCAGTAACAAAACAAGAGGATAGTTATGAAGGTGCCATTGTATTGGATCCTATTATTGGGCTCCATAAAACTCCTGTTGGTGTAGCTGATTTTGCATCATTGTATCCATCAACAATTGTCTCGGAAAATATTAGTCATGATACATTGGTATGGGTAAAAGATTATTCATTTGATGGGCGTTTGATAGAAGTTGCATGGGGATCAGATGAATATGATGGGCTACCTGGTAATATTTGTGCATATACAGATATTGAATTTGATTTATTGCGTGCAGATCCAAATGATAAACGAAAGAATCCGAAGAAGATTGCGGTTGGTCGTCGCATTTGTAGATATGCACAGCCGGCTGATGGATCGAAAGGGACTGTACCACAGATTATTCAGCAGCTTCTTGCAGCACGTAAGGCGAAGCGCAATGAAGCTGCAAAGGAAACGGATCCATTGCGTGCTGCTCTCCTAGATACCGAGCAGAATGCATATAAAATCACGGCGAATTCATTATATGGTCAGCTAGGATCTCGTACATTTAAGATTCGTTTGCAGCATTTGGCAGCATCAGTTACAGGTTATGGGCGAAAGCAGATTATGTTTGCGAAATCAGTGATTGAGGAATTTTATGGTCCAAAAGCAAATGATCCACGTTGTAAAGCATCGTGTGAAGCGCGTGTTGTTTATGGTGATTCAGTAACGGGAGATACTCCATTATTAGTTAAAATGAATAATAATTATTACGTAGTATCAATAGAAGAATTATTTAGAGTTATAGAAAGCACAAAACATAAACATCATACAACAAAAGAAGCTGTTCGCTGTGTACAAAATGTAGAGATTTGGACAGAAACTGGATGGACTCATATTAAATTAGTAATTCGTCATAAACTGGCTCTAACAAAAAAGCTGTATAGAATTAAAACAGAGTCAGGTATAATTGATGTTACTGAGGATCATAGTTTACTATTATCAAATGGTTGTGAAATATCTCCAACAGATGTCATAATTGGAACAGAATTATTACATAGTATACCAGAATATCCTAATGAAGTAACAATAAATTGTATTACATACAACTCTAAAACAGATGACTATATAAAATTCTTACAAACTCATACAACACTAACAGGAAATAAGATAGTTAGTATTGAAGAACTACCCCATCCAGGAGATGCATATGTATATGATTTAGAAACAGAAAATCATCATTTCGCAGTTGGTCCAGGAGCGTTAGTTGTACATAATACAGATTCTCTATTTATTACATTCTCTCCACGCAATCCAGAGACAGGAGAACCACTGGAGGGACGCGCAGCACGTGAAGCGGTGATTGCATTAACGGATGAAGCAGGACATCTTGTAACACAAGCCCTGAAGCCTCCACATGATTTTGAATTCGATAAGATTTTCGATCCACTTCTTATGTTTTCGAAGAAACGTTATGCAGGGCGTATGTATGAATCTAATCCAGATGATTTCGTATATAAATATATGGGTATTGCCCTCAAAAGACGTGATAATGCACCAATTGTTAAAATGATTTATGGAGCGGCAATGAAGAAGGTTTTGGATGAACAAGATGTTAATGGAGCCGCTGATATTGTGAAGAAGGGTTCACAGGATCTTGTGGCAGGTAAGTATGGTATGGGATCATTAACAATTACGAAATCGCTGCGTGCTGATTATGCGGATCCAACACGTATTGCACACAAAGCACTAGCAGATCGTATGACAGCACGTGATCCAGGTAATGCTCCTGCATCAGGTGATCGTATTCCGTATATTTACATTATGCCTGAAGTTGGTCAACAAGCTTCAAAATTGCAGGGAGATCGTATTGAATCTCCTGCATACATTCGCGAAAACAATCTACATCCTGATTACGAACATTATATATATCATCAATTAACGAATCCAATTTCCCAAATGTTCGCAATTTTGCTGGAACAAATGAAAGATTTCAAGAAAGCATTATTACCGAAGGAATATTCCGAGTTAGATGATACAAAGAAGATGACTGTACGTGAATCCATTGCAGCTGATATATTATTTCGAGATGCATTGAAGCGTTGTTCAGCGATGCATAAGAAGGCATTTATTTCGAAACATTTTGGTATTTCCGCAGGAGCAGCAACACAGTCAACAGTATCATCACCAAGAAAGGAATCGCAGCAGCAGCAGCAACCATCAGTAGAAAATATTACAGCACAAGTTGCAGCAAAACAGTCGTCGTTGTTATCATTCTTTAGTCCAAGAGATTTGGATGCAGCTCTAATTAAAACTAGAAAAGCAGTACGTACGACACAGGCTAAAAAAGACTCAGCAAAATAATAGTAGAATAGTATGTATTTCAATATATTAACTCCATATAATGCAACTAAACTTCTAGAATCAGCTGAGAAACAAGATAATTATATTGAAGAAATTAATGGATCGCATTCTAATACATATGCACGTAATGGATCTATATATACACCGAAGCGTCTTAATGAACGTGAATATTTTACGCACCGTATGGTTTTATTGCAAAAAATCCGTGAAATTCCACTACTTCCACCATGCAAGAAGCCAATTAATATTATAATTATGGATGATACAGCAGATCATGGACTCCCTCATACACGCCCAAATAATATAATATGTATTCCATATAAAATCTTATTAGGATCCGATGAAGACCTCAAAGAAATTATTTTTCATGAAATGGTACATATATGGCAACGAGAAAATCCAATAGAAACAGATGCATTATATACAACAGGATGGAAATGTACGCGATCATCTGCTGATGTTGTAGAGGGTGAACGTATAAATCCAGATGCTATGGATCTATGGGTATGGTCCTCTGTTGACTATCCAGACGAATTATATATTGTTCGTCCACGATTTACAAGACAGGATGCTGCTGGTGCAAAATTAAACGATATTAGAATGACATTCTATAATATAACAAAAATAGAGAGTTCCATTATTGTTCCTGAGACATTATATAATATGTATGGATCTTATTCGAAAACATCGGCAATGGAGCATCCAAATGAGATGATGGCTTATATGTGGGTGAATCTAATGTATAAAAGTAAACAAGATGGTTGTAAAGCTGAAAAAATATTAAGTGAATGGTTAAGAAAGTATGTATATAATTAAATTATGTTAATAGAATAGTCACAATCATACATTTTCCAAAATGTCAATGATAGTTAATTTGGAAGAGTTTGGAATTATGTATAAAGGACCGTTGGAAGAAATAGTATATATTCAACGTGATGCGATTCCACGTGCTAAATTTTGTAAAGAGACAATAACAGAACCGTATAGTCATGCGGAAGAAATAACAATTCAGAAAAGTAGTGGGGAAACAACATCACGACGATTTTATATAGGTCCGATTCTTTCAAAAGGATCATATGGTTTCGTAGAATATATAGAATGCTATGAAACCATTGTGGATAATAATGATAATAAACGTCATGAACATCATACAATAGTACGAAAGAGATCACAGCGTCAACATCATTCCCTATTTTTAGAGGCGTGTTTACAGTATGCAGCATACAAGGCATTAGAAGAAGCTGGACTCCATAATGTAATTGCACGTGTAACAGATATATATCGTCTTCCTGGTGGAAATATTACATTTTCAATGGAAGCTCTTAGAAATGTTGAGAAAGTATCTGATGCATTAGAACATCTGTCAAATAATCGACCAACTTCACCATCGACAAGAATGGATGAACTAATAGTATCTATTCTTGCACAAGTAGCCGTGTTTGTTCATTGTCTTGAATCAAAATTGTGTCTTAATCACCGAGATATGAAGTGCAATAATATACTAATAACACGTAATGCGGCGACTGACACATATATTACTACATTTAAATGGAAAATCTATGCACCTCGTAGAATTTATATTGTTGATTTCGGATTTGCATGTATTGGTAGTACACCTCCACCAGTAATGCCTGCAATTCTATCTGATAATGAATTTTTTAGTGATGATGATGGATGTCCTAAAAAAGGACGTGATCTATTTCAGCTCCTATCGTTTTTATATATGGTGGAATCTATACGTACAAGTGCATCAAAGAGACTTTTACAAATTATGGAAAAATGTCTACATATTAATGTAGATGGTATAAATTATTGTGATTACTTATCATCAACCGCAAATGATAAAAGAGATAATATATATGATATAATAAGTGGTGGTCGATTTGAAGCACCCCTATGTGAACCGACATATTTTCTCAATTTATTGGCCACAGAATATCCAAATATAGTTCATAGTTTCATATAAACTTATGTCTGTGAACGCCATTGCTCACCACACACATTACATATATATAAATATTTCATATTCTTTGCATCATATTTCATATAAATAATGTCATTTTCAGCATTTCCTATACGTGATTCGCAAGATTGATTAGCACATTTAATATTATTTACATGTGGTAATGTCGGATCCATACGTGTGAATTCATTTAATAATAATTTATAGCCTTCACTAGTTTTTTCTTGTAGATTTGTTTCAAACACTAATCCACCTTTTTCTTCTTCTTTATAGCCACAATTACGACAATGACGCATCATAATGTTATTATCAGGATTTACCTGTAAATATAAATAATAACGACAATCAGGACAAAACTTCATTCTAAAATACTATTCTATGTTTATTAGAATGAACTTTAATATGGATATCAATTTTTTAGATAGGGGGGATAAAAATTGATATTTTGGGAGTGAGATACTAAACTAAAATAGTACTCGTATAAATAATTAATGCAATCATGCCCGTTCTTGAATCCGCATTTAGAACACATCAACTTCGTGAATTTCTACTAACTCGTACTGCAGAACGTGGTAAACCATGTTCATTCACAGGTATGGGTGAAGTAAAAGGGCGCTGGATGATTAAAGACACCGATTATGCCACATTCCTTGATCTCGTACATGATTATCTATTCAAACAACGTGGTCGTCCACAAAATTTCATTGAACAACGCCGAACTGACGGATATTCTCCATTACTAATTGATCTCGATTTCAAATACGATCCTGTGGGAGCTATTACACGTCGATTTGATGATACACATATTAATACATTTGTTCGATTATATATAGATATACTTCGTGAATTCTACGATCTCACGATCTTCGAAGAACTCCGTTTCTTCGTATGTTTGCGTCCATTACCATATGAACAGAAGAAAGTGGGTGCACAAGGAAAACGTGTAATTAAGGATGGTATTCATATAGAGTGTCCAGATCTAATACTTCATTCTGAACATCAACAAATTATTCGTCATGCAATGATGGATATACATGCAATTTCCACTGCATTTGATGGAACAGAATACACTAATCCAGATACAGATGTATATGATGAATCTGTTCTTGCAAGAAATGGTTGGTTCTTCTACGGTGAATCAAAACCTGATATCCCTGCATATAAACTCCATACTGTATATTGTTATAATCCAGATGAAGATACATTCAAGGAACAATCACCAAAAGAATATGATACTCGTGAGCTACTGGAACTCCTAAGTATTCGTTATAATATTGAAACGGATGATATTCCTGTTCGCGAAGAAACATTTGATACCTGGAATAGTATTAAACAGAAACTGCTTGGTAATCGTCATGGAATACAATCTCCTACATTGAGTGCAACAAAGGGTGCAGGTGAACCTGAAGATCTTGAATTGGATGATAAAACATCTGTACAGGATGATGCACAATCGGCAAAAAGCAGTATAAGTCGTAAATCAAAACCACAGCCATCAATTGCTTCTACTGATATTATTGAAGCATCATATCCAACATGGATGGCTACTGGATTCACTCCAGATGAAATTAAATTGGCAAAACAGTTGACACTGGAATGTCTTGCACCAGAACGTGCAGATTCATATGCAACATGGATGGAAGTAGGATGGTGTCTACATAATATTGATGGATCAGATGATATGTTTGATGTATGGATGGAATTCAGTAAAAAATCACCAAAATGGACTGGTAATGATGTATATAGATTGCGTGATGATTGGCGTACAAATTGGAAGCGATCAACGACGGATTCACGAAAACTGCGACTTGGATCATTACATCTCTGGGCAAAACAAGATAATCCAGAACATTATAGGAATCTTCTGGATAGTGATATTGTTGCATTCATTGATCGTGATGTAGATGCAACACATACTCATTTAGCGAGAGTATTATATAGAATGTTTTGGGATCGTTACAAAGCATCAATAAATAATAAATCAACCGAGTGGTATGAATTCGATAGTATTGTATGGCGTCGTATTCCACAAGGAATGGAGTTACGTCGAAAAATTAGTACAGAAGTGACTGCCTTGGTGGATAAAGCAAAAGTTCGTGCACGTAGAATGTTATATGAATCTGAAATGAAAGATGATGTAGCGAAGACCGCTGCAGAAGCCAAGATGAAAAAGTTCTTGACAATTGAGAAGAATCTATATAATGCGGGTTTCAAAGATTCTATTATGAAGGAGGCTGCATCACTCTTCTATGAAGAGGAGTTCGCTGGAAAACTAAATATGAATCCATATTATATTGGATGTGCAAATGGTGTGTTGGATTTACGTGCCGATTCTGGAAAGAAGACGTCTACTGGTGAAACAATATATTGTGTGAATTTTCGTCCAGGACGTCCAGATGATTATATTAGTAATTTAGCAGGTCGTTGTATTCCTGAATTCGAAGCATTCGATTATATTCCATATACACCTGAAACAGCAGATGAAGATCCATGCAATGCAGAGATAGATGATTTCATGTGTAAAGTATTTCCTAATGTAGAGCTTCGTGCATATATGTGGCGTCTACTAGCATCATGTTTGGAGGGTGCTAACAAGGAGCAATGTTATTATACATGGACGGGTGTAGGTGGTAATGGTAAATCCAAATTGGTAGAATTGATGCGTATGATATTAGGTGATTATGTATCATCATTACAGGCAACAGCGCTTACTAGAAAGAGACCAGAATCAGGTGCAGCTAATCCAGATATTGTATCGATTCGTAACAAGCGTTTCATTTATCTACAGGAGCCAGATGAGCGTGAGCCGCTCAATACATCGCGTATGAAGCAGTTTTCAGGTGAAGATATGGTAGAAGCGCGTGGATTATTCGAAGATCAGCAACGTTTTAAGATTATGGGTAAGCTCTTTATGATGTGTAATAAATTGCCTCCAATTCATTCAATGGATCGAGGAACATGGCGTCGTATTCGTGTGATTCCATTTGTAAGTAAATTTGTGGAGCCAGATTCTCCAGATATTGATGCAAAGAAGAATATATATCCGCGAGATGATTATTTGGATGTGAAGTTGCGTCGTTGGCGTGAAACCTTCTTTGCACGTCTTGTATATGTCTACGAAATGGAATATATGAAAGCAGGTCTCTCTCCTATTCCTGACATTGTATTACAAGAATCTCAGAAATATAAGGAGACATTTGATGTATTTGCAAAGTTTCGTACAGCTCATTTGCGTGTTGTAAAAGATGGAAGTGAATCTCCATTGCAAGAGATCTGGCGTGCATATAATAATTGGCATGCAAATAATAGTAATGGTCCCAAACTAAATCAAGCAGAATTTACAAAAAAGTTGGATGAAGAATTTGGTGAAGGTGTTGGTAAAAAGAAAGTATATAGACATGTCCATATAATTGGAGAAGATGATGAAGAAGAAGACTAAATTAGTTAAGCAAACATTTTAAGTGTTCCAAAAAGCACCGCAGTAATAAATAAGAATACTAAGAATGACACTAGCATTATACGCCAATTATATTGACTATTTTTCGATATTAATGCAACAATAACAACTGCAGCGAAAATATATGATATATATAGTGCTGCCAGGACTTTATCATGTAACGTACGAATATTACTGCTTTGTTCTACTTCATCACCTGCTGATACTTTCTCTTCAATGAATCGGCGTTCATTGCGTTCAGCATTTGTTTCTAATTCATCATGTTTTGTAGTAAGATCCTTTTCTTTTTCATCAATAATATTTAATGCACTGTCTAATTTCTCGACAAATGATATGGCTCCATTATTACTTACAATATTTGCCAATGTTGTATTAAGATCAGTATATATTGCACTTACATTTTCGAATTGTGATGGAATATTCATGGATTGTCCAAAGAAGTTGTTGACTGCTTCAGGATATGTGCCACCATTTCTACATTGTTGTAAATATGTAGTGAGTCCTTGTGTAAAATTAGTTGTTGCACTTCCTGTTGATGTACATGCTGCATTAGTTGTAGTTGTTGTTGTGCCCGTAAACCCTTCATATGCTGCAAACATTTATACTGACTGCGTTTTAATTTCCTCCTGTTAAACTGGAGACTGTATTTATTAGAGTGCTACATCTGCAGAATAACTATCACTTTTTCTAATTAAGAAGTTGACCAACTGTATTTGCTGTTTGTTGTACTGTCTGCTGTATTGAACCCGTCAATGAACTGTATGCTCCTTCTACCGCTTGATCAATATTTTCCAATGAAGGACATGAAATAGGTAGTGGTTTCTTTGAATATACATCGAAATTACGTTTATTCCAGTAGCGATTATTACGTAACATACCTGTATATTGTGCACGATTTACTACAGTAAATACGAATATAATGGCTAATATAACTGTTATAATACCTAATATACCTACATTGAAAAATCCACGACGCCATAATAGAATACTGAGTGTTTCAATAAGAATACATATGAATAGCATTTGGAAGATGAAGAGTGTATCTAGTTTATTGGAAGCAGACCATTCATTGATTTCATATTGACGTTTTGCGATATCGCTGTCATTACGTGTTTTGCTGGCTTCCCCCTCAATATTTTTGTAGAATCCTTTCTGAATTTCATTCAAATCAGTATTACGTTGGCTATAATAATAAGTATTCTTTTGTATATCTGCTGCACGTGTCATATCACCATATGCTTTACTAAATGCATCTGTACGCGCTTGTGTAATTGTATTGTATAAATTATCACTAGAACGCTGTATATACTGTGAAAGCTGTGCCGGATTTGATTTTAAATCATTAATAGCTGATGCAAGTTCAACATCTTGTGATAATTGTAAATCACGTACTAATGAATCGATCTGTGTTGGTGGCATTTTGTTTTATTAATAGATATAATGCTATAATAATATTTATTAATAATGATATTTTGATAATGTAACTCTGTCTATGCTGCACGGTATACATATACTAGCATACCTAGTGCTACAATATTGAGGAAGGAATATAGTGATAATAAATTACGATTTGCACGATTTTTTTCTTCAGTATATTCAATCATACGTTTGTATAGATCCGCGGTTGAACTTTTATCTTTAAGAATACGTGCCTGTTCTTGAAGACTTGCAGCACGTGTTTGAAGTTCATCATTAATTTGATTTGCTTCAGATGTCTTATTGCGTGAAGTTTCAAGACGATTACGTGCAACAGCATTAGAAAGTAATATTAGATCATTCAATCGTATATTTAGTGTTTCGCATATTGTTAAGTATGTATTGACTTCCGTTGTTACTTGTGTATTCTGTGTTCCAGATGTACTATACTGTGTTGCCAGCTTAGATATTAGTGTTCTTAGAGCATGTTTGTATCGTGCTTCATAATAGCAATATTCACTTCGAAGATCGACTACAAATTTGTTCTCGGCGGTAATGTATGCTTGGACTACAATGTTTTGTGAATTTGTATTTGTAGCCGCTGAAGCTGCTGCTTTGAAATCATCTTGAGTTGGAAGAGTCGGAATTACATTACTACTAACTAATGTATTAAACCATGCATTTAATGAACTAGATTGTAATATTCCATTAGTATCCCTCTGCGGATTAGATAATCTATTTAATAGACCTCCAGTATATATCGCATTTAATTCAGAATCTGTAAAACTACTATTAGTATTCGGACAAGACATTTTACTTACTTATATTATTATATTCTTCCATCTTTCTTGGCTGCATATAATGCAAATCCAATAATAAGACCTACAATTATTGTTATCAATACAAATGGTGATAATAGAACTGTTTTCCATGATAATGGTTCAGAGCTAGTTGAGGAGAATATGGATGTTGATTTTGATATTGCTGATTTAGTAACATCACCAAAACCAGGGAAAAATTTTCCTACTGTATATATACCTAACATTAAAAATATGACAGTCAATGAAAGCAGAACTGGTATTGAATATGGTTTAATGGGATGATCCATTCCACCGAAGAGTTGTGAATATGAAGCTGTTTCTTCACGTGTACGTAATATTTTTTCACGTTCATCCGTGGAATCAACCTGTTGTTCAAGTTCTTTAATATTATTTTGCAGTCTTCTTATGGATGTTTGTTTATCACCTATTCTTTGGAGACGAGCACCAATATCTGCCTGTTGAGAGACTTGTTTCATCAGATTTGCAGTATCTGTTGTCAGTGTTTTGTATTCAGTATATTTTGTATCAATCTTTTGGATAATACCTAACATACCTGTATCACCTGTCAATTTACTATCATCCGTTCCAGCTGTACGAATATAATCCTTGAATAGTGTATTTAGCTGTGTAACATCTTGAGGAAGTGTATTAACTCTATATGATTCTAATGCAGTATGTCGTTGTGCCAAATCTGCTCGTGTTGAATCTATTTGTTCTAATGTTAAATTAGTCATTTCTTTATTATTAATACTGATTTACCATTACAGTATTAATAATACATGTGTTAATATTGAATATTTATGGAGTACATATACGATATACTGTATATGTACCAGCAGAAGGACTTGGTCTAGTAATTTTAACTATATCACCGGGTACAAGTCCTAAACAACGTGCAATCGCATCTTGATGGAATCGTATTATAGGTAGCTGTGTTTTAGATGTAATATTAAGATCTTTCATGAGATCTGCATGTTGTTCAGATGGAACAATTTTATGTGGAGGTACTAATATATGTTTCATTGGATTAAGAACAATTTGTGGTATATGAAAGAAGGCAATTCTACGTTTGTGTGTAGTCCATTCAGATAGTGCAGTTAGATGATGTGTATCACTGAGGGGGTCTTGAAGAAGAAAGATACCTTCATAATTTTTACGATCATCTTCTTCTACACTCATTTTTTCGAGAAGTTCATCGAAGAATACACCAACTTTCTGTTTTGTTATACGTGATGTAAGATAATTAACAATGCATCGTTTTTCTTCATCAAATTGATGAGACAGTAACATGTTTAATGAGGTATAATTTGCAATGAATGCATCAATTTCTTTTGGTGAGAATTTACGATAAGGTTTCGTATTATATCCACGTTCTTCTAGAATATCTAATATAGTTATACGTGAACGATAAATGTAATCAGTACTAATGACACTCATTTTGGTTTAATTACTTATTTAATATATATATCTTTAAGGTTTATGAGATGTCAAATTTTTATTCTAATTTTACGACTTGAATAGGTGTATTAGATGATATTTGTTCTGTGGATGCAGTCCCTCCAGGTAATTTCGGTTTGACACATAATGTACGTTTTGTAGGAGCGATTAGTCTATTTTGTCGTGGTTGTTGTTGTGACAGTATTTCTTTGAAGGATTCTTCTGGGACAGTAGCAGCAGTTACAGGAGGAACAGTAGCAGTTACAGGAGGAACAGTAGGATCGAATGTTATTGTAGGTATATCATCAACAAATATAGTAGGTGGGGGTTGTTCTACATCAGCTGGCTGCTCAACAGTAGCAGGTACTTCTGCAGCAGGAGAAGCAGGAGCAGCCTGTGCATTTATAACAGCATCTTCAATTTCAAATACAGTTGTCTCAGCTTGACGAATCTTTTCTTTGATATCTTCTAAACGTTTTTGTGCAGCATCCATATCTTCAATTAATACAGTCTTCTCTTCTGGAGCAGCCATTTCTTCTGGACGAACATTCAAATCAGGTAACACAAAATCATGTAATTCAACAGTTGCTGATTCAATACCTTCAATAATTTTATTAGTACCACGCAGACGTGTTAAACCACGTGTACTCAATATACTCATACGCATATTCAAGAATGTATTAATTTCCTGTTCAAATAATTTCGTAGCATATGGCATTTCAACTTCAATAATCTCATTCGTCGGTTTTGAAAGTGGTGGCAACAGCTCCAAATTATCTGCATTATTACCCACATATTTTAATGGACCTTGACATAATGAACATATTTGAATACCAAGTTTGACATTATATATTGGTATACTACCACATCCAGTACATATAGGGAATCGTGCACCATCAGAACGTGTAGTAATAGATTCTTGTAAGAATGAACTTGTACCATGGCATATAATAGCATCACGTTCCTGTTCACCAATTTTGAGACCACCTTGATTACCACGACCACCCGTGGGTTGATGTGTACGTTGCTCACGACGACCCTGACCACGTGCATTCCATTTATCTTCTACCATATGTTTTAGCCGCATACCATATAATGGTCCAATAAATACCGCCGCTTCCATTTGCTCACCTGTTTGTCCATTATATAGGATTTCATTACCATATCGTTCAAATCCAAATTGATTTTCGAGAATACGCCCATAAACATCCGCAGGAGATCCTTCACTCATGAATGCAGTACCATCAGCAACAGAACCACCAAGTGCTGCTGTTTTACCACCAATCTGTTCAAGGAGCTGTGCAATAGTCATACGTGATGGAATAGCATGAGGATTCATAATCATATCAGGAACAATACCCTGCTGTGTACGAGGCATATCATGTCCACGCACCAACATACCAATAGTTCCCTTCTGTCCGTGGCGATTTGAGTTACCTGTATAGAATGCTTGTGATGCACCTCTTTTACGAACTGCAAAGATTCCTGTAGGAACTGTAAAACAATATACTTTCGCATCTACTTCCGTAAATATTGTATGTATACTCTTTATTTTATAAACTGTATTATCTATACCAATCATATATGGTTCCTTTGACAATTGCAATTCAACCACTTTCACTAATTCTATGGGACCATCTATACCATACTTTATAACGAGTCTATGATCTCCAGTAACAGTTATATTATCTCTAGTGGATTCCATATTAATTTGATATACTTTATCACGTGAATGATTGAAAATATGTATTTCAAGAGGATCCACATAATCTAGTTCAATTCTATTATTCGCTTGGGATATACCTTGGCCTATTTTATATTTGCGTTCAATTGCAGTTTTAATAGGAACCCATCCAACAGGAGTAAATACATCATGATCTTCAGTGAGACAGAATTTATCACCAAGTTCAGGTACACGATCCTGAATGATACGTACTTTTACCATACGTAGACCAGCAGGTGATACAGTAATAACTACATCTTCAACACGTCCAGAAGTCCATACTTGTGGTGTCAATGATGCATCTTTATAGACACCTCCAATATCACTAAGCATATATGCACCAACCAATACTGTGGTTTCATCTACAACTTCTCCAATACGTATAATACCACGTTCATCAAGTTTCGAATAATCTAGACCAGGACGAAGATCCATCCAATTTGGTACCATAGCAGGATTCGCAATACGTATACGTGTTTGTGCGCGCTCATCATCTTCCTCGAAAATCTCATATGTTCTGAAACATACACTTCTAAAAAGACCACGTTGAATTGCATCTGCATTCATTACAATACCATCATCCTGATTATATCCAGTATATGCGGCAATTGCCACAATAATATTCATACCATATGGCATACGACCTTCTGCAACATAATCCCAATATAATGTACGTGATAATGGTGCTTCACCATAACAGAGAATATGTGTATTATTATCATAACGATTTTTCCAGTTAGTTGTATATATGGATACACCCTGTTTGGATTGTGAACAGGATAGTTGATTACGAGGTGATTGATTATGATTTGCATATGGTATCTGTGAAGTCATAAGACCCATTATCGATGATGGATGTAATTCCATATATGATGTTTCACTATTAATATGTTCAGGGAATGTTGCAACATATATTTCATTATGTTCATATGGATCAATATATTCAATACATCCAGCGAAGGGTTCAAGTGCGCGTTCATAATCGGTGAATGTAAGTCCTTTATTATCGATAAGAGGGTCGATGAAATCGGCGCCTTCGAGACCAATATTTTGACGATCAGGATGTATACCCATAACCATATTACGCCATGTAGTCAGTTTTTGAAGACGTCCATATGGTACACGTGATGCAGATGCATTGCCCTCTGCCGATTTCTCTAATACAACAAGTGGTCTCATTGGACGTCCTTCATCAAGATAGATGAATACACGACGTTCACGAATATTGAATGAACAGCTTGCAGATGGCGACAGGAAACCTGTACGTTTGAAGAGTCGCAGTACATTCACTAACTGTACAGGTGCTTTTGTGAATCCGAACATGCCTCCATTAATAAATATGGGAACATATGCAAGACGCTGCATACCAGTAGGTACATTTTCACATGGTAGAACTCCACCACGTATTTTGAGCCAAGCCATTAAAGGTTTCGGATTTGTTGCAGTAGATATTGCTGTTAATATACTGAGATTCTTAGTAATACCAATAGATGCACCACCAGGTGTTTCATGTGTACAGAAGTAGCCAAATTGACTGGAATGAAGGTGGCGTGGTCCAGTGAGTTTCAAACTAGTATCAAAATTGAGTAATACACGACGACAATGTGACATGAAATCCATGTATGATAGTCGTGAAAGACTCTGAAGAACACCAGCCTTCTCTTCACCGAGTCCTGTTCCCCAACGTCCTTTGAAACCGCGCATTATTAAATCAGTAATTAATGGGGGAAATATACGTTGTGTATTATTGAAGATATTGACAAAATTTGCACCAGAATATGTGGATTTATTGTAGTTATATTCTTCATCTACAGCACGACCTACCGCTTTTACCCATGTATTGTATGCATTTTGAAAGAGCATTTGTATTAAGAAACCAGATACAAGACAGCGTTGATTACGTATATCATCTTTATCGGTTGATTTATCATATCCAGTAACAACATATAACATACGACGTACAGCATCCGCCAAATATGTTGCCTTCGCTTGTGTGGATTCTTCAATATGAATGAAGAATTGATTATGAATAATATCGAGTACGTGTGCTTCACCAAAACCTTTTGTGAGTGTTTTAATGTATTGAATTGCGGTATATGTCGTGAAAAATGGTGCAGCTTCAATAATGGATGGTATTAATAGATTAGCCATACGTTCACCATCAGGGGTATCTAGATTAGGTATGATGGCGCGTATAATATCCTCATCACTTTGTATGCCGAGAGCACGAAATAGAATGAAGAGTGGAACTGGTTTACGTACCATAGGTATAGAAACTTGTATAGATTCCGTTTTTCGAACATATGCGAGGGATATACGTTTAATGATACGTGTAGAAGGTGATAAACAAGAAATGGTTGCATATGTATGAATATCAGGATCACGATCTTGTTTAGTGATATATAGTGTATTGAAGGCTTGTTCTTGGCGTGTTATGAGAACTTTCTCAGCACCATCCACAACAAAATAACCACCTGCATCATAATGGCATTCGCCGGCTTGTGTTAAGAATTCCTTCGGTTTATTATGAAGAAGACAGTATTTACTGTGAAGCATAATAGGCATTTTGAATAGTTCAAATTGTTGTATTGTAGGTAGTTCATATACTGTGGATTGTAGAGTGGATTCTTCTGCACTAGTATATGTTACACGAATATCTATATCAGCATATATGGAGGATGCATATGTCAGATTACGAAGACGTGCTTCATTGGGGAATAATAGACGAACATCTGTAGAATTCTTTAAAATGATTGTGGGTGATCCTATTGTAATGGCGGAGCCATCTTTTCCTCCAACGAATATTTCAACTTTGTATGTATATTCATTTTTAGTATTAGGTATGAGATCTTTCAGAATGAGTATTGGATTTTTAGAGCGAATAATATTAATTAGATCTTTTGACATGAATTGATCGTAAGAATCTATATGATGTTTAGTGAAGGGATATGATACTGTTCTGAAGTATGTATCCAGCAGTTTTTTTGAGAACAGTCTACTGTCCTGTCCTGCATCACCAGTACCTGGCTCTAACTGCCTGGCTGGCAGGAGTAAAGGGCTGCTGCTGGGAGCTCCACCTTCCTGTGTATTTCTACTGTTATGATACTGTCCTTGTTCAGTATCATAAACTGCTTCAACATTGTCAACTGGATGGATTACTAATTCTTTTTCCTCGAATGACATTTATTATAATAACCTATTGTTAAGTTGTATTTAGAACCATAACAATAGATTGGTGTATTATATAATTTACACAGATGTAATATCAGCGCTTGTACGTGTTATTTGTGATATATTAATACCAGGTAGGTTTACATTACCAGATGCAAGATACGAATGTGTTGTTTGTGATGGATCGGGTGATGCAGGAGCAGGTAGACCTTTCCAGGAGAACATTGCATCAGTTGCAACGGAGGTTGGTACATCAGAAGTGAGAGGACGTTGCATAAATGAATCGAGGAAAGCAACACCACCACGTTGTTTTCGTAAAGTATATTTACGTCTGCGCTGCCCACCAACTAAATTCTGTGATACAGATCCAAATCCTGTTGCAGATGCACCTGGCGGTGTTGTATCAACTTTACCACATAGATCCATTTGTGAATTATGATATCCTAACCCTGCATCCAATCCATTCGCCAAATATGCAGGGAATTTACCATATACACCTTCAACACCAGGCTGCATTTCATAGTTAATTGGTGCGGAACCACCAGACTGTTTCTTGGAGCCAGTGGAACCAGGTACTTTAGCAATGAAACTCAAATATGCTTCAGCTGCAGAGGCATCTATTTTACGATGAAATGTCTTTCTCCATTCGCTTTGAAATTTAGTAACTTTTGTTTGGAGAGTTCCTGTTGAATTGGCCAGCTCGGAGGAGAATTGGCGAATATGTTGTAGAGCATCATGTAATTCTTTGACTGTATGTATTGACTGTTTTTTTGATGATTTCTTATGTGTTTTCTTGAAATTATGTTTCACCATATTTACTTATTTTATACTTTGTTAAAGAATGATGGACGAATATTACCAGCAGCTGCCCCTGCATTACGTCCAGTATTTTTCAAAGTATTATTAACAGTATTTGTTACTTTATTAATAGCATTTGTTGCGCTATTTGATATGGTTTCTGTAATATCTGATGCGGAATTTATGACATTATTTGCAGCAGTTGTAACAGTATTAATTACAGTAGAAAGTGGTGCAGTCATATTATTAGCAGTAGAAGCCGGAGTGACAGTAGGCATATTAGGTATAGGTACTTCACCTTTACGGAAAAGTGATACAACAAATATTAGTATGAATAATACGAGACCTCCAATAGCTATACCAGGTGCATAGAATTTCAGCTGTTCTTGCCATGTAGATTGACGGTATTCTGCTGCAAATAATTTATAATGATGATACATACCAAATGTGAGGAGAGCAAGTGATAAGATTAATATAATAACAGGACTAAGACGAGGTATTAACGCGAAACTTGTAATACCTGCTAATATTAGTATTATGAGACTTGGCAAAAAAAATTCCATTTTAATTATTTAACTTATTATTTTAGTAATATGTTATAATACAATTAAATCTTTTCAATGAGATCAACATGTGTCAGAAAGTGTTTTCTACAACAATAACGACGGAGACCTAATTTGTCGAGTACTATTTTTTCAGGAGTATTAATAATAGATGTTGCATCCATATAAATAGTTGAACTAGATTCTTTACCAGTCATTTTACGAATACGAGCAACTTCGGTTTGATATGTTCTCCATTTATCGGCTAATACATTTCCACAATTCATACAACGTACTGGAATAATCATTTTGTGAAAATATTAATGCTATTTGTCTAAGCTCTTTTAATATTTTGAACATATCAAATTTTTATTTAGCATGGGGCTAATACTCATATTATATGAAATGCGGTAAAATGGATATAATATATATCACTAATCCGGTTAAAATGTCAAGTGTATTATATTCATCTGGTCTGAATTATCAGGCTACAAACCCTCTACGTAATGAAATAGTACGTCTTAATCGTCAATTAGATGATATGAAGTGGAAAATGGATGTACTGCTAAATGCTTTTGATAAAGTTGGAGGGGATGCACAGGAATATATTCGTAGTGAATTTATTGCTCATGAAGAAAAACGTCAATCGGATGCTGCTGCTGTTGCTGCTGCACGTGAAGCTGCTGCGAGATCATCTGGTAATATTCAAAGCGGAAATCAAGCCGTGAATTACGGAAATAGTATCGCATCTGTGCGTGCACAAATTAGTCAACCCCCTGGATTTGGTAGACGCTTCTAAGTACGCATCTTCCTTAATGTTGAATCCGAAACTTTAATATCATAATCATTATTTAATTTAAATACAATATGTTTTATAGGCATTGTAGGATATTCCTGTAAAACTGTATTGATCTGTTGGAGTTCTTCTTCGCTAAATTTACTGGCTTTTGTTTGTCCTATTTTTTTTGGCTGCTGCTGCTGCTGCTCTTCTTGTTGCGACTGCTGTTGTACAACTCGAATAGGACCATCAGATGTTTGTACAATCGGTCCAATTTCCAACTTACCTGCATGATGAGCATCATGACATCGTTGACATACAACAATTAGATTTCGTACATCATCGCGTTGTAAACCTGTATCATTAAATCGTCGACCTTCAGCAGCCTCAACACGTGGTCGTATATGATGTACTTCCAAATCAGTTACAATAGAATGTCCACATTGTTCACATACTCTACGAACAATATTCGCATTCCAAGCTGATGCATTCGTTTCTTCTTCTGCTGCTGAACCAATCAATTTACGACGGATCTTATGGGCAGAATTGATAAAATCAACTGGTAAATCTAGTGCACGAGCGACTTCCAAACCATATAATGATGACCCTGATCCAGGACGTAGATGTCGTTCATATATGAGTCGTTTTGTAGCTGCTTCATATATTACACGAAGATGCCATACTTGTAGTTTCAATGTAGCCGGTTCAGGTAATATATCTAATAAACCATGTAAATGTGTAGCAAATATATATTTTACATTTCGATCCGCAAACCATTGAATTCCTGCAGTAACTATGGCTTCAGCTGATCGTGTTTCTGTTCCTGCACACAGTTCATCACCAAGTACTATAGAATTTGCATCAGCATATTTAAGAATATCACGCAGTTCCACCATTTCTACAGCAAAACTTGATAAACCTGCATAAATATTATCTTGATTCAATATACGTGTATATAATGCAGTGAAGGGTCGAATTATACATTCTGTTGCAGGAACGTAGGCACCACATTGTGCGAGATGTATTGCTATACCCACCGCTTTCATGAGTGAGGATTTTCCTGAAGCATTCATACCATATACAAGCCATCCATTATCGCCATTACCTAGTTCAATATTATGTGGTATATATTGTGTACGTGTCTGTTGTGATTCAATAATAGGATGACGCAGTTGTTTTATAGACAGTGATGCGCTTCCTGATGTTGTTAGAATAGTTGGCCTACAGTATCCACGAGCAACAGCTTCGCGTGCCAGGCATTGTGTACAGTCCAAATTAGTCAGGTATTTCTCGACAGTTGACCACCAATTACAGCCAGCAACAGTGAACTGCTTGCATGTTTCTTCTGTAGCAATTGCGGAAAGACGTTGCAGTTTTTCACGTAATCCAAGAATCACAGCATTCTGTTTCTCTAACCAGGGACTATCAATCCAACCACCTGATTTCAATTGTGATATATCTACATCTTTGAGACCATCAATGAGATTATTAATTGCTCCCATATTTTTCTTGAGAGATGCAAGTGCAACACGTGTACCTCGTATACCAAATGCAGTTTTTTCACGGGCCTCCATACGTATTGCATCTGATGTTGCATTACATCCAGCCAGATTACGACACGTTTTCGCAAATTCCTCAATATCTTTCTTCACGACAGATATTTGATCCTCCACTCTCTTAATATCACTCCATTTGTTTCCATTAAAACATGATATATCATCCGAAACAATTGCAGCTTTCTTCAGATCTATATATTCAGTAAATGTATTTATAGTGAATTTCTGTATATATTGCAGAAGAGATTCTTCATGCGACCCATATAATTTATCATTGAACACATTTTTAATATATTTTAGTATTTCAATTGTATATGTATATGTCATATGGAGTTTCACAAAGTCGGCAGGATCTGCGATGAATGCTTGAATACGTCTATGTATACGAGGAAGATCGAACATACCACGTAGCATACGTATAATATTTGCTGTTTGTTCAGGACGAGCACCAAATAATGTATCAACTTCTGCGAGACGGCGTTCAATAACTGCGGCGGATGAACTCGGTGTTAATAGTCGTTCACGTATTCCACGTTTACCCATGGGTGTTACACATGATGTATACATTCCTAGAATAGAATCTTGCGGTCGTGATGTAAGAATCTGTAGTTGTGATAATGCATTATTACCGAGTCGCATATGTTGTTCAGGCGTCCATGGTATATTCTGTTGAAGATTCTGAAATGCGCTTGGTAGATGATCTTCAATGAACCGAAGCAATGTAGTAAGTGCGCGATCTTCCACAGAATTAGAGGTAATTGATAACCATTGCCAAATAGGCATCATTGTTTGTGGTGAATATATACGTCGTAGGAATTCTTCACGAACGAGCATTTTTTCGAGTGCACCTTGATCTTCTGGATTTGCTGTACGAATATGAATGAGACTTTGTATACATCCAATACGACGACGAATTGTCATTTCATCTGGGCAATAGAATGTGGAACCACGCCAACATACTAATACTTCACGTGGAGCAGATACCTGTATAAATTGTATGAGATCATCGACAGTCCATCCTGTTTCTACATCTCCGTGTACTGTCCCTGATGCTGTTTTTGTGACACCTGTTGATAGATCGAACATAGCTGCTCCCCATTGTGGAAGATCGAACCATATACATACAAATGATGCAATTTCATGTGCTCCAAGTGCTTCAATATGTGTTCCTGGTGATAATATACGTGATACTTCACGACTTGTTACACGACCTGTACGATCTTTCTTTTGATCAACAACAACAACTGTCCAACCTGACTGTGTAAGACGACCTGCCCATTTATGGAGTGTATAGTCTGGAACACCTGCAAATAAACCATCTGTGCCATTCTTCCCATCACCTTTTCTGACTGTCACTTGAATACCGAGACAATCTATTACATCACGTACATTACATATTGTCTGTCCTGTTGTTTGATCGAGACTGTCATATAATTCATAAAAGGATCCCACCTGTAAGAATACGGCTGTTTGAGGACCATATACTTCTACATATTTCTTGTAGAAATCTTCGTATAGATCGTACATTTTCTGTAATTATAATTGAATGACGTATATACAGATATAATATATAAGTCGAGCAATTTTTTTAGGATTGATAGATATCACAGTAAACAGTAAGACAGTAAACAGTAAGACAGTAAACAGTAAGACAGTAAACAGTAAGACAGTAAACAGTAAGACAGTAAACAGTAAGACAGTAAACAGTAAGACAGTAAACAGTA
>JACCDX010463240.1_pt1 | contig 127381 bp, 120 predicted proteins | sample 7449681 | NCBI WGS metagenome assembly JACCDX01 (sample SAMN15323450, study PRJNA562643) | freshwater metagenome | isolation source: river surface water | place: USA:Blue River Watershed | collected 2017-08-18
CCGTTTCCGTTGTTACCGCCGTTGTTTCCGCCGTCGTTTCCACCGCCATTGCCGTTGTTACCGCCGCCGTTGTTTCCGCCGTCGTTTCCACCGCCGTTGCCGTTGTTGCCGCCGCCGTTATTTCCGCCGTCGTTTCCGCCGCCATTGCCGTTATTTCCGCCGCCGTTGCCCCAGCCGTTGCCTCTGCCTTCACCGCCGCCGCCGCCGCTATTGCAACGATCTTCGTATGGTCTAGCCAAGCACTGAGAGTTGGTTAACAAACGATTGGATGAAAGAATGTAGCATCGATTCTTGTATGCTTGTGGAGCCGCGAGATCACAGGACTCATTTCCTTTTACTCCCCCGTAAGCCAAATACACTTTTCCGTTTTTGTCTGCTTTTAAGCAGCCGTTCAATCCTGGCTTCGTGCTTTTTCTGAACAATTGATCAACGCGATTTACGTTAAATTGTCCTTTGGTGTAGATTCCGTTGTTCACCATTTTTTTGCTGAACAATACGGATGGTTTTTCCCCTTTTTGCAAACCGTCGTTTACCGAGTTGTCGCAATAAAGAGCAACACCCACTAAGCAAGTGGATACTTCTTTCTTGGTAAGGGTTCTTAGTCGGTTGTTGTTGCAGCTTGAGTCCCACCATTGAGCTTGAGCTTGGGTAGACACAAAAACAGCACTCACTGTCAATGCAGCCAAAATCAGTTTCATTTTTTACTCCTAAAATTACAGAAATTTGTAAATTGTGGCCGAGGAGTATGCCTTATTTTAAGCACTGCATCAATCAATTTTGACGCATTTTGTCTATTTTTGTTAAAGTGCATTAATTTCAATTAGTTAGAAAGACATTAAGAAACAATGCACCTTTCTGCATGACGCAAAAAAAAGGGGCAACCCTCCCTTTTTTCGATGAAAGACTCAAAAATTACAGAAAGATGAGGACTTTGGAGACGACACATTCTTTGCGAACTCAGAGAAAAAAGAAAGCCTCCCCAGGGGGCCGGCCGCCGCCGTTACAAGAAACTCTATCAAGGCACGATTTTTTTCAGTGCGCTGCCGATTTTTTTCCAGGTTTTTTTATCGAAACTTACTTCGAGCTCGAGACCCACATGTGATTCATTCCAATGATCAATTTTTCCAAAATAGGTGGGCGGAACATTTGGATCACTCAGAGTGTGCAGTCGAAGCTCGATGGGACGATCATTTTTTCTGAGAATTCTCACTCTCATATGGGGGGCACCTGCACCGCCATCCACTTTTTTGATCTCAACCTTTTTATTTTTTGGCTCCACACGAACAGAGTATTGACCCTGCTCGGACTTAATTTCTTCCTGCAGCACTTCTTCTGCGGCGAATATCGACAAAACAAAAAACAAACCCGTTAGAATCGACCACATATCTATTACCCCTACTTATAAATTTCACTTAGCAATCGCATGCCATCTACAGCTGTAAAAATTCCGACGGGCTTTTCTTTTTCCGCCACAATAACCGATCCATATTTTCCTTCGGCCATTCGACCAAAGACTTCGGATACATTGGCCTCTACTCCAACAACGTACGGGTCAGGAGTCATCACGTCTCCGACTTTGAGCCCCTTTCCAAACTTTACCGCCAACTTTACATCTCTGTCTGTAAGAATTCCCACGACCTTTCCTCGATTCAGCACCGGCAGGTGACGAATTTGGAATTTTTTCATTTGTTCTTCAGCTACGCTTAGTTCGATGTCGTCGCCAATACTGTGGGGCTGCTTCGTCATTACTGCTTCCATTGATTTTTTCATTTCTGACTCCTTGTAGGCATTTTAAATTTTGGACCAAACACAAATATTGGCAATCGATTTTTCCGAAATAGATCAAATGCGGCGCTTCCGAAAAAAAATCTTTGCAAGACGTCTGCTTGAGCGGAAAGCACAACCATATCTACTTTCTGTTCTGAAGCCACACTTAAAATCTCATCACCGGAAAGAAATCCAATTTTTGATGACTGCATGACAAATTCAAGATCTATAGGAAAACTGGAAAATCTTTTCTGCCATAATTGAAATTGCTTCTTCGCTCGAGACTCCTGTTGACGAAAAAAATCTGGGGAAAATTGTGGAGGGGCCTCAAATGCAGCATAGGGAACCGGGAAATGAACCGAATGAAAAACGGAAACTTTCTCAACGGGAAATCTTGATAAAAAATACTCTAACTGTCTTGCAGAGTCTTCACTGAAGTCTGTGGAAAAAAGAATGGATCGATCTGAGTTTTTGGAGCTCCAAGTTTTCGGAAAAAATAGTAAGGGTACGGTCGATTTCCACAATAGAGCTTCGGCAAAGCTTCCCAATACCCAACGAGAAAGTCCCGATCTGCCGTGACTAAACAAAGCTACAGAATCTGCAGCAAAAGAAGACAAGGATTGCAAAAAAACATTCACTACTTCTTCTCGAGTACCTCCCAAGGAGAGAGCTACTTTCGAAGAAGAGACACCGAACTTTGAAACAATTCGTGCCACCTTTTTCTCCCACAATCTTAAATCCTGTGATTTGGGTAAAGATGGTGATTTCAAAATGGTGATCGAGTGCAAAGAAAGTGAAAACTTTTGGGAGAACCTCTTGAAAGAGGCATTTGACAACCGTGCTGGATCCATTGGATCAATAGCTAAAACCACTTGAGATTTTTTTGTGTTCACGAATTAGCGCCTCTCTTCAAGGAAAACCTTATCAAGACCCGTGCCAACGCAATTTTAATGCGACGCCTTCAGGCAGAAAGCTCTATGGAGAAGGACAAAGTGTCCTTTCGTTAGAGAGGCCACATCGATACACTCCACCCCAAACCTGGTCTGTGCCAGATTGAGTCAAAAACTTTTCTTTTAGCTCACACTCGAAAATTGGACCAAAGGCGTGATGACAGGTAATGTTTGCGATTTCTGCAGAGGTTCTCTTGGGAAATCCCCCTCTCCCTCCCACCGCCGGGAAAACTAATTGGTTCGGAGGCTCAGATAGTCCGCCCACTTTTCGACAGCGCAATACTTCTCTCTCTGGCACAGCAGATCGCTTCGGAAACTGAAATTCGATTCCTTTAATCAATACAGAACGAAGCGGGGCGCCCGAGTCAACAGGTACTACTTCCAAGTCTGCCACATATAAACCATCTTCCAACTTTCGCCATTGCACCAATCGGAGCTCTTTGACTTTTTCCCCTGTCATTCCATTCTTTGACTTACCCGAATAGGCAAGAACGTTGGAATCGGAAAGATTTCGGTGCATTCCAATTCGATCGATTTCTGGAGAAATTGGGATGGAATTTATAATCTTTCCATCTTCTAAGGTGGAAAGCACGAAGCGTTTTCCTTGAAAATTCGCCGTACAAACCTCAGGATCAGCCAAAGCCTCCGTCATCATGGATTTCAACTGCACTAGGTCCATTTTTGCTGCAATTCGGTTTCCTGATTTTGAGAAATTCACTAAGGCCGAAGAAAAAAAGTAAATCAAAGTGATCCCGATAGATCCTGCTAGCATCACTTGAAGTAACGAAAAGCCCCGTTGGCCCAGAATAGGGAAAATCTTATTCATATGAATTAGGATGACTGGAATCTCGAGAAAAATCTACCCATACAATGAGTCAAACTTTCTCAGCTCATGAAGGCAATCAAGAGGTGAGCTTGGGAAACCCAAATCCTCAAGCAATCGATCCTCCCGGAAAAAAACCCTATTCCTCTGCCTGAGCGCGCCGAATAGCTTCAATTCGAGAATAGAAGTTTTCTCCAATCATCAAAGCTCTTGCTTTAATTTCTTCTGCTTTAGCTCCCTCAGCATGTGAATCGATCGTTTCAAAAAAGAGAGCCAACCAGCGCTGGAAATGTTCAATTTTTAAATTCAACTCCATATGAGGCGGAAAGGGTCTGCCCATATAAGAGCTTTTCCCAAAAAGGAGACTATCCCAAAAATCGTAGATTTTGGGGAGGTGGGAATTCCAATCTACTCTTGCTTGTTCGTTAAACACCGGACCAATCAAAGGATCCAAACGAACCTTTTCGTAGAATTTACTAACAACTTCTTCAATATCTTGACGAGAGGAAAGCTCTCTTTTTTGGCTCATGACGAAAGGAAATAATGAAATTTCGAGAAAAAACCAAGAGAAATGCAACGAATTGCGAGAGATACAGCCTCCGAACTCGTCCCTTAACGCTTGGAAACGGTAAGGAACAGTTCAGTGAAATCACAGGAAGAGACGGAAAGCTCAAAGGGCCGTTAGACCATTATTGAGCATCCATAGATCCTGAATCCGAATCGGAATCAGCGTTCGCCTCAGACTTTCCACCTGAATCAGCTCCTCCTCCGCCCGCACCAGAACTTCCAGATTTTCCTCTTTTACTGGTGGAAACAAAGGCCTCGTTCCCCACTTCTGAGGGATCACAAGTTTTAGGATTCTTTTTAAACATGGCCATCACACCGGTGACAGAAAGTCTTTCTGCGGCGCTGGCTTCAGAGAAGGCAAAATAGTTTTTCAACTTCTCTACCGGTAAAACCACTTTTGCATCGTTAGAACAAACCTTGGCTTGTTTGGCTTCAGAGACCTCTGGAACTACACCTTTACTATCTTTCGCTCGTTGGAAAACAGCTACGGCAAACTCTCCGGTTCGGTCAAACCCGACCATCTCTACTAAACTATCGGCCTCCACCTGGCACTCACCTCCACCAAGCTCTCTGGCCTTCGTGCCATCGTGGTATCGATACATATTACCTTTCAACTTATACACTTTACCCATGTCTAGCCCTTTACCTTTAGGCAGACATTGGTCACCTCTATTTTTAAGGATCTTTGATAAATCTTCGTCTAGCTGAGCTTCAAATTCTTTCTGTTTTTTCGCCATCTCAGATTTAGACTTGGCAACATTTTCAGGCTTCAGTTGTTCGAATTCTTCTGAAGGCATCACGATGGTTCCGCAACCTGATTTCTTTTTCGACTTAAATTTTATGGAATTGCCTTCCTTTTTCACGGAGTGAACGGGCCCGCCTGAGAACTCGCAGGTTTCCACATTACCCTCTTGATTCACAGCAATGGACTTTCTTTGCACCATCACTTTTTTCTCAGCATCCCAAAACGGAGGGATTTCTAAGCTCATTTCTTTTTCAGAAGCAAAGGCAACTAGGGTGAAGAAAAGAATGTACATACTATCTCTCCGAAATAATCCAGTTAATCCAACTATCGATGGTCGTTTGCGGTAAGGCGATTCTGCCACCTGGATGTCCTGTTCCAGTATTTGGCTTCACAATCAACTCGGAACTTGCAGGTGTAGTTCTATTGGTTTTCGCCAATGCTCTAGCACAAATCTGTGCGTCTGTTCCCGAAACTAAATCCAAACCACTGCCCATGCCGTGACAACGAGTGCAATAGGTGGAGAATCCAGGTTTCACCATGGCAGTGTACCCTGCCAAATTTTTGCAAGCCGTCGATTGTCCGGAACGAATGCTTCCAAAGGAAACCATCAATTGATCCATGGCCGGACCACGATCTATCAAGACAACCATGGCAGCTGGCGAAAGAACCGTAGCCGTGGTTCCAGGATTCACTGTGGCAGTGACTAATGTGTAAGTGGCATCTGCAGGACGAATCACTCCATTCACCGCCAAACGAATATCGGAAACTGAAATGGCAGTGGTGGTGGTTAGAATTCTTGGATTTCTCACACGATAGGAAAAATCATCGAACCTTTGAATGTCGAAACTGAAGGTAGCTCCCACAAGATTTGGATCAATGGAGTCCGCTGGAGAATTTAACGTCCAATTCACTGCTACGTAGTTTGTGGGTCCCAAGGGAATATTTGCCGGTATTGGCATGGCCACCGTATTCATCCGTACAGGAGGCGTGGTAGAAGTGTTGGTGCTCGTGCTCGTCGTAGAGGTTGTGTTGGTGCTAGAGCCGGTATTCGTGGAAGTGGCGGTCGAACTTCCAGACCCCGTATTGGTATTTGTTTGCGTGTTGGTGGGTGGAGTCATCATGGCTTTCCAAGCCGCAATGGCGTTCTGCATTTCTAAAGCGTTGGCAGGACAATTTCCCCAGCAGTTATGTGCGTCTACTGAAAGCCTTTGAACCATTCTTGAATTAGGAATGTTATTAAAATCAATTTTCGATTGAGAGATAAGTGAATCATGTGCCGCTTTTACGTCGTTGGAGGCAAAAAATGGCTGGTTCGTGCCGATGTGACAGCTAATGCATCTTACTTTTGCAATGGGATATACGGTGGCCTGAAAGGCCGTAACAGAATCTACGGCTCCTGCCACAGGAGGAGCAACACTTCCCGACGAGGAAGAGGTTTTCGCATTATCCCGATCCTTCACTTTTAGAGGAAGGCAACCGGTTGCCAATATTGCCAAAAATAGAATTAGCGCCTTCACACTACCCCAATCTGCTAAATAGCAAATATTTATCCGTAACACCTAAAAATGGATCGGTTCCCCCGATCACGTCTCGAAACGTTGCCTCTGTGCCATCTAGAGCCATATAGTTAAGAACCACTGCTTTAGTTAGGTTCTCTACGTTCGTGGCCAGAAGGCTGCTTCTTGTGTCCACGGCTTGTCCCGTATTTGAAAAGTTTCCAACCTGTCTTAAATTGTTTCTTAAAGCAGGACGTCCGCCTCTTGCTTTATAAACAAGAATGAATGCTGCCCCACGCTCACCGCTATCTCCCACCCAGGCAAATTTTCCCCGACCATCCACTGAGTTATCGATAGTGGTATTTGCACTCACGCTACCGTCGGTGAAAACATAGAGCATTAGGTCTTTCCCTTTGCGGGCAGCAAGCTCTAAGCATTGGCCAATGGCTACCCCTGCTTCAAAATCTTTTCTTTCACCGTCAGCACGATTTCCAGAATGATAATCATATCCACCTTTGGAGATGGTTCCTGCACCAGCCACCCCATCTAAAACAAGTTTTGCGATGGTGGCTACTTTTTGGTCTTCGTTATTATTCATGATGTTTGGAAACACCGCCTGAACCATGGTGTCTCTCAGCGGATCGTAAGCATCTGCCCCTTCCATCACCACAGAGCGGCTTTTCGTATAGCCGCAGGCAATAAGCTCACGAATCTGAGTGGGAAGATCTTTGGCTTGAAATGCAGCCAAGTGAGTGCCGCTCATTCTTTCAATGGCGCCCATAATTTTATCAATCTTTGCTGGAGTAAAAAGCACGTTCAATTGCCCTAAAGAAACTAAGTTTCTAGCATCGTTGGAATTTACCAGACGAATAGGACGTATGGCTGGATTGATACTTAGAGCTGGAGCCGCGCCGTTTCCACCCGAGACGTTGGAACTAGTTCCAGTCAAGGTGGCCAAAGTTCCGTTAAGACCAGACTTTGCCACCCAGTACATAGGGTTCATGGGGTTTCCACCGGTGTCGTCTCCGCTCTGCGCGCAGAACACAATTCCATCCACCTGAGCACGGGTAGTGGCTTGGGTCACAGACCGGATCCCTCGTAAAAATCCACTATCCGCGTGAAACGCTAATCCCATTTCGGTGACCACTTGTCCGGCGACTCGTGGAGACATACCTGCGGGCAATCCTAATCGATCGTATCCGGTGAGGAGGTCCATTTGTCCGCCAGGTCCACCTACAATCACGTTGGTTCCAGCGATACTGGATCCACCGGCCAAATCGATACAAATAAAAGGTGTTTTTGTATTTGCTAGAGTGGCCATACAGGGATCAGCTCCAAAGGCCCTTCGCGCTGCTAACATGGTTAACAGGCTGGGCATGGCCATCATGGTTGTTGTTCCCAAAAGACCTTGAGAGAGAAAGTCTCGTCTAGTGATTGGTTTTTTGTGCGACATACGTTTTCCCCTCTAAAAAATCTATAAACTCGAAACCGGCGAGCTGGACAACACACTGGTGCAAGCGCCCACCAGAGCCCGTCTTGTTGTGGTTGCGGTATTCGGTTCTCCCATAATTAGGTCATTTAATAAGGTTACAATGGTGGCCTGAGTGTTAGCGGCATTAGGCAGAGTAGAATAGTTCGCTCCCCAAAACTTCAAGAGAAGGTTCTGAGCAATGGCATTTCCCACTCCATTCTGAAAAGCCGTGGCAGGAAGAGTGTTTGTATTAAAGTTACCGATGGCTTGTTGAAGCTGGGTTGCATATGCAGTGTTATTCACCAAAGCATTGCAATATTCCGCTGCAAGTACGGCAATGGCGTTTTGGGTAGAAAAGGAAAACGATTTGATATCGTTATCTACTGGAAGTTTCGACTTTAAATTGTTGTATCGATTGTTAATGGTGGTGTTTCCAGAAATACCCGTAAGAGCACGCATCGTAAAATGGACTTCTTCAAAGGAACGAATCCCTAGAGTTGTGGGCAATGCTGCCACTGTGGTTGGGTCGCCGGTGGGAGGAGTATCCAATACATCCGGTGGCGGCTGAGTGGTGGTTGTGGAACCGCCTGGTTGAGTTGTTCCAGACTGAGCGGATGTAGAAGCCTTTGGATCCGGCGCCTTTGCACTATTGCAAGCCACAAAAGAAAAAGCAGATATGATTAGAAGAAAATATTTCATCGTTATTCTCCCATGCACTGAGGTAGCGTAGCCACCGTGGCAAAAAGTTCTTTCATATTGTATCTAGCGCCAGCAGCGAAATCTTGGGCAATTCTTCTTAACTGTTCTGCCTCTTGAGTAGCGGGCTCACGTAGACACATTCGCTGAAACACTCGTCTCACCATACAGGAAGAAAAAGCATCGGTTTGCGCTAACATTCTTCCAAACTCTTTTGCTCCTCGGCCCGTAACATTCCCCTTCCAACCTAATGAAGCGTTCACCCCGTTGGCCCAGAGGTTCATCCAAGAATCGTCGGAAGTCACAAAACCCTCAGGATAGACGGTTCCGTTTTTGTTCATTTTTCCGTTCACGCCGGTGCCTTGTACCACTTGGTTATTGGCAAAATCGAAACGAGCGAATGCTCCGCCCAAAGCGTCCATACCTGCGTGGCAACCCACACAGTTTGTTTTGTAACTTCTGCTATCTCCACCGGGTGCACGGTCTACATCGCGCCTTACGCGAAAATCGGGAACGGAACTGTCTTGCAGCTGAGGCATATCCATACAAAGAAAATTTTTCAGTGCGAATCGCACGGCTCGGCGGTTGGTTCCCGCGCTGAAATACGCGGCTCCGCTGGCCCTGGAAGTTAATACCCCCGCTGTGTCGGTGATTCCCAACACAACGCTTTGCTGTTTTCGCTGTAAAAATTGTCTTAAAGGAATTGGAGAAGTTCTGTTGGCTGCGGTCAAATCTGTGGGGTTAGCCAAGTTAATCAACTGAGTGCCTAAATCAATAAAATGGTTGTTGTTGTCTCTGGCGGCCGGACGCAAAATTCTCTGCACAGCTACTGACCCATCGGCGTTTAGGGTAGAAACCAAGCTGTCATTACCAACGTAAATTACGTCTTCGTACAGTGCCTGATCAAAGGGCACATCATCGCGAATCAAACCAATGGCCGTAGTGATGTAATCGTTTAAATCAATTAAGGGATCTTCTGCCACGTTGGTCCAACGAGCGAACCAGTTCTTTAGCATCACGTTGTAAAAATTGTCTTGGTTCATGGCGATCATGGCAGCGTTTTTTGGAGTGCCTTTATCAATCTCGCTCACCATTTGAGTCAAAACCGCGGGACTAGGAGGAGTTCCCGTGAGGCGATCGTGTATTCTTTTGGCTTGGTCTTGGGATCCCGCCTGTGCATTCGCACCAACCAATAGAAAAATCCAAACTAGGTGTTTCATGAAAAATCTCCTGATTTTCTAGCTTTGGTATCGGCAGAACTGAAAAATACATTGAGAAACAATCGGCTACCGATGGTAGACGAAGATTGGCTAGGTATCAGGAAGGATACAGGTGCCCGAGGTTTGTTAGTGAATTCAATCCAATACAAATCACACGCAACAAGGTATCGAAGCTCAATAATGTTTTTCCCACTTCTTCTCTGTTTGCCTGCGATATACTTGAGCCATGGACCGAAAAAGAATTGGCGATTATTTTATCGAAAAAGGAATCCTTTCTGAAAAAGACAAAAATCATGTCTTGAAAGTCGCCCACCAATCAGGAAAGTCTTTTGGAGAAGCAGCCTTAGACCTGGGAGTGATTTCCCGTGAAGATATGGTGCGAGTCTTTGGGCCTAGTTTTGAAATCGACTTCTTTTATTTAGATTCCAAGTACTTCCCCTTGGTGACGAAAAGTGTTTTGGAACTTGAACACATCTTAAAATACGGAACCATTCCCCTAGGTCTTAAAAAGAAGGAAGGATTTTTATCCAAAGGAAAGTACCTAAACCTTGGATTTCTAAACCCTTCTAATCGAAATCATGTGCAAGAAGTGGAACGTATTGTCCGTCAAAAAATGACCGATCATTTCATTAGCGATATAAAGGTCTACCTGATCCTGGCCGATCAGTTCATACACATAGTAAGGGATATTTACGGCTTGGATCTTCACAGCACCCAAACCAACCATGAAATGGATGAAGTGCTGAAACTTTTCCTGGAGCGGTAAATCCTTTAGATAGGAATCGCTTTCATGCCCGCGGGAAAGTATCGCTTCACTTTACAATCCACAGAATGGCTCACCCCTTCGGTGATGCAGATTACATTTTCCTGCTCTAGAAAAATCGCTTTTCAAGGGGGCCAGTTCCTAAGCATTTATGTTCCAGATTTTGTGGATGGAAAATCCGTACGACGAGCCTATTCCTTTTCTTCTTCTCCGGAAGCGAAGACGATGCAGCTTTGTGTGAAATACGTGAGCGGTGGCGCAGGATCGGAATATCTTCGTTCGCTGCGACCAGGAGATTCCTTCGAAGCTTCCGCTCCCTATGGACACTTCGTCTTTCGACCCAACCACTTGCCCAATGTTTGTTTTATTGCCACTTCCACTGGAATCGCTCCTTTCCGATCTATGGTGCTATCGAAAGAGTTCCAAGACAATCGTCCAGAGAAAAGCCTGTTACTCTTTGGAGCCAGAGACGAAAAAGAAATTCTCTACCCCAATGAGTTTGAAGCTCATGGAGTGGAAACTGCTTACGCTTTGTCTCGCGGTAATGGAAATTTCCAGGGACGGGTCACAGACTATTTAAAACAACTCCCCAACGCTTGGAAATGGCACACCACGGACTTTTATATCTGCGGAAATGGCGACATGATTCAAGAAGTGAAAGAGATTTTAAGAGGCGGACATGGAGTGCCCGAGAATCACATTCATATAGAAAATTTTTCGCCCAAAAAGCGAAAAGCGGCCTAAGCTCCCGAAGCAACAGCAACAGTAAAAGACTGCAGAATCACAGGTCAATCTTCCATTTGTTTTTTAGAACGAAGCAATCACCCGAAAGTTCGTAAACTTTCTTGTGCGTTTGTCTGGAGTGGTTTTTGTGTCTTCGGAATGCTCAATGGACCATTCCAAAAGATCTGGCTTCCACAAAAGCTTGGCTCCCACGATCTGTTTATCGTCACGGTTTTCCACTCGGTTATCGAGGTTCAAAGTTCCGCCCCTAACCAAAAATTTCCACTGGTCTCTAGATCCAAACTTTTGACTAATTTCCCCGTAGGCTCCGTTCCTATAATAGTTTGTATCTGGAGAAACGGAAGGCAACTTCACGTTCATGGTAGCTACCCCTGCCCGTAATGTGGTGGTGGACGTAAGATATAACTGGGCATCGACTCCAAGCATACTTAGGCGACGATTCTCCACATCTTCATCGGTCCATCGACCAGCGTAATAAGACGCGCCAATTCCCAAAGTGCCCCAAAATAAAGCATGGGCCCGGCCGCCCATGGCTTTGTCTTTGTTGTTATCTGCACCAGAACCTGAAGAGGAAAAGCTTGGATACAATCCACCGGCACTCACAGGATCTGTTCCGCCAGATCGAAATCCATTCACCAAATATCCACTGGTATCCAAAACAAAATCAGCAGAATTAAAGATTTTCCATCGGAGTCCAACCCCTAAATCAGAAAAGTAATCAGGTAAAAAGGAATTCCCCACAGTGATACGAGAAACGTTGGTTTGTCCGCCATAGATATTGTGTGGATCCATATCATCAAAGGGAATGGAAATTTTTCCCATGCGAAGGTAGAGATCAGAGGCCAAACGATAGTTGATTTCGTAAAACGTAGGTGTGGGTGAAACATCCGTAAAAAACAACAGATCTTCACTGGGAACAAAATCCAAAAGCACGAAGGAGTGAAAATTATCAAAGGTCAAACCGCTTCCTTTCGCGGGACCGCCCGGAAAGGCATACAAATTCAAATCGAAATAGGCTTTTAGAATAGGTTGGTTTTTTCCTTTGGTATCACCACTACCTGAGGTGGAGGGCGCACTGTCGAGATCATCGAGATTTACGGAACCTTCCCCTCCTCCGCTGGAAGCAGACGGAGCCGCCGCCATGGGACGGGCCCGCATCTGCGCTTCAAGCTGGGCGATTTTCTGTCGGAGTTGCTGAAGTTCTTGCGTGGAAGCGGTGGATGCGGATGGATAGGCGTTGGCGCTATTCTGTAATCGAGCGTTGGCCAGATCCATTTCCAACTCTTCCATTCGCTCATACATTTTCTTCATCAAAGCCACGAGACGATTGAACTTCTCTTGAGTCACAGGACCCTGCGGATTTGGCGCAGCGTCAACCGCGGAAGAAAACAAAAAAACAGTCACCACCAGAAACAGGAATTTTGTCATCCCATTTCTCTAGCACTGCTTGCTTAGAGATTCAATTGCGTTGGAATTCCTCTTCCGTAGGAAGTAGTGATCATGGCCACGTCGCCTGGCACAATTTGGTTACAAACAAATTCACAATGTCCGCAACCGATGCATCGATCGTAACTAACGATTTTTGGTCGCGTGGGAACTTTCCCCTCTGGAGCGGGAATATCGCTGGAAGATCCGCTCTCGGGTTCCCAGCCTTTGCTAATTTCAATGGCGTCGGTGGGACAAACTTTGACACATTCTAAGCAGAATTTATTTTCTGAAAAACTAATGCAGTGAGACGAATTAAAAACCGCAGTGCCGGCTTTGTAAGAATATTTTTTTTCCACAGGGTACTTCAAAATGGCGTCGGTGGGGCATGCTTGGGAACAAGCGTTACAACCCTCTTTGCAATAGCCTTCGGTGGGCTCCATCACGGGAGACCACAACGCCCGTAAACCATGTTCGAAACTGGCGGGTTTCAAAATCCCGGTGGGACAAGCCTTCACGCATTCCTCACAACGAATACAGGAAGTGAGAAAATCTTTTTCTTCCCTGCTCATGGGTGGACGCAAGAGATCTTTATACGAGCCGGGCGATCCCGCGCTTAAGTGAAAAATAGGAGCGGCCGTTACCGCGGCGCCAGCGGTTACCAAAAATTTTCTTCGATCTAATTCTACTGGGTGGTGAGTGGTGGTGATTGCAGCCAAGGGATTTTTCCAAGTGAAAAAGTTCGCATCCACCGGGCACTCTTGAGAACAGGAGAAGCACTTAATGCATTCACTTTCGTTATACACTTCGGCATTTTGAAAATCGATGGCACCGGTGGGACAATGGTGCGAACAAATATTGCAGTGAACACAACCGGTGGTGTCTCTTCGAAGCACAGAATTCCGCGATAAAACTGCCAAATAAGCGCCTAGTGGACAAGCCGTTCGACACCAAATGCGCGACAATTTCGTGGTGGCGGTCATGATCCCCAAAAACAAAAATAGCGTTAGACCATCCACAAAGTAACCCGATTTTCCCGGTGCCTGACCGGCCTGCCAAACGAGCTGATGGGGATCTCGAAAAAGAGGATTCAAAACAGCAGCGGCCGTTCGTGTGAGCAAAACGATAGGATCAAAACCCATCAAAGGACTCACCCCGCCCAACAAAGCGAAAATTAAAATCGCTGCTAACAAATAATACTTAAAGCGAAACCATGAGGGAGAAGGTCCCTCGAATTTGATTCGCAACCGACGAAGAACCCATCCATAAGCATCGAAAATGGCGCCTAATGGACACACCCATCCACAGAATACTCGACCGAGTAGAAGGCTGATGGCTAAGGTGATAAACCCTAAAAAGGTGATGGTCACACCCATTCGCAATCCACCGGAAACCACCGTGGCCACCAATGGGTCAATTCGAAGAAATAAAGAAACAGGGATGTGTTGTGCGAGCCACGATTCCATGGGGTGCTTCGTGGCGAGGATCAATGCTACCCACAAAGAAAACACGAGCGTCTGCACGACGATTCGAATTCTCCTTGTGGGAAATCCAAACATCTTAAATTTGTCCCTTCAATTCTTTTGCTCCTTTGAGCGACTTTTGAGCGGCTTCAATGGCTAGCTTCGAAGTTCCAGTAGCCTTAGCCACGGTTTTAATGTCTTTATCCAAAGAAGCGGCATCGGCCTTTCCTTGAAACTGACTCAAGAAAGAAACTTCTTTCGTTGGAAACGCATGAGGACAGCTCATTTCCACAGGACGAATTTCTGTGATGGTGCCTTTCTTAGCGTTCACTCCCACAATCCAGGTGTGGGTGCAATTGGGCGGATACAATCCTTCTTGAACAAAGGCTAAAATTTCTGCCTTGCCATCAGATCCCTTGGAATAAAACACCGTTTCTTCTTTGCCATTCAAGGTGATCTTTTTTTGAAAAGCGCTTTTGGTCCCTAGAACAGCAGCTACAGCCTTCCCTTTTGCCTCAAATTGTACGGCAGAAGCTTGTTCCAACAAAAACACCATTAACAACACGACATACAGACTTCTCTTCATTCTTTCCTCTCCTTCTTGGGAATTTTCTTTAAGTGAATCAAAACCACCGCCAGCGCCATGGCCGGAACCAAAATCCAAAGGGAATTTCTTTCCACGGAATAGGGCGCAAAATCGTCCATCCCTAGGGCCGATAAATCCACCGCTTCGTCGCCCGAAGCAAAACTTGAAATGCGAAGAAGTAGAGCGATGACAATTTTTAACATGGATTCCCCCAGGCTTGAGAGAAATGACCATTCCACTTCACGTTCTCTTCTTGATCGATCAAGGCCATAGGCATAAAGGCTAAAGAGTCTTGAAACATTTCTAAATCGCGCCAGCCATGCACAAAAAGAGCGGTGCTCAAAGCGTCTGCCACTGCTGCTGAAGGATGCGCCACCAATGCAGACAATGTGGATTGGGCGAAGGTGGAATCTCGATTTTTAATGTGGAGGCCTTGCTCCATATTTCCAGAAACACCAAGGGCAATGCATTTTCCAGAAGTATGCAAAAATTCTTTTCCCAAATACCGATCGGCTTGTTTTTTCCAACTCCAAGCCCAACGGGATGGCTCATTCAAAAGAAAACCAGAGAGAATAATGCTGGAGCCTCCGGCATTGATCACAAAATCTTCCAGCCCCTCTTGCTGGAAACTGAGCCGCACTTTGTCCAAAATATAACCCTTACCTATGGCCCCAAATCCCAAATGCGTTTCCGCCGTTTCTTTCCACACAAGACCTTTTTCCAAATCCATTCCCAAGGAAGCTGGTCCCTGGCTTTTGCAAAGAGGGTCAAAGGCAGATTGGGTTTTTTCCCTAAGCCGTAAGGACAATCGCAGAAGATCGATCACAGAATCGGGCACAGAAATTCGGGTCTGCGGAGCAGATTGATTGAAAGTAAAAATGGGGCTTGCTGGATGGAACTCGCTAATTTCTTTTTCCAGTTTTTGAATTTTGGAAAAGGCTCTGGCAACAGCATACTTTGCCATCAATAAATTTTGTTTTTTTACGGATAGGGTTATGGATACGTCTGTATTCATGTGCCGTTCCGTGGCTGAAACCAATTCCATCCTAGAAATTTCCTCGCTCTTTTTATGGTAACTTCCTTGATTTCAGAAAGAAATTGCTCAAATGCGTGTAGGCCAAAGTTCTTGGCATTGCCTTTGCGATACTTAAGGGGAGAGCACGACAAAATCGAAGAGAAGCGTATCTCCTCGATTTTAGACTGAAAAAAAGGTTACAGGTGTCGAAAAATTCGACAAGAGAGGATGAACAAAATGTTGACACGGATTGGGATATTCACAGCTTTACTACTTACCGCCCCATTTTCTGCGGAGGCCGTAGACATTAACGTTCACCAATCCTCGGTGGGATTAGAGGCCCTAGCCTCCAACTCCAATGAAGCCTGCCTAGAGCTCAACTTAGAAGCCGCCCAGGATTTAGATGGTTTTCTCGAGAATGTAGAAGTGGTTGCAGGTCCAGCCCTGAACCCACAAGAGAACCAGCTTTCTTACTTGTATAAACTGGTACCGGAAAAACAAGGCCAGCGCCTTCGCTTTCGCGGCCTTCAATTGACCGACCGTTCGAACCGAGTGGAATTCCGCGCGAAAAATGGAAGGTCTTTGGCAGAATTGGCCAAAACCCACCTGTCCACCGACGGTGCCTTGAACGTTCAAGTTCTAGAAAACTGCCGATAAAACTCTCCCTAGATTTCCTAGTTTGCTGGGCCGCTTTCAGCCCAGCCCTTTCCCCTCTGTATTCAAGAATGGATTTGGTGCTTCCATTCTTGAAATTTTGATTCTTTGGACGCTACTCATTCTACTCTCTTCCATTCAGGTTGCTTTAAAAACTTCCCACGCATCGCTTTGCCAAAAAGCCTTGAAATTGTCTAAGAAAGATTCCCATTCCCACTAGCCCTTGATTGGCTCGAAATACCCACTCCCCAAAGGTACAAATTATTTTTAGATTCTCTATACTTACCCACAACCATTAAAAGCTTTTCTTAAGCCTCTATTTGTGACGAAAAATAGCTCTCTTGTGCCCTAACCATAAATTAACATTGCAATGCATTTAGCGCATGGTATCAGGGCCCCACAGAAGATCAGAACCGCTCCATTTTTCTCCCCTGATTTTCGCCCTAAATTTTTTGGAGGCCCCTTGAAACCCATGAACAAAATCAAGCGATTCTTGAAACCACTTTCGGTGGCGAATCTTTCCATCTTTTTCTTTCTTCTTTTTAGCTCACCCCTTTGGGCGCGAAACTTACTTCAATACGAATCCACCATTGATCTTAGCCAAGAAAAAGGAAAAGCCTTTCTTGCGCTGATGATCGACACCATTAAACCAGCCCTAGACGAAAAGGCTACGAATGGTTTCCGTGTAAAGAACGGAGACGAGATTCGTAGGCAGCTAAAACTTGTGGAAAGTAAGGTTTATCGCAAAGCGGTGCGGGCCGCAGGAAGTGAAGAAAAACTCTTTGCCCTGGCTGATGCCCTTCATGACAAATACGATTCCATCACCTTCTATGACCTCCCTCAGGCACTAGCAAAATTAGGCGCCGGCGCAGGTCGCTACGATCTCACCACCTTTCTTTCGTTGGCAAGCGAAGGTGGCGTGGCCGTAAAGATCGATGAAAATAATATCACTTATAATGTGAACTACGGCACTGGAGCACAAGAAAACGATGAACGCACTGGCCGAAGCTTTGCTGAATCCTTTGACCGAATGGCGCTGGATGCTTCCGATAAACACTACCTAGAAATTCTAGAAGACTACGTGAGAGGAAATCGAAAAAACACCGCTGAATTCTATGAAACGATTTTGGCCACCTTATTCAATTCCGATGTTTCTAATATCGATCAGGTCTCTGAAGAGGGGCAAATCGTATATACAGACTTCTTGGCCGTTTATATTGCTGAACAAACCAGACACTTGATGTCTGATCTGAAGCGACATCCCTGGGATGAAGCCCTACTGGAAGTTACCTTGCTTTCTTCCTTTCATGCGGGTCAATCCAAAGTGAAAGTTATGTATGAGGGCAAACTAACAGACACCACGCAAAAACAGGCAAACGGCTGCGAGTTGGAAGCTGCCCCCGGGGAAAAACCCGCTCAAATGAGTGATTACTGGCAGTTTAGCAACAATACAGACCCCCAACACTGCAAAAGAAGTGGTATCAATATCACTCGAAAACAGTTTCGACTCCTAGGAACAAAAATCACTTCTTTTATGAAGGCAAAAAATCCTGCCCTCATATCTGAGATCGAAGAGTTGATGGGCTTAGGGAAAACGAAAAATCTCTATGCCGACCTCTCTACCTTTCTCATCTCGAAGGAAGCGCCAGAATCGTATTCCTCTAGAGAACTAAAACTGGTTTCGCTCTACACAACGTTCTTGATGGACGTACAAACATACGCCGACGAAATCACAGAAGAGATCGAACTAAATCAGTAAAGAATTTTTCTTTGACTGCAAAAATGGAAATACACAAAACGAGAACCTTGGAGAGAGAAATATCTTCAAGGTTTTTTCATTTGTAAGACATTCACAGACTTTTTCGAACTAGGCCAAATGGCCACTAAATCTTTTTTGTCCGGCCCATTTTCCTCTAAACGAAAATCCCCAGTTCATGTCAGAATTTTCAAACGAGGGATCCATGCAATCGACAAAAGTTTTCGCACTCATCAGTATTTTCTTTCTTTCCACCACAGCCTTCGCCGACCTGCCCCTGGCGCTAGACAGTCATTGGCAAAGTTTAGGGTATGAGGTTGCCACACCCACCAGGTCGAGCTTCCACACAAAATTGAATCTCCTTAATCGACAAAAACAAAATAATGGAACCAATTCCTTTTCCACTCCTCCCTCCCATAGCATTCCATGGCCCGTGGCTTTCGCTAGCGAAACAAAAACCATTGCCAATTCTATGACGCAGTTTCAACCCTTTGGAGATCCTTATTTTCACGGAGGTTGCGACCTAAGAGTGCGCCCCAACGAAAAAATTTATGCAAGTGCCTCAGGAACTCTTGAGGCTGGCCACTATGGCTACACGAAGAATCCCGATGGATCGTTAAAAAAATATTGGAAACCATGGCCACAAAATGGAGAAGCTTTATACTTTGAATTGGCTGTGGTGGATGAAATGGGCATTCGACATGAATATCATCACGTGGATCGATCGAGCTTAACCGCGGAAGTGACCCAAATCTTAAACTCTCCTGAAAAACTGGTGTCCGCAGGAATGTATCTAGGAAACACGATTTATTGGCCAGGAAGTGATTATCATCACATTCACCTAAATCTGATTTTGCCCGACGAAACTAGATTGAACCCAGAATACTATTTTCCCTTGGTAACCGATTCTGAGCCACCACAAGTCTGGAATTTATTTCTTCGTACTCAGGCGGGCTGGGAAACTCTCACCAGTAATGATTTTCTTGTGCGTCCTCTAGAAATCGCCATCCAAACCTCTGATCGAAAAAATGGAAGCCCTTACGAAAATCCTCCCGTCTTCGCTAAAATCGAATTTGAAAACGGAGCACAATTTCAATGGGATTTCCGCGAAAGACTTTGGCATGAGGGAGCGTTTCCTCAGTTGTCCCAGTTTTTTCAGTTTCAACTAAGATCCTCCGATGGCAGAAACTACCGCACAGAAGGCGGATACGGAACCGGACGTTCCTTAATTAGGCTGCCTATTCCACCCACAGCCGCCGGCTCTTTTCGTATTGTGCTAGAGGATATGGCAGGGAACCGCTGGGAAAGAATAGGCAATCTTCCAAACTACTGAACATTGATGCGAAATTGCTTCAGCCAACGAGTGCCCCTCGTCTCAAGATTTTGACCCCTGACAAAATTCAGTCTATAAGCTGTTATGTTTGAAATTGTTACTGTGGCTTCCGGCGCTAAATCCTTGCGTTGCCTTCAACGGCTCGAAACCTTTCATCCGAAGGTAGGCCCCATGTTGGAAGCCAAACATCTTCATGTGGAACAACAAAAGATTTCTGATCGCGCGCCTCAATATTCCCCCTTCATTATTTGGGATGTGGGATTAGGCGCAGCCGCCAACGCCATCGCAACCTTACAAGCCTTGAGCACCCCATCAGTGATTCATAGCTTTGATATTTCCCTAGACGCCCTAAATTTTGTGCTCGATCATTCACAAGACTTTCCCTACGTCTCACCATACGAAACGGCGATTCGAGATCTGGTGAATAATGGAGAAACGAAGGTGGGAGAAGTTTTTTGGAAGTTTCATTTTGGTGACTTTCGAGACACTATGAAACGCTCCATCCAAAAACCGCATTCAGTGATTTATGATCCCTATTCGCCGAAAACAAATATGGAGCTTTGGAACTTACCTCATTTTCAAAAATTACTACCACTCTTGGACACAGATTGCATTTTAACCAACTATTCTAGATCCACCGCAGTTCGCGTAACTCTTTTACTCGCGGGATTTTATGTGGGCGTGGGAGAATCAATTGGAGAAAAAGCAGAGACCACCATTTTTTCTCCGAGCAGAAAAAACATTCAACGCCCACTTCCAAGGGAATGGCTAAAAAGAGTTCTCGCATCGAGAAATTCCGCTCCCATTCGAACAACCACCTATCAACTTTTGCCCATATCCGAAGAAGATTTTAGAGCTCTTCAACAACATCCTCAGTTTCAGCTGTAAACAGTATCTAAAAATATTTTTGAGTTCTTTTGAATTTTCCCTTAGGCTTACCAAAGAGAAACCCAAAACAGATTGTAGTTTCGCTTTCCCGACAAAAGTGAAAACTGCGCCAATAAGGAGAATCCGATGTTTTCATCGATGATTTTGGGTATTCTTTTGTCTTTTATTGTCATTTTTTCCGCCATGGCCGATGAGGGAGTATCCTCGGACTCAACCCTTGGAGAAGAGTTCCAAGAATATTTTCATTCGGAGCTCCCAGATTCCCCAATTGAGATTTTCGATGAATCCCCAGCTACTGCATTGAACTTAGATTCTTCCATCGCCTGGGGAATTGAAAGACGATCCTGGTCGCAAACCGTTCGTTCCATTGTGAAAGCTCGGTTTTCTGAATTTCACCAAGCGTCGGACGCTAACTTCTTTTGTCCGGGATATTCTAAAGCCACACGGGAAGAACAAGAGAACTGTTTCGTAGCTCTGGTAGCTGCTATTGCTAAATTTGAATGCAATTTTCGGCCTGAACTATCCTTCAAAGAACCTTCCGGTAGATATAGCGTAGGGCTCTTAATGCTATCTCCCGGGGAATGTGCCAATGCGCCCACCAAAGAAAAACTAAAAAATCCCACCCAAAACCTCATCTGCGGAACCAATAAAATGGCTAACCTGATCGCTAGAGATAATATTATTTCCGGCACCAAAGGTAATTTTGGAGCCGCTGCTTATTGGAGTACCCTGCGAAGGCCGTATCGATCTGGAAAATACAAGTTGGGAAAAAGAGACCTCATCCAAAGAATCACCAGAAATTTTCGGTCTCCTCAGCGACTACAGGCTGAACTAGATTTTTTCGAGGGATCTGGATACATTGAGCCCCATGGCTCATTTGGCGAAAAAGAAGATTAACGAATACTCTTGGCTTGTTCGCTGTATTTTTAGGGCCCAGAAGTGGAAGTATGGGTCCGTACTTGAGCCTGCATGGCTTTGGGGCTATTCCACGCCTTTGCTCCTGGCCATGCAGGTTTACTATCGACTTCTTGATCGAAAAAGAAATCCCCTGAGCCGAGAACTTCGGGCACTGATTTCCCATCGAATCTCCCAGCTGAATCATTGTGAATTTTGCTCTGACTTAAGTGCAAGCTCTCTAGAAAAGTTGGGAATCTCCATGGAAAAGTTTTCCGAAATCTCAAATTTTTCCCAAAGTCACCTTTTCACTTCCAAAGAAAAAGCGGCTCTGCAATGGGCGGAACTGATGACCGTGGAGCGAAAGATCCCTAAAGCACAGGAATTTTCTCCTCTAAAAGAATTTTTCTCCGATCAGGAGATTGTGGAACTCACCGCTTGGATTTCGTTTCAAATCCTTTCTAGCAAATTTAACGCCGCCCTAGACGTATCTCCTCAAGGCTTCTGCCACCTTCCAGGAAAAAAACAGCCATGAAAATGCCCGTTTGTTTTGTTGGTCATGGATCTCCCATGAATTTGATTTACGAAAATGAATACACCATCGGGTGGAAGCAATTGGCGGAAAGTATTCCAAAACCTCGGGCCATTCTTTGTATTTCAGCCCATTGGAATACGGAAGTAACACAATTCACTTCCAGCGAAGAACCCACACAGATTTTTGATTTTTTTGGGTTTCCTAATCCTCTTTACGAAATCGAATATAAAGCAAAAGGCAGTAAAGAACTCGGACAGAAATTAGAGACCTTTTCCGCAATGTCAGACAAGTCTAAACCCTGGGGGTTAGACCACGGAAGTTGGGCGCTATTGCATCATATGTATCCGAAACAAGATATTCCAGTGGTGCAGTTAAGTCTTTGCTCCCAATGGGATGCCAAACAGCATCTAGACTTTTCCAAACAACTGCAATCGTTGCGAGAAGAAGGAGTGTTGATACTTGGAAGTGGAAACGTCGTTCATAACCTTCAGAAAATTTTGTGGAGCTCTCAGGCTCCAGGACACGATTGGGCAAAAGATTTCGAAGCCTTTGTACTAGCTACTTTGCTAAGCCCCTCATCTGTGGAGAAAAAGTTAGAAACCTTATTTTCCTCTTCAGAACTTTCGTTGGCCCACCCCTCATTGGAGCACTTGTATCCTTTGGTGTATTGCTTGGGCGCCTCCACGGAAAACGATCAGATTCGCATTCTTCAAAAAGGCATTCAGAACGGCTCCATTTCCATGGCTTCCATTGTATTTTCCGAACGATAAGGCTTGTTCCTCTGGGAAAAAGACCCAGAAGATTCCCTAAAACCCTAAAACGAATGGAATTTGCCCAGCGCGACGTAAAAGAATCAGTTCCAAAGGCTCGTTCAGCCTGGATCTTCGAGCCTAACGAATAATTAGATCTGACAAACCCTCGCACAAAACAGATTTTCTTTGCATCCCAATCTCAACCTCCTACTATCTCATCCCGGTGGCAAAAACCCCTTGTTACCGTTCAAAAACGACCTTATTTGGAGGCCCCCTATGAATTTGTTCTTGGCTTTTTTCACCTCGGCATTGGCGTTGGCAGACTTCTCCCCCACTACCGCTGGCGACTGGTTTTTCCGTGAAGAAGTAGACAATGCGACTCAAAAAGTTCGCTGTGTTTCTTTCACCCTAAAATCTGACCAGCCAGAATTCGTTCAATTGGCTGTTCACTATTCCAAAGATGGATCTTTTGTTCCGCAACTCAGAATAAAAACAAAATCTTACTATCCATCCATCGCGTTAAAACTTTCGGACACAGAGTGGGGAACCTTTCTTCCATTTGCATCCGATGAAACTTCCACCACGTATTGGTATGTTCCTCAACAGTTTACGAAAACGGTGGAATTCCTCAGACAAAAGAGCACCGCATCTCTTGTTTTGGACCCCAAAGGTGCCGCTTTGCCTGCTTCGGCCTCTTTGAAAGGATCTGCCGCCACCATCGACCAAGCAAAAACCTGCGCCAAAGCCGCTCCAGATTTTGGTCCATTTTTTACCTTGCTCAACCAAACCAAAGAAAATCTTCAACCTGATTTAGGTGATCGGTCCGTAGCTTACTTAATGCAGTCCGTAGAGTCTGCTTACGAGGCTTACAAAAACGGAGTTTCCCTGCAGAAGGCCTTGGCCGACGCACGAAAGGCTGCCGCCCCTCTACTGAAGAAAGAAGAAACGGCTCTTGCAAGCTTCCAAAAAACACTCGCATCTTTAGAAAAGGCAGAAGCTAACCTTCGGCAATCGGAAGAAAAGTTCCGAGCTCTTGAAGAGAAACGTATTCTTCTTGCGGCGGAGATCGAGCAGAACCAAAGAGAGTTGAGCGCCGGGGAGGCCACTCTGGCAGAAAAAAGTAGAGTCTATCTGCCTTTAAAAGAGCAGCTCGCTCCTTATGATCAATTGGTTCAAGAGTCTGAGCGTGAAGTGGCTGCTCTTCGTGCATCTATTCAGCAAAAAGAAGGTGTGATTTCTAGAAATCAAAAGAGCATCGCAAGAATGCAAGCCGAAATGGCCGACATTCAACGAGAAATTCCTAGCCTGCAGAACGAAGTGAATCGATTAGAGATTCAACTTCAGTCTGCGGAATCAGACCTACGGGCTTACGATCCATTCCGAGAAAAGCAACGCATTCTCGATAGAGACTTTCAGTATCGATCTTTGAAAATGGACTTTGATAATAAACAAAGAGACCTGCAAAGAATTGAATGGGACCTAAGGCGCGCAGAGCGAGAACTAGATCGGGCGCAAGACAATTTGCGAAGATGCCGTTCTCGTCCGGAAAATCCTTGCATCATTGAACAAAATGAAGTGAATCGAGCGGCCAATGAAAGAGATCGACACCGCCGTGAAGTGAATCGTTTGGAACGTGACCTCCAATGGATTCGCACACAAATGGAGTGGAGAGAATCCAGCGCCGATCGCGAAGCCCGTCAGGAATACGATCGATTGCGATCAAGAAGAGATTCCATCGCCTCTCAAACGCTTCAGGCTAGAAATGAACTAAGCAATAAGAGAAATCGCTTGAGCGACATTCAAGCTTCGCTTCCACGCCTGGAACAAGAGATGTGGGAAGCCGAACGCGTTCTACCTGATCTTCGAGCCCAGCTTCAAACAGCAGAAGCAAAACGTTTGAATCATGTGGAACGACGAAATGCTTTCGCCAATCAAATTGGTTACCCCCAAGCGGAACGAGAGTATTTTGATGCCAAAAATTTCGTGGCAGCAAAACAAGAACGAGCGAAAGAGCTTTCTGTACAAATGACCCAGGTCCAAAAAGATTTGGCTCAATCGCAGAAAGAAGTTCAGGCTCGCTTGCAAGAGCGCAATAAGGCCCAAAGCGAACATCAAGTGAATGTAACAAAACTTGCTCAAGTGCGAGAAGAGCTAAAAGCTTTCCGCGTGAAAGAAGAAGAAATCTTAGGAAAAATTTCCCAAGAGAAGACCTCTTTCCAACTGCAGCAGGCTGTGTATCAAGACTTGACCCGCTACTGGCTAGAGCGCTTTTAAGGCTCGATCGCTTTTTGAAAAGATCGAATTAAGAAAAGAAAAAACCGGATCTAGGTTTCACACCTGATCCGGTTTTTCTTTTTGTCCTTCGACTTACCTATTGTAGGTCGCGGATTCTTTGAACTTTATCAAGGCGAACAAATTTGTAGCCTTTCTCCTTCATCGAGGCGATATAACCATCGAGAAGCTGAGCCGTCTTCGAATTCACATCGTGGAACAATACGATTCCACCTTGATTCCGAACAGACTCGTTCACGTATCCTGCGGTGCAATTCGCCACGGAAACGCCCTTCGACCAACAAGCCCAGTCCGCTGCTCCATGGGTGGCACCTTTAGAGCTGATGGCTCCACCGATGCTCCAAAAAATAGGGCCTACGTATTTGGAAAGTTCAGGAATGGCGTTCAGTTTCGCTGCATGTGAAGATTTCCAGGCGCCAAAAGGGGCACGGAAAAGAAGTACTTCGTCGGACCGCACATACCCTTTGATCTTTTTGTGGGTAGCTTGAATAGCATCCACAGGGTTATTCGTGCTTCCAAGACTCGCATGATTTTCGGTGTGGTTAGCAAGTAAGTGTCCAGAATCCACGATGTCTCTGATTGTACCCTCACGGCCGGACATATTTTTGCCGTTCACGAAAAATACGGCAGGAACTCCGTGTTTGCGTAAAACATCTAATACTAGTCTTGTGGTAGGCGTAGGACCATCGTCAAAGGTCAGCGCCAAGGTTTTGGTGCCCGTGAGACCAACGTTAATGACGTTGTCTCGCTGGAATAGCGCATCGATAACGAATTCTTCGCCATATTCCATGGGTTCATAGCTAGGCTCACTGCTTTCGTTGGCGAAAGCAGGAAAAAGTGGAAGGGTCGCAGCCAGAGTGAAGAGTAAAATGTTTTTCATGGGCCTACTTTTATAATATTTGATTACATTAGTCAACTATTGTTCTGCCAGGGAGGCTCCCCCCCCTCTTTTTTGCCTGAGGAAATCGACTAAGTGGTTGATATTATTCTACTTTGCCAGGAGACTTTAAAGCACCTTGGCCTCAAAGTGGGCCCTAGACGTTTGAAAATCTCGAATAATTTCAAGACGCTTTAGCTCCAGCTCAAAGAGCTTTTCTGAAGCCCCTAAAACGTCAGGAGAGTTTTTCGCCCCTCTGGAATATTCCTGCTGGGTGATTTGGTAATACTTTTTCGCTCTTTCAATGTTTTCTTCAGCTTCATGCACTTGATCGTGGAGCAGCTTTAACTCCACCCACTCCACTTCCAAATTGAGATCCAGCTCTTTTCGCTGACGATTGGCTTCCAAAACTGCGGCTTCGGCCTCTCGAGACAGAGCTCTCGATTCTATAAATCGTTCCAAAGAGAACTCCATTTTCAGCTCCAATCCCAAAACCGCCTCTTGCCTGTCTTGTCGATTGGCAAAATTTTCTTCTCGCTGATTCCTCTGGTACCACTGCCCAAAGGCGTCTAACTCCGGCCAAAAAGCTCGTTGTTCTTGTTTAGCCATTAGACTCTTTTGCTGAGAAGCGATTTCATAACTCTTTACAATCCGGTGGGCATTTTGAAACTTACTCTTCAGGTGCTCGAACTCATGATCGTGTTGATATTGAGCATCGACATTCAAGCTTTCCGAAGGCAAATCGAGCAGCATGGCCAGCTCTTTTAGCTCATGTTCCTCTTCTTCTTTTGTTTGTATGATGGCGCGTTTCAAATTCACTTCATTGATCTCAAACTCGAATCGGTCCGAAGCGGTAGCAACTCCGCTGGAAATTCTACGAAGTGCAGAGCCCAAGTTTTTGGAATTCCTCTCTAAACCTAACTCCAGAAGTTTCAATTTTTCTCGGTAATATAAGACTTTCCAAAAATGGCTGGTAGCTCGCTCAATCTCATCAGCCATGGTCTGTTCTCGAAGCGAAGCCCTCCTCTCCGCTTCCAGTCCCCGAATTTGATGCTCTAGATAGTCCCTCCCAGAACGAAAAAGATTCAATCGGGCTTCCAGCCCATAAGAGGGTTGCTGCAACCAAGCACCCTGACCCATTTTAAACTTCTCTTCCATGGCACTGAGTTTCACTTTCGGCAGAAACGACCGAAAGAAATACCCTTCTCGAGATTCAGCGGCCTGAAGGGAAAGTCCACTGGCTTTTATTCGCTCACTTCTTTCTTGAATCATTGATCGAATATTATCCGGACGAACTTTCCAAGTCTCCGCCAAAGCGAACTGACTACCGATGGCGAGTGCCAAAAAGACAAACATGGGAACTCCTATTTTCTGGGCTCAATGGTGAACGTTAGCGGATCTGTTCTTCCGGTTTTCGAATCGGTCACATTTAGCTTCAAGGTATAACGATGAATTCCCTTTGCATCGTATTCTGCTTCAAAAAAGTTTTCTTTTGCCGCTAAAGCAATAACGTCTTCTTTTTTTCCTCTTGGCATCATGGCTTTGGCGTCGATCTTAAAGCGACTGGCTGAGGCAGGTTTTCCCTCTTGATCGTATACATAGACTTTTACGTTTTTTCCTTTATAAACCACTTCCACTCTGGCCTCATCCAGGGCCTTAATGACTCCACCCTTTGGTGCTTTTAAAGCGGTGGGTGCATCGTGGTCATGACCCTCATGAGCAAAAGAAGTGAAAGACACCAGCATTCCAAGCATCACCACTTTGTAATTCCAAGATTTCATCACTTTCATCAATTTCATAGATTCTCCTCTGTTTTTTGTTTTCCTAAAGCTACATATTCTTCTGCGGACTTTTTCCCAATTCGATAGAAAAGTACTGGCGTCACGATAATATCCAATAAAGTGGATGTCATGAGTCCGCCAACAATAACCACAGCCACTGGATACAACACTTCTGATCCTGGTTGCCCCTTCGCAAAAGTCAGCGGAAGCAACGCAAGGGCGGCAACAAAAGCAGTCATCAATACGGGTATCAATCGCTCCTGAGACCCTCGTATAATCATTTCTCTCGAAAATCCCTCGCCCTCATACTTCATAATATGTAGATAGTGAGAAATCATCATGATGGCGTTTCGAGAAGCCAAACCACAAAGAGTGATAAAACCCACTAGACTAGCCACGGTGATGGTTCCTTCAGCAAAAAACAAACAAACGATTCCGCCGATGAAAGCTAGTGGCAAGGTGACCATGATTTGGCCAGCAATCACCCAAGATTGAAAGTTCGAATACAAAAGCAAAAGTATGGCAAAAATAGACACCACGCTAAACAAAAGGATTCGTTTGGTTGCGGCCTGTTGATTTTCAAACTGCCCTCCATAGACGACGTAATATCCCTCTGGCAATTGTACTTTCTCTTTTACCTTCTGCTGTACCTCTTCCACCAAGCCACCAAGATCACGGCCGCTTACGTTGGCGCTAATAACGATTCGTCGAAGGCCATTTTCTCTGTTAATTTCGTTGGGCCCACTAGTTTCATAAACGTCGGCCACTTCCTCTAACAACACCTTTTTCCCATCGGGCATTACCTTGAGAACCGTTTTTTGCATTTTTTCAAGACTTTCCCTTGAAGAAGCATCGAACTGAAAGAACACATCATACACTCTCGTGTCTTCAAGAATCTGGGCCACGGTTTCGCCGTTGAAAGCAGCTTCTAATAAGCTGGTGATTTCTCCAGGGCTCAATCCATACTTTGCAGCATCTTCACGTAATACGTGAATCTTTACCTGTGGAATCAACCCCTGCTGTTCCACTCGAAGATCCACAAGACCAGAGGTTGCAGAAATCGCTTCTTCCAACTCCATAGCCTTTTCCCTTAGCACCGCTAAGTCAGGGCCGAAAATTTTGATAGCAACGGCCGCACTCACTCCAGAAAGCATATGATCGATCAAATGAGAAATCGGTTGGCCTACGTTGACTCCTAAATTAGGAAACTGCTCCTTCAATTTGGTTCGGATTTCGTTAAGAACAACTTCTCGATCCCTTCCATTTTCATGAAAATCCACATCAATCTCGCTAACGTTCACGCCGGCGGCATGTTCGTCTAACTCAGCTCGTCCGGTGCGCCTAGAAACAGACTTAATCTCCGTTGTAGACAACATCAGTTGTTCTGCTTGTTTTCCAATTTCATTCGACTCCGTTAAACTTATGCCCGGAGACGCAATGAGCGCAATCATGGCCGTGCCTTCATTAAACTTTGGCAAGAAATCTCGGCCCATCCACGGCAAGAGTGCGATGGATAGAAGAAACAAACCCATACTACCGCCGAGGACATAGTTCGAACGAGGAAGAGCCCAATCAAGAACCTTTCGATCCCATCGCTTTAAGGTTTGTACAAATTTTGTGTCCCCGTGAGCAGCAGGATTGGATTTCAAAAAGTAGTAACACAATACTGGCGTTAAGGTCAGCGACACCAAAAGAGAAGCCAAAAGTGCCGTTAAATAAGAAATTCCCAAGGGTGCAAATAGGCGCCCCTCTAGCCCATCTAATTGAAAGAGAGGCAAAAACACGAACGCAATGATCACGGTAGCTAACACAATAGAATTTCTCACCTCGCTTGAGGCTTCAAATATAACTCTTAATTTCGATCTAGGATTAGCCAATAGAGAATTTTCTCGTAATCTCCTAAAAACGTTTTCTACATCCACAATGGAATCATCCACCAGCTCTCCAATTGCGATGGCCAGACCACCAAGAGTCATGGTGTTTACGCTTAAACCGAAAATTTGAAACACAATAGCCGTTACTACGAAAGAAAATGGAATGGCTGTCAGGGTAATGATCGACATCCGTAAATTCGCAAGAAACAAAAACAAAATCACAAAAACCAATACAGTTCCAAACTTAAGTTTTCCCTGGATTCCTGCGATGGAGGCTTCAATAAAGTTCGCCTGCTGAAATACTTCCGGATTTACAATCACATCTTTTGGTAATGAAGGTCGCAATTCCTCAATCACTCGATCTACTTCGTTGGAAATCGAAACGGTATCAGCTCCTGGTTGCTTTTGAATCGTAATCACAACCGACGGTTTTCCGTTGAAGCTTCCATCTCCACGCTTCAACCGAATGCCCTCTCTAACTTCAGCAATTTCCTCGATCAACACCGGGCGGCCAAAGTGGGTTCCAACGAAGGTTTTTTTGATATCTTCCAGCGTCTCGACCACTCCAATATTTCGCACCAAAAACTCTTGTTTATCCTTCTCTAAAAAGCCACCGGTGGTATTTTGACTAATTTGGCTAAGCTGTTTGTCCACTTGCTCAATAGATAATTGAAATCTATTGAGTTTTTCTGCAGACACCATGATTTGGTATTGCTTGAGACCTCCGCCAATGGAAATCACCTGAGCCACACCAGGAATCGTCATTAAACGAGGACGCAATACCCACTCCGCAATATTCCGAAGTTCAATATCTGAAATCTGTTGGTTTTCTGAAGTCACGGCAATCTGTTGAATTTGGCCCATGAGAGATCCAACGGGGCCCATCACTGGAGTGATGTCTTTGGGAAGCCGTTCTTTTGAAAGATTGAGTCGCTCTTGCACTAGCTGTCGATTTCTATAGATATCTGTGCCCCAGCGAAATTCTACATAAATAGCCGCCAATCCAATGCCCGATTGAGATCGAATTCTTTCCACTCCGGGAATGCCGGTTAGGTAGGATTCGATCGGCAAAGTAACACGAGTCTCCACTTCTTCTGGAGCCATGCCGTGCGACTCTACCATTATGGTAACGGTGGGTTTGGTGATGTCTGGAAATACATCAATTGGCAGTGACCGAATGGCAATGGCACCATACACAAATAACAAAGCCGTAGAGGCCAGAATCAACAGACGATGCTGTAACGAAAAACGAATGAGCGCATTTAACATAAATGTTCCCGAAAATAAAAAATGAACAAGGAAATGGAAGAAATGAAGAAACTAAACAAAAATGGGAGGTCGAAAGATCGATCCAGATTCGTTGGAAGAAATGATTTCGGTAGGTTCTTGGGAAAGTTTGGCAGAGGTCTCTAGTGGAATGAACGAAAACACGTTCTGAGAGAAATAAACAGGGGCACAGGCAGACACACAGATTTTATGACAGTGAGAATCATCCGTTGGTGTTTTTTCTTTTTCAGAAGAAGCATGGTGATGATGAGAGCTTGCTGGAGCGTGACTGTGTTCACTACTTCCTTGAGAATGCTGGTGATTCAGCTCTATAGTGAATCCACCTCTAGTGGAAAAAGCGCTGGCCGGCCCACATAGGCTCAACAAGTAAAACCCAAGAAGAATAGAAACAATCCAGCTCTTCACGCCCCTCATTTTGCTGAGGAATCTTCCTTTGCGCAAGAGATATTTTCCAAAAATAGCGCTGCCTGCCGCGGATTTTTGAGTCGGAGAAACAAAAATGGTGCACCTTTTCCCGCTGGATTTTTCTCCGTAGAAGCAAATACGCCGCCGTCCTCTTTGGCAGACAGATCTACATCGAAAGCCGTGGAGCATTGCTCATCTAATTTGGAATAGCGTTCTTTATTCTTGGAATAGGAAGTAAGGGTCCACCAAAGAATGGAATCTTTGTGAAAAAACGTTTTGCGAAAAGACTCTCTGTTTCCCGTTCCCTCCCACAATTCTATTTTCGTGATAGCTCGAACGATGGATCTCTTGAGGGCTCGTGTAAACGTTAAAGGAAGGGAAAAATCTAGCCAAATCACTATATCTACTCGCCTCCACTTGATGGGTTGGGTTCGGAAATAGTTGCCGTCTAAAACCCATTGATCTTTCTGAAGCGCAGCCTCTAGGTCCGAAAAGAACTTTTGGTCTTCTTTTTCCATCCAGTGGGGTTCCCAGAAAAGCTTGTCCATTTCCACGTACGGAAACCCCATTTTCGAAGCTAACGACTTCGCGAACGTAGATTTCCCAGACCCACTAGTGCCCACCACATTGATCCGTTGAATTTGTCCCGATTTGATTTTTTTTAGAATCTCTTGGAACTGGCTTTTTTCCATCTCAAGAACAATACCCAAATCTAAAAAAAAGGGGAGCCCTATGGCTCCCCTAAGTTCAACGATTCAAAGTTTCAAGAAAAAATGGCTTCACTTCCAGTAAAGGGATATCCCGGGCGGGAACTCCCTCAAGGATCTATTAATCAAATAACTCCTCTAGCAGAGACTTCTTCCGCTTGTAAGGCTTATGGTAATATCCTTCTTGGGCCACATACTGTGGACGCTGTTCTACCTCGCGTCTTTGCTGTGTGGGCGCGGCGGCCTCTTCTTCTTCACGGGATCGCTCCAGAATCTTGTCGAGCTCTCCGCGGTCTAACCAGATGCCTCTACAATTGGGGCAATAGTCGATTTCAATGCCTTTTCGCTCGGAAATCACCAATACAGGGTCTTTACAGGATGGACATTTCATAAGTAGCTCCTTTTTCTTATTGTCGCCCTCTTGGGGATAAATGAAAAATCGATAAATAAGACCGTTCCGATAGAGAAAAACGAATCACATAATCCGCTTATTGAAGCCCAAATTCGTCCGCTCACATAGAAGGCAAATTCATCGCGCACAGCAAAAATTCCTTCCCCAATGAGTCATTTTTCGGTATTCCAGCTCCAGTTCATTGGACCAACAAACCAATGCCCCTACTCTAGAAAGGAACCTCATGATTTCTGCAGCTCTCGTTTTGGCAACTCTTACTACTCTTTCCAACGCTACCCTTCCAGGAACGCCCTCGGGAACGGAAGAAATTGTATTCCAGTGCATTCAAAAATGCGCAACCACCTACACTCCCGCATCGAAAGAATTGCAGGCCTGTGTTCAACAGTGCAATCTTTTGAACAAACCATAATTTTTTCTTTCCATCTCATGCCCAAAAAGCAAAAATTTTGGGCATGACGTTCATGATCCTCGCCCTCGCCATTTTTTCTCTTCTACTTCATGGCTATTTTGGCATTGTTTTGCATTGGTCGGGAAATGCTCCTCTTCAGACCACAATTCTCTTGGCCCTTGGAATCGGCTATAGCCTGTTTCTTACTGTGGTTTGGTTGAAAAAAAGATCCGCCTGGACGTATTTCCATTTTCCTTTGGTGTTTTTGATCCCTACCTTTTTGGGATATCAACAAGAAAAGAAATTCGAAGCTTACGCAGTTCAACAAAAAGAAAAACAGATTCAACAGAACAAAAAGTTAATCGATGCAGCTGATGCACTATTTTCCTGCAATCAAAATAGAATCGCTGCCTACTTTTCCTCAGCACCAAAACTCAATCATTCTGAGGACGACATTCAAAAGAAAACAGTCTCAAGCCATATAAACACAAAAAAGGGATATCGTTTGATCTTACTGCCGGAGTCTTTGGATGCATTGCCGGAAACTTTATGTATTTGGCAAGAAACCAAGGAATCATCGAATTGTTATGGATTTGATCGACAAAAAAAAGAGACGCAATTGGAATGCAAGAATACTAAGTTGGGTTCCTTAGATACGTTACGGGCGACGAAGTTTTGAAGACTTCTTTCGTTTTGGCAAAGGTAAAGAAAGTTCTTTTCTCATTTCAGCCACTAAAGAATGCGCTTTAGCCCTTTGGTTCTCGGTAGCTTTTGTCCAAACGGTACCCTCAATGGAGCAAATGATTCCTAAAAAAGCGTTAGCATTGAGACGCTCAGGAAAAAACGAGACATACTTTCTACAGAAACGCTCGAATCCAATCTTTTGGATTTGCTCTATAGTTTGAATTCCCATGGCTTCAAACTCGGCCAACGTCACTGGACCAATATTTTTCACCAAATGTAAAGGTGTAGACATTCATTCTCCCAGAACTGACCTAATTACATTTCAATTTTTTTTGCATGCCCTTTAAGACCAGATCCGGATACTCACGTTGAGCATCCACCGCTGCAATCAGGGCATCCATTTTCTTTGGCAAATTTTCCGTTTGGTCCATGCCGTTTTGAAAAGCAGTTTTTGCGTCTGCACATTCTGGTTTTCCTAGTGCCGAACTAATCGCAGACTTTTGAGCCTTCACCTGTCCTGAATCTTTCACAAAATTTTCTCTATATTTTTTTAACTTTTCTTTAGCGGCAGTGACAGAAAGAGACACGGGCCTATTCACTTCTTTTTCGAAAGAAGAAGTAATACCAGCACAAGAAGTAACTTCAGTTCCGGCAAATTTGTTCTCTACCGTTTTGATATTTGCGTTTAATTCATTGACCGTATCTTTCACTCTGGCTACGTGTCTGTTCAATGCCCCCTCAATAAGACCAATTTTGGTGGAAAGAATCATGGTATTACAGGGACTTTTTTTGACCTCGCTGATGTTTTTGACGATTTCATTTTTTCCCTTTTCGTAGTTTTTCATGGCAACTACCAAGCCATTAGCGAAGGTGGCGATCGGAAATAATAGAACATGAACAAAAGTTATCGCGGCCCAAAGAGATGTCCTGATCATAATTCGTTTTCTTTGCATTTTTTGGTCGTCCCCCTTCTAAAAAGAGTATCATCTTCAACGAAAAATCAGCAGAGTTCTTTTCTCGATCAAAGAAGCCAAACTCATGGCCGTAAGATAGAACCTCCATCTATTCCATTTCCATCATTTGCATATTGAGTATTAGCCACCAATAAAAACGAATCGAGTAAAAGCCCCTAAAGCCAACACCAATGCCCATGGCGGTAAACGAAGCGCCCGATACAAGACGTACGAAAATAGAAATAGTAGCAATTCTCTCCAGCTCGTCAAAACACTGGACCCCATTTGGTCATACAAAGCAAAGAGGAGAAGTCCCACCACAGAGGCATTGATGCCCACCACACCCGCACTCACGATTCTCCATTTTTCTAGTTTTTTTAGAAACGGCAACACACCGAAGAGAATCAAAAATGAAGGTAAAAAAAGAAAAACCAAACAAGCCAAGGCACCCATCCATGGGGCGTTGAAGCCAGGCACAAAGGTTCCTAAATACGCAGAAAAACTAAAAAGGGGGCCGGGCATGGCTTGAGTGATTCCATAACCCGCTAGAAAGTGATCTTGAGAAATCCATTGTAAGGCCACCATTTGATTTTCCAGCAAAGGTAGAACTACGTGCCCACCTCCAAAGACAAGAGCACCGGAAGTATAAAAGATGGAAAAAGCCCTTCCCATATTTCCTAGACTTGTGAAAAAGGGACTGAAAACCAAAAGCAGAAAAAAGGCCAAAAATAAACACAAGGAAAAACAAGGAGCGGAGGAAGTGATGGGAACTTGCCAGTGGGGAAGCTTTTTCTTACGAAAAAAAAGAACTCCCAAAACAGCTCCAATTAATAAAACGATGATCTGCTTACCGTCAAAAATAATGAGCAGAGCGAAACTGAGCAAAGCGAAAAACTTTGTCATGAGATTTGGACAAAGCTGCTTCCACATGGAACGAGTGGCTTCGGCCACTATAACAAAAGCTGCTAGCTTCCATCCTAATAGCCAACCGCTGGCAATTCCTCCCATAGAAAAACCGTAACCAATCGAAGTGAGAAGAACTGCGGCTGGCAGAGTAAAGCCCATCCACGCAAGAACAGCCCCTAGCCAACCACCTCGTAGATACCCTATAGCCATCCCCACTTGGCTACTGGCGGGCCCAGGGAGCATTTGGCAAAGGGCCACCAAATTGGCGTAGGCCTCCTCTTCAAGCCATCGTTTTTTTTCCACAAACTCTTTTCGAAAAAACGCGAGATGGGCCGTGGGCCCCCCGAAGGAAATCAGTCCTAAGCGAAAAAATAGAACGAATAGAGAAAACTTTCCGCTGGCCTGCACGCTTTTTCCCCCTAAGATTCCTTTTTAAGAGTAGCCTAAATATCCGACCTTTTTGGTTGCCGATGCGCACGAAAAAATGGTAGGTTGGCTAGAACATAGAGAAACATCCATTTTGGAGTGCCCCCATGCAAACCCTATTCTTGCTGATCCCCTTCCTTTTCGCTAGCTCTCCTTCTACCTTTGCTTCGAGCCCATCTACTTTGCCCCCTCGATCCGATATTCTATCGGACATTCGCTTTCATTCTTCCGTAAAAGCTCAAGGGGAAAGAAACCTCTGCACCGTATTTGCTACTCTGGGAGTGATTGAGGCTTTATATGCGAAAGAAAACCCCGGTAAAGACGAACTCGATTTGTCTGAAGAGTGGCTACAATATTTGGTGGCCGTGCATTCTCCTTCAGGTGGCGGCAATGGATCTACTGTGGCCACCAATCTTCAACGCCTGAAAGATTATGGAATCGCCACAGAGGAGGCCTCTCCCTACGATTCTAGAATCTGGAAAAAAGACGCGCATCGCTTGGCCACAAAACGATGCGCATCCTTAACTGGCATTAGCGAAACCCGTTGTCTAATGGGTCACTTCTCTCCATCGTTGATTACTTTGCCTTTCGAACGATTAGAAAACCCCTCCGATCCCGCCTATGATGCTGACTTTCTTCAGGCCTATAAAAGTGCCAGGTCTCAGAAAAAAACGCTAAGCCCCTATGTAAGCGGCAAAACCATTAGCTGGAAAGAAGCAAAAGCCTGGCTGGCGAAGGGCGTTCCTGTGACCATGGAAATTAATATTTATTACGGCGCATGGAACTCGGCCAATGCCACCCCGCTTAATATTGAAAGAGACACCAAGTCTTTCGCTTTGGGTGACGTGAATTATCCTGAAAAAGGATCTCGAGATAGAGAAGTTTCCCCACAGAAGCCCGCAAGACATGCAGTGGTTCTTTTGGGTTACGACGATACCGTGGAAATGACCTATGAAAAGAAGATGATGGATGGATCTACGAAGACGTTTCGTCGACGTGGCGTTTATTACTTTAAAAATTCTTGGGGAACGAATCGGTTTGGCTCTCACTTCAAAGTAGAGGGAAAGCGCTACCCAGGTTTAGGGAGTATTTTACAAGACCATGCCAACGAGCTGGGCAAATTTACCTTGATCAGATTGAGCCCTGGCTCGAACGTAGAAGAGTAAAAAATTTTACTCCTGAGTAGAAAAAGAAAAAGGAGCCTTAAGAAGGCTCCTTTTTTTTCTGCCGACTATCGATAGTACAGATAGTACTTATAGTACCAAAGAGACTATCGCTTACAGATAGCGTCTTTATAAACGATGATTGCGTCGATTCCAGGCCAATCGTTGTACACAACGTCCACGCTGAACATGCAACCGTTATTGGTTTTCACGGCATAGTTCAAATTTCCGGGAGCTCCGTTGGTTACGCGGATGGATTTCGCGCCGAGCTTTCTAGCATAGGCAATTACTTTTGGATCTTTAGCAATTACGGATTTTTCGTAATTACGGATCATTTCAAAATCTGGCATGGAAAAATCAGGAACATAGGCCATAGCGCTGGTGGATACGAGAGCTAGAGCGGCTCCCAAGATAACGGACTTCATCATAAAAAACTCCTAGGGTTTTGTTGTCTTTGTTGGGTTCGTGTTCACTACAAGCAAATTTCTGCGAGAGCTTGAGAGGGCAACACAGAAAAATGCTCACGAACTATAATCACGGAAATAAAAAAAGGTCTATGATTTTTGTTTGTATGCCCAATGAGTAGGCAAATTGGGCGTACCCAATGGGCGTACCCAACTTGAGTATTATTAAAGTGTGAATGCCCCAAGAAAGCTTCCATTCGAACAGACAAAAAAAGAGAGAGCCCTTTTTAAGGCCCTCTCTCATTTTTTTCAGAACTTCACTATTCGACTAGTGGAAATTCGTTAGGCAAATGGATTCGTTCGCTTTTATCTGCAGTCTTTTACTCGGAATTCTACTCGTTTCAATACTCTTTCATCTTCGTCTTTGAATTCGAAGAATCGATTTGGGTATTGAACTAGAGGCACTCGTTCCCAAGCAAGACAAGTTCCATCGCTGCCTTCAAAATGCTTGCAACGCTCGCGAGAACTCTCCATCGGCTGCTTCGCCCACACTTCTGTGGATCGAACGCACACACGGTTATCGCTCTCGGTTTTCCACTCAAGACACTTATTCACTTTGGCATGGAAGGCCTCTCCGTCGAAACAGAGTGACTTTTCATAAACAGGGTGAACAAAAGTACTGAAGTCTTGGAACTGGATATGTCCTCCCGATATCCCCCCCACTCCACCATGAGCGTGAATGCTGAACACAAAAGCTAACATCACCAATACGATTGAATGTTTCATACTTTTTCCCTTTGAATTTGGTCAGTGGCCACAAAAGAAAATACTCTATTGGTTCCCCGGTATTTTGGATCTTTTGCAATCTCTAACTTTTTATAAAATGTCTCCCTGTCTAAAGAGAGCCAAGCTTTTAACCCGTCTTCATTGAGACTTTCTGCATAAAATGAAATGGTATTTTCGCTCATTACTTCTCTAGGCTTACTAAAGTTTCGAACGAAATATTCGCCCAAAACCTTTAATACCTGGCCATCAAGGTTAGGCACCTTTGGTGACAAAGAGTACGTTCCCTTGCTGACTTCCAAGAGCAATCCCGCTTCTAAAAGCCTTTTTAAGATCGCAAGACCGTACTGCCCAAACTGCTTTTCCACTTCCGATTGTTTTAACGATCCAGTTCCTGCCATAACAAAGAGCTCGGCAGACACGGGTTCTGATTGAAAAAGCTCCAAAAGCTTGGCTTCGCGGGTGTGGTTCGCCACGGATTGGCTTGGACTAAAGTCCTGCAAATACGTACGAACAACGGCCGGGCACAATGCCAGCAGCTTGTCGTAGGCTTCTTCTTCTAAAAAAATCGAATAAAGCTTGAAGGTGGTTTGATAGGTAGGTCGGTTCTCTTCAGAAAGAAGTCGACGAATGGTTTTTTCGTTGAGACCGCTTTCTTTGGCGAGGATTCGAATGGCGAAATTTTTGTTGGGAAACTTCTTCAAATAGGCAGCCAGATCCGAAGCCAACTGCGTTTGCAAGCTGGGCTCAGACGGCTTTCTAGCTCTAATAGGGGTACTCGTTTCCGAGCTTAGTCTAGGTTCCATTCGTTGCGCTTTCTTACCAAAAATTGATGCATATTGTCAATTATTTAAACGTGAAAAAACGAGAGAGAAATTTCTTCCTCTCTCGTAGCTTGCGCTTCTTTTTTTTCTTGGGGAGAAAACTTTTTGAAATTCAGCCCGCCAGGGAGGAAGTAGACCCCTCCACTTTCTCCCGGCGAGCCAGATCCCCCAATGAAATCAATTACTTGCTAGCAGGTCCGCAGGCAGGGATGGTAACTTTAGCGGTTTTTACAACGCGCTCGCTGTCATCAGATCCGGCCCAGTATTGTACGGTGCGAACAGGATTTTGTACGAATGGTACAGTTTCCCATTTAGCGCAATCGCCGCCAGAGCTGTCAGACTCGAATTGAGCGCAACGTTGACGGGTAGATACCATAGGTTGGAAAGCTTTTACTTTTACGAAAGCAACGCACTCCAAACCTTCATCGTTTCCACGGTTTCTGTACTCAGCGCACTTGTTGATGGTGGCTTCGTAGGTGTCGCCGTTCAAGCAAAGAGACTTGCTGAATACAGCAGATACGAAAGTGCTGTCAGCTTGGAACAAGATCTTGTCGCCAGTAACATAACCAGCGTTAGCGCTAGCAACATTCATTCCGATAACTGCAGCCAAAAGGATAAACAATTTCATATAGGGTTCCTTAGATTCTATTCTCCGCCGCCAACGTTGGTTGCCGGTGGATACTGTGTTTTGTTGTTGAGCGGGTTCTAAGTTTGTTTGCGGAAAATTGCAAAGCCCAACTGCAAGGGAAAATTCGAATTGATGACATGTCTATCGACGAGAAAGATATTTTTTGGACATGTCCTATTTCCCTTTGGACATGTCCGCAATGGCGAAGAAAAATGCCGGGACATGTCCAAGGGAAGATCGGAAAAGACTAGCTGGGAGAAAGGGCCATTTTTGATTTTTTTCGATCGAAATGAATTCAGAAGGAACAATTTGGCAAAAAACTTAGTCTGAATCCCCATCAAACAAGACGGTAGTAAGACCAATTGCATTTTTACAGCGAAGAATTCTTTTCTGAATGTCGCCTAAACAAATAATATTTTTATCGTCTTGAATCAGAAAAGAATCCCCTTCAAGAACTTCGAGCTTTTCAATTTTCTCAGTGGAGTATTGAAGCTCTTTCAAGAATTTCAATACCTTCCCCTCTTGCAAATTAAAGCGAACACTGTCTCTTCTTAGAAATTCTGCATAGAGATCACTGGCCGCCCATGCGGCTGCTCCAGTGAAAAAAAATACAAATACGATAGATACGACTCTCATCTTTTCTCCCATTGCGCCTATCGGACTTTACCCCGGGTGGGCGTTGCCACGATCTAATGGCATCCAACCATACATCTATAAACTGTTCACAAACTCTAAAATGGCGGTTCTTTCTTCTAAGCTAAGATTCATAAATCGAATCTTACTCCCTTCAGCTTCACCACCATGCCAAAGAATAGCCTCTTCCACGTTCCTTGCACGTCCATCATGCAAAAGATTGGTGTGTCCATTTACCGTGGAAATCAGGCCAATTCCCCACAGGGGTGGAGTTTTCCACTCTTTGCCATTGGCGACGCCTTCGTGCTTGTGGTCGGCTAAATCCATACCCATATCGTGCAAGAGAAGATCTGTATAAGGCGTAATCTTTTGCCCGCGCAAAATTTCCAGAGGGTGAGAACTTGAAGTGGTGAACTCTGCGTGGTGACATTTCACACAACCGATGGTGGAGAAGAGTTGATCTCCTCTTGCCACCATTGAAACGTTTTTGATTCTTCTATTGGGAACAGCCAATAGCTGCGTATAGGTAGTCACTCGATTCAAAATTTGCTCACTAAGCTCGGGGTCGCCTCCGTTGGGTTGGGCCTTGCAATTGGCTTGAGGCTCAGGACAGTTTTCTTTTGGAAACAACGTGGAGGTAATTCCGATGTCTCCAAGAAATGCGGCTGCGTTTTGGCTGCGCAAACTTGGCTTTCCACCCTTCCATCCAAATCTTCCTAATTCCAACGCTAGGGTTTCAGGATTCAGAATCTTTTGAGCGCGACCAGAAATTCCATCCTCATTGAGGTCTTTTGGATCCTCTAGAGCCAAAATGTCTTCTGCCGATATAGCTTCCAGCAAACCTAGCCCCACCATTTGAGGGGCCACTCGGGGAGAAACCCTCGTCTTCGACAGATCCCCAAAGGCAAGATCCGTAAATCGAAACTTTGGTAGCCGCAGCTCGTATTCTGTGCCGTCTGGATACTTTCCTTTGATTAGGGTGAACTCAACCTCCACCTTCCCTTCTGACTCCACTCCCGATACAGCAAATGGGTTGAACTGATCTCCATAGGCAGGGTGAGGCACCATTTTTTCGCCATCCCAAATGGCAAGGCGGAATAACAGTGACAAGTCCACTCGCCCCGATTTTGTAAACCCGGCTCCTCTTCCATCTAATTGATGGCAAGAGGAACAGGAGTTAGCATTGAAGGTGGGGCCCAAACCATCTCGAGCTTTCGTGCTGGCGGGCGCTACCACCCAGGAATCGCGAAAAAACGAATTGCCCACGAAGAATTGCCCCCGTAGCTCGCGATCGATTCCAGCCATGGGATGTTGAAATGCATTTTCGGTTTCATCGGTAATTGTGCCCGCCCCCCCTGGAGGAAGTGGACTATATTCTATGGAAAACGAAACGACGGAAAGAACCATTCCTCCCATCACTAAACCGATGAGAGAAATTCCAAACAAATTAAAAGTTTTCATTCAAACTGAATTCCAAACTCATTAGCTGCCAATTTTACGAGTTCAGCCAAATCAACCAAATGATCAACGGAGGCTTTGATGGTTTTGCGAGCACCTTCATCAAAAATTGCGTTGTCAAAAGGGGCAGGAATAGCAAGAATTTCCTTTTCCGTTAACTCCAGCTTTTCTCTTATCTGTTTGGCCAAGTTTGGATTTTTCCTATCGAGGACTCTCAAAAAATCCGTTTTGTCCTGCAAAACATTTTTTAGGCCTTGGAAGTTATACCGTAAATCCAAGTGAGTGGTGTCGCTAAAACAGGAATGTTCGTCCTCTTCAGCCTGCGTATCATAGGCCACAAACATTCTCTCTTGAGAAAGCTCTTCTCCAGACAATTTATACACCCCTAAGAGAAGATTTCTCATTGCCTCTTTGGTATCGAGGGAAAGAAATTGATTGCCGTAGCTTGAAGGTTTAGAAAGATCCCAGTCTCTCTGAAGAGATCGTAAATGATCCACAAGCAAGTCAGTGGTGATCTTTAAGTAATCTCTTCTTCGATCAAAGTTTTTGGCTCCAGGGAGATAATCCGTAAAAGAACGATTCCCGGCACTTTCCATGGAAAGGTCTTGCCCCCATAGAAGAAACTCTAAGGCGTGGTAGCCAATGGAGATATTTTTTTCTCCATTTTTTTCATTCAGCTCCAGAAGAAGCTCTTTGGTGATTGTGGGATAAGTGGTTCGGTCATGAATAATTCCCGAATTAGGCATGCCTACCACAGAGTCAATATACGCTTCATCCAAGGGCCAAGCGTTCAACAAACCTTCAGGACCGTCTTCGTCATCAATGGGCCCGCCATAAAATCGAAACACCTCAGACGGTGAATAGGCCTTTCGCATTTCAATCCATTGATTTTTTGCCACCTGCAAAGTCTCTGCACTGGGGGCTTGGAGAAATTCTTCCACCGTTTTCTGAAACACTACGGCTTGTTCTAAAGCCAAGGAATACTGTTCGGAAGCTAAACGAACGTAATTTTCCACCACGGAGGTTTCCGATGGGGCCGCAACAGAGGTGTCAGTGGCGGTGGTGCTGTTCAGGTGTGATGGGCTTGCTAGGTTGCTTGCATTGGCCAGTCCCATGGCAGACCATAAAAAAAGAGCGCAAATTGCAGTCATGAAAATCTCCCAAAAACGATGAGGTGGTAAAATCAAAAAAGAGGAGAGATCGTCGGCATTCCCATTTTATCCGTCACGGTTTGCATTCGATCTCTCTACAAGCCCAAACTGGCCCGCTGTTCATTGATTTTGAGAATGATTATCAAACTTAGTTTCATTGAACAAGAAAGATTTTAGAAAACATCGATTCCATACCCCTTCGAGGCAAACACTAAATCCATGAAAGACTCTTCTCCAGATAAAGAATCGCTTCGTGTGACCAGCCAATATTTGATATTTATGCATTACTCAATCATGTGGGCCAGATTCGTTAAGGAAGAGTTGCTAAAACAATTGCGCAGCATGGCAACAAAATGGTATCCCCACCCCCAACAACAACCCTTCACTAGGAGTCCCTATGCTTCTCGTTTCCCTTCTTCTTTCGGTCATGACCTTTGCTGGAGATGCCTCTGAATACCAAAAGATTGGATTTTCCCCAGACGGAAAATATTTCGCCTTCGTTCAATATGGAATCCAGGACGGCTCGGGATTTCCTTATGCTGAAGCAGCAATCGTTGACGTTGACTCCAACCAATTTGCATTAAAGAAGCGCGTGATCATTGAAACGGAAAACCCCGTGCATGCAAATGTTGCGAGAGACAAAGCCATTCGACAATTGTCATTAACGAAATACAGAATTGAAATGGGGAAAAATCTTGGAAAAGATCTTCTCGTTCGCCTTCCCACTGACCATAGTGAGTACGGTCCTGCCATCTTCTCCTACGATTTCTGGGCCGAAGGAGGAGCTTCCACTACCATTCCTAAATACGAAGTAGTGATAGAGACAAAAGCCGCAGAGGACACTACCGAGGGAAAATGGTGCTCAGAATTCTTATCTGGATCTCCTCAAATGTTAAAACTATCAGTGGTAGGAAAGGAAGCCACGAATGGCTCTGTTCAAGTGTTGCAAGATGACCACAAACTTCCCTCTAGCCGTGGATGTGCTTTTGATTACCGAGTGAGCAGCGTTACCACGTTTCAAGAAAAAATTGTGGTGGGCGTTCGTTATTCCCAAGTGGGATTCGAAGGGCCCGACGTTCGTTCCTTAATCATCAGCGGAAAGATTGCGAAATAGTTTTCCAGGCTTTAAGAATGTGAAAATCCCTAGAATCAAGTTTCTAGGGATTTTTCTTTTTCTCTTGCTGGAAATCAAGCCCTAGCGGAATTTTGTCTCCTGCATTTTTGAATGGAACCCGTTATGCCATTGAGATGATTTTTTTAGGAATAGATCAAACAGGGGCTGTTTTCACCAACGGTAAACCCAAACCCCTACCCGCCTGTGCCTTTATCGATAATGAGTTGGACTTTTTTTATCTCTCGAATTTTTCTAGATTCGAAATTGAGAAAAACCTAGGGCCACTGTCGCCTTCAAAAACAAAAATTCTCCTAGATTGCGTATTGGGCTTGCCTAGGGCAGTATCGCTTCCTCTTCGGAAAGCCATTTCCTCCACAAAACGCACTCAAGGATTTGGCAGAAACGTGGCGATGGAATTTTTTCGAACAATCGAGCAGCAATCCTCTGTAAAAAAGCCTAGAAGAATTGTGGAAGTATTGGCCCGTGCAAATTCTGTTTTTCAAGAAAAGCCATTCCAAAAGAACATTCAAACAGGAACTTTTCGCCTTTGGAAAGAGCTAAGCCAAGAGCCCTTATGGTACCGATTTCCTTATTTGGGCGAAGGCTATGATGGAAAACGAATTCCTATTTTCGAAGGCTATCCAAGCTTTTCTTGGAGTGCCCTTTTTCAGGTCAAACAACGGAATCCAAAAAAATTTCTTTCGCTTTTCAAAGAAAAATTTCCAAGTTGCAAAATACGACGAAATTCCGAAGCTCTGATGCAAAAGGACCCAAACTTACTGGATGCTGCCGTCTTAGCCTTACATGCATCTACCTTGGCTAAATCTTCTTTTTCCATTCCAAAAAAACAACCCCTTTATCCACCTCAAGAGGGATGGATTTTAGGTTTTCCTAGGTCCTTTTCTCCACCAAATCCTTGATCTAATATTGTTTGATATCTTTCGTCTAATCCTCGTCGCCAAGAGTGACAAAGAAAACGACATTTGGCTTAAAAAACACACAATGGACTTAAAAAAGAACTCGTGGAAAAGGGCTTGGAAATCAACCGTAGCAAGGGTATGGCTAAAGACGAAGAAATCGCAGATTCCACAAAAAGGAACCTAAATAATGCAGCTATTAAAAGATCCACCGATTCTTTTTTTCATCCTTGGCTTACTTTCGGTGTTTTTGAACACTGGCCTGCGACTCCCTGCCGTAATTACCAAGTTTTTTGCTCTCTATCTTTTGATGGCCATTGGGTTCAAAGGTGGACTCTCGCTATCGAAAAGCGGATTCTCCACGGAGTTTTTTCTGTGTCTTGCTGGCGGGATGATTCTTTCCTTCGTTGTACCCATTGCCCTATTTTTTTCGCTGCGAAAAAAGCTACCTTCCTACGAAGCCGCGGCCATTGGTGCCACCTATGGATCTGTGAGTGCCGTTACGTTTGTTGCGGCAACTAGTTGGCTGGAAAATAGAGACATTGAATTTTCTGGTTTTATGATTGCCATTTTGGCCATCATGGAAGCTCCGGCCATCATTGCATCTCTCTTTTTGGCTAACCGATATGGAGAAAAAGAAAGCGCAGTAAAGCTTTCTCCGTGGAAGCTCACCCACGAAGCACTTTTAAACGGTTCAGTATTTTTGTTATTGGGAAGCCTATTGGTAGGTTTCATTTCGGGCCCTCATGGGAAAGAAAGCGTAGGAATTTTCGTATTAGATTTGTTTAAGGGCTTTTTAGGTTTTTTCCTTTTAGATCTTGGAATCAAATCGGGGACCACATTAAAGAAGATGCAGATGCCTCTCTGGCTGATTCCGGTAGGCGTGATCACACCCATTTTAAGTGCGTCACTTGCTCTTTGTTGGGGAATTCTGTTTCAAATCAGTCAAGCCCAGACTTTCCTATTAATGACGTTGGCAGCAGGCGCCTCGTATATTGCGGTGCCCGCAGCTCTAAAGCACTCGCTGCCGAAAGCCAACCCTGGAATTTATTTAACCATGGCCCTAGGTGTGACTTTTCCATTCAATATCTTGGTAGGCCTACCCTTTTATTGGTCCATGGTGAAAAAGTTTTTACCTTTGGAATAAAAAAAGCCACGGCTTAGACCGTGGCTTTTTTATTCCGTTTGAAAATTTTAGTATAGTATTTCAGCCGGCTACGAGTGCAGATATGAACATTGATCTATGGGATATTTTTCCCTGCCGGAGTCTTGTTTCCTCGGCTTCCCCCTCGAACTAGATTTTCGCCTATGCTAAGGTGACATCCATGTACCAGCTCAGAGACTATCAGCAAGAAGCGGTCAATAATGTACTCGGTTTTTTTCGAAAGCGAAATGAACCTGCTGTGATCGTTTTGCCCACCGGTGCGGGAAAAAGTTTAGTGATTGCGGAACTGGCAAGAATTGCGAAGGGTCGAGTTTTGGTATTGGCCCACGTAAAAGAGCTGGTGGAACAAAACTATGAAAAGTACCGAAGCTATGGGCTTTCCGCCGGAATTTTTTCGGCCAGTTTAGGAAAAAAGGACTGGGATCAAAAAGCCATCTTTGGAAGTGTTCAGTCCGTGGCTCGGGCGCCAGAAGAATTTTTTGAAAACTTTTCTCTTTTGGTCATCGACGAATGTCATCGAGTGGCGGAAGAAGGATCTACTCAATACCAAGAAGTGATTCAAAAGTTGCAAACAAGAAACCCCAATCTATTTATTTTGGGGCTTACGGCCACTCCTTATCGCCTAGGACTAGGATGGATCTATGAATATTCCCATACGGGAGAACTAAAAACGGATAAAAAGCGATTTTTTAAGCGCTGTGTGTATGAGCTTCCCCTTTCTTATATGGTGAAAAATCGATTTCTCACAAATCCAGTGAAGGTAGACATCCCCGTCACCAGTTACGATTTTTCTGCCTTGGAAATGAAAGAAGGAGTCTATTCCACATCGGAAATCGAAGAACTTTTGCGAACGCAGAACCGCCTGACCCCTTTGATCATCGCTAATATTGTAGACATTACGGAACGATTTCACCGCCAAGGCGTGATGATCTTTGGAGCTACCGTAAAGCATGCCGAAGAAATCTTAAGCTATTTACCAAAAGAACAAGCCAAGTTAGTGGTGGGCGATACCGACCAAAAAGAGCGATCGCAAATCGTCAACGAATTTAAGGAAAAAAAGTTTAAGTACTTAGTGAATGTATCTGTTCTGACCACGGGCTTTGATGCTCCTCATGTGGATGTGATTGCGATTTTGCGCCCTACGGAATCAAATAGCCTGTATCAACAGATTGTAGGTCGAGGATTACGTCTTTCTTCAGATAAAAAAGACTGCTTCATTCTCGATTATACAGGAATGGGACACGATATTTTTTCTCCAGAAGTAGGGGAAAAAAGACCAGCCAAAGACACCAGCCCGGTGCTAGTGCCCTGCCCTCAGTGCGGCCACGATAACTACTTTTGGGGTTATGCCGACGACGACGGACATGTGTATGAACACTTTGGAAGAAAATGTAAGGGCGCCATTCAAGACCCAGATACATTAGAGATCACGCCCTGTGGATATCGATTTCGCTTAAAGGTTTGTCACGCCTGCGATGCAGAAAATGATATTACGGCCAAAGAATGCGAACGCTGCCAAACCATTCTGGTGGACGCCGAAGCAAAACTGAAACAAGCTCGTTTGTCGAAAGACGCTCACGTGATGAAACCCGATCGCATAACCTTTGAAGAGCGTTTCGATAAAAATGGAAATCCTTTTTTAGAAATTCGGTATTTTGACGTAGACGGTGAATACCTAAGCGAAGCCCATTTTTTTCAATACCCGATCTCGTTAAAGAAGTTTCACATTAATTTCCTACGATCGCATTTACGAAGGCCAGAATTGTCCGAGGAATTCCGATCGGCCAAAGATGTGATTCAGTATCAGGCGCTTTTTCGCCTACCGGCCTTCGTGATCGCAAGAAAACAAGACAAGTTTTGGAAGATTACGGAAAAGTTATTTTCTGAAGAGCTTCGGTCAAATCGCGATCTTTAGAGTAAGCCCTCTATCGTCACATCACAAAAATGTTTGGTTACGGTAGCCACTGTAGAAGATCTCTACCCAATTGAAACGACAGAAGTATCAAAATCAAACCAGACAAAAGCGAAACTGTTCTCATCATTCTCTGACTGCCCAATAATCCGCTCGCACTGGAGGCCAAATTGGCTAGGCCAAAGAACCAAAGAATGGAGAATGCCGATGCCCCAAGACCAAATGCCAACCGTTGTTCTATCTCAAGAAACTGCGAAGAATAGCCACCAATGAGTACTACAGTATCCAAATAGACGTGGGGATTTAAAAGACTAAACCCCAAACTGAGACATACAGCTCGCCTAAAGCTGGTCGTTGTGTTTACAGAAGTGGAAAAAACTTCCCTCCTCTTTGCTTCAAGAATTTTTTTTATCCCGTAAACGAACAGGAACAAAACTCCAATGGCACCGAGTCCCAACTTTAGTAATGGGATTTGAACAAATACGGTCGCTACCCCTAAAACTCCCACATGAATCAAAATCGCATCGCAAATGGAAGAAACCAAGGCCACCAACAAGTGTCTCTCTCTACGGAGCCCTGAATTCAAAACAAAAATATTTTGAGCTCCCAAAGCCAGAATCAAACTTGCCTGCAAAAGAAACCCTTGAATGAAAATTGAGGTCATTTCTCCATAGTACTAACGGAAAGACCCATACCTTGGCCATGGAAAACTAGGATTTTTATAAAATGAAGATTTTTTATGTGATCAAGTGGACAACAGCAATCTTTCGTAACGAATGATCATTAACTATTCGTAAAAGTAAGCAGCGACAGTGCTATTCTTCAAATCTGATTCATATACCCAGATATGACCTTCTTTGCAGCGCGAAGAGTGTGAGGGATTGTAATGCTTACACGAACCGGGACCCCATGAATTTCTCAACAGATATTGCGTGGCACCCTTCACTCTCATGGAAGCTACAATCACACTAGCATGAGATCCGTCGCCTTGATTTAGCAAAAAACCAACCTGATAGGCGAATCCCACGGGCGCTTTCTTTTTTAAACCAGCATTAATCGTCTCAATGGGGCTCTTGCCTTGGCCAGAGATTTTCAGAGAACTATTCGCCCTTAAATTGCAATTCCGTTCTTGCCAAGACATCAATGCAGTTATCCCATTTTCACTTGGTTTCCAATTATCAATGAAATCCTTTCCGTTTAAAGACGGAGCGAACTTTTTTAGCAATCCTAACAGAGGATTAATATACTTCATGGGTGGCGTGGGCCCATAGTAAACCCTTAAGCCATTTTCATAGTTCTCCCAAAATTGAGAGAGGTCTCCATCGGTGTATTTTTGTACTGCGTTCGGTTGATCTTCTTGGCAAAGGGTACCTTTTAGCGATCCGGACATTCCGTCAATTAACCATTCACCATTCGTAAAGGGAGATTTATTGTCTTTCCATCTTTTCACAAGTTGCCAGAATCCCCTTTGCTCTCCTTCGTAAACACCTCGAACTAAAACAGAAAACGCTGAAACTCTGCGCCCCATTTGATGACCAATCAAATCAGCGGCAGCATTGGCAAAACAATTTGATACGCTTCCTTGATCTCTTGCTGGCCCCAACCGCTTAATGGTTGCCATCAGCATACGATCAGGCATTTCCGTCGTTAAGCGATTAAAGTGATTGATATGCTCAGATAGAATTTTTATGGTTTCTGCATCTTGCTTTTTCGTATTCCAATCTTTACAGGATTTTAGCAGGTTCAACTTAGCAAGGTTCCATTCTTTTAGAGAAAAATTTCTATCAAAGAACTGGAAATCGTAATCGGTGATGGAACCACAAAACTCCTCGATTTTCTCTGCGCCAGAATCAGAAACTCTCTCTTGTTCATTTGCGAAAACCGCAGGAGCCGAGAAAAAGCAGGCACACAAAATAACCTGGTAAAGATAGGTTATTCTTTGCCTTTGATTTGTCAGTTTCGAACAGAAATTCATAGTTAAGAATCGGCATTTACTGACACATTTTTAAATTTATATGCACATCTCAGGCTTAAAGAGATGGCCTACTACTTTCTTGCGTATGCAGGCACTTAGAATTCTACCGTGTAAACAAGAGGGCATACTTTAGGTTACTCATTTCAGCCACTTCAGTTCATCCGACTTACGAAAATCTTGCCACGTATTTTCTCTTTCGAAAGAAATTCGCAGGCGATTCTGTGGACAATATGGAAAATCATTTTGTACTCAAACTGGGTAAATAAAAAATTTACTGTTATTAATTCCCCTCTTCAGGTCATCGCTTTTCAAAAGACAAAAAAAGAATTAGATCATTGCTAATGCAAATTGATTTTGCTATCCCCTGCCTAGCCTCAACCACCGATGGAGACCCCTATGAAACACCTACTCTCAGCTACAGGTATTTTTACTTTCTTACTTGCACCAACGATGGCCTTTTCAATCACAGATATTTTTCGTATTCCCGTTCGCGAAGAAAAACGACAATATCAGCTGTTGAGAGACGGAAAAATGGGTGTGGATATTGGATTTCGATCTCCTCTCTTGTTGTATGGATTTGCCGTGAATCGAATGGCTTCACTAAATGACGCCAGCACCGAAGTCCAAGGAGTATTCGAGAGAAAATCAAAAAAAGAACTTTATTATTTTTCGCAACAACTTGACGAGAAAAATAATCAGATTGTTCAGAAACTTGAGGGCTATAGCCTTGAGACCTATCTACCCCGGAAAATTTTTTCTGAAACCTTGTATTCTGGACCTATGTACGGAGATTCGGGCTATTTCGCAACCTTTAGCAAAGATGAGAAGTTTTTCTACACTTGGAAACAATATGGTTCCAGCATTGTAGCTTGGAATCTAGAAACAAAAACCCGAGAAACTCTTTTGGATCTCATAGATTTTTCCGGAAAGAGAATTGCGAAGTTACAAAATATTTCATTTCAAGGAAGTGAAGCTTTAGCCGTCATCACGGATACCGGCTACGAACAAGGTGAAGTTTGGATAGTAGACATAAAGACCAAATCTTTGCTGGCGAAATTCACGGGATATGATTTTCAAAGAAGAAATGCAATCCCCGGCAGCGAACCCTACAATATTGTTCCCAGTATCGATAGAAACGGAAAAAAAGGCGCTTTTTGTGACCACGATGCCTGTGTGGTTACAGATCTTGTGACAAAAAAGATCCTTTACTCCTTTTCCTTGAAAGATGGGAACAATTCTACTGCTCAGTTTAGTCCAGATGGAACTCTTTTGTTCGCCTGCGATTCTGCGGACCAAACATTCACGATTAAAAACGCCTCCAACGGAAAAGTCGTCTCTTCTACTCCGTCAGAAATCTGCACCGAAGGAGAAACTGCTCAAATCCGTGGAATAAATTTTGTTCATAACTTTAGCCAAGTATTGGGCATATCCAAAGAAGGAAAAGTGTTAGATGTCATTAGCACTAACGATCCCATCAACGCCTATGACGATGTGGAATTTCTTTCCTCTACTCTCGAAAGTGGAGCAGTGCTCACGGTAGACTGGGAAGGAAGAGTGCAAAAGCATCAGATGAAAATAGAATAAGCCCTGTAAAAAGCGGCAATTTTTCTAACTCATAAAATGGCTATTTCTGGTTTGTTTAGAGCACGCCAAGGGGGAATCGCTCGCGATTCTAATGTCTAATTTTCACAGAGCCGAGATCCCCATTGAGCAGCTAGGGATCGGATCTTACGGTATAGATAGGGATTAAAGCTGCCGGGGTCTCCTTGGCGACCAAACATTCCCGTCACTGGGTATTCCATAGCACCTATTCGGTTTTTATCGATGAAGCCATAGGCTCCAAACGATCCAGGCGACGAATGCACTCCCGTTAGGCACGCATTAGAGAAGGTTTCGCCTCTCCAAGGTTGCGCAGAACACTCCAACCAATTTCCTAATCCGTATCTCCAGTCTTCTCCGTCTTGCCTAACCACCGGAAGGCCATTTTGAATTTCATCTCGAGCGGGAGAATACACCACTGGATATTGTTCGTCCCAGGGAGTTCCCTCATACACTCCATTCGTTAAGGGCTTTTCTTGCTCCGAGCGAACCAATTGGTTTGAAAGCATTTTTGATTTTAGACTGGCTCCTTTTCGAGTATCGCCACCAAGTGCACCTATTTGGTTAGAATAAAATTTCGATAAAAATTCATTATAATCTTTGATCACATATCGCATGGCACCTGCGGGATTCGGAATTTGTCCGTCCTTACTGAAAAGATACTGCGATCCGAAGAGCATGGTATCTAAGGAATCGGGGAAAGTTGTGCGAAACACTTTATAACGAGACTTAAAATCCTCGAACACTTTATGCCAACTTTTCCCGGTCACCACAGTTGCTAGTCTGGCGGCCACCAATAAATGGCTACCGTTATAGAAGAACTGACGAGTGGATCTTTCATTGGCTCTACTGAGATTTTTCACTAGTAAGGTTCGAATGCAATCATCCATCGAACCCGAGCTACTGCCTATGCATTTGTCTTCTTGCTCGAGGCCCGAGGTGAAGCTTAGTAGATGTCGCACCGTCATGGATTGATACAAATGCTTCTGGCTCTTTGGTTGAAGTTCTGGAGGCAACCAAGCTCGTGCAGGCAAATAGGATCTCACATAGGAATCTAAAGTGAGCTTTGGTTGCCCAAAGGGAATGGCCGTTTGCAGATTCGGATTTTCCAAAAGATCCATAATCACCGCTACGGTCACCATTTTTGCCGTGGACGCAGACGAGATCGCAGTATCGGGGCTCATTTTTTCCTGAAATGGACGAATGTCGTTTCGACTAAACGTAAAGTTTCTGGAGCCAGCTCTTAAAAGAAGCGTGAAGTTTTCATCGGCACCCTCTTCTGGGGTGGCCGCGCGGAGAATTCTCTCCATTTTTCCTTCCAAAGCCGAAAGCTCCAAAAGAGAACAGCTATGATAACCGGAGGGAATAGAGGTTCCGGCAGCCTGTGAAGATGAGGTAAAAATTAAACCCGTAAGAAGTGTGGATACGATAGCTGTTTTAACCATTTATTAGAATCTCCCGACGATTCTTAGTGAATTGGGGTCTTAAGCTTTATCGACGATTTTTTGCGGGAACTGCAAAGCTGTCCAAAAACTAGACAAAAGACCAATGTATGAAGTTTGGACAGGAAATACGTTTAGAAAGCGTCGAGCGATTTCTTCTTTTGCCTGGAGTAAAGCGACAGGTTCAAAATTCTTTTCTAGAATTGATGGTCCGAATGGGGAAAAAATATGAATCTCCAAGAAACAAAGAAAAGAAAACCGGCAAGGAGCCGGTTTTCTCGAGTATAGAAATATTGATCATCTTTTTGGGGTACTTTAAATTGCCAAATTGCGTTTTTCCGCCTTTCGCTTCAAAACCCTACTTCTTTAAATCTTTATAGGCAGCAGGCACATTTAGGCCAGAATGTACCCAATCAAACAAAACATACCCTTTGAATTCTGCCAAAGTCACATGCTTCACCGTTTGTTCGAGATTCAAATTTTGTTTAATGGCTTCTTGCACACCATTTCGAACGGCAGTGAGATAATCGATATGCCACTTGATGTCTTCTCTGCCCATTGCTCTTCCGTGACCAGGAATAATCCGTGCATCTGGAGGTAAAAATTCATACACCTTTTTTAGTGTTTCTAGCGTGGCCACCAATTGACCATCCAACAACCAGGGCAGACTCGGTTTAGGCGCTATGATTGGATTTCCGGCCCACATCACCTTTGCTTGAGCATCCCAAACCCAAAGGTCCCCTCCCGTTTGAGCAAATCCAAAATCCATGATGTCTACGGTCTTTCCACCAAGATCAAGGGTAATTTTGGACATAGGCGCCACTAGAATATCGGCCTCGCGAGCTTTGATGTTTTCAATTCCCCGGCCTGGACCGAAGTGTTTAAGCATAAAAGCCTTATCGTCTTCTAGATGTTTGGCAATGTAGTTTCGGGTGTTCAGGTGTTGAACAATGCGAGTACTGGGGGCGAGATACATATTGCCGTAGGAGTGATCGCCGTGGGAACTGGTGTTCACTGCGTAGATCACCGGTTTTCCGATCAGATTTTTATTGAGATCCTGCACCTGCCGATGCAATCGCTTGTTGATCATGGTGTCAATCATGAGCACACCCTTGGTGCCGGATATAAGACCACCACTAGTGGCAGCGGCGCCTCCTTTTGAATTCACCTCTTCCACATTATCGGGGTAGATAGCAAATACACCCTCCGCGAGCTTTTCCGCTTTCAACTGCACCTTATTGGCATCCCAAATGGGTCCGTTGGCATTGGCCATCGAGTGACTTGCTAGAAACATAGCTACGGCCGCCATAGATACTGTTTTTCTTTTGGTACTCATAATCGTTGCTCCGTTTTTGAAGAAAATTTGTGCTTTCCTCCATCCTAAAGAGAAACAACTTTTTTTATTAGACCGTATAATTTGAAATTATATTTCATTGCATTGTATAATCTTGCCAATGAAAGAAACGATGGACCTTAACGAAATTTCGATCTTCTTAGAAGTGGTGGAATCAAAGGGCTTTGGAAAAGCAGCAAAGAAGCTGGGAATGCCCAATTCAACGGTCAGCAGTAAAATCTCTTCTCTAGAAAAACACCTGTCTACCACTCTGATTCAGCGGACCACTCGCCAATTGAAAATTACTCAGGCGGGCCTAAACTTTTATGAACAGTGCAAGAGGGGTCTTCTAGAAATCCAAAACGCCGAGCGGCAGATCGTGGCGTCTCGGACAGAACCCCAAGGACTACTTCGTATTACTGCTCCGGTGGATCTTGGTGGAAAGGTTCTGCCCAACGTAATTTCGCAATATTTAGCCAAGTTTCCAAAAGTAAAAGTTGAGCTGAGTCTCACAGACCATATTACGGATTTGGTGGGTGAGAAGTTTGACGTGGCCTTTCGGGTTGGAAAATTAGACGATTCCTCTCTCATTGCTAGAAAGATCGGATTCGCCAACTATGCTCTATATGCAGCCCCCAAATACGTAAAAAACAGAGGACTTCCTCTGCAAATTCGAGATCTGCGTGAACACTCCTGCCTGAGTTTTCAGCCCATGGGCATAGAAGAGTGGCAGTTGGAGGGAAAAAATGGAACAGTAAAGGTTCCCATCACTGGCCCTATTGTGGTGAACAGTCTATCGGCCTTAAAGTCTTTTCTGATACAAGGGGATGGAATTGCCTATTGCCCAAAATTCCTGGTGGAAGAAGAACTAGCCAACAAAAAGCTCCTTCGTGTTCTACCGGATTGGAGTTCGAAACCTCGCCCTTTCCATGTGATTTACCCCGCACAAAAACACCTTCCCCCAGCTGTAAGCACCTTCGTTCGCTTCGCAGTGGAATCTCTACAAGAGATGTTTCAATAGTGTACGGAAAAAACTCAAGGCGAAGGGGGATTCCCATTGAAAATTCATTATTCTTCTAGGTCTTCGTTTCGCCATTCTACTGGTCACTATTGGGATGGGGGAACGTCGGGAATTGCGAATGTGAGAACGTTAGAATGTTAGATCACTGTCCCATTGTGCAGAACTTGAATTGAGATTAGGATTTCTTTTCTAGATGAAAGCCGCCATTTACGAAAAGTACGGATCCCCAGAAGTGATTCAAATCACCGAAATTGACATGCCTCGACCAAAAGAGAATGAAGTTTTGGTTAAAGTGCATTTCACCACAGTGACATCTGCCGATAGTAGAATCCGAGCCATGAATCTTCCATCAAAACTATTTGTCTTGCCTGCCAGAATGGTTTTTGGATTTTTCCGGCCAAAAAAAAAGATTCTGGGCACTGAACTTAGCGGCGAAGTGGTTACTGTAGGAAATCAAGTGAAAGACTTTCAAGTGGGTGATCGGGTGGCCTGTGGAACCGGTGCCAACTTAGGCGCCCATGCGGAATACGTGGTGATGAAAGAGTCTTCGGCCATCGTTAAAGTTCCAAGTAATGTGGACCTAAAGGCTGCAGCTTGCCTCTCCTTTGGTGCAACCACGGCCCTTCAATACCTTCGCGATATTGCAAAAATCAAACCTCAAGAAAGGATTCTTATTTACGGAGCCTCGGGGAATATCGGGGTTTATGCCGTTTCGTTGGCGAAATACTATGGCGCCCATGTAACCGCCATCTGTGGCGACAATAATATCGATCTAGTTAAGTCTCTCGGGGCGGACGTCGCCATTAGTTACCAAGACAAGAACTACGAAGAAAAATTAAACACCTATGATGTGATCTTCGATACGGTGGGAAAAATTCTTTTTCAAGAATTCAAAACATACCTAAAACCTAAGGGGCGCTTCGCTGTTGCCGTTCTAACAGGAACGGAAATTTGGCAGAGTATTTTTACTTCTCTTTTTGATTCGAAAAAAGTGCTTGGAGGAGTGTCAGTGGAAAATAAAAAGGACCTAGAGTTTTTACTCTCGCTCTTGGCCGAAGGTAAAATAAAAACCGTCGTCGATTCGACCTTGCCTTTTACCGACATCGCCAAGGCCCATTCCCTGGTAGATTCCGGAAGAAAACGTGGCAGCGTAGTTATCGCGATGAAGTGAGACGAAGCAAAATCCCCTGTCTTCGAATAAACCAAACCGCTCGACAAATTTCTATTGGATTGAATAAAGTGTCGCAGAATGGAAAAGAGCGATGGCCAAATTGAACCAAAGCACTGGCGTCTTTTTATTCTGAATCAAAACGACCGAAAGCAATTTGTAAATAATCTGCATGGTGAATAAAGGAACCAGGTAACTACTCATCTGGTTTGGAAACAATAAGATCGCAACACTAATCGCTAAGATCGTTAGATAGATACACAAAAGAATTTGTCTCGCCGTGCCATCTGGTCCAAATACGAATACAGATTTTTCCAAACGTAAAAAAATAATGGCGCATACGGGCATCAAGACAAAAATGTTTATCAATAGAGAAGCTGTGATCATTCCCTTACGGTACACCTAATGGATGAAATGAACACAAAAATTTCTCTTTACTCTTTCATGGAATCTTTAGTCACTTGATCCCAACGAATTTCCAGTCTCTTTAGAGCGGCCTTTAGTTCCGTGCTCATTTCTTCAAGGCCGAGCTGCTGGATTTCTTCTGGCGATCGGACCAAAGAAATAATCGACGATATGCGGGCGGCCAAACCAGAAAGTTCATGAATATCTTCAGGAGAGAGTTTCATGCATCACCCTTTCTTCTTCAACACTACTTCTTTTACCACCAGCAATCTCCACTCCTCCATCGAAACTAGCACCCTCATTTTCAAACGCGCCTTCGTTGGCAGATCCCATACTTGCGCCCATACCACCGCCCAGGCCCCCGTTGGCGCCCATAGGAATTCCCCCGCCCCTCACCGATTCTAAAATTCGGTACGTGGCAGATTTAGAGATTCCCAAAGCTAACTGCGTTTTCGTGAGATTGCCCGCCGTTCGGTGATAGATTTCGCTAAAAGCTTCTTTCTCTATGAGCTGAATAAATTTTCTTAGGCCATGCTTTTGCACGAACTGAGAAATATTTCTCGTATAGATCTTTTGTTCCTCTTCCACGGGGTAAGGATTTCGATTTTCTCTGATGTGCTCTGGTAAATCTTGCAAGCGCACCAAACCTAACTGGCCACTGGCCAGAGTGCGTACTTCTTGCTCTAATTCTCTTACGTTTCCGTGCCAGTCATATTTGCTTAAGGCCAACATGGCATCTTCGGCGAAAGCAATTCTTCGTGCCCCTTGAGCAGCAAAGAAGTTCACTAATTTTGGAATGTCTCCTCTTCGCTCTTTTAGAGGAGGAAGAGTGATTTCCAATCCCTTCAATCGAAAATACAGGTCGAGACGAAATTTTTTGGCCTCAATTAATTTTGGAAGGTCTTCGCAGGTGGCGGCGATCAAACGAAAGTCCGAATGTAACGTGGCCGTGGAACCCACCGGAGTAAAGGTTTTTTCTTCCAAAACTTTTAGCAGCTTTTTTTGTAGAGCCAGCGATAGGGTTCCAATCTCATCTAGGAAAAGAGTTCCGCCATTGGCCTTTTTTAGAAAACCATCTTTATCTTCGGCGGCACCGGTGAAGGCTCCTTTTTTGTGTCCGAACAAAATCGATTCCAAAAGATTTTCCGGAATTTCAGCCACGTTGAGATGCACGAGATTGTCTATACTGCTTTCGTACATGCGGTGGATAATTTTTGCGATCTTCGTTTTTCCCACCCCTGTGGGACCAAGAAGAAGAATCCGTTGGTCTCGATGCAAATTCTGGCTGCGAAGTTGTTGCAACATTAATAAGAGGCGTGGATCTTCCGTGACAAATTCTTTGGCAAATAGATCGGTGAGATCATCCTGCGAAAGAGATTTCAGGTAAAAGCCTAATTGCCGATCGAGATCATCCTGCACCTCGAGCTTGGAAAAATAGTGCTTACAGCCAAGTTCATAGGCGCGGGCAATTTTTTCGGGGCTAGTGTCGCCGGTGAGCACTATGGGAACCACTCCAGCCTTCACGGCTTCTTGAATCACGTCGAGTCCACTGCCCTTGCCTGGTAAATTGAGATCAATGAGGGCCACTTGAAAGGAAGTGGCCGCAAGCATGTCTCGGGCATGATCGAAATCCCCGGCCACGGCCACTTGACCATAAGGACGAAGTTTGGCCGCAATATCGGCACGGAAGAACTTATCGTCCTCTACTAATAAAATGCGGAGTTCTTTTCTCATGACCTAGGCGTCCTCAATTTCGCTGACTCATTTGGAGTCCAGCATTTGGATTCCTCCATTTGGCGCACCGCAATCTAAGGCGGATTGCGGTCGAAATCAAGCCAAAAGAGTCGCTTTCCGACTTTTGATCGGGCTGAATTGATCTAATAAAGAGAAAAAATACGAACGTATTTCAGAAAAAGAAAAAGAAATTTCTGCTGTAATTTTCATTTGTTTCCACTCTCCATCGCCCTTTCTCGCCATTTTCAATCTCCTCATCACAATCTGGCATTCCAATTGCGTTGGGGCTGGCCGAAAGAAGTCGCCAGTAGGCGGCCTCTAAACAACAACGGCGGATCCTGCATTCGCCAAAGGGAGTACCTATGAAAACCGTAACGAAAATGGGAGCGCTTTTAGCGTTGCCCGCCCTGTGGCTGGGAAGTCCGGCCATGGCCGCACCTAGTGCCTACAGCTCGAAATGTGGCGCCATCACTATTGATAACTTTACCGATGCAACATTGCTTCGAGACACGGAAGACTGCAAACAGATTTGGGTTTTGCCACCTTCTTCTGGAATCACCAAACTCACGGGCTATACCCCATCGGGCGCCTTGGGATTCTGTGGCGAAGTAAAAGATGGTCAGAAAGCCTCTCGCGAACTGTTGAATAGCATTAACAAAACCAATGAGGGCCTAAAAGACCTGGAGCCTGAATACAAAAAAGCCAAAGAAAGAAAACTGAAAGCTCAGGCTGAGCATAATGAACTACTTAAAGTTGCTGAGCTAAAACAATTGGACGATATGGAAACAGAACTCTCCGATGTGAAAGATCGCATCGATGTGGTTTTGAATAGCATCTCTAACTGCACTAGTAACTGTAATGAGCTTGAGACGGAATACCGTAATCTAAAAGAGAATCGTCAACGCCTCATCAATGACATTCGAGCTTTGCGAAAGCAAAACCTAGCAACAGTGAAAAAGTTCGATAAATCAAAAGCCGCGCTAGATTCAGCAACGGAAGCTTTCAACTTAGTTGGCCACGAAATCAAACAAGTTTCCAACCGACAAATCGAGTTCCGCGAATTGCTTCACGGAATGTTACTCGCTCTTTCTCGTTATGAAGGCGGTTTCGCTCATATCGACTACAACACTCGATGGGAAGAGGCCGTGGATCAACTGACTGCTAAATACGGCGATCAATATCAGTTCAGCAAAATCCCCACCAAAGATGCTCGCATCTTCGCGAACCTCGTTGGTGCCAATAACGAAGAGACCTATCTCAGCTCCATGCCTGCGATTTTGGACTATTCGATCAATGGATTGAAGTTCTTGCCCTTCGGCGAAGAGCGAACGTTGGAAATGTCTTCCTTGCCTTCGCACCTCTCTGGGTCGATTCGTATGTCTTTGATGGGTGGATGCCCTCTTCGATATTCGAACTTCCTCCAACAAGATGGTCTAACTCCAAACGATGGTACGCCAGACAACTATAACTTTGCGATTAGCGCTACTTATAGCTATCCAGCGGCATATAAGATGGAAATGACTGCCTCGTATAACCTCTACAAAATGTACGAAAAAATTGTGGAGTCGTCTTCTCGCGGTGGATTTTTTTCTAGCCGTTCGCACACCAGCGTAGTGGAGAACAAGATCGACAGAGATACCTTTAGCATTGACTGGCAGGTGGAAGATCCTGACTCCAAGTACAACGAGACCGAACGCCAAAAAATCGCTAGCGAGCTAAAACAAGAACTCATCGGTCGAGTGCTTGGTGCCATGGCTCAGCCAATCTTCCAAGGCGTGCCTCCAAAAGATGCTAGTGTTCCTCCTCCAGGAGAACACGGAGCCATCGTTCTTGCTAAAGGACTGGAGAACACTTGTGGTGCGGCCAGCGTATGGTGCACCGGCGGTGCCTGGTTACTTAGAGGCCTCGACGCTGTATTCGGAAGCAATAAAGCATCCTCGTACTACAGAGCCACCCATGACCGCACAGCTACAGAAACCTGGAGCGCAAACACTACCCGCTGGAATAGCGCAGGAACAGTGTTCACCAACCAATTGCAATAATGCCCAATCCCCGGGCACGAAAGTGCCCGGGTCTTATTAAAAAGGAAAAAATATGAGAACCCAAACCAACAAAAAATTTATCGGCCTGACCCTAATGGCTTTACTATCACCTCTTACCACTCTCGCTTCGCCAGTTGTATTTCCCTACCTCGAATCCAATTATTTGGTCACTCGATTGGGGAACGCCTTGCAAGTGGTTCCTCAAGTCATCACCACTTCCCTACAACCAAAAAGTCCTTCTGGATGGGGATACTCCCTAGGCGGTAGCTCGGCCCTGGAAACAAGCTGCAAAAAAATTGAAGATGCCATTGAACAGGTGGCCTGGACCATTGAAGCCTGTGAAACGGAACCAGGGCATGCAATCTGTGGAATTGCTCAGCAACAATTGAAAATGCTGGGTGAAGGTCGAACCGATAACGTTAGTCCAATTTCTCAAGACGCCATCCAAGCTTGGAGCGTAAGAATTCAAAATCCTTATGTATCGAAATCCAATTTACGATCGGCAGTGGCAACAAATTACGGTGTTAGCACCGATCGAGTGGAAATTAAACTAGATGAAGAGCCACGCTTTGTGGGAGAAATTCGCGCCGAATTTGCGTCCGATTCCTTAAGCAAAAGAGTAGCTCCTGTCTATAAAGTTTCCGAAATGGGACTGGCAGAAGTTTCTAAAGATGGAGTGGTGACAAAAAATAAAATCCTTTCCTGTGATCTACTCAGCAAGAAAGCAGCTCTTCGTGGTCAGGCCAAAACGGATTTGAGCCGTTTAGAGAAAGTATCTGACCAAGTGGTAGAGACTTCATGGAAAGCTTACCAAGGATTAAAGAAATTTGGTGAGCTCACGCAGGAAGATTCTCCGTTAGTTCAATCTGCGGTGATTGGCTTTCGATTAGCCTATGCTCTTCCGCCGAAAAGCATTGAAGTGAAAGATCCGCTGGTAGGACCTGCAGCTCTTTTCAAGACTCTTTATGAAGTGCACGACGGACAACCTGTATTGAAGGAATTTTCCTCCATACATAACCTTCGCTCTCTTGCCTACCCTGACAAACTCTTTAACGTGGCTGTGGATCAGATGTGGAGGATGCAATGAGAAAATTAACTTTAGGTATTAGTCTTACAATCCTTACGATTTTGTTGTGTGGTTGCGGGGGATCCTCTGGCCAAGGAGATGGCGCTCAGAATGGAGGCACTGGCGGTGGCACAGGAAGTGGCACCGGCCAGAGCGAATCCGCGCAAATCCAGTGCTTGCAAAATCATCCTCTCTTAAACGGAGAGCGGCTAACCACCAGAGAAGAAGCAGTGAATGCCTTCTACAGAGCAGCGGTATATTGCAACGCCTCGCTTGGCTCTCTAGTGAAAAAGGCCAAAGCCATGGAACAAAACGGAACCTACGTAGAATAGTTTGGAGGATATATGAAAAAGATCATCATCGTATTAACTGTAATTTTGACTGGCGTGGGAATTTGGCAGAGCAGCCAAAGTCCCCAAACCTCTACCCCTCTCGCAAAAAACGAGGGGGCGGAGGTTGCGCAAGCAAATCCAACCGCAACGAAGCCAGCAGAGAAGAAATTTGCCGCGACAAACCATCCGCAATCCTTCGATTCCGCGAAAGCCCAAGAGGTGGGTCAATTGGCTGATCGAGTGGCCCAAGCGAAAATGCCAGAAATAGACGTGTCGAAACTTTCGCAAGAAGAAGTAGACGCCAAGCTTAAGGAAATTGACGAAAAACTTGGCGATGAAGATTTGGTAGATCGAGTGAATCGCAACCAGCTTTCTGAAAGCGAACTCGTGGAAGTGCGCACGCTCCTTCACCTTCGCACAAAATATTTCTCGCGCCGAGTGCAGTTAGCCCTCAACAAGCCTTAAGGAGGCCCCATGTTCCCGCTAGTGATTCTACTTTGGACCGTGTTTGCGCCAGACCAAGCGACATTCAAAGCTCATGCACAAGATCTTGGTCTACCCGTGATTCCCATGGCAGCATTGTCCGCCATTGCGCCCACTTGGAGAGAGGGCACAGAGCTAGCAGTGGCATTGGAAAAAGCGGAAGCTGTTCATTGGCAAGAGCCTCCGCCCGAAGAAAGTGAGCCCATCGTTGACGAACCTTTGTTGGTGCACGCTTTTTTGGCCGTAGACGCTAAGGCCGTGCCGCTGGATCCTGAAGTCGGGATGATCAGCTGCAAGACGGTTCGCAAAGAAAGGCTACACTTAAAATCCAAGGTGCATGAAATTAGTCACCTCCGTAAACGTATGACCCAAGCCGTTCGCAAACATACGGCGCTCGTGGAGGCGGGAAAAAAATCCTCCGCCGAAGCTCTGGGGAAAAAAATCGACCTCGACGTGATTCGTTGGAACGAATTGGTGGAAGAAATCAAACTTGCCGCCACCAAGGAAGAAGAAGCCCAACCAGACCGATTGTTAGACTATCGCTTCGAACTTTTTGGTAAAAAAGGCCGCGACCTTCAAGCGAACTACACCTTAGAAGCAACGCTGGCGCCTCTACGTGCCCGTTACGGTCAGCACATTTGGTACGACTACACTCCCGATCTACACCGGGTGGTGGAAGGATTTCTCGAAGAGCCTTTCCTAACCGAAGGAGGCATTTGGCGCATGCGTAGAGCCTTAACGGCCATTCGAGCCTGCACCACGAATTTAAGTTTCTCTTTTGAATTCGCCACGGAATGGATGAATGCAACGGGAGAAAGAATTCCGGTGGTCATTCGCACCCACTCTTGGGTATACCCATAGGAGCATATGGAACAAATGGCAGTTTTAATCGAAAACGATGAATTGGTAATCCGGTCTTGGCAACTCAAGGCCCGGGAAGCTGGCGTGAACTTACAGGTATTTCGCGACGGGAAATCCCTTTTGCAAGCCCTTCCCCGCCTGCCCAAAGATGCGCCCTTCTACTTTGATTCTCATTTGAGCAACCAAGAAAAGGGCGAGGAATTGGCGCAAAAGATTTATGAGATGGGATACAAATCCATTTGCCTGGTGACGGGATATCCCCCCGATCGCTTTTCTCACTGCCATTGGATCCAGTCGGTTCTACCCAAAGACCCACCCTGGAAAACCAAGTAATTTTCACTATTTGCGAGAGAAAAAAGAAAGTCCAAGATGAGCGCAAAAAAACAAAAAAGCTTTATAATTCACCGCAACAATGTTAAACCTTGCCATCGATTTGGGCCAAAAGCCTAAGAAAGGAACCCATGAAACTCCTCAACGTACTTTTCACTGCCTTAATCACCTATTCATCAGGTCAATTCCTCATGAATCCAGTGAAACCCATGGCCCCGAAACCTCAGGAAATCCCAGGATTCAGTGGACCTGAGGCCCCAGAAGTCCCTCAGGGTTTGGATAAATTCCGAAAACACGGTTTAGTAAATGATAAACGTAAGGCTAGCTCTGACGACACTTTAGGCTGGCCCTGCCGTCGCAACCTTCAAAAGTGAAGTTTAGATTGCGATCCATTTTCTTGGGCCTAGGCGCTGTGTTAGCCCTTGGCCTTTTCTTTTTCGCGAGGAATTTCGTGACTCAGCCTGTACCAAGCGTTTTGAAAATTTCATTTTCTAGCTTTCAAGCCGTAAAAGATTCCAAATTGGATCCCGCCCGTGTTGACACCATCACGCAGGCAAATTTCATTCGAAACCTGTATAGCCGTTTGGTGGAATATAATCCGGATGGGAGCTTAGTGCCCTCTGCGGCAAGCTCTTTCACTTGGAAAGGAACGTCGGTATATTTTCAATTTCGTCCAGAATTTCGCACGGTGGATGGTCACCCCATTACTGCCGAAGACGCGGCGTTCTCCCTAAAACGACTTCTCATCAAAGGAAAAAATACCCACGGCGATTTGAAAAACTTTCTTTGTCCAGGCTCTGATCTATCCACCATCAATGATCCTTGCGAAGGCATTCGCGTGGAAGGAGATCAATTGGTGCTTACCGTGGCGGATGACAGCAAGAAAACTTTTCTTGTGCCGCTCTTGGCAAGCACGGATTTTTCCGTAGTGCCAAGAATTGCCTTTGATCGTAATAACCCTGATCTCCCTCTCGTCGATTACCGCAATACTTCAGGCGCGTACTATCTTTCTGTGGATTCTCCCACCGGCGCCCACGAATTAAAAGCTAACCCCCTTCATCACCGCCACAACTCCCGCACTCCGAAAGTAGTGCAGATGGTTCCTTCTTACGGAGAAAAGGCCGAAGAGCTCTTTCGCGCAGGGCAAATTGATTTGATTACCACCGTGAGTTTCGTCCACAAGGATAAACTAGAAAAGCTCGCTAAGGACTTCCCTGAAATCGCCACTCACCAAACCCAAAACATTGCCCTGCGGGCCGTTACCTACACGAAACGTGGATTAAAAGAATTATCTGCCGATCAACGTTTGTATATTGGCCGAGAAGTACGCGCACGCTTTCGAAAAGCACTTTCTATGGAATATTTAGAAAGCACCCAAGAGTTTTTTCCTGTGTTTGGTGAGGGTAGCTTGGATGAATCGCAGAAAAAAGAATTGGCGAATAAGTTTGATTCTCTAAAAAAACCTTCCTTTACCACCAAAGTCGAAATGGCTGTGCCTCCCGGGGAGAAAGCAACGTTTCAAGCTGGTTTTGACATCCCGGAATTAAGTTTCATAGAAACAGCTCAGGCACCCTGGACGCTTCCCGAAGACAAACAGCCCCATTTCTTCGTTAGCTTTGCGGACTCTGCCTTTTTTGAAGACATTTCTCTCATCAGCTACAACATTGATTTGGGAACCTTTGGTCTCGATCGCAAGACCGGCGCCGAATGGCTGAGCGATTATATGGCCACGGAAAAGAAGGAAGATCGCTTAGTAAAACTACGAAAGCTTCACTTGAGTTTTCTTTTGAGCGGAAATTTGGTTCCCATTGGTACTGGTCCTTACACCGCAGCGGCCAAGCCTCCTTGGAAAATAGGTTTTTCTAAATTCTACGCCGGATCTCCTCTATGGCTTATTCAGGCCAACTAACAGATTGGCTTCTACGTCACTCCAATGCTCTTGAGCTAGAGGTGAATCACTTCACCTGGACAAAAGATTGGCTCCCTCGCTACACCGATGTGAGCATTTCACTTCGCTGGAAAGGTCACACTCTTGTGGGTCGATCGCTGGCCTTAAGCGAAGAAGAAAGTCTAGTAAAAGCTGGAGCTGAAGCTTTGGAAAGGCTCGCTCAAGCGCAAAACGATATTCCCACTAGTAATGGAATGGCCGCGCACTTTTCTCGGGACGCAGCTCATGATTGTGGTTTACGTGAGCTAGTAGAAAGAGACCGATTTCTTTGTCATTTCTTAACGGGTACACCCTTTTTCTTTTTTGAGGAGAAACTTCTCGATGAGGATTTCCTTGCAGTAAAGGAAAGACTAGCAGAACTAGGAGTGCGCCTAGAAGTGCGCGAGATGCGAAGGCTTAATGAATTTTTTTCTGTGGCTTGCGCGGTCTTTGGAGAAAACTACACCTGTCCTTTCGGCATGGTGGCAGGATTCGGCTGTGATAAAGATCTTAAAAGCGCTGCCCGCGGTGCCGTGTTGGAGTGCTTACGTCATGTGATTCCTGTAATAGAAGAAGAAGAAGCGCCCCTAACTCACGCTGAGTTTTCTACGCACCCCTACCCGGGCCCAAAGGAACACTATCGTCTAGCTTTAAACGTTGATGTGGCTAGGGAGAATGGAATGTTGTTTGTGCCGGAAGCATCTTCTTTGGCGCTAAAATCGGAAACTTTTTCTCTTCGTACTGAAGGGAAGGAATTGCCGCTGGAACTCCCAGGACATTTACCTGGTTTTCTGGTGGTGCAAGTTTCTAGTAAAGACCTTCAGCCCTTTTACTTTGGCGTGCCAAAAGAGGAAGATATAAACATGGAGGCATTGCGGAGATTTTCCAAAAATCCCGTAAAACTGCAGCCTCACTTTTTGAGTTAAACAGTTTGGTCGAAGAAATTTGAGCTAGCGATGGAAACGAACACCCAACCCAACTGGCAAAATTTAAAACGAAACGTCACGCTGAAAATTCTTGGTGTGTATTTTCTTGCCCTTGGCGTTCTGGTTGCCATTGCTCTATTGGTGGTAGATCAAAACTCTCGATCGCTGGCCAATGTTTTGACTTTGGCGGTGAGGGAATCTTTGGTGGTTCGCGACTATCGCCCCGCCATGGTGAGCCTCAATAAATCATTGGAAGGTCACTTAGAGGGTGTGGAATTTCGACCCGAAGGAGAAGGAGCTGGATTTTTTCTTCCTGGCCCTAAAGAAGTGGCTGCCCTTTCTCGCTGGGATTACGGACGCGTAACCGTGCCCGTGCCCCTGAATGATCAAGGCACCCATGCGGGAGAGTTGGATTTTTATTTTGACCGTCTTCGCGGCCTGCCGGTGGCCTTAGCGGCCTGGGCGATCATTGGAATTCTTTCCCTTCCCCTCGTCTTGCAATCGTTTCGCTCCGCTCGAAGGCGTTACCTTTCCATTCTGCGCTTTCAGGAAGCCGAAGCGAAATCTCAATTGGCGGAACAAGTTTCCCACGACATTCGTTCTCCCTTAAGTGCATTGAATACCGCACTTAGTGGACCCTTAGACCAAGAGCGAATGGAACTGGTGGCCATCGCCACGGAGAGAATTAATTCCATTGCCGGTGATCTTTTGGAAAGAGCCAGGGAAAATGTGTTAGCCCCGGCGCAAGAAACCATTCGTCAGGTGGTGGCGGAAAAAAATTTGGGACGCAAGCCCGTGGTGCATTGCGATTTGGAAGGTGCCCCTATTCTTCTTTCGAAAGACGCATTGGCAAGAGTGGTTTCGAATCTAGTGAATAATTCGCTTTCGGCCATTGGCGAAAATGGAAGAGTGGATGTGGCACTTCGAAGCGACGGAAAGCGCATTCTTCTAATGGTGAAAGATAACGGCAAAGGGATGAGCGGCGATCAGTTAGAAATGGTGGGCAAGCGTGGAGTTTCCACCGGAGAGCGCGGCCATGGACTTGGATTAGCCCATGCACGAGACTGGGCCGAAAAAAATGGTGGAAATTTAAAGATTGAAAGCCGTTTGGGCGAAGGCACTAAGATAATTGTGGAACTACCGCGCGGTTAAATTCCCGTGGAACAACGAATGGTAATCCCTTCGTTTTTTGCCTTGTTCACGTATTTGGCATGCGAATACGCAAGACCTTCGGAAGAAATCAAAACATCTTGAGAGATTGGAACTTCCAGATTGATGTAGTTAATGGGGCTTTTGTTCGGCAATCGTTTTTGCAAAACCTTGAGGGAGAATTTTTGCTCTTCAAGGGCGGCTTCTAATTTCCCCTCATACAATTCGTAATCAGCGTTTTCAGACTTTTTCTTTAATTCCACATTTAGAGCTTGGCCTGGCTCTCCCCACCACACACAGCCTTTTCCCTCGTTGCAAATCATCTTTAACTTGAAACAACCAATTCTTACACTCTCGGCATGGGCGGCTTGTAGTTGGAAAATCGAAAAAAAGAAAAATAGAAAGATTGTTTTCATCTGTAAACTAAATCGCGAGTTCCCGGCGCAGTCAAGGGAAGGATGTGAGATGGAGGAGAAATTTTTAACCCAACTTAGAAAAAGATCACTTGAATTCAGCAAAAATTCCCAAGATCTTGTTTTTCGATTCTATCGTTAGTGGCCCATAAATCGGATCTTCACCTAAAGTGTGCCCCGTCTGCGAAAAAAGTTCGATTCTAGCATTTAAGCCTAATTCTTTTACGGCCCAATCTACCATCTGCTTTTGTCGCTGAAAATCTACCTGTGCGTCTTTGTCGCCATTGCAATAGACAATGGGGCCATCATAATCCGCTAGATTTTCGATCACGCGATTATTATCCGTGAAGAACATCTTCCACCACCGATACGAAGCCTGCACTATGCCTCCACTCTCGTATGGGTCGTGGTCGTGCTTAGCTAAAGAATTGGATTTCAAAACCTCATATTGGCTATTTCTCCACTGCAAGAGCTCAGCTTGCCCCCAACCAACCTTGTTGGGCGAGAGAAGATAGTCTAAAGGGAAGTTGTTCAAAAAACTGCGCGAGTGGCCAGCTTTGATTTCTTCATTGGACACGAAGCCATCGCGGTTCGAATCCATTTCCATCATCGCATCAATGATTCTGCCAACCGCCTGCCACTGGATCACGCTTGCTACGCTTTCTGCAAGCCCACCCATAAAAACTACGGCTTTAGGCTGAATGAGGCGATCTTTCAATAAGTACGAAAGATTCAAGGACCCCTCTGAATGTCCAAATACAATGATTTTCGAAGGTTCCACACGAGGATGATTTGATCCATATCGATAAACCGCGTGAATGTCTTCACGAATATTCTCAGGAGTGACATGCCTACGAACCTCATTATCCAGACAAGAGCGGATTAAATGTTCTCGGCGTTCTTGCGAAGTTTTGCACTCTACGCATTCAGGTGCGTTTTTTGGTCCACAACGAACACCGCGGTAGTCGTAGCGGAGAACTGCGAAGCCTAATCTATTCAATTCAGCCGCTAGGGATTTGAAAATTAAATCTTCATCAGTGTCAGAGATTCCAAATTCGACGTTGCGATCAAAAAGGCCGGTTCCTGGAACCATTACAACGAGCGGAAATTTTTCGTTGTGTGCAGCTGGAAAGTCAATCTGTCCCGCGAGTGAAGAAAGTTTGTCGAAAGTGGGAATGATGAAATGCTCAGAGGCAGATTCTTCCCCGTGCACTTGGGTGCTGGTGAAACAATATAGGGCAGCAAATACTATGTTTTTGAGGAATCGCATTATGGCGCGAAGATACAAATTTTATTGCATTGAGTCAATACTAGATCGATGAATTTCTTGCAGAAATTCTCGTCAAATTTAGCTCTCCACGGATGGTGGCGGGAATTCAGCTCGGTGTTCCTCACCTCGCCCCTCGCGGGCGCTTCGCTCTTACGAGCTTCGCGTGCAAAAATATCGTCCTGATATTTTTGTGAACCCCCTTCGCCAGCAAAGCTGGCGGTGGGTCTCCATTCTCCATCTACCCCAGTCCAAATTTTTCCAATTTGGACTTCTGGCTAGGCGACGAAGTGAGCGCAGCCGTGAAGCGGCCGTAAGTGGCCGCTGGAACGGGGAGCGAACGAGGCTACAACGCCAGAAGCCAAATTCGAAAATTTGGTGGAGGTGGTGGGAATCGGCCAAGCGCTCGCCAACGCCTCCAAGCGTTGTCTCCGCTCGGCCCTGGGAAAACTCCTTTCACTCGCTTCACGCTCGCTCAGCGTGCCTTACGCACGCCGGAGTTTTCCCTTCGTTTCCCTCGGGCTTTCCACCAAAATTCTTCCAACGTGGTTGGAAAAATTTTGGTGGAGGTGGTGGGAATCGAACCCACGTCCGAAATCAATCCTCACCGCCGGTCTACACGTTTAGTCTGTGTTTTTTCTTACCCGGGAGGCGTCCACAAACAAACTACTCCCGAGCGAAGCCTACTAAAGTTTCGAAACTAGCCGGCATGCCAGCAACTAGAATCTATCCCATGAACATAACGGCCACTCCAAGATGCATGGGCAAACCCTGGGTAACCGTGCTGCTTAACTAATTAAGCTGCAAGAGCGTATTCGTTTCCGAATAACAATTGCCACCTGTTTAACGAGGCCTGATGGCACCTCGACGTGCACGAACGGGCATCATGACCCCGTCGAAACCAGGTCACCCCCGAAGTCTTAACAATAGCCTATTTCTACTAAAATGAGGTAAAAAAATCCTATGACAGAATTCACAGAAAAACTTTTGCTAGAAGCCGGTGGAAAATCTTCTCAAAGCGTTGCCACGCTGGCGCTTTATTCCGATGCAGAAAAAAACAAACGCGCCCGGAAGGCGTTTTTTCTTTTCTTGGCGTTAGGATTTTTCTCGGTGTTTTTGCCCTTGGCTCATTTTTTCTTGGTGCCCGGCTTTCTGTTGGCAAGCCCTTGGGCTTACCGTTGGGCCAAAAAACAAAAAGGACTTTTGCAAAAACTTGAGGGCAGCTGCCCCTTCTGCACCAAGTCCGTTCAACATTCCGGCGGCGGCCTAGAGTGGCCCCTTCGATTTGTGTGCTCGCATTGCCACGAGCCGATCCGGGCCTCATTGCTAGAAAACAACAAGGCCTAATCAATCGCTACAGAGTAAAGGTAAAACCCTCAATCAAAGCACCGGGAGCTTTCGATCCGCCCACGGCTCTTTGTTCGTAAGTGGAAGTGTTTAGGTCTACCTCTGCTTTTTCCGTCAACGCCAACAGATCTTTTCCAAACACATCATACAAACTCACATCGAAGCGAAGGTCTTGAATGGGTCCTTGAATTTTTCCGTTCTCCACCCAAAAACAAGCATAACGGGTCATGCCCGTCACTCGAGCCGATTCCGGATCGCTCCAATTCAAGTAATGCAAATTCGACAAATACAAACCGGTGCCGAGTTGCTGCAAAATCTCTGCTTCTTTTAAACTTCCCGGCAAAATTTCCGCCGAGCGAAGTCCCTCGCCCCCATCGGCTCCGTTGGCTTCCAATTGAAACTCTTTGGCCGATCGAGAACTGGTCATCAGGTTTCTCAGCTGTCCTTCTTTCACCACATCCAAAGTCTCTGGAGCAATTTCCCCTAGAGAATTGAATTTCGGGCAAAGTCCCAGAGCAAAATTTTCTCGCAGCGTGAATTTGGGAGACAAAGAAACTTCCTTCTCCACAAACTTTCGAAAGGGACTCGTTCCCATTTTCCACGACCGCGCCGAAACGGCTCCCCAGCTCATAATTCCCAAAAGCTCCGTCACGGCTCCAGGCGCCAAATAGGTGCGATACTTTCCTGGTTTTACAGAAACTTTTGGTTTTTCAAGCAGAGCCAATTGTTCTTTGGTGCGAGTGAAATTTTTCTTCCAATCGTCCAGCGCCCACTGCGTTCCGCCGTAGAGTGATTTGGCCGCCTTGGGTCCGTTATAGAGAGAATAATCTAAAACAAAGGTCTCCGTGGCAAACCAATGGCTCTGGCCCATGGAATTTTTGTTGGCAATCACAATGGCGCCGCCGGAATAGATGCCCGCTAAATCGGATCCTTCAGCCACTTTCACCACGGCTTCAATGACTTCTTGGCTCGAAGGAATTTTCCCCGGCATTTCGGAATCGCTGCTGCCATGATTCTTCATGGGAACCTGGTTAGGATCTTCCGGAAGAACATCCACCTCAGATCGCAATTTCTGCAAATATTCTTTCACTGGGGTGGAATCACCTAAATAAAAACTTAGGCCCACGGTGCGAGAATTCTTCTGCATCTGCAGAGAAATGGCCACTTGTTCTACGTCGGTGTTCTGACGAACTTTATTTTGGTTGAAACGAAGAAAGGTAGATTTTTCTGCCTGCAAATTGATGCGAAGATCTTCGCCCTCTTGTTTCTGGGAAAAAATTTCTTGGCATAGAGAATCGAACTTTTGCTTTAGGGGTTGAGTAAAGGTTTTCATTTTCCACCTCCAAACACTTCGATCTTCTCAAAGAGACAAGGAGGAGCCGCATGGCCCACTCGAATCACTTGGTTGGGCTCGCCTTTTCCGCAATAGGGAGTGCCGTGCACTTCCATATGCTTGGGAGATCCAACCGCTTTTAGGCGATTCCAGAAATCCACCGTAATGCCTCGGTAATTGGGGTTCTTCACCACTTTGGTGAGTTTTCCGTCTTCAATCAATCGGGCAAACTCACAACCAAACTGAAACTTATTGCGATAATCGTCAATGGACCACGAACGATTGGTTTCCATATAAATGCCGCGCTTGGTTTGAGAAATCATTTCTTCCAAAGAAGAAGTGCCAGGTTCTAGATTGATATTGGCCATTCGATCAATGGGCGGACGGTTCCAAGAAGAGGATCTAGAATTGGCCACGCCCTTGAGTCCCGATCGCTTTTGCGATTCTAAAGATCCTAAACCTCTTAAGAGTTTTCCTTCTTGAATCAAAAATTCTTTTTTGGCCGCATTGCCCACATCATCAAAACTATAGCTGGCAAATTCGTTTTTCACCGTGGGGTCGAAACTCACGTTCATGAGTTTTGATCCGTACTGCAACTTTCCAAAATCTTCCGGCTTCACAAAGCTCCAGCCAGCATAGTTGCGTTCATCACCCAAAATTCGATCGAGCTCCAACGGATGGCCAATGCTTTCGTGAATCTGCAGCATCATTTGATCGGGAGAAAGCAAAAGATCCATGGACTCGGAGGGACAATTTTCTGCGGCCAATAGTTCTAGCGCCTCTTTGGCCACTCGCTGGCCTTCTTTCTGGAAACGCTCTCTAGAGAACACCTCTCCGCCCCACTGTCCCGTGGGACCCCACGAGCGTGATTGAGAATCGCTGCCCTGAACGGCCGTGGCGCCTAAGTGCAGAGAAGTCATTTCAAAGTTCTGGCGGGTTTCTGCTCCGGAGGTGGAGAAAAAATCGATCTCCGTTTGAATCATCATGGCATGGGCGATGCGAGTGACGATGGCATCAGAGGCTTTCATGGCTCGTGAGCCTTCCATCAAACAATCAGTAATTTCTGCAAGGCTCAACTGATCCAAGGATTTTTGGTGAGCACTTTTGTATTCGCCCTTGGCGGCTGGCCGTTCCGACAAAGAGAAAGGGAAAACTTTGTATTTGCTGGCCACTTCCGTGGTGGCAATGGCTTGCTTCAGGGCCCGTTCAAGGCCAGCGGAGGAAAGATCGGCCGTGGCCCCATATCCAAAGTGCCCATTCACATAGACTTCCAACATGGCCCCACGATCGAAAGAAGTGTGGTTAGAAGTGGGCAGTTCGTTTCGCACGCTGCGAACGGTGGTGGTTTCGGAAACCAAACGGATTCCGGCCCATTCCACAGACCTAGGAAGGGTTGAAAAAAACTGAGAGATATTTGGTGTTTTCATATGGGTAGAGAGGCTACTAAAAAAATGCTCCCTCTTCAGCATTTATCCTTTACTCGCGGCACCTTCCCCAATATAGTGCAGTGCATTATTAGGAGATCCCCCCATGAAATTTGTATTCGCCCTTTTCTTAAGCCTACCCCTAATCGCTCAGGCCAACTCTGACGAGCGTTATCCCAACCGTGAAATCGTGTTCCGAGGCATGCAAGAAATCTATGTGGCCATGGCCAAGGGAACTCCTCCAGCTTTGGTAAATGAGACTCAATACTACCAAGGAAGCTGCATCACCCCTTATTCCGCTGTGAGAGAGCCTCAGAACTATTCTGCTGTGGTAGCCTTATCTGCCGATGCAGACGGAAAATATTCCATCGCTTATGGAACTATCTCGGGTGGAAAAACCCCTTCTTACACCGCTCAAGACAAAGAAAAATTAGCCATTTTGTATTCCACCAAACCTAGAGCCTATCAAGTGGCCACTACGGAACATGGTGGACAATTGGTGGAATTCACCATTGCCGAAGCCACCCCCAATTTCCCCAAAATCATGGCCTACTTGTCTGTGGAAAATGACAACCCTAAGCGTATGCATTTCGTGGCAGCCTTGATGGGATTCTATTGCAAGTTAGACCGAGTGGAATAAACGCCTTCGGGCGAAAGCCCGATGGCTAAATCCAGTGGGGCGAAAGCCCGATGGCTAAATCCAGTGGGGCGAAAGACCTACGAGCGAAAGACCTTCAGGCGAAAAACAAATTTTATTGGCCTAAAAGTTCACTTCTAAGGTGGTGGAATTCTTTCTTGAAGGCAGCCACATTTTCCGCACTACCTTCCACGCGAAACTCCGCCGATTCCCAATGTCGGTCGGCATCGCTTTGGATATCGATTTCCACGTTGGTGACCTCGGCCAGCTCCATCAAGGTATCAAACAGCTCCCCCGGTTGGTGGCCTTCAATGCGCAGGCTCGATTCATAAATGCTGATCTTTGGCGCTGGCGCAGAAACGGCCACTTGGCTGGCCAAAATTAGGGCAAATATAGATAAGACGAGGAGTCTCATAAAAACCTTTCATTTCCCCGTTTCCCGAGGCCAATCTATCAAATTATACCATTTTTATCAACTATTGACTGAGGCGGAAAACACGCATAAATACTTGAAATAAATAGACTATCTTAGCCCCAGCGGTGGATCGTCCCCAGCCTCCAATTACCCCCCGCGCGCTCAACCCTCGAAAATAGCCCCTCCCGGCTAGGGGTCCTGCCCAGGTCTTTCACAGCTGTCGAATTCTCTCCCCATGTATCCTATTGGAAACAGGCCACTAAACCCTCGAAACCAGGGCAGTGTTCCTTGGCATTTCGGTTGCACCCTCTTTCCGTAAGAAGGTTGGGATATGAAAGAATTTCGATTCAACAAAGGAAAGGCCATCGTACTCTTTACGAGTTCGATTCTTCTAGGTCTTCAGCCCGCGCAAGTGGAGCTGAATGTGTTGTCGATCTCTGCCCCTTCGCTCCTTTTGACCGATTACACTTTGAAGCAGGCGGCGAAACAGTTCCCGCTCACAAAGGAAGAAAAAGATTTTGTAAAAGTTGCCAAACAATTTCCCCAGACCCAGAACGAACAAAGACCCTAGACCCTAAAGTACCCCCTAATCCCTAGAATCCCCCGAGGCCTGCTTTCTTCCCCCTCCCCCCGGAAAGCAGGCCTCAAACTTTTTCCTCCCCAAAGAGATTTTCAGCCTCTATCCTTTTCTTCTATGGAAAAAAATTCTTCGACCCTCCAAAAATGGCTTCGTCCTGCAGGCGCAACCTTTCTCACTCTCTTTGGCTTATCCATGATCGTGCTGAGCTTCCTCGTGCGAGAGGGAAAAGAATTTAGCGAAGAAGAAAAAACTTCCCTAAAAGCCAAGGCACTCTTTTCTTCCGCCTTCGTGGAAAACTGGTTTTATGACTTAAGAACCTCTCGCTTTTACCAACACAATGAAACCTCTCCCAATTTAGTGATCCTCGATATTGGAGACGAATCCCTAACCAAAATTGGTCGTTGGCCTTGGACTCGCACGAAACACGCAGAACTTTTGCGAAGATTACAAATCTACGGAGCCAAAGTGGTGATGTTCGATATCACTTTTCCCGAGCCTGAATCCCCCGAAGCCGATGGCGCCCTAGCGAAAGCCATCACGGCATTCTCGTCCGAAAACAATCGGGCCTTTTGGATGGGATATGGAGTGACTTCCGATCCGTCCGATGCGGTGGCTGTGCCAGATGCAGCCCAACTCTCCGCCGTGAGCGGCAAAGCCCGAAAAGACAAAATGCGCGGAGCTGGCTATATCGATCGCAATAATTTCGTGGCACCGGATCTGCAATTATTCGAAGCAAAATTTGGTTTCATTAATGCCAGCCCCGATCTAGACGGAGTGTATCGTCACCAACAACTCATCAACGAAATCGACCAAACTTTTTTCCCAAGCCTAGGTTTTGGTGGTTGGATGGATTTTTACACCACCCAGGAGAAAAAAGTTTTTGTGGAACCCAGTCCCTCTGGCGAAGACTTCTGGTTAAAAATTCGTGACGGAGAAAAAGAGCGAGTCGTGATTTTAAGCCCCCGTGGCGAATTAAAAGTACGATTCTTTGGTGGCCCCAAAAATTTCGTAAATGTTCCTGTGGAAGACGTTCTCTTAGATGAATCTCCGGAGACCAATGAAAAACTAAAATCCATTTTTGCCGGAAAAGCAGTTCTCATGGGGTCTTCCGCCTTCGGCGCGCACGACTTGCGACACACTCCCCTAGATCCCTTGACTCCGGGGATGTATATGCACGCCAACCTCTTTCACGCCATGGACCAAAACTTCTTTTACCAAGAAGAAGACACCAACTTATTGGTTTCGCTTGCCCTTTACCTCATTGGTGTATTTTTTGTTTTAGTCCTTTTTTGGAAACAAAATCCCCTGGTGGAAAACGCCGGCACCCTTCTCTTGGCCAGCGGATATTTTGCGGCGGACTATTATTATTTTTCTCCCAATGGATACTTCATCCGACTGTTTTTTTGTCTCTTCGGTATTTTAGGCATCCATGCGTATTTCACTGTCTTAAACGTTTTTAAAGACGCTCAAGAAAAGAAAAAGATTCGCGACACTTTTACTCGTTACGTGGCTCCGGAAATCGTAAAAGAAATGCTCTCAAACCCAGAGAAATTAAAAGTAGGCGGTGAGAAAAAAGAAATCACCATGCTATTCTCAGACGTTCGAGATTTCACCACCATGTCAGAACGACTCACTCCTCAAGAGCTAGCCACCCTTCTTAATATCTATATGGGAAAAATGACGGACATTCTTTTCGAAACCGGAGGCACGCTGGATAAATACATTGGTGACGCTCTCGTGGGATTCTGGGGTGCTCCCCTAGATTTGCCCGATCATGCTTACCAAGCCGTACGAGGCGCCAAACAAATGCTCGAAGCTCTTCCAGAGATCAATCGAGAATTTGAAAAACGAAAGTTCCCCAAAATTAACGTGGGAATCGGCTTGAACACCGGAGACGTGAGTGTGGGGAATATGGGATCGGACCGCATTTTCCAATACACCGCTTTGGGCGATAATATGAACTTGGCTTCGCGCCTAGAGAGTTTGACCAAATATTACGGCGTGAATTTGATGATCAGCGAATTTACCTTGGCGAAATTGGGTGATCGCGCCCGTGAGTTTAAAATTCGGCCGCTCGACCTGGTAAAAGTAAAAGGAAAAACCAAGGCCGTAAAAATTTATGAAATCATTCCTAACTGGAGCCCTTGGTTCAAAGAGGACGCGCTGCTAGAAAAATACACGGAAGCCTATGAGAAAAAATACCTGGGCCGAAAGTTTTCCGAAGCCCTGGCCCTGTTCGATGAGGTTCTGCAACTGCTACCCGACGACAAAAACACGCAAAAATTGCGAGAGCTCGCCGAAGAACTGCTAAAAAATCCACCTCCCGCAGAGTGGGATGGCGTAACCATTATGCAGTCGAAATAGAAAGCTACGCGGAAACAAAAGCAGGAACCAAGCCTGTAGTGATTTTCAGCTAGTTTATGAAAGATTCCCAGGCCCTTTTTCGCTCTATTTTTTCGTCGCGAAAACGAATTCTTCTCTCCAAATTAACGGGCTTTTTCCTTGTGAGAAATCCTGCCGCATGATGAAATTTTGGGAGAGGGAAAATCTATGAAACCACTAGTGATTTCCGTACTTCTTGGGCTGTCATTTGCGGCGTTTTTACCAGGCGCAAACCTGGCCTTTGCTGCCCCAGAAGGTGCCACTGTTATCTTGGTTCGCGGAACGGCAAAAACTCAAGACGGAAAAACCCTCGCGCTAAAAGATGTTGTGCGACCGGGTAGTGTGGTGAAAACAGAACCCAAAAGCTTCGTAAAACTTTTGTTCGCAGACCAAAGTCAAATGAGTGTGGGTCCCGATACCACGCTGAAAATCGAACCCACCAAACCAGGAGATCCTAGCTTAGTGAACTTGGTAGGCGGACAAATCCGAGCGAAAGTAACTAAAGATTTATTGAAGGGGAATGAAGACAAAGAAAAAATGCTCATCAAAACGAAAACTGCCGCCATGGGAATTCGCGGGACAGATTTTAACGTGAGCTTTAATTCTCTAAACGGAGTGACTGCCCTTATTACTTTCGAAGGTAGCGTTGCCATGGTTCGATCAGAACCAAATATTCCCCCTTTGGCAGCCTTGCAAAGAGCAGGTGATTCCATTCAACTAGTGGGCGCTGGCCAGTTTTCTGGTGCCCAGCCCGATCGAGAGCAAGCCTCGGTTCCGGTAAAAATTTCTCCTGCCCAGTTGGAATCATTAAAAGCCAATGAAAACTTTGCTGGATTGGGAGAAGCGGCACGCGAAAAACCCAATGCCCTTGCCTCTCCTTTGCCTCCAGGTGTTGATCCAAAAAACTTTTCTTCCGGAGCAGAAAAAACCATCCAATCTGCCATGGGATCTCTAGCGGGCACAACTGATACAGGCTCGGCGAATACCAATGCCGGTGGTCCTCCTCCTGAGGGATTTTTTAATGCAAAAACCGGTGAATACGCTCCCCGTGCTGGAGGTTTCATTGATTTAGCCACGGGCCTATATTTGCCGCCTCCTCCAGGCTCTAGCTTCGATCCAAATACAGGTGTTTTTGTGCCACCAAAAGCTGCTGGAGAATTTAACCCTGCCACAGGAATGTATGTTCCCCCTAAAGGCGTGGAGCTTGATCCCGTAAAGGGCTTCGTTGCAGAAACCACCGCCACGGCCGGCGCGCCTCCACCTGCCACTGCCACAGCCATCGTAGCCGCGCTCAACTATTCCACCAGCCCCACTCTAGCGGGCCAAACCGCTACCTTTACTCCGCTCTTTGCTCCCACTGGAGGAGATACGATTTTGCCCCCACCGCCTCCTCCGCCTCCAGGATCTTTACCTCCTCCGCCTCCAGGATCTTTTTTGCCTCCTCCTCCGGAAGAACCCGTGGACGATCCTACTTGCACCACTTGTTTGCAAGACAACATCCAACAGAATCCCACGAATACAAACGTTCAGTTTAACATCACGGTGGATGGAATTTAATGAAGTTGCACAGCTGGAAAATGACCGTCTTCGTTTTTTTATTGAGCTCTTCTTCGCTTAGCTCTTCGGCCCTGGCGGCCATTAGTGCCGGCGATCAAAAGATTTTGGCCGATGCTCTAGAGCTCTTCAACAAAGGCGCATATTCGCAGAGCATTGAACGAGCCAAACAAGTAAAAGGGCAAGACAAAGAAACCCAAGCTAACCTAGAGCTTTTCGTTGCCACCACCTACGCAAAAATGCAGGCCTTCGACAAGGCCATTCCGTTTTATCGTCGAGCAGAGAATTTAGGGAATACAGCCCCAAATTTGAATTACGATTTGGGTCAGGCTTATTTTGCCAATCAAAAACTCACGGAAGCTGAAGAACAATTCAAAAGGAGTATCGTTAAGAAATTTAAAGTGGCAGCCTCAGCTTATTATGTGGGCTACATTCGACAACTAAAAGAAGACAGAGCCGGCGCTAAAGATTTTTACCAAAGAATTCAGCGCTTAGGTCCAGATCCAGACAAAGTAAAACAGCCTGCCCTTTTCCAATTGGCAGAATTAGAATTTGATCACTACAACCAAGAAGAAAATAAAACTCGCCGCTTAAAGCTGATCGATAAAGAAGTGTTACCCCTTTACCGTGCGGCCAGAGATTTTGAATCAGGAACGCCAACCTATGATGCGGCCGTTGCCAAGATCACAGAATTAGAGCGAGAACTAGAAGTGATTACCTTGCGAATGGTGAACGGCAATCCCATTCCCAAAAAGGCCTATAGCCTAAAATTGAACCAAGATTTCACCTACGACACCAACGTAATTACCGAGGCCGATGGCGCCTTGGTGCAAGTGAGCGAAAAAGATTCTCTCATTTCTAAAACATCTGTGTTCGGTAAATACCAGTTCAACTGGAGACAGCGCTTTAGTTTTGTGCCTGAACTCAATGCTTCCATCACCATGCATTCTAGAAGATCCACACCACGGGTATATCAGAACGATAACATCAGCATAAATCCTGCTTTACGTTCTAAATGGGAACATTTTAGCCGAGGTAAGGCTGCCACTGCTCTCTTCGATATTGAATACGCCTATATGTTGAGAGACTACCAACAAACTCATAAGTGGCCCTACTATTCTAGGTCCATTAACTTTGTTGTGGGAGAAAGGGTCACCTGGTTTGCTACTGGATCTACCACAGCAAAAGTAGCTGTGAAGTTTTCTGAAAACTACAATCCAGATCGTAACTCCATTACACCTCAGATTTCTTTGCAGCAGAACGTAAAGATCTATGGGAAATATGATCTACAAAATACCTTCACCGCAGACTACCTTCGCGCTCGAAATGATTTTAACGACGAAAAGAACTATAAGCTGCGACATAACGTAACCATTCCAAATGCTTTTGAAAAAGTAAGCATGACCCCCTCTTTTTCCGTGACTATGAAAGACACCATGAAACAAAAGGGCACCCGCGGAAACGAATGGTTAGTGAACCCATCGGTATCGTTAAGTCGCGATCTATTGCCAAAACTAGACGCCAGTTTCGAATACTCGTTTTCGAAAAACTTCTCTAAAGACGAAGTGAGTTACCAGTATACGAAACACGAAATCAAACTCGGTGCCGGGTATAGTTTTTAGATCCTAAGTGGTTCATTCCACAGAGTGGTCCACACGGCAGGATTTTTCTTTAAACCTTTTTGAGCTGTATCCGATGAGAGTCATCATGAGACTCCTCATCCGCCACGGCGCAATCATACTCGTAGGTTTTTTTGTAGTACGGCTTCTTCTTCAGGCCTCTCATCAAGAGCGCTCCGTAGAACTACCCAAAGCAATTCTTTTAGATCGACTCACCGCGGGCGAGCCGATTCCCGCCGTATTCGAAAAAGAAAAAATGCTAAAGGCGATACTGACAGAATCAGAACGGCTTATAGACCGCAAGCCAGGCGCCAAAAGTCGCTAAAAACATGGTGGCCCAATAAGCCTTCATTCCATGCTCTGGGAATCGTTTTGCCACGATATGACCCAATCCAGTGATCACTAACCAAAGTACCAATTTGGCGTGAATCCAGGGCTGTTGAAACCCTTGGCCGGGATACAATCTGGCCATCAATCCCATACCGCCGAACAAAATAAAAAAACTGGCCACACCCGTCAAAATCTTCCAGAAGCGCGTGGGTTTGCCAAGAAGCATAACCGCTGCGCCGGAAAGAAAGAGAAAAATAGATACGAGGTGGATGATTTTGTATACTTGGTAAGACATGAGATGGAACCTCTCTATTGATCTGTCAAATGTTGAAGAATGTTTAGCACCCTCAAAGGAGATGCACAAGTGAAGGAACTTTCTGCCACAGATTGGGAAGCCCGTTACCAAGAAAAAAACACTCCTTGGGATCTACAGGGCGCTACTCCAGAATTCGTGCGCCTCGCCAAAGAGGGCTGGTTTCCGAAACGGGGCAAGGCTCTAGTGCCTGGCGGTGGCAGAGGATATGACGCCATTCATTTGTCTCAACAAGGTCTCGAAGTGGATCTTGTGGATTTTGCGCCTTCTGCTCTACAAGCTGCGCTGGAGTTAGCCTCGCAAGAAAAAACCACTGTCTATGCCTATCGAGAAAACTTTTTCGAGCTTCCGAAACGCGGCTATCACCAAGAAGCCTACGATTTGATTTTAGAGTACACTTTTTTTTGTGCCATCGACCCTAGCCTTCGAAAAGATTACGTCACCGCCGTTCATCGATTGCTAAAGCCCAACGGACTTTTTTTGGGGTTATTTTTTCCACTCACCACAGATAAAGAGGGTCCGCCCTTTGTGGTATCTAAGGACGAAGTGGAAAAACTATTTTCCCCCTACTTCCAACTAGAATTCATGGAACCTCAAGAAAGCATTAAACCAAGAGCTGGCCGAGAGTTTTTGGGGATCTTTCGAAAGCGCTAACAAATTCTCGGAAAAAAATTCTCGAGAAGAATTTTCGGGGATATTTCCTACAGTTTGATGGCTACGACGGAGTGGCCGATGCCATATTTCTCTTTCAACAACGAACCCAGTTGCAATCGAATTTGATCCGCCTCTTGAAGACTCATGTCTTGAACTTTTACCTCTAGAGTAGCGGCATACATTTGACTGGTGAGTTCCCACACATGCAGATCGTCCACGGAGCGAATTCTTTTGTCGAAGGTTTCCAATGCCTTTTGCACCTCAGGTAGAGAAATATGAGAGGGCACTCCTTCTAATAGAACGTGAGTGGAATCGTAAATCAGGCGAACAGACCAACGAAAAATCACAATGGAGAGAAGAATCGCTAAAAGAGGATCGATCCAATACCATTCCGTAAACTGAGCGATTCCTGCGCCAACGATTACGGCAACGCTACTGAGAGCATCGCTCATCACATGCAAAAAGGCCGATCGAAGGTTTCGATCTTGCCCGTGAGCATGGCTATGCCCGTGGTGGTGACCATGATTGTGCCCGTGGTGATGGTGATGGCCATGAGAATGGTCGTGATCGTGGTGAGCATGGTCGTGATCGTGGTGAGCATGGCCGTGCTCATGTTTGTGGTCATGCTTCCCGTCACAAGCGCCCCTTACGCTTCCTTGGTTCCGCATGGCTCTGGCTAAAACGGCCGCAGACAGTAAGTTCAATATAAAACCAATAACGGCCACCACTAGTAATGGAAGGGCCAGAATAGGTTGTGGATCTAAAATACGTTCCACTCCCTCCCAGGCCAGCCCCACACTCACCACTAAAAGTAGCGCTCCATTTAAAAACGTGGCTAAGATTTCTAGACGAAAGAGTCCAAAGGAACGAAAAGGAGTTGAGGGTCTCGCACTTAACATAAGGGCGAGCAAGCTCACGAAAAGAGAAAATAAATCCGTAAAAAGATGGGCAGTGTCGCCAAGAAGAGCCAAACTTCCCGTATAAATCGATCCAAAAACCTGAATGCCAAAACCCACCAATCCGAACAAAATGGCCAAGCAAAGAGCATTTCGCTTTTGCGAATAGTGTTTGGTGTTCGGTAGATCGTGGGGAGACCGAGCGTTCATAACGCTGATCATATGGTTTCAAGACCGTGAAGGCAAAAACTACCATCAAGAATTCAACGTGTCGGCTTGAACTAGGATTCTAGAATTTAGAATTAGGAATTAGGGAATAGGAATTAGGGAATAGGAATTAAGGACAAGGACGCTGCGAGGCCAACGCTCTTCCTGGATTTGGGTCCCATTCCTGGGCCACAAAAAGAGCCACAAACGCCACCACGAAACTAAGAAGGGCGAAAAGATTAATGGCTTTTAAAACGAAATTCTTCACGGAATCCCTTTCGGTCACCGGAAGAAGGAAATTTAGACTTTTTTGATCAGGCTTTTTCTTTGGGAGGCAAAACAGCGTCAGGATTTTTGACACCTTCTTCTCTATGTCCTAGAGATGATTGAAGATCTTCCTCGCCAGAGAGGCCTTTTTTAAAGGCGTTCATTCCTCTACCCAAGGCAGAGCCCAATTCAGGCAAGCGGCGAGAACCGAACAGTAAAACCACCACACCAAGGATAATCAAATGACCTAAGCTCAAACCAAACATGGAGCACCTCTTAGAAAATAGGTATCAAGCCTTGGCCCCGAACGCAAGTAGTGCGTCAGAGTCCCGCTTCTGAAAGAGTATCATAGATCTTGGAATACATTTCCAAAGAAAGTGGAGTCAAGTCTTTGGAGCGGAAAGACTGGTGATTCATCTGGGCCATATGATCCATATGGTATTTCCCTATGGTTTTTCCCCAGTATTGAGAAAGTAAGGGAACAAGTCCGTCATTCCCCTCGCGGTTCAACGGATGGTTTTCGCCGTCCATCCAGTGTTTGGTGAACCACATCACATAACTCATGGTTCCATCTTCAAAGCTGGCCTCTGACACCACAGAAAAATAGCGAATGTCTGGGCGATCAAGAACCTTTGGATTAAAGCGATTTTGCATATGATCGGTGGTGATTTCGGCCAAAAACCGACGATCCGCTATATTATAGCCCACCAGACGAAACAACCAATACCAAATAGATTTTGTTTGTAACTGACGAATGGTCCAATCTGCGGCTGGACTTCCTAAGTGCGGGGAACCAATGGAGGTGATGGAAACAATGGAATCACACTTTAAAATGGAGGCACAAAAACGAGCATCCAGCCCACCCAAGGAGTGACCAATGATGTTCACCTTTTTGCCCTTCAATTCCGTATCCAAAAAGTTCTTTAATACGGCCGCTCGTTCACCGATGGATCCATTGGTGGATACTTCAGCCACATACACAGGTGTTCCTGTGGAACTTAAATATTCATCGATCTCAAAAAAGTATTCACCAAAATCAAAAGGGCCAATTTTTAATCGACTCCCCTTTTCCGTGGCTCCATGAAGCAACACAATGGCGTTTTTGAGCGGGGCCTTCCCCTCTAGTTTTGGAGCGCCCCAAGCGAGAAGAGCAATACATAACGTGAGCAAAAAGTTCATAGGTTGCGAATTCCTTCAATGGGAGCCTGTTTGGCCGCTGCCCTTGCAGGAAAAAAGGCGGCCATCACCACGATAAAAAAAGCGGTCACCACAATTCCGGCGATAAAAAGGGGCGAAATTTTTACCGGCAAAGAACGATCATAAAAAATATCTGGAAGCTCCACGATTGGGTTGGTCTTTAAAAAGATCGTTACTCCCAACCCTAGAACCAAACCTAATATAGTGCCGATATTGCCAATTACTCCCCCTTGCACCAGAAAAATTCGGCCAATCTGTTTTGGAGTGGCGCCCATGGCTTGAAGAATGGCGATCTCTTTTCTTTTTTCTGTGACGGTCATTTTTAGAGAAGTAACGATATTAAAACTAGCCACCAAAACAATCATGGTGAGAATCACAAACATGGTGATTCTTTCTAATTTCAAAGAAGCAAAAAGATGGGCATTTAGTTGGTTCCAATCCTTCACTAAAAATCTTGAGCCCAAGAGATCGCGAATCAAATTGCCGCTCACCTCGGAATGTTCGAAATCTTTCACATTAATTTCAATGCGGTTCACCTTATTGGGGATACCCAAAAATTCTTGAACCGCTTCTAAAGAAGCATAAACCGTATGAAGATCTTTTTCGGGAATGCCGCTATTAAAAATTCCATCCACTCGGAAAACCCGAACCCTCGGAACACTTTCCATGGGTCCTTCGGTTTCGGTGGGTGATATCACCTGCACTTTATCTCCGGGAAGCACCGCCAATTGGTAAGCCAGTTCTTTCCCCAACCATAAACCATCTCGGGACAATACTTTTGGACCATCCACCGCTTCAATGAGCGATTTTGCCAACACACTCATTTGGCTTTCGGAAACTCCCCTCATGCTCATGCCGGAAACTTTTCGTCCTGCCCGTAGAATAGCTTCCGTGCTAAGCACAGGATTCACCGAAAGAATATCAGAGCTCAACGAATACAGTTCGTTCACTCTTTCGGTGCCGAATTCGAAATAGGGCTCTTCCTCATCGGCCACACGAGTGGCCAAAATATGAAATTCGCCCTGAGCCAATCTGCCCTTCAGGGCGCCTTCGAATCCATCCATCACAGAAAGAATAACAATGAGGGTAGATACCCCCACCATCACTCCAAGAATGGACAAAAATGTAATTAAGGAAAGAAAGGCGTTATTTTTCTTCGATCGAAGGTAACGAAGCCCAATGAAAGAAGAAAAACCGCCCATTCTGAAAGCTCCTAGTAGAACGAACCTCTGCGGGCGAATTCTTTTAAGGCGTTGTTCGGACGTAAGCGCTCACCGGCTCCGGCCTGAGAAAATTTCTCCAATGCGTCCACCACTCGTTGTGGGCTTTCGCTATCAGCAAAACGCAAGAGTCCACCGCGGAAAGGAGGAAATCCTGTTCCCATGATCATTCCTAAATCCACTTCGCCAGGAGTTTTCACCACTCCCTCTTGTAGAGCAAGAGCGGCTTCGTTGATCATTGGATAGATCATTCTCTGCACCAATTCTCCATCGGTGAGATTGGCAGCACGATTGGATCGGTTGGGAATCAAATTCACGATGGAATCGTCTACGCCCAACTGTTTGCCATTTTCGTAGAGGTAAAATCCTTTGCCGTTCTTTTTCCCTAAACGGCCACTCTTCACCACCACATCAGACAAGGGCGAAGCTTCCGCTCTGGCCCCAAAAGCGTTGTTGAGAATTTTGGCAACTTTTGCACCCACGTCGATTCCCACTTCATCTACTAAGCGCATGGGGCCCATGGGCATTCCAAAATCCAACATCACTTTGTCGATTCGTTCAACGCTAACACCTTCACAAAGCACAAACATGGCTTCGTTCATATAGGGCAACAAAAGTCGATTCACTAAGAAACCTGGGCCGTCTTTCACCACAATGGGAGTCTTTCCCAACTTTTTGGCCAATTCGAACAAGGTGGCCACGGTTTCTGGAGAAGATTTTTGTCCGGCAATTACCTCAATCAAAGGCATGCGAGAAACAGGATTAAAGAAGTGGAATCCTGCTACGTTTTCTGGACGCTTCGCCACAGATTGCATTTCCGTAATGGAAAGAGAGCTGGTGTTTGAAGCGAAAATACAAGAATCAGAAACGTAATTTTCGTATTCTTGCAGAACCTTCTTTTTCACATCCATATTCTCAACAACGGCTTCCACCACCACATCCAAGGTTTTGAAACCTTGAAAATCTAGGGTGCCGCTGATTTGACCCATTTTTCCCATGAACTGATTTTTGGTCATTCGTTTCTTTTTCAGCTGAAAACCAAAATTTTCCCCGGCTTGTTGTAATCCCAAACCCACGGCGTCCCAGTTAAGATCTTTCATTCGAACAGGAATATCTTTGTTAGCAAAAGCCCAAGCAATACCGCCGCCCATCACTCCCGCACCTAAAACTCCGGCTCGTTCCACTTTTCTGGCTTTTACTTCCGGCCCCACGCCATTGGTTTTCTTCACACTTTCCGAAAGTTGGAAAAGTTCAATCAAACGTTTGGAAATAGGAGTCACTGCCACAACGGAGAAAGCTTTGGCTTCTCTTCTCAAGGCTTCTTCTAAATCAAGGCCATGAATGTCGGCGAGCAAATCTAAAATTTTCAAAGGCGCAGGGTATTTGCCTTTGCTTTGTTTCATCACCTGCTTACGAGCTTGTGAAAAAATCACGGGTCGCAAAATTGCACTTTCCATGAGTTTGTTCATGAAAGTGTGCACACGACGGGTGGGTTTTCCTGCATTGGCTTTGGCCCAAGCCAATGCACGAACATTAAAATCTTGCTGAGGAAGATATGCATCTACCATTCCCATTTTATAGGCGCGCACTCCGTCTACTTGTTTACCCGTGAGAATCATGTCCAAAGCGGTTGGCAAGGGAACCAATCTCGGCAAACGAACGGATCCGCCGAATCCGGGAAGAATGCCCAGCATCACCTCTGGCAAACCAATTTTTACGGACTTCGCATCACTGGTCACTCGCTTATTGCAGGCCAGCGAAAGTTCGAATCCACCTCCCAAGCAAGCGCCGCTGATGGCGGCCACTTTTTCGAATGGAAGTTTCGAGAATCGATGAATGGCTTGTTGACCGGCAGAGCAGCCTTGAAAGGCTTCCTCTAGGGTATTTAGACCCTTGATCAAATTAATGTCGGCACCGGCAATAAAAATATCGCTCTTTGCGCTAGTGACCACTAAGCCTTTGATGTCTTTTCGTTGAGAAAGTTCCGAAGTAACGGCGTCTAATTCTTTTAGGGCAGCCTCGGTGAATACGTTGGCCTTGGAATCCGGTTGATCAAAGCAAAGCTCCACCCAACCTTCGCCACGTTCGATGATTTTATAATTCGTAAAGTTTCCCATTTTAAGCTCCTCTCTCCACCACACAGGCTCCACCTTGACCACCGCCGATACACAACGAACTTACGGCAAAGTTTTTGCCGCTTCTTTGCAGTTCTTTTAAGGCAGTCAATACAATTCTTGCTCCGCTAGAACCCACAGGGTGACCCAAAGCGATGGCACCTCCATTGGGATTCAACTTGGCCATATCCACTTCACCCACAGCTTCACTTAGGCCTAATTTTTCTTGGCACCATTCTTTCGAAGCCATGGCTTTCATTACAGCGATCACTTGAGCAGCAAACGCTTCATTGATTTCGATCACATCCATTTGCGAAAGACTCATGCCAGCTTTTTTCAATGCCGAATGAATGGCATAAGCGGGACCAAGCCCCATACGCTCAGGTTCGTGCCCAGTGAACGTAATGGACCGAATTTTTCCTAACACTTTATAACCAGCGGCCTTTGCTTTTTCTGCACTCATCAGCGCAAGAACAGCGGCTCCATCGGTGATGGGGCAGGCATTCCCTACGGTGACCGTTCCATTTACTCGATCAAAGTAGGGCTTTAGCTTGGCAAGTTGTTCAATGGTTTGGCCCTTTCGTGGACCCACATCTTGTTTCACGATTTGTTTATACGAAGTAGGCAAACCAACGGGAACGATTTCTTCCGCCAACTTTCCGTTTTCTTGAGCGGCCAAAGCCTTTCTATGGCTCTCAAGAGCAAACTTATCTTGCTCTTCGCGGCTGATGCGAAATTCTTTCGCCAATAGGTCTGCCGTTTGTCCCATATTCATTCCACAGAAGGGATCAGTGAGACCTTCCTGAATGGCGATCACAGGATTCAAAAACGCGCCTAACGGCATTTTGGCAAGAGTGGCAATTTTTTGCATCGGAGACTTTGCCTTCATCATGCGCCCGAAAAAATCCACCGCCTCTGGACGATAAATCAAGGGCATTCCACTCATGCTCTCTACGCCACCCACTAGCATCACTTCCGCTTGCCCGGAAGCAATGCGAAGCCAACCTTGGTAAATGGCTTCCATTCCCGAGGCGCAGTTTCGGTGCACGGTGTATCCTGGAATAGATTTATGAAGACCGGCCTGCATGCCGATCACTCGGCCAATGTTGGCGGCATCTTCCGGAGAACCCACGTTGCCCATGCAGACTTCATCCACTTTCACTCGGGCCTTGGCACTCACACCATCGGAGATTTCTAAGCGTTCCACCAATTCGCGCATGGCCGCTCTTCCCAATTCGTGGGCCCGTACTTTTGCAAACTCCGCTCCCGCCTTCACAAAGGGAGTTCGAACTCCATCTACAATCACCACTTCTCGAAAGCCGTTCATTTGGGATCTCCTTCTTTCCAAAAATCGTATTTCCGATCAGAATTTTACCCCCTAAGTCCCCAAAAGAGCGAAGGATTTTCTACCCTGCCGCAATGCATAACTTGAAAAACTTCGTCGTCGCCGAAAGCCGATGCCCGAGGCCAGCGGCCCCATGCACCGAGCCCCTGCCACAAGGGAAAGGACTGGGGGTTAGTAAAGCGGAAGGAAAACGGAAGGAAAATGTACGGGTGCATGGCCAATGCGCAAGGGATGCCTTACCTGTGAAGGGGCAAGGGACGCATCACCAATGCGCACGGACTGTGCTCACAAACAAACAATTTCATCCCTGTACACACGGTGGAGAATTTCCGCCGAAAGATCACTCCCGTATAAAGAAGGAATGAAAACACTCACTGTACTTTTTTTTCTCTCCATCATTTTCCTATTTTCTGGATTCGTTCTATCGAAACCCTCTACGTCCAGTGAAATGAATCGAGAAAACCAAAGCTCAACAAACCCACCATCGCCGGCAATCCCTGATGGCCCTTTAGAAGAAAAACCATCTCGTTCTCCGTCCAATAAAAATCCTTCCAACAAAACTCCCATTGAAAAAACTCCAACCTCAGAAAATACCTCTCGCGCGAGAAAAAACGAAAACAAACCATCTCCTTTGGTGGCGGCCATCAAAAACGATCAGCTCTGTGAACTGCTGTCGCAACTAGACAATGAGAACATCATCAATGAAAGCCATATTTCTGAATTTTTGGAATTAATGGGAGCCAGCGAAGAACTTCAAAAACTCTATGCCAGCGATGGTCCTATTTATGGAAATAGCGATTTGAATCTAGGAAAAACGGTGGCAGAAAAATTTGTATTTGCCCTTCGCCTGGCTGGTATTATTTCTATTCAAGCCCCCAAATCACAGGACGATAAAAGAGCCCGCAAAATTCTATTAGACTTAGAAAAAGAAGAACCAGGAAATGCCGCGTTTCCTTTTTTCCGTTTCGCCATCGAACAAAGAAACGCCGAATGGAAAAATGATAGCGAAAAAACTCTTCAGGCCCTAAAAGAGAAATCCCATTTTGAGTCTTACCTTTTTTCTCTGATTCAAGATCTGCATTCACAAAAATGGAGAAGCGCTACCTATCACTTTTCTCTCTCTCAATTCCTCGACTACACTAGAATTCCTTACTACGTTCCGGGTCAGGCGATCATGGAATACGACCGAAAAAATAAAACCGAATTTGGAAAGGTTGTGGGAGAACTCATGATGCAAGAGGGAAAACAAGCCAGAAGAGCCCACGAACTAGGGGGCTTTTGTTCTTCGCAATACGAGTGGGGAAAAAACGTAAGTCTATCGGAAGAAGTTAGCAGTTCACAGCTCAGTAGAAAAATTGAAGGGTGGGAAGAGAACTTTTCGTTTCCCTACCCACCCTATATTGATCGATATCGTTGCTCAGCGGAAACCTACGAAAACTACGTTCGCGAGGCCGCCAAAAACTTTTGAGAACTCCCAAAAGAGAAAGCTCTTTGTTTCACCAAAGAGCGACTCAATGAATCTTCGAATTTACGGTTTTGAGCAAAGCAAAACTTCTTGAGCGGTTAACAATTGCAGATCGACCAACTTCTCTTCTTGTTCTAACTGCTTCGCTTTTTTCACGGCCAAAGATTTCGAAGCCATGCAAGACTGAACCTTAGCCACTTCTTTCACACGAGTTTGTTTCCACTCTGGACCCACGGCTTCTAATCCGAAGGGGTAAATATCTGCCTCCCGCAAACGAAAGCGATCTTCCTCGGTGGATCCTAACTTATCGAACACCTCAAAGTCAGGAGTAATTCCCACCATCTGATTGGTTCTACCGCTTGGTTGGTAAAATCGCTGAATGGTTCGGAACAATACGATTTTGTCGTTATAGAACGCTCGGGGAGCTTGAACGGTCCCTTTTCCGAAGGAACGTTCACCCACAATCCAAGATCGTTGGTAATCTTGAAAGGCTCCGGAAAGAATTTCCGATGCACTAGCAGATCCACTGTCAATCAAGGTCACCATAGGCAATTGCGTAAGCTGAGCTGCCCAGGAACGGTGACTTCTCATTTCATTGGACTCCAAGTTCTTCACTTGAAGAATCACCTTTTCGCCGAGGAATAGCCCGCCCATACAAACGGCCTCATTCACTAAACCCCCGCTATTTCCGCGAAGATCCATCACAATGGCAGAAACCTTTTGTGAATTTAGCCACTCAATTTTTTCCGCCACTTGAATACAAGCCTGGTTATCCATAAAACTTCTTAGGCGAATCACGCCCACAGAGGCTCCTAGATCTTGAACCACTTTAGCTTCAACGTTTGGCAAACTGATTTTCTGGCGTACGATTTGGAAATTTATTTCGCTACCTTTACGAGAAACTCGGATTTCCACTTGGCTGCCTTCAGGTCCACGAATTTCTTTCACCACGTCGGTGAGCTTCTTTTTTCCCACTGGAACTTGGTTCACGGCCAAAAGAATGTCGTTAGACTTAATACCCGCTTTCATTGCGGGACTACCTTCAATGGGCGATTGAATTACGATTTTTCCGCTAAACTCTTGAAGGTTAGCACCAATTCCCGTGAAGCTTTGGTCTGCATCGTTCAGGGAATCTTGTAATTGTTCGTACGCCTCAATTCTCGCGTGAGAATCCACAGCTTCCGCAAAAAAAGCGCTGACCGCAGCGGCGGCGGCTAATGCATCTTTTTTGGGATCAATTTTGCTGAGTTCTACAACTTTAGAAAAAATTTCAGAAAATTTTGGAGCAGACTTTCTCACAACCAATAGCTCTGCTCTCAAGAGTTTTCTTTTGGAATCTTGACGAAGAAAGCTAGACCGCAAGGTGTCTTGATCAGAGGTTTGATCGGGAAGTTTTTTCGCTAAAGAAAAGTCACCGAAAGAGTAAATTTCTTCCCCCACTCCTGCGCTCTCTTTTGCCACTAAGCTCTTCGGAACAAAGATGAAAGCAGGTTCAGACATTCCTGCCACCGCATTGATCGCTGCCATACAGCCCAAATAGCTTCTTTCGCTGGCTAAACAAGACTTGGCCTCTAAAATCTGAAGATCTTGCACCACAGCCTTTGTGGAGAGACCTGTTCTCGCCCAATACTGCTCTGGGGTTGGCTTTTCTGCGTGTGATGGAAGGGTAAAGACGAGGGCTAACAAAAGGAGAAACAGCTTCATGAACGTTCCTTTCAATTTAGAGGCGTAATTTTATCAAATCCGCCACCACAGCACAAATAAAATAAAACTAATTTTATTTAGTAAAAATAGAAGAGCCCCATGCCGGGAGGGGGTTGGCATGAGGCTCTAAGGGCAGGGACAAAACCTTGTGTTACAAAAATCGATCCGCTAACCGCTAACTGCTAATCAGTTAGAAGCTAACTTTGATCGTTCCTAGGATCGAGTAGAAGCTGTTTTCAGCCAACGATCCACCCACAACTCTTTGGTCGGAGGAAATATTGTTTCCGTATCCGTTTCCAATGAAGCCGTAGTTGTTCAGAGGTTGGTTCTCTTCGGAACTCAATACGTTTGCGTATTTGAAGTTCGCACCAACCGATACGTTTTTCGCCAAGGTAACTTCGGCGCCGGCTTCCATGATTCCCAAGAAGGAAGTCACTTCGTAGTCGGCCGCGTTAGAGTATGGATTAGAAGCATAGGTATTGAACACACCTGATTTGTAGTTCAAGTAGCCTTTGTTGTAACCCAATCCACCACCTGCGAAGATGTTAAACTTCGAGGTTCTTGGGAAGATGTAGAACCGGAGTCCTGCATCGAAAACGTTTTGGTTATAGCGAAGGGTGTTCAAGTTTCCTTGGTAAAACCCTGGATTGTAGTAACCCAAAAGTGGGTTCGATCCAGCCAAACCGATGTCATACTGAGAGTAAGAATATCCCAATACAGCAGCTAAGTTTTCGCTAACATCGATTTCCACGTTGATACCAGCGGTATACTTGGAATCGATATTGTAGATGTCGGAGTTAATGGTCGACATACCGATCACTGGGGCCAATCGGATGCGATTCGAGTACTTTTCTTCCTCTTCCACTTCATCTGCATCAGCTAGAGATTCACCGGCGTAGTCGTCCACTTGTGGAGCTTCTTCCAAAGACATATAAGCTTCGGGTGCACCTTGAGCATTCACTACGGAATCTTGAACGATGGTGGTAGAAACCGCTTGGCTTTGCTGGGGAGCTGGGGCCATGGATCCGTCGTCCACTGTAATTTTAATTTTATCTAAAGTTTTGAGAAGTGCGTTTTCAAATTGGGTTTGAACTTCGCCCATTTTGTTTTTTACGCCTTCATCTAGGGCAGATCCCACACTCTTTGGAGCTGGGGCCTGAGATTGTTGAACCTGAACGTTCTGGCTCTGTACCATCACGGGCTCATATTCAAAGGCGGGCTCTACCACTTCTTGAGGAAGGGCTTTCGGTTTTTTGGCCACGACTTTTTTCTTTTTTACGATCACCTGAGTTTCTACTGCAGGCTCTTCGGGGGTAATACTGTCTTCTTGAATCTCTTCATCCACGAGCTCTGCACGAACTGGTTGCGCAGGAATAGCGAATGCTAGGGTCACAAGAGAAACAGCAAAGAGGGCTGTCAACTTTGGATGTTTCATAATGGTTCTGTCCTTTTCTAAAATCCGAACTGCTTCGGTTTTTTGTAACGCATGGAGTCTAACTCTGTTGACTTGACAAGTCAACTATAGAATCGGTATGAGGCCCTCCACGGGCGAATTCCTAACCCTGAGAATCGAGAAATCCACCACTAACCCCTGAATATCATTAAGCCTTTTTGGTGGAAGATAAAAATTCAATAATTTCAATGTCTTAGGGGGAGTCAGCTAAACCATGAAAATAACTAAAGAGTTTGGCTTTTTTGGACCTTTTGAGGCACAACAGAATTCATCGATTTTTTCGGAATTTTTTGAAACCTCTTGGGAGCCGATCATATGAGTAACGCCATTTTCTCCACCCCCTTGCCCAAAAACGAACCCGTATTCGCCTATGCACCAGGGGATGCCGCTCGGAAAGAATTGGAGACCCAGCTAAAGCTCTTCCGCAACCAGACCCTAGAGATCCCTCTATTAATAGGTGGAAAAGAGGTGTTCACCGGAAAAACCCTGAATGCTGTGGAACCCCATCGTCACCACCAAGTATTGGCCAAAGTTCACCAAGCCGGGGAGAAAGAAGTGGCCGCCGCTGTGGATGCCGCCGCCGCCGCGAAAAAAGATTGGGAAAACCTCGCATGGCAAGACAGGGCCGCCGTATTTTTGAAAGCTGCCGAACTACTGGCCACGAAATATCGCCCCATCCTGAACGCAGCCACCATGCTCAACCAGAGCAAAACCTGCCACCAGGCAGAAATTGATGCCGCCTGTGAGATGATCGATTTCTTCCGTTTCAACGCCGCCTTCTTGGCAAAAATCTATCAAGACCAACCAGAATCTTCGCCGGGAGTTTGGAACCATATGGAATACAGAGCCCTAGAAGGATTTGTTTTCGCCATCACTCCTTTTAACTTCACTTCTATTGCCGGGAACCTACCCACCTCGCCTGCCTTACTTGGCAACGTAGCCCTTTGGAAGCCAGCCTCCACTTCTCTCTATTCTGGTTATTGGATCATGAAGCTTTTAGAAGAGGCGGGCCTTCCCCCCGGAGTGATTAACTTCATTCCAGGCTCCAGCGCCGCCGTTGCCCCCTATTTGCTGAAACACAAAGATTTAGCTGGAGTTCACTTCACCGGATCCACCGGAGTTTTCCATGACATTTGGAAAACCATTGGAAACTCCATTTCTAACTACAAATCTTTTCCTAGAATTGTGGGAGAAACCGGAGGCAAAGATTTTATTTTTGCTCACGGTGACTCCGACGCCAAAGAAGTAGCCACCGCCCTTGTTCGAGGCGCCTTCGAATTCCAAGGACAAAAATGTTCCGCCGCATCTCGAGCGTATGTGGCGAAATCTTTGTGGCCACAAGTGCAATCAGAAATGTTGGCTCAGCTTTCGGAAATCAAAGTGGGCGACCCCACGGATTTTTCTAACTTCATGGGCGCTGTGATTGATGAAAAGAGCTTCGATAAATTGATGACCTATATCGAAAAAGCGAAAGCCAGTTCCGATTGCAAAATTGTTTTCGGCGGCAAGGGCGACAAAAAAGAAGGTTACTTCATTCAACCCACCGTAATTGTGACCACCAATCCAAAGGCCCCCACAATGTGTGATGAACTCTTTGGGCCCGTGCTCACCATTTTTGTGTACGAAGATAAAGATTTTGAAAGCACGCTAGAACTTTGTGACCAAACCTCACCCTATGCCTTAACCGGTGCGTTTTTCGGGCGAGACCGTAGGCACATTGCGCTTGCCTCGGAGAAACTAAAGCATTCCGCCGGAAACTTTTACATCAACGATAAACCCACAGGAGCCGTGGTTGGCCAACAGCCTTTCGGTGGAGCCCGGGCTTCGGGAACCAACGACAAGGCCGGTTCTGTTTTGAACCTCATTCGCTGGACGTCGCCAAGAACGGTGAAAGAAACCTTTTGTCCTCCCACGCACTTTGCGTATCCCTTTTTGGGAAAGCAAAAGTAACGCAGATCGTTATTCTTTTTTATACGCCCCTTGGTGTCGCTTTGTCCAAAGGATGTCCGGCACGGGGCGCATTCGCTGCCTAATGGTTCTATTTTTTTGCTGAGGCTTTCGCCTTTGGCATCGGCTTTGCTTTCCTCATTAGCAAAGATTTTTTCTTTCCCAGAATCCCTCCGCAAGTCCCAACAACACTTGCAGACACAAAACAACCCAAAGCCGGACGGGCGTATCCCGTCCGGCTTTTTTCTTAAAGATTTTGAAAAGGATAGTGGAGCTTAGTTACGTTTATTCTTAATCTCGCTTGTACTCAGCAATAAATGCCCCATCATCGATGGCGATTCTCACGGTTCGATCTTCCGTAGTGTACAAAAAACTCCCGTCTGGCTGATTGGGGAAAAATTTGGCCCGAATGGATTGTCCTTCTTGCCCCAAAGCCACAAAGCGAATGATTCCCTTCGAGGGCGAAACAATCCCCTGAGATCCGTTTTTGATCAAAATCGAACAGAGCATGGGCTCTTGTTTGGAACAGAGAATGGTTAGCTTCTTATCGGCCAATTCAATTTTCTTGGCCGTTTTTCCCCCTTCAGTTTGCTCATCCACGTTCATGGATTCATACAAGCGCTGAGGGTCGTTATCGGTAATTCTTCCCATCACTCGATCCGTAATATTGATCACTCCAATGAAAGACAAAAATCTTGCATCCACTCTTGCTTCCGCCAACACAGACAAAATGAGCATCAAAATCACAGCGTGCCTCCTCGAATTTTTTCTAAAAATGATTGTCTGGGCGCAACCACCCACATGGTTCCCGTACGTTTCATCACACCAGCCAATCGCTCCGGCGCTGGCCCTTGCCCCATATATAAATCAATTCTTCCCCCACCCCGAATGGCTCCGCCGGTGTCTTGATCAAACACCCAACGAGGTTTGTTTTCCCAAAGGCTGGGTTCAAACGCCGCGTCGTCGGCAAAAACAGGAAGCTCAATTTGTAGAAAGTTTAAGGTTCCCTTGGGAAATAGAAACTGATCAGAGGCAATGGTTCTTTGGGCGGTTACTTCGGCTCCCGAAAAGGTAAGTGACAATCCTTTGAGTTCCTGAAAAAAAACAAAGGAGGGATTCTTATGCAAAATCTCTTCTTTCTCTCCAGCGGGCAAACTATTTAGGTACTGCCGAATTCGCTGCATGCTCATTTGTTCTTTGGGAATCACATGAAAAAGAAATTTTCCCAAAGCCTCATACTTATGGCCGTTTTGAGAATCGTATCCCACCCGAATTCTATCGTTTTTCGAAAACTCCACCACTCCCGAGCCTTGGATTTGCAAGAACGATGCATCCACCGGATCCACCCACGCTAATTCCAATTTTTTCCCCGCCAGCGCCTCGTTCATGGAAGATCGTGGATGATAGGGAACAATTTTTTTGTCCTCAGCCACATATCTCCCCCGCCATTGAGGTTTTAAGGTTTTTTGATCGGAGCGGATTTTTTGCAGATTTTCATTCTCGGGAAAGGCATCTGCATAGGCTACCAAATCAATGCTCACGAGATCAGGCGGACTTTTGTACAGCGGCTGAGTGAAGGTATCCGTTCGTTTTCGGCTGCCTTGAATTACCGGATCGTAATAGCCGGTGGAAAAAACCTTTCCCCAACCTTCGTCGTTTCCGTAGACTTCGTAAAACTCGAAGTTTTCTAAAATCAGCGCATGAAGACTAGAAAAATCTTGCGCTTGCTTTAACGATTCCAGCGCCAATCGATAATCTTCTCTACTGACTTTTCTTTCGCCGAAAGTAAATTCCTGCGGAATCACCGTGCTAGAGGAATAGGAAGCTAAGGTTTTTCCAAGAGCGTCTTGAAAGGAAGCATAATCAAAAGAATCTACCAGCTCGGGGGCTTCTGCCAAACGAAAGGCCTTGCTAGGATCCTCCAGCGGCGCACGAGCACAGGAAGCTAGAAAAATGATCCAGAGAAGTTTTTTCATTTTCTCTCCTTAAGAAGTTTTTCGAATCCGTTATTCCCAGGAACATAAAATTTTTCATCCACTTCTTCGGGCAAATGCCGGTGGGTCACTTTTCCATCGTGGGCGTATTGATACCCTTGACCGTAACCCATCTCTTGCAAAAGTTTTGTGGGAGCATTTCTCAAATGAAGTGGCACAGAAGCATCGCCATATTTTTCCACGGCCTCTTTGGCTTTTTTATAGGCAGCGTAGGAAGAATTGCTCTTGGGAGCCAAAGCCAAATAGGAAACCACGTGAGAGAGAGGAATCCAGCCCTCGGCGGCGCCCACTCGATCAAAGGCTTCTGCCGCAGCCACAGCGAGGGGCAATGCGCGAGGGTCTGCTAATCCCACATCTTCCGAGGCAAAGATAATCATTCGTCTTGCCAAAAATCGAGGGTCTTCACCTGCTTCCAACATCCTCGCCAGATAATACAATGAAGCATCCACATCAGAACCTCTCATGCTTTTGATGAAGGCAGAGGTAAGATCGTAATGTTGTTCGCCCGATTTGTCGTAACGGTACGATCGCTTTTGTAAAACATTTTGCAATACCTCTAAGGTAATTTTACTGGCTAAAGTAGAGGCTAGCTCAAGCGTATTTAAGGCCTTTCGGGCGTCTCCTGAAGCATCGGCCAAAAGAAACTCTTCCGCTTCTACGTCCATCTGAATAAATTTTGAACCCAGTCCTCGCTCACGATCTTGAAGAGCAAGTCGAAGTAATTTTCGAATATCGTCTTTTTCCAATGATTTTAGGGAAAATACTTTCGCCCGAGAGAGCAAGGGAGCAATCAAAGAGAACGAGGGATTCTCCGTGGTAGCACCAATCAACACGAAGGTTCCATCTTCTAAATAGGGCAATAAGGAATCTTGTTGGGCTTTGTTCCAGCGATGAATTTCGTCCACAAAAAGCACAGCTTTTCGTTCTTCTCGACGAAGGGAATCGATGATTTTTCGTAACTCTCCAACTCCATCGAGAACCGCAGAAATTTGAAAGAAGGGTCGGTCTTTGGCTAAGAGTTTTGCCAAAGTGGTTTTTCCCACTCCGGGAGGCCCCCAAAGAATCATGCTGGGTAAAACTTCAAACGATTGAAAGGGTTTGCCCGGACCAATCAAATGCGACTGCCCCACCACCTCGCTCAGTTGGCGAGGGCGCATGCGTTCTGCCAGTGGGAGCTCTCGCTTTTCTGCCGTTCGACTTTGAGACTGAAAAAGGTCCATGGATGGGGAGTGTAACGAGAAAAGAAAATCGGCAGAGAGCGTTAACTGCAGAGGATTGGCGGTTTTCCGGAAGCTGAACTCGTTTTCTTCCATCCTTTGCCTCTGAACCTAGCCAGCGAGAAGTCCGTGAGGAAGCCAGCGAGAAGTCCGAACGGTCGATAGCGAAAAAAAGAAAGGGAGGCATTGATTCACTCTCTGCCTCCCTCACACACACATTTTAGGTCCCAGGGGTGGGATAGATAAAATGGTGACCTAAGGGGAAAAAGAAATCAAGGAAAATGAGAATCATTCTCAATTTATTTTCCCAGCTCACACTTTTACCCAGGAAATCTCCTCACATGCGCCCCCGATCGCGTAGAAAATGCCTTGACCTGTTGCGCAACCCATGACAATTTCGGCCCATGAAAACGACCCCAATTCTTTTGACCCTATCTATCCTTTCTTTCCTTCCCTCTTTGGCTTCCGCAGAAAAATTAGAGAATCCCTGCGCCGGCATGAGCTGTTCCGAAAAAATGCTGGCCATTTCTTCCGAATATCAAGCGGCCGAGGGAATTGATGTGGCTCAAGTGCCCTACGTTTCCAGCGGTGAATGTTATCACTTAGCCTGGAACCTCAATCCCAACACCACGCATTATGGATATGTGTTGATTGATCAGAAAGAAAATGACTTCTATATGGGGGGCTTATTTGGTTTTTTCCATGCGTCAAACCCCTATTCCACAATCACCGTGGAAGAAGCGCGATCCAAAAACCCAAAACTCTATGATGCGAACCATAAATTATTGATGGAGCGCTTTTATTCCTATGTGGACATGAACGAACAAGATCCCACCACCCCTTGGAAATACTGGCTCAAGGCAAAGGGTGAAACGCTTTATTTGATTGCCCAATGGGGACGAGATCAAAGAGTATTCTGCAAAATGCAAAAGAACCTGTAAAAAGGAAGAATGATAGAAATTCGATCCTGGTTAGAACCTTTTCCATCAAGCAAAGGGTACGCCGTTGTATTCGACGTTTTCCGCTGCTCCACCACCATTCATACGCTATTGCACCAACGGCCCGATCTTTGGATTTCGCCATCGTTGAAATCCGTCCAAGGAAATGATCGGGTAAAAGAGATGCGAGTGTTTTCTGAGCTCTCTCAACCGGTAGAATGCTTAGAACGTTATGACAATTCTCCTCATCAAGCCGTCACTCAGCCTTGGCTAGAAACTCGCAAAAGTTTAGTGGCCACCACCACCGGCACCCCGGCTATGTTTGCGGCCCGAGCGTTTGAAAAAGTTTTCGTGGGATCTTTGGTGAATTTTTCTGCATTAGTGACTTACCTAAGTGAACAAAATAAACCCATCACTTTAATTCCTGCGGCTTTCCCCGAAGCAAAACATGTGGAAGATGAAATTACCGCTCAGGCCATGGCAACGGCGCTGGAAGGTTTTGCTAATATGCCTGATTTTGTGAGCCAATGTGCAGGTGTTGCAAAGGAAAAAATTATCGCCTCTGGCCGGCCAGAATTTTTAAGCCAAAAACTACCTACGGGCAGAGAAGATGTAACCATTGCCATGGACATCGATCGATTTTCTCAGCTGGCATACTTAGATTTTGAAAGCGATATTTTTGCCCGCGTGATCCGAGGATAAAATGGCCTATTGGTTAATGAAATCGGAACCCGATGTATTCTCCATCGAAGATCTAGAAAAACAGCGTCGATCTGGATGGGATGGCGTGCGCAACTACCAAGCCAGAAATTATATGAGAGACGGCATGAAAGTGGGCGACCTCATTTTATTCTATCACTCCAATGCGGAGCCCTCCGGCATTGCGGGAATCGCCCGAGTGTCTAAGGAAGCCCATCCTGACCCCACGCAATTTCAGTCAAAGTCAGAGTATTTTGATCCAAAAGCCACAACGGAAAAACCCATTTGGCTTCAAGTGGAAGTGGAGTTTGTGAAAAAATTTTCCTCCGTCATTCCTCTAGAGATTCTCAAGAAACAAAAGTCACTAGAGAAAATGCCGCTCGTGCAAAAAGGCACCAGATTGTCTGTAATGCCGGTGACGGAAAAAGAATGGAATGCAATTTTGAAATTGGGAGAGGAATAAAATGTTTTTTTTCCTTTTGTCTTTACTGGTTCTTCCTCAAAGCTTTGCAAATCTTCCTGTGATCGATGCCCATATTCACGCCGGTTTTCCTGGGGGACTGGAAGACTTTTCCAAAATCCCGATGACAGAAGAGCAGCTTTTGAAAGAGTTCCAAGACCAAAATGTTGTGGGTGCTGTGGCCCATGGTCATGATGGCGTATATTCGCATTCCGATCCGGTGAAAAAACTCCCCGTATTTCAATGTTATGGCCTCAGAGCCAACACCTCCCTCGCAAAAGTTGAAAAAGCTCTGAAAAAGAAAGAAGCCAGATGTATCAAAGTGTATTTGGGCTATGTTCATAAATTCGCATACGACAAAAGTTATCGACCGTTCTATCGATTGGCAGAAAAGTACGATGTACCCGTGGTTTTCCACACCGGTGATACCTATTCAAAGAAAGCAAAACTAAAGTTTGCCGACCCCCTAACCATTGACGAAGTGGCCGTTGACTTTCCAAAAACTACCTTCGTTATGGCCCATTTGGGCAATCCCTGGATCGATTCTGCCATGGAGGTGACTTACAAAAATTCCAACGTTTACGTCGATGTTTCTGCATTATTGATCGGTGATACCTTAAAAAATCCAGAAGCCGTGGATGGCATGGTAGTTCAACCCATCAAAAAAGCCTTTGCTTATGTGGGAGACCCAGAGAAATTTTTATTCGGCTCGGATTGGCCACTGGCTTCCATCAAAGACTCCGTGGAGTCCGTGAAAAAGGCCATCCCGAAAAAACACTGGTGCAAAGTGTTTTATGAAAACGCGAAGAAAGTTTTCCGCATGCACGAAATAAACGCCAAATGTGAAGTTCCCAATTAGATTTAGAAAGCTCGGTGGAAGTTTCACAAAAACGCTCGAATGAGAGCGAATTAGGAATCTTTAGATAAGGATTCGCCCTTTTCATCCATCTCAATCTCTAGAATAGTCACAGACAAAACGGCGGTAAAACACACGAAGATCGCCGTACCCAAGAGCATCATTGCCATCGAAAGAGCTCGTCCCCCTATAGTAACTGGCGCAATATCCCCCAGCCCCACCCCAGTCATTACTGTGACTGAATAATAAGCTGCATCAAACAAAGTGGTGATGTTCTTATTTTCAGGGTGTTCAAGAATATAAATACCCACCGAGCAAAGAAAAATAACCGTAAAACTCAAGGTGAGAAGGTAGGTGAATACGGGCCTCCAAATGGCTTTCAGTAAGCTGCCTGTAAACCGAACCATGAACTTGTGGTGCTTTCGAATTCCCATGGCTTCACGATACCGAAAACGGACCACAAAATACATTTTTCCTAGGGAAATTTTCGAAAAAAACACCAACCAATCCGCAGCCTTATGCTATAACCCTTCGCATGCTAAGCGTAAAAGATATTGGGCTCACTTTTGGCCATAAAAAACTCTTCGAAAACGTTAATGTTGTGTTCACTCCGGGCTGTCGCTACGGAATCATCGGCGCCAACGGAACGGGGAAATCCACCTTTCTAAAAATTATTACGGGCGAACAAAGCGCCGACAAAGGCACTATTTTTATCGATCCAAAAGCCAAACTTGGCTGGTTGAGACAGGATCACTTCCGTTTCGATAACGAAACCGTTCTTAATGCCGTTTATCAGGGCGATCAAAAACTTTGGAAAATCATGAAAGAGCGAGAAGAGCTCTATGCTAAAGGCGATCTCACCGATGATGAAGCCAACCGCCTCGGCGAACTCGAAGGCGAATTCATGGAGATCGACGGTTACTCGGCGGAATCCAAAGCTTCGGAATTTCTCGTAGGTTTGGGAATTCCTGATCAGTTTCACAACTCTCTAATGAAAGAAATTCCCATCCAATACAAATTTCGAGTGTTATTGGCTCAAATTCTCTTTCAAAAGCCCGAAGTAATGTTGCTAGACGAACCTACCAACAACCTCGATATCAAAACCATTTCTTGGTTAGAGGACTTTCTCATCGATTACGAAGGAACGATTCTCATCGTCTCCCACGATCGACACTTTCTGAATGCCGTTTGCACCCACATTGCCGATATCGATTTTTCGGAAATGCGAGTGTATTCCGGTGACTATGATTATTATCAACATGCTTCGGCCATCGCTCGCGATCAAAAACTTTCCGATCAAGCGAAGAAAGAGAAAAAAGCTGCAGAATTAAAATCCTTTATCGCGCGATTTGGAGCCAATAAGTCGAAAGCAAGACAAGCAACGTCTCGTCAAAAACAATTAGACGCCATGGAGATGGAAGACATTCGCCCCTCTTCTCGCGTGTATCCAAGAATTTTCTTCAAGCCTCGCCGAGAGCTTGGAAAAGACGTTGTGCGCTTAGAAGACGTAAGTGCATCCTATGATGGTGGAAAATCCATCATTCTAAAGAAGATGAATCTGTTTGTATCCGGCGGAGAAAAAGTGGCCATCATTGGTCCTTCCGGTGTGGGAAAAACCACTCTCATGAGAATCTTAGCAGGCGATCTTGCTCCTCACACGGGGCAAGTACATTGGGGAGTCACCACCAGCCGCGCCTATTGCCCTCAAGACACAAAAGCCACTTTGAAGAAGGGGCTCACCCTTTTCCAATGGTTGCACGATAAACACCCAGAACAAGACATGGGATCCATTCGTGGAGTGTTGGGAAGAATGCTTTTCAGTGGTGAAGACGGCGACAAAAAAACGGAAGTATTGTCCGGGGGAGAAGGCGTGCGCCTTACCTTGAGCAATATGATGTTGGATGAGCCCAATGTGGTTCTTCTCGATGAACCCACTTCGCACTTAGATTTGGAAAGCATCGAGGCCTTGAACGATTCCTTGAAACAATTTCCAGGAACGGCTTTCTTCGTTTCCCACGATAGACAGTTCGTCTCTTCCGTGGCGAATCGAATTATTGAAATCTTTCCAGGCGGAGACATTCAAGACTTCTCTGGAAATTACGAAGACTATTTAGCTTGGAGCGCAAAACAGAAGAAGTAAGCGCTCTTAGCGGTTCACGCATACGAATATTTCGCTTCTGTTGAACGGCTGTTTAATCTCGTATCCAGTTCCAAAACTGTTTCCATTTTGGCTGTGGCCCATGGCTCGCACAATTTCTGTAGGGACAAGGATTGGGTCCCGGAAAATCACGGCACATCTTTGGCCGAATTTCATAAACCGTGCAGTTCCCCTCTTTGGAAAGATGCCGGCAAGTAAATAATTCTTGTTTTTTAAACTCCCCCAGTGGAATGAGCATCTCGTAAATCATTTTCACATCGGGAATCCGATCAGAAGTTCCCGTTTGTAATAACTTTTCGTATTCTTGCTTTACGAATTCAAAGGGATGCTCCAATGAAAAAGCCCGGCAACAATGCCCTGTGCATCTGGGGCGCGGATCTTTGCTTCCATCGGGTGGATCGTAAATAGCCATGGACGTATTCTATCGACAGATAGAAAAAAGCCCAATGACAAAGCGAATGTCTTGTTATTTGCAGGTGCCGTCGGATTGAACGGTTCCATTGACGGTACTAACAAAAATGCCAGTGAAGAAATTGCATCCAGATAGACAACAAGCCTCACCTGCATTAGAAGCCACAGAACGCGTTTCCACTGCTGGAGGAGAGGTCTCGTTAAAAATCAAACCGGTATAGGGATCCGAATACGGTACCTGATCAACAACAGGAGCCGCAGGCACCACAGCTTCTTCCTTCTGGGTTTTTAGGGCTGATACCACTGCTCCATTGGAACCAGAGGGTTTTACGTCCCCCACTTTTCTTCCTTCGGGAATCACATCTCCGGGAACATATCGCTCAACCGCTTGCACGGGCTTCACGTCTCCCACTTCCTTTCCTGGGGGAATATGGTCGCCGGGTACATAACGAGCTCCCTCTACACCACTAGCATCGGCTTTTGCCTCAACTATTGCTTCGCCCTGGAGTTTTGCTAGGTTTGCTTTGGCTTCGGCCTCCATTTTTTTGTATTCGTTCATGGTTTGGCAGTCGGAAAAACTTAGAGTGGCCATCGATCGAGCAGCACGTTTGCCGTTAGGCCAAAAATTCTCTTTTTTCACTTTTGAAAGCTTCGCGAGGCTTCCACTAGAGGAATGTAAATCTTTGCAGGCTGCTTGGTTTTTGTTGTCCTTTGAATAACCTTCATAACGCTTTTGAAGGTCTGAAATCATTTTATCAAAGGCAGGATCTTTGGTGTCTTTCGTCTCCACTCCAGAACGTCGCGCTTTCATTGCATCTGGATCTTCCAAATTCAGAGGTCTGCAACCAACGACGGGCTGAGCGGCCCCCCAATGTTCATTAAAGTTTTTATTGTGACCAGGAAGCTTTTGATACATTTGAACCGTTGTGGTCACACTGTCACTATAGATTTTCTCGTAGCTTGCGTGAGCCTTCGTATAAATTTCTAAATTCTTTTTGAGAGCTTCTTCTTGCGAAGCTGCAGCAGCTGCGGCTTCGACTTGAGCTGTGGCATGGGCGTGAACGGCCTGTTGAGTGGACTTACGTTCTGAACAGAGTTTTGCTGCCAACTCCATGCTCTCCTTCATATCTTTACAAGACTTCGTAAGATTTTTATCAATTTCATAGAGCTCTGCGGACAGCATAGACATCTGGTCTGCGGCTCGAAAATTTGTCGTAGGCATTCCGTTAGCGCATTGTCTGGAACTTTCATTGATCTTTTTCAACAAAGGTGGGAAGTTTTTTTCACAGATCTCGTTCATTCTTTTTTCTGCGCTAGAGAGTTCCTTAGAGATATCCACCACACTTCCATCGGTCTTTCCGATTTTCGAACCCTTACAACCAGAAAAATCTGAAGCTAAGGCTGTGCCAGACATCGTAAAAAGAAATAGGGCAACAGAAGGTAGGAAAAAGGAATGTGGCGATAGGGATCGCATAAAACCTCCAGAAAATTCGGTACTTTTCCTTATCGACCGTTTTCTGAAAAAGCTTCAATAAGAGATAACAGGACCTCTATCGAAAAAGCAAAGGCTAAGCATTTGAAATGCATGGACTTTTAGGCGCCTCGACTACCGCCTTTATCAGCAAATCGCCGGGGCCCCCTTCACACCTCGCGCAAGGCCTTACGATCGGATTTGCCCTTTACCCACGATGGCTTCGATCTCGTCAATCTCTTTTGGTGCATCTGCCGTTAGCACTTCGTGTCCGCCGGCTGTAACCATCACATCATCTTCAATTCGAATGCCGATACCACGATACTCTTCCAACACATCAGTGCGATCCGCAGAGATATAGATTCCTGGTTCAATGGTAAGAAAGTTACCCGCTTCCAAAGGAATGGAAGATCCATCCGGCAAGAAGTAATCTCCGCAGTCGTGAACATCTAGGCCCAACCAATGGCTAGTGTTGTGGGGATAAAAGGAAGCGTAATTTTTTCGATCTTGCACGATCTCTTGAAGATTTCCTCGAAGGAGACCTAAGTCCAAAAGCCCCTCCACCAAAACTTCCACCGTTTTTTTATGGATATCGTGAAATTTCACTCCTGGACGCACCATCTGAATGGCTTCCTTTTGCGATCGCAAAACGATTTCATAGATCCTTTTTTGCGCTGGAGTAAATTTGCCATTCACGGGAAAAGTTCGAGTAATGTCGCTGGCGTATACATCCATTTCTCCACCGGCATCAATCAGCAGCAAATCGCCGTCCTTTAGCGCATCACGATTGGTTTTATAGTGCAAAACGGTGGCATTATTTCCACCAGCCACAATGCTAGCGTAAGCCAGGTCATCGGCTCCGCCATGACGGAACCAAAATTCAATTTCCGCTTCCACCTGATACTCGTATTGTCCAGGGCGAGTAAATTCCATGGCCTTTCGATGGGCGATGGCGGTATTGCGACAGTTCTTTCTTAGCAACTCAAGCTCCGCCGCGTCTTTTACTTTTCGCATGAGATCTAACACATCTTGAACTCGAAGCAATCGCTCAAACTTCTTTTCTCCTCTTCGCATATTAGGCTGGTGTTCTTTTAACACGCGAAAAATTAAATCATCTTGAGAGGGAAAACTCCCCAAATTATGAAACAACGTGGGCGCGTTTTTCAGCAATTCACGAAACACTTTTTCCACATCGTGACAATCATAGGTTTCGTCAGCTTGGAAAACAGTTTTTGCTGCCTCCACTCCAACTCGTTTTCCTTCCCACATCTCCATTTCAGGATTCTTAGGCATCACAAACAGGCGATAGGGCTTGTCGCTCTTAGGGAAAAATATGGCGGCGGCTTCTTGTTCACGAACGCCCGTTAAATAGTAAAAGTAACTGCAGGTGCGATATTCGTAATGAGCATCGGCATTGCGTTTGGCGTGAGGGGCCGCAAATAAAATGGCCATGCCATCTCCGAGACGATCGAGAAACGCTTTTCTCCGTTTTGCAAAGATTTCTTGGTTCATTTTTTCCTCACTATCTATACACTTATTCTAAAGGCCAATAGGCGCTTCCTCCCATCAAGGGGCAAGGCCGAACGGGTGCTTGAAAGAATAACACGGAGAGAGGGGTAACTCCATGAAACGCTTCTTACTTCTTTTGCCCTTAGCGGCGCTCGGATGGTACGGCTACGGATCCTATTTAGGGGCCACGATTCCCTCGGTGGAAATTCGCTCTATTGGGGCTTTAGCGGTGAGCGGCGAAAAGTCGCTTCCATTTTATGAGCTCATGAGTCCCCTGCCCCCCTTGGCCAAAAGCCAGCTCTTGCCCCGCTTAGATTACAAAAAAGGACCTCCGCAACGCTTCATCGATAAGATTTCCGTTTATGTGCAGAACTCACCCGATTCGGCAAAAGAAAAGATTACTTATTTTGGCCGACGAACCAGGGAAGACTTCCCTCTACTTCAACTCTTTCCTGAGGGAGAAAATCGAGAGGCGCTCTACCTTCAGTGGTCGTTGGAGCTGAGCCAAGGAAAGCCCATCCCTCTCAGTCCGTGGAAACTATTTTTAGCCAGACCGCTTCTCTTAAGAGAGGCACAAAAATGGTTAGACGGCGTGAGCACCGTATACGTAATGGAACAAGCAGGGGTTCCAGCCTTTTTCTTCGAAGGAAAGCTTCCTTCCAACCAAAAGCGTCGGAGTGTTGCGCTCTTTATTCGTCGCAACAGCTTTTATCGAGTGGAATACTTAGGAAACGAAGAATTTGTTTCGATGAAACCTCTGGAACTTTTTCGAAAAAGTTTTTTAACCGATCGTAGGGCCGACGCCATGGAGTATCTGGCGAAAAATCTCTCCGAGGTTCGCCTCGATAGTTCTGGCATTCAAGATTACCGAGCCATTGCTTGGCCCATTTTGCTATTGGCTGCCAATGTTTCTGTGGATCCGGCCAATATCGAAGCGTATTTTCATTTTGCCGGCATTAGCGCACTTCTCTACCGATCCAAAACCATCGACACCTTCGATGCAGAGACCTTGGACATTTTGAGGAACAATGTGCTGGCCTCTGAATTTTACGCCAAAGACGTAAACCCCAATGCCCGTAAAACCCTGGAAATCGGCCGTTTGGCGAGACTCCTTACACGGAATTTTGAATAATCCTTTCCAATACTTAGCCGCTATTGTGGGGCGCCAAAATGGACGATAGACTATAGATGAAGGTCTATTTTTGGGGGGACAACAGGATGTTGCAACGAAATCGGAATCTTTTCCTATGGTTAGGACTCTTCGTCCTCCTCTCTAGCTGTCTTGGCTCTGACCCCAAAACCTTGGGCTCCAAAACCACTGGCGGTAAAGGCACCGGAGTCACCGACTCTGAAACCTTCTCTATTACCCTAGCTTACCGAAAAGACGCCGATCCAGATGATGGCCGTTTGGTAGTTTTACAAGGCGTGAGAGACCTCGCTTCGGCTGCCCTCTCTAACCAATGCGGAATCCAAGGCACCACCTGCACCTGTCAATTTTATCAGAGCACTTCGGATACGAGCCCTGTTTCTGCTACGGCCCCCAATGGACTCAGCGTGGGAAACAATTCGCTCTCTTGCACGATTCCAGGAGCCGTTGACCCAGACCTTTACACCTATGTTCGCCTCCGCACCACCACCGGATCCAAGTCCACTGGATTCATCCGTATCAATACATCGCTAACGATTGAAGACGTAATTGGGGACCTTGATAAAGCCAAAGTTCGAGGCATTTATCGTTACTCCTGCGCTCGAACCTTTTTTGAAGGAGAAGGCGTAAGCGCCACGGAAGTGACCTGCCCTCAAGGTGCGGCTCCTCAAGATGGTCAAGCTCTGGGCCTGATCACGGCAAGCTATAATTTTTATTTATACAACTCTCAAAGTGGTGGAAACATCGGAAGCAAACAGTCCGATGAACCTTATGAAGACTTAATCTGCGAACGTCAGTTTACGAAACTTGCTTGTTCTGGTGCGCCCGACCTTCGTTGGGGATTGTATGCGGAAAAAGCTGGTCCCTTCCAAGTGGGAATCACCATGACCGCTAACGCTAGCGGTGCTGCTGACGCAACTTCCACCTACGGATTTGCAGCTCTTCCAGATAGCGCCGGAAATTGTCCCTCTGGTTTAATCAAAGTTAGACCTTGGCAGGCTCAGCCTCCTTCCATTGTTCAAGGTAGCTTGGGAGGCAATCCACCCTCTAGTTTCGTGAACGTGAACAACAACTTGAACAACGTGGTTGTGGAAGAAAGTTCGCCCGCGGCATTCACGGTTACCCGCCAGCCAAATACGGGCCTAGACAACCCTGATGGTCGTTGCAGTCACACCACCGGAAGCTGCGTGTTAGCAAAGTTTGCCGGATCTTACACTCCAGTATCAGTGAACTACACCAGCTTAACTCCCGTGGTTTGCGTGATTCCGAGCAACCTTCTCTCAGGACTTTTCTAAATGATGGTAAGCGAAACGAAACCACGAAAATCGAAACGCCCATGGCATAGCCTAATTCGTGTTACTGTTTTGATTGGTTTCAGTTCACTTATTTTAAGTTCATGCCTTGATAGCAAACCGAAGGTGCTAGGAAAAACAAAACCCAATATCGGTCGATCCGACACAGCAAATTCCTCTTCCTTTACGTTTAACTTCGCCTTTCGCGACACCACGGCCGCGGCCCCTTTAGATAAAATCATTTATGTTCAGGGTTCCGCCAATTCGAAAACTGCGATCCTAAGCGCTTGCAATGGCGCTGGAACAAATTGCGTTTGTGAGTTTTTAGATTCTTCCGGCGTTGAACTAGAAGAGACCGATGTGGTTACCGGAGAAATTTCTTACGACCAAACGGGAAACTACCTTCGCTGTGATTACGACGGGGTGATAGGAAGTTTAGCCTCCGTTCGAGTGAGAAACCAAAACTCAACGGTGGTGAGTTCTACTTTGACTGTGGACACCACCCTAACAGCCCAGAAACTCATTGGCTCTGATTTAGATGTGAATTTAGTTCGCACCATTTATCGCTACGAGTGTTTGTTTAACTTCTTACAAAAGCAGGGAACCACTACCACTTCTTTTGATTGTTCGAACCAGGGTTCCACCTGCTGGAATACGGCAGCCCCTGCGGCCAGCGGAGATTTTTGCGTATTACAATCCGACTTTCCCTATTATTTATATTCCGACAACTATTCCACCAACCTATCTTTAAAAGTAGCCGATAGATTATATAATCAAGGAGCCAGTAACTTTATTTGCGGACTACAAGTGAAGCAGTTTGATTGTGCCGGCGCCTCTGGCACTCCAGTGGCTCAATTTGGTTTGTTTGCTCAACAAATTGGAATCTTTGATACGGCGGTGCAGTTGAGCCCAGGTCCCGATATTTCGGCAACCACGTACGGATTCGCTGCCAAAACTTCAACCTTTTTAGGGCAAACCGTTTGTCCTCCAGGAATGGTTCGAAGGGTTTTCTATACAGCCACCACGGCGGCGAGTACTACCTTTCCTGCTCCAGATGCCCAAGAGAGTAACTATCCTTCAGGGCAACAGATCAAAGAAATTTTAGATCCCGTAACCCCAGCTTTTACGTCTTTAGAAGTAGTAAAGCTAAGAGGGCAATTGGTGGGCGCAGGACCCGCAGTGACCGGAGACTGCAACGGAACCGATTGTGATCTACCTGATGTTTCCATGGGAACCATCACGAACTTCACCTACGTAAGCGCCGGTGGAGCACAAGAATTCTGCGTGATCCCCACATCCTTGCTTCCGTAAAAAGACCTCCATGGGAATTGAACAAAAAAAAGACCCGGGAGGTTTTCCCGAGTCTTTGTCTTTTTCTCTATTAAGTAAGCGACTACTTATTTTCTTTCGCGCGCTTCTCTTGATACTTCTTCACCATCTCTTCTTGTACGTTTCTTGGTACGGCTTGGTACTCAGCGAATTCCATGGTGAATTCACCTTTACCTTGGGTAGCGGAACGTAGATCTGTGGAGTATCCGAACATTTCCACTAGAGGAACCAATGCTTCGATGGTTACGTAACCTTCCATGGTGGAAGATCCTTGAATTACTCCACGACGTTGGTTCACTTGGCCCATTACAGAACCTTGGAACTCTTCAGGAGCTTGTACTTCAAGCTTCATGATGGGCTCAAGAATCGTAGGCTTCGCAGCCATATAGGATTCACGAATAGCGGCCATGGCAGCAATTCGGAACGCAATATCAGAGGAATCCACATCGTGGTATTGACCGTCTTGTAACTTCATTCTCACGCCCACCACAGGAGCACCGATGAGCATTCCTTTTTTGAGTTGCTCTTGGAAACCCTTATCGCAGCTTGGAATGTATTCACGAGGAATGGTTCCGCCCACCACTTCATCCACAAACTCGTATGGATTGTCGAGGTTGAGCGGTTGAATGGGCTCCATTTGTCCCATAACTTTTGCGAACTGACCGCTACCACCAGACTGCTTCTTGTGGGTGTAGTTGAAAGGCGTAGAACCGGAGATGGTTTCACGGAAGGCCACCTGAGGCTTACCGGCGATCACTTCACAGTTATATTCACGCTTCATTCGCTCAATGTAAATTTCAAGGTGCAATTCACCCATCCCGCTCATGATCGTTTCCCCAGATTCTTCATCTCGGAATACACGCAAGGTGGGGTCTTCTTTCGTAAAGCGGTTAAGCGCTTTGGAGAAGTTGGCTTGACCACCTTTGTCTTTAGGAGCCACGGCCAAGGAAATTACCGCAGCAGGAATAAACATCGAGGTCATGGTGTAACGAACTTTACCGTCAGTGAACGTATCACCAGAAGCACATTCCACACCGAAGAAGGCGCAGATGTCACCGGCTCGGGCTTCTTCCACGTCGATCATATCGGCAGCGTGCATTCGCACGATTCTTGGAATTTTCACTTTTTTATCGCCCTGGGCGATATTGTAAATCATGTCACCTTTTTTCACCGAGCCGCTATATACGCGCATGTAGGTGAGCTGACCGTAACGACCATCTTCCAATTTGAATGCAAGTGCCACAAGTGGAGCGCTTGGATCGGAAGGAACCACTACTTTTTGCTCGCCCTGATTTTGGTCGAGAGCTTCGTTTTTTACTTCCGTTGGGTTTGGCAAATACGCACGAACACCATCTAGCAAAGGCTGAACACCTTTGTTTTTGAAAGCAGAGCCCATGAACACAGGCACAAACTTCAAGGCAATGGTTTGTCTGCGAATGGCAGCGGCCAAGATCTCAGGAGTAATTTCTTCTTCCATCAAGAATTTTTCGCCAAGCTCTTCATCCACGTCAGCGAGTTTTGAAATCAACTCTTCACGTTTTTCTTTCGCCTGATCCATCAACTCTGCTGGAATGGCGTATTCCGTAACATTTTCTCCGTCTTCCCCTTCGAAACCGTAAGCCACCATTTTTACGAGGTCCACAACGGCCTTGTGCTGATCTTCCAAACCAATGGGGATCTGAACAGCAGCGGCGTTCAAGAATAATTTTTCACGGATCGCTTGAATTACGCGAAAAGGGTTTGCACCGGCACGGTCGAGTTTGTTGATGAAGGCCAAACGAGGAACGTTGTATCGCTTCATCTGACGGTCTACGGTGATGGACTGAGATTGCACCCCTGAAACCCCGCAAAGAACCATGATGGCTCCGTCGAGTACACGAAGAGAACGTTCCACTTCCACGGTGAAATCCACGTGTCCGGGAGTGTCGATCAAATTGATGTTGATATCTTTCCACTCGCAGAAGGTGGCGGCGGATTGAATGGTGATCCCTTTTTCTCGCTCAAGGTCCATGGAGTCCATGGTGGCGCCCACTCCGTCTTTCCCCTTCACTTCGTGGATGGCGTGGATTTTTCCAGTATAGAAAAGAATACGTTCCGAAAGAGTGGTTTTTCCAGAGTCGATGTGGGCAGAAATCCCGATATTGCGAACTTTTTCTAAGCTATAGGTAGCCATGATCATCCTTTGCGCCACGCGAGGCGCGATTAAAAATTAAACCCAATGGGAATGCCAAATTTCTAAAGGATTCCTAGTGTTTTTACAAGTGAATCCTCACATTCTTGGAGGAATTTTTATGCTCCAAGTCAATGGATCCTAAGGGCTGGGCACACACTTCATGGAAAGGGCGTGAATTTCCCGGTCCATCAAGGTTCCCATGGCGTCTAAAACAAGCCTTTGCCGAGCCAATGGGGCTAGGCCTTGAAATCGCTTAGACTCAATATGCACAAAAAAATGGCCGCCCCCGCCCGCCTGTTTATGGCCTCGGTGCAGATGACTTTGGTCTTCAATTTCGAGTTTGGTGGGAGCAAAATCCCTCTGCAAAATTTCCACAATTTTTTTCGCCGTTTCCGAAGATTGAAACATTTAAATGCTCCTTTCAGATTCGAGCTCAACTGTGGGCTGCAGCACCACTTTTGCTCCGCCTTGGGCGGCGGAACGATAGGCTTTTTCAATCACTTCAATGCAAGCGAAGGACTCTCGAATCTCAGCATTCAAAAAGTCTTTTTTCTCAATGCTACGAAGAAAAAGATCAAACATCGAATTAAACCAATTGGTGTGAGAAGCATCCATCCAATCACTTTCGATGGTGAATTTTTCCACTCGGTGATCGCCGGTTCCAGCGTGAGATCCCGTATTGGGAAATCCAATGGAAATTTCTGCTTCGTCATCATTCACCACAATTCCGCCCTTGGTGCCCTGAACTGTATAAATCACTTTGCGCATTCCCGCCGTCCAGGAAAGCATGGAGTGGGCATATTTTTTCCCAGGAAACTCCACCGTCACGGTGAGGTTATCTTCTGTATCCCACTGAGAATTCAATGTGAGCGAAGTGGCCGACAAAGCCAAAGGAAGCGATTTTAGCCAAGCGAAGGTGAGATAAAAAGTATGAGATCCATGATCCATCCCAATACCGCCGCCAGAGGTTTGGAAATCGCGCCGCCAATCCGTTCGCCACTCTTTCACGCCCTTAGCGTGGGTGTTGCGAAAGGTTTGCAAGGTCACGGAAGTAATTTCGCCTAATTTTCCGGAATCAATGGCCTCTTGAATGACCTTCACCACTGGCGCGTGTTTATAGTTGTGACAGGGGAATAAAACTCGCTGACTCTTCTGAGCGGCGTCTAACATTTCTCTGGCAAGCTTCGTTGTGGGCGCTAGGGGCTTTTCGCAAAGAACATGAAATCCATTTCGTAATCCTGCGATGGCGATGGACGGATGGTCCACTGGTGGCGTAGCAATATCTAGAATTTCAAATTCACCCCATTGCAGCAACTCATCGGCGGTGGAAAAAACTTTTGCGTTGGGTAAATCCTTGGCCGCCAGATTCCTGCGCTCTGCGCAGATATCGGCCACTGCCACCACTTCCACATCCGATCGCTGTAAAAACGCAGGTACATGGCCTTTGCCGGAAATAAACCCATACCCAACCACTGCGACTTTCCATTTTTTCATAGAAAAGGTTGTAAAATTGCCTCTCCATTCCGTCAAGGCTTCACAGGAAGATTGCCTAGGGGTAGGCTGATTCGATGTTGGAAAATTTGTTTCAAGAGCTCAACAAGCGGCACTTCGGCGATGCATTGCCCATTCCAAAGTTGGTTTGGAATTCTCGTCTGCGCTCCAGCGCCGGTCGTTTTGCACCGGGGTCGAGAAACCCGCTTCGTCCGAAAACACCTGAAATTGAAGTTGCTAGTTATTTGAAAGAACTGGCCGATGCAGAGTTCCACATTCGCGATACCCTTTTGCACGAAATGGTTCATTACTTTCTTTGGCACCAAAAAAAGCCCTATGGTCATACCCCAGAATTTCACCAAATTTTGAAACGAGCGGGCGCCAGACGCTACAACCCCGTTCCAAAGTTAAGTCCGGTGAAATATTGGTATGAATGCAAAACCTGTCAGAAAAAAATTCCTGCCCGACGAAAAATTCGTCTTTCTGCCTGTGCTGATTGCTGCAACCGCTGGAATCGAGGATATTTTAGCGAGAAATTTTTGCTGGTGATGAGTAGCGCTCCTGAAACGAACGGCGAAAAACCTGGTTTCAAGAGCGGAAATGAGCAGCACAAAACAAAAATCGACGAAGCTCCCTTACCCCTACCTCCGCAAGTGCTGATTTCCCGATTGGAGAGTTTGAAACAAATGATTCTTCGAAACAAACGGGGAATACAGAAAGAGAACTATGAAAAAAGTTCTCCATTTAGCTCGATGAAAACGGATGAAAGTTGATAGGCGTTGATAGGCGTTGATGAAGGCCGATGGATGCCCTAAGGCTGGAAAGGCCAAAAAAAAAGCCCAGGATCCTTCCCGGGCTTTTTGATTTCTTTAAAAATATTTTTTACTTCGACTTAGCAGTCTTAGCGGCTTTGGCAGCTTTTGGAGCTTTCGCTTTTTTGGCTTTTGGAGCCGCAGTGGCTTTCACTCGAGCCTTATAAATTTTGCCACGAACTTTTTGCAATCTTTCGGAAAGCAAACTCTCTTTGGCAGCCATGATAGCGGCAGAGATTCCGCCCAATTTATCGATGGTGCGAATGGCTCGGCTAGACACAAGAATCGCGATAGGTTGCTTCAACTCTGGAATCACGTAGGTCTTCTTGCGAAGATTTGGCATCCAACGCGTACGAGTCTTGATATTCGAGTGCGATACTTTATTGCCGTATGCAGGGCGTTTTCCTGTTAATTCACAAACTTGAGCCATGGATTCCTCCGAAAATGAGTTTTAGGAGTTAACATTAGTCAGAAAAAGAATCAAGGCCTTGCCATCGCTTCAGCAATCTTCTTTGGATAGCCGGGTCCTTGGTAGATGAAATTCGTATAGACCTGTAGCAAATCAGCCCCTGCCTCGCGGCGGGCCAAAGCATCGCTCTCGTCTCCTAGCCCCCCCACAGAAATCAAGGTTCCCTTATTCCCCATCCAGGAACGTACCTTGGCCACACTTTCCACGGCACCTTCTCGAAGAGGAGCACCACTTAAACCGCCCTCTTCTGCCACCACATGAGCATTGGCCTTGGCTAAAAGGGCAAAATCGCGCCTACGACTGGTATTCGAAGCAATGATCCCCTGGAAGCCTTGATCTAAGGCAATTTCGATTGCCTCTTTTAGCGCAGCATCGGTGAGGTCTGGAGACACTTTCAAAAACAGAGGCCGCACGAGTCCAGGCCTGTTTCTAGACAAATAATCTCTACGCTCTCGCACCACTTTTAAGAGCGGCTGCAATTGAGAGCCCTCTTGTAAGCTTGTTAGCCCAGGGGTGTTGGGGGAAGAAAGGTTCACCACTAAATAATCCGAAACCGTATACAAGGCATCCATGGCTTTTTGATAATCGCCGGCGGCCTCTTCTAAAGGGGTCTGCCGATTTTTTCCTAGGTTCACTCCGATAGGAAACTTAATGGCGTACATGGCCCGAAGGTGGGTAAGACGCTCACCCACCACCGCCGCGCCATGACTATTGAAGCCCATTCGATTGATCAGGGCCTCTGCCTCGGGCAAGCGAAACAGCCGTGGACGGGGGTTTCCCCTTTGCGGCAAGGGAGTAACGGTACCAATTTCCACAAATCCGAACCCCAAAGCTCGAAGACCTAAAATATACTCGCCATTCTTATCGAAACCAGCGGCCATTCCTAAGGGAGAATCTAACGAAAATCCCGCCAACTGAGGCCGAGGTCGTTTGGTCCAGCGCACATTTGGTGCAGCTCCGCCGGACACAATTCCTTTCCATCGCAAAAAAAAGGAACCCAAAACATGAGCCCATTCCGGATCAATGGCGAACAAAAATTTACGAATGAATTTCCAAAACATTTTTTTTATCGTAACACGAATTCCGAACGAATGAAGATGCGAGTTTGCGTTCAAAAAAATTTCCGCTAGTCTTAGGGAATATGAAACTTTTTTCTTTCATCCTGTTCCCCGTGAAATCCTTTTTTGTGCTTTCCTTTCTCTTCCTAGCGGCCTGTGCGTCGAACCCACATGATGCCTCTTATAAAGAAGAAAAAAATGTGGCGAATTTCGAAAACAACCGATCCTTTGCGGAAAAACCAGAAGAAATTCTTCGAGCCGCCCGGGCTGTTCTAGACGAATGGCAACAAGAGAGTGATCCTCCGGTGAATACAAAAAATTTACGCTCCGATGACGAAAGCGTTCAAACGGGTTGGGTGTATTCCACTGCCAAATCCAAATACGTAGAATTCAAAATGAACGGCAAACCAAAACGACGCCCCTTAAAGGTCAGAAGAAAGTATGGCTACTCTGCTACCCCTAGCCTAGCGGGAAGTCAGGTGGTTTTTCTGGTGGAAGAAGAGGTTCAAACCATAGATTTTGAAACGGGAAAAGAAAAAGGCTGGAGCAGCGAAGAACCAGAAAAAGCCATTTATGACTTAATGCATAAACGCTTGGTAGAAAAACTTCGCCTGCAATAAAAAAACTTAAGGCCTCGAATCCCTTGCAGTTTCTTTTGTAAGCTGCAAAGCCCCAACCCCAATGCGACAAAATGGCTACGAACGCTTGCCATTCCTCAATTCGTCTCCAAATTCCACTTAATGGTTCCGAAACCACAAGGTATTCGGTAATGGAAGAGGTCTGCCATGAGCAAAGAATTAGTAGTCGTCAATCCGCAGTTACCCAGCATTCTTCCCCTTCTCCCCGTAGAAGGCGGCCCCGTTTTGCCCGGATTGATGGCCTCTGTGCAAGTGCCCCGAGGAAAAAGCTTGATCGCCGTGGAAAAAGCTTTAGGCGAAAAAAGCATGGTGGGCCTATTACTTCCCAAGCGTCAGTTGAAAACTTTGACGCCACCCAAAGAGTCTCAAGAATCTCCCGAGATCCAATATGATTTCGACGATCTCTACAAAAAAGGCGTGAGCGCTAGAGTTTTGAAGCGAATTCATTTGCCCGATGGCAGCATGACTCTATTGGTGCACGGAGTACAAAGATTTGAAATCGACAATCCAGTGCAGTCCGAGCCCTTTTTGTCTGCTTCTGTTTTGTATTTTGAGGATCTCAACAGCAAAGACCCTGAAGTGGAAGCTCTGGCCAGAGCCGTGATTCTGCAAGTCAGACAATTATCAGAAACGAATCCCTTCTTCACAGAAGAAATGAAGCTGGCCATGATCAACACTCCCACCAAAGGGACCTTGGCTGACCTAGTGGCCTTTGCCATTGCACCGAAAGGACAAGAAGCACAGAACTATATTGAAACCATAGACGTGAAAGAACGCCTTTTGAAGCTTTTGGTGTTCTTGAAAAAAGAACAAGACCTCTCCAATCTTCAGAAAAAGCTATCTGCCGAAGTGGATCAGCGGGTAAATAAAATCCAAAGAGAGTTTTTTCTCAAAGAACAACTCAAAAGCATACGAAAAGAACTAGGCATAGAAGAAGATGACAAGTCTAGAGAGACAAAAACTTTAAAAGAAAAAATCGCGAAAGCACAACTGCCAGAGCATGCGTTGAAAGTGGCAAACGAAGAACTGAAGCGCCTGCAATCGATTCCGGAAATGAGCCCGGAATTCAATATCACTCGCACCTATATCGAATGGATTGCCAGTCTTCCTTGGTCAAAAACCAGCCAAGACTTATTGGATCTAAATCGTGCAAAAAAAATCTTGGACGAAGGTCATTACGGCCTCGAAAAAGTGAAAGAACGAATTTTGGAATTCTTGGCGGTGAGAAAACTTCGTCCGGAGTTTCATGGTTCTATTCTGTGTTTCGTGGGCCCCCCTGGTGTTGGGAAAACCAGCTTAGGAAAATCCATCGCGAAAAGCTTAGGCCGCGAATTTTTCCGCTTCTCTTTAGGGGGTATGCGAGACGAGGCGGAAATTAAAGGTCACCGACGAACCTACGTGGGCGCATTGCCCGGAAAAATCCTTCAGGGTTTGAAGCGCACGGGCACCAACAATCCCGTGGTAGTGCTAGATGAAATTGATAAACTGGGAGCAAGCTTTCAAGGCGACCCCGCCTCTGCCTTATTAGAGGTGTTAGATCCTGAACAAAATTCAGCATTTTTAGATCATTATTTGGATATCCCCTACGATCTATCGAAAGTTTTGTTCATCGCCACGGCCAATTCTCTTTCCACGATTCCCGCCGCTTTGTTGGATCGCATGGAAGTAATTGAGCTTCCTGGTTATACGCTAGAAGAAAAAGAGAAAATCGCGGTAAACCACGTGATTCCCCAGTCCCTAGAGAAACATGGACTGCAGAAAAAATCATTGCGTCTTGATACCGCTACCTTACGAAAGATTTTACGCGATTACGCCCGTGAGCCAGGGGTGCGAAGCTTCCAGCAAATGATGGATAAGTTGAGCCGTCGAGTGGCACGCTATAGCGTAGAGAAAAAGAAGAAATTACCCGTCGTTCTGAAAGAGAAAGATTTGGATGAGTGGCTTGGCCCTCAACGCTTCTATAACGAAATGGCAGAACGAGTAACTCAACCTGGAGTAATTACCGGTCTAGCCTGGACTTCCATGGGAGGGGACATTTTGTTCATAGAAGCTATTGCCTTGGAGGGCAAAGGTGAACTCAAGCTGACAGGACAAATGGGAGAAGTAATGGTGGAAAGCGCCAAAATTGCGCTCTCTCACGTGAAAAAATATGTATCCTCGCAGAAAATAAAGCTCTTGGCTGTTTATAAGGATTCCAATGGAAAGCCTGTGCATTTGAATCCCAATGAATGGTTTCAGAAACACGACATTCATTTGCACATTCCTGCGGGAGCCGTACCGAAAGATGGTCCCTCCGCGGGAATTACTATGGCCACAGCGCTTCTTTCATTGCTTGAGGGAAAACAAACCAAAGACCTCTTGGCCATGACTGGAGAACTCTCGCTTGTAGGAAAAGTTCTTCCAGTGGGAGGCATAAAAGAAAAACTTTTGGCTGCCAAACGGGCCGGCATTCGTGAGGTAATTCTGCCCAAACGAAACGTAAAAGACTTAAAAGAAATTCCTCTAGAGCACCGAAAAGGAATTAAGATTCACTCCGTGGAAAAAATTACCGAAGTTTTCCGAATCGCGTTGAAAAAATAGAGACTTTTTACCAGTCGCTGAAAAATTTCGAAAAATTCGTCTTTGCCAAGAGCAGATGCATGCTATAAATTGGCTATATGAAAATGAATGAAGGCAGATATATGTTGGCAAAACGAAAAAAGAATTACGTCCTAGAAAGAAATTACGAAACCCTTGGGGAATACCTACAAAACATGCGCATTAAGGCAAACCTAACTCAACGTGAGGTGAGTTTGGCACTTGGCTATTCCTCTGCGCAGTTTATTTCGAATTTCGAAAGAGGCATTGCAGTACCCCCACTAAAGAAACTAAAAATCCTGGTAAAAATGTACAATATGCCAGCCGATGAAGTAATGGATATGATCCTCGATGCGGAAAGACAAATCATGTCTTCTGCCTTGAAACAAAAAACAAAATAAATTTCACACGCCCCCCTCTTTGTCCGATACTCTATACAAGGGGGGGATCTCATGAAAAAACTTCTGTTGGTTTTCTTATTGGCGAGCTGCGCCGCGGGTAATCCATCTCCCCCGGAACGAAACCTTGATTTCGTATCGAAGCGAGCAACGGAAGCAGAGGTTACCTTCCGTCATTGGGTAGAGCTAGATTCGTCCACCCGTCCCAGCAAATCAGATGCTTTGGAACAAGTAGAACAACAGGTTCTTCACTTATTTGGTCCGCTAGAAAGAGCTAAGTCCTCTGCGGTGCCGAAAGAAGATCATAAAATCGAAATTCTCTCCATCGAACCCATTGAGACGAATAAGTTTCGAATCGACTATTCCTATGTAGGCACTATGGTTGTGGAAAAGGGCCCCCGGAAATTTCTTGATCTTATTTTACCCAGAAATCCCGACAACATTTATGTGGCCTCCTTGTCAAAAGGAAAAATTCTGTGCACCGATTCACATTATCCAGACGAGGCAGACTTTTGGTATTTCTGGAGTCCCTCGGCCTATTCCAAGGATTGCCCTCTTGAAAATGGAAAAGATTATTTTGTTGTCTCTGCAAAGATCGAACGAGAAAAAAACGATCACATTTCCTATCCGGAATATCATCGTCTTGCCAATAAAGAAGGTGAGATTGTTTTCTGGGTGCTATTTGGAATGGACGATCCCAGTCTAAATCACGACCCCATGAAATCGAAAGATATCACCGCGGCCTCTTATCGAGGTTTTCGAAACGGATTGATCTTGGAAGGATTTGATCTGCAAAAAGTGACGGAAAAAGAAGAACAAAAGTGGATACCGGAAAGAGATAGCCAATACACCCTAGAACAGTTCTCTAAAACCAGTGGAAATCTTCGCCTTGTGGTGAATCTCTTTTTCGGCGAGAGCGGAATCGAAGAAAAGAGCCTGGCCTTTCATCATGCCTATCGCACCGGCATTCGAGATGCATCCATACTCATTTACGATGGTCATTCCGGTTTAGGTGGACATTTGGATCTTCAAGAAATCGCCAAACTTCGGGAATTTCGATTTCAATTCCCTAAAGACAAGTATCAGATTTTTTTCTTTAACAGCTGCACCTCATACACCTATTACAATGCCCGTTACTTACAGCGAAAAGAGAAGCGTGGGAGAAATCTTTCGTCCACAAAAAATCTGGATCTATTAGTCAATGGATTAGCCACCTATTTTGACGAGAGTCAGGCGGGCAATTTGAGTTTAGTAAGAGCGGTGGATCTTTGGAGCAAGTCAAAGAGATGGACTTCCTACCAAACCTTAGCCAAACGGATCGATTCCGATAATTTATTCTCGGTCATTGGAGACGAAGACAATCCAAATGCTCCGGTAAAATAAAAAGGAGAGAGACCCTTAGCCCCTCTCCTTTTCGTAGAAGAAAAATAACTGAATTAGAACTTTGAATTAATAACGAATTTCAGAAATTTGTAATTCGCCCTTTTCATCCACTCGCAACTCAAACATGAAAGCAAAATTTCCGCCGGACTTTTTTCCTACCGGAATACTTTTTTCCGCCGTTTCCACTACGATTCCCATCAATTGGAAATACTCCATTCGAACCTTAACGGTTTTTCCCATTTCTAAATCTTTGGCCTGAGCCTCATTTAAAATGGTATCCAAAGAAAACTCTCCGCGAACCGTCTGAGCGACTTCGTTGGTTACGGTTTGCTTGGCGATGATTCTATAAGCACCATTAATAACCACGGCTTCGTTCGAAACGATGTGTTTCACAATGGGTTTTCCATATAGATCTTTATCCGGCATAGATTCGTTCATGCCAATGGGTTGAAAGCGGTAGGTGGTTCCTTCTTTTGTGCAAATTACGGAATTTGCATCGAAGGAAAAAGAAATTCCCTGTTCGGTGGCCACGGCTTTTGCATTGGAAGGATAATAACCACGTCCACCAACGTTGCGGTCCTCTTTACAGTAAAGAACCTTACCGTCGAATACTTTTACGGACTCCACATCTCCGGCAGAGTATCCACCAAAGCTCAAGAGGGGGTAAGTGATCAGGAACAAAATTGTTTTCATTGGTTTCTCCTAGGGTAATGACAAAAAACAGCGCTGCGGAGGTTTAACACCATCCAAAGGTGGGAAACAAATCCAATTCTGGGAAAATCTTATGGAAGTCGAACCGTGGCACCGGAACCTAAGCAAAGACTTTCTTTTTCTTTCGTAGTTTCCATTATTTGCAGCCAACCACCTGTGCCGTTTTACTCAATTCAGTGGGCCAGCTAGAAAAAGAAAATCCTTGCCGTTGTGCGTTATATTAGTTAGACCTGTGCGGAAACCAACCAAACTGGAGACCCCATGAATCTAGCTCTTTTAACGATTTTCCTCTCTTTGAATGCCTCTGCTTTGCCAAAGGGTCCACAGCCCCCACAGCCACCGGAAATGCGCAGAGTAGAGTTAGTAAAGTGTAATGCAGGTAAAATCGGCACTCTGTGGGCTTCTTTCGGAAGAATGTGGAGATCGGAAGACCCTCTACCCAAGCACTTCCCCACTGAGATCGTATTGTTTCAAAAAGACGGTCAATATCGCTTAGAGTTTCCCGATTTTCGTGAAGCCATCAAAATCCCCGTACGAGTGGGGAAAGTTTTTGGCTTGGAGTTCACCGTGGCCACCGCAGAAGGAATGGTGAAACATAAAATTACGAGCCTTCAATACGATGCAGAAGATGACGCTGGTTTCTTAGGAAATTGGAGCCAGATTCGCGAGTCTGATGGAAAAGAGATTTCCGATCAGGTCGCCTGCACCGTGAAATAACAGCGCTTAAAGCCAAATAAGTTCAATAGCTTAGCTAGAATTTTTTCCTCAATGGGGAAACGAGAATATGGTATAACCGAGCGCGGAAGTCACCTAAAGGAGGCTCTCCATGCGTGTTCTGTATGCCCTATTGTTGTTTGCTCTACTTACCTCATGCGGTCGTGATCACGATTTAGATCGAGATTCCACCTCTGGTGGAGACACTTATTCTGACCAAGAGTCCTTGGCTAGGGCCGAAAAAGCAGCCGCGAATCTTCTGGGCACTAACGGAGATCGTTACCGCGCTGCTTGGGATCAGAGGAGTACGGGCCCTAGTTGGACCAACGCCGTGCTTGTGAGTTATCGAGAGCGAAAAGATTCCTTCAACCAAGCTGTAGATTTGCCAGATTTTTGTCCAGGATTTGCCTCGGCAACTCCTACTCAAAAAGAGACCTGCTGGTTACGTATCATCAGTGCCATGGCCTACTTCGAAAGTAGCTTCAATCCCAAGGCCACCTATAAAGAGCATACGGGCACTCTCAGCGTCGGCTTACTGATGATGAATGTAGATCATTGCCCAAAGGCAAATACGGAAACAGCCCTAAAAGACGGTGTAAATAATATTCATTGTGCACTAGCGAGAATGGAAAGACTGATCAAACGAGATCAAGCCATTTCTGGCCCCCCAACGGCTCGAGGAGCCGCAGCCTACTGGTCAGTATTACGTCCTCCTTATTTGTTTCGAGAACTGCACTTGGGGAAAAAGCCCCACATTCAAAAGTTCACAAAAACTTATTTGGCGTTCGACTCGAAATAATGGGCCTAATTGCGAACTCCTTAGAACAAGATCATATCAAGTGTTCACGGATAGCCTATGTCTATAGGAAGGCCTATTTACAAAAAGCCACCTCCTGTAATCATAATTTTATTCAATAAATTCCAATACTTATTCTACGCCATCAACATTAAAGGAGATCCAGCCATTGGTCGATAGAGCCCATATTCCAATCCATTGAGGAGACGACCCATGAAATCCCATCTGATGTATCCCCTACTATCGATCTTAGTTCTTGCCCCCCTATCTGCCGAGGCCGCAAATGGTGATGGCGTAAAGAAACGTCAACAAAATCAGGCGGAACGCATCGGAAATGGAATTGTTGATGGCGAGCTAACCACCGGGGAGTTGAAGAAAGTTCAACAACGACAACAAAAGGTGGAAGAATTTCGAGCGAACGCAATGGCGGATGGATCTCTTTCCGCTGAAGAAAAAGCCAAACTTCATCAGAAATTAAATAAGTCTAGTGATCAAATTTATCGCTTGAAGCACAACGATAACGGAAAATTTCGAGCGAACCAGGAACAAAAGAAGTGGGATAATTTAGAAACGAGACTTGGAAAGGGCGTATCTGACGGCACCCTCACCATGCAGGAAGCCAATGAAGTTCGTGCAGATATGCAAGAGATCCAACGCCTTAGAGAGCTGGGAAGACAAAACGGTAAATTGAGTCCGGCAGAAGCAAAAATGCTAAGAGACCTTGAGAAAAAAGTGTCACAAAAAATTTATGCTGAAAGACATGACACAGACGGAGTCCAAAAGGCTGCAAAAACTGCAAAACCAGCGTTCTAGTTCGCTTAAGTCCGTTTGATGATGATAACAAAAAGAAAAACGGCTCCTGGATAGGAGCCGTTTTTTTGTCTTCTTTTAAAGAAGACATTTATCCTCTGAATCTCGCCACTAATTCGATGCCGTTTTCGAGTTCTTCCAAACAGAATAGATCATCGAGCTTCCGATAAAGAAAACGATAATTCCCAAAGACCAACCAATGGGAAATTTTCCACCAAAGGCTTCGTTGAGGTAGCTCATTTTTAGTCCTACGAAAATCAAAACCGCAGCTAATCCGTATTTGATATAAGAGAACTTTTCCATCACTCCAGAAAGCATAAAGTACATACTTCTTAACCCTAGAATGGCGAAAATATTGGAAGTAAAAACAATCAAAGGCTCTTTCGTTAGGGCAAAAATCGCGGGAACAGAATCGATAGCAAAAATGATGTCCGTGAACTCTAAGAAGATCAAAGACACAAAGAGTGGAGTCGCATAAAGCAATCCATCTTTTTTCACGAAAAATTTGTCACCCTCGATTTTTGGATGCAGACGGAAAATCTTTTTCAAGAAGCCGATGAGCTTGTTTTTACTAAGATCTTGCTCCTCGGTGCCCGCGAAAAACATTTTGATCCCAGTGAAGATCAAAAAGACACCCAGGGAAATCACAATCCATTTGTACTGCATCAAAATGGAGCCTAGAGCGATAAAAATTCCGCGGAACAACAGAGCACCCAAGATTCCCCAAAATAAAACTCTATGTTGGTACTTTCGAGGGATTCCAAAGTAGGCAAAAACCACGGCAAAAATAAAAATATTGTCCACTGCCAAAGATTTTTCCACTACGAAACCAGTGAAGAACTCAAGGGCAACGTTTTTCGCCAATTTCGCAGCCTCACCTGTGGCCTGAAGAGCTGCGTCCTGAGAAAACTTCCAAAGCGAATATTGATAAAAAACGACGTTGAAAACTAACGCCAGGCTGATCCAAATTGCCGTCCACACGGAGGCCTCTTTGAAACCAACTTCGTGAGCTTCTTTATGAAACACTCCGAGGTCCAAAAATAAGACCAGCAAAATGAAAACGGAAAAGCCCGCGTAAAACCACCAATAATCTGCGAAGGGAAAAAGTAATTCCATATTAGTTGCACTATCGACGAAGTCGCCTTTCTGAAACAATGGATAAAATATGTTTTTTTGATCGTTTTTTTCGATACATCGATTCCGAGAAAAAATCACCTTTCAAAGTACGAGTGAAAGACCCCTTAAACAAAAATAAAAGGGAACCCTATCTCTGTTCGTGAGAATCCCATCAAATCCCATCTCTTTTCTCATGGAGCCTTCGTGGGAATACCGACAAGATTCACATAATCCTTAAAGAAAGGAAGGACCAATTCCCGGTTTTTCCAAAACTGAAAGGGTTTCAAATGAGAATATTGAGTATTGTCGCAGTAATGGTTTTGTTGGGCTGTGAGTCACAGGCGCAAAGAGACGATCTTTCCTCTAGACGAGAAGATCGATCCCAAGACAGTCCGGGTTGCAGCTTGAAAATAAACGACCAAAAAATACTCACAAGAGACGCTATCTTAGGATCACCTGTCTCCATGGAAAACGAGCAATACAAAGTGGTTTTCCTACTTTCTACGAACAGATCCGTTCAATCCACCTTTACCAACAAAATAACGGGTCAAACCATGGAGCTCGATACCTTATCCAACGGAATTTTGTTGGCGAACTTTCAAAAGAAAGAGCCAGCAGAGTCTCTTCAATTGGAACTTCCAGCGAATCGGGTAGAAATACAGTCCACCACACCCTCTGGCGATTGGATGAAGCTTGAACGAAGCTCCAAAAGAGGACTGTCTGAGGCCGAAATTTACTGGCGGTTGGCAAATGCTCCTGAAACGGAGTTGAACCTGTCTTGCGACTACTAAAGTTCACGAATCCTTCGTTACCGTAGACGTAAACCGTCCTACCGTAGCGATAAAGCCTTGCGGCTTGGTTCAGCGATCGCGAGGGCCCTTGAAAGAAGCATGAAATCCATTCCATCAATGGAGCGTCTCTTTCAAGGGCTACTATTTTCAAGGGCTACCATTTGGGCCCCTAGCCAAGCCTTACACGGCAACCGAATGCCCTATAAGTAGCAACAGCCGTACCCTTCCAGATTTTCCCCAAACTACCGATAAGATATCGGCCCCATTCTTGAGAAATGGTGTGAAATTCGGAGGTTTTTCTATGCGTCGTTTGGGCTTTTTCGCTTGGATCATTTGTTCGGCCTGCAGCACCGCCACCACCCAATCTGTCCAAAACTCAAACGAACCGGTGGTAACGAGC